>JAABUK010003126.1_pt1 | contig 28405 bp, 25 predicted proteins | sample 5559141 | NCBI WGS metagenome assembly JAABUK01 (sample SAMN10711869, study PRJNA513367) | rock metagenome | isolation source: Antarctica rocks | place: Antarctica: Victoria Land, Pudding Butte nord | collected 2016-01-03
GCAATCGACAACCGTTGACCCATCCCCGGAGTCCACTACAGCGCTCGAACCTAGACCCTGGTTTCGCGAGCAGTTCTCCCGTGAGGCACGCACCCCACTTCGCGAGCACTATTCGTGAGTCTCGTCGTTCCCTTCCGCACGGGTTGACCCCGGAGTACGGTCAGACCCGGGGGAGGCAGATGCCGACGGCATCCGCGTGGGGGCTCTGGCGTGGGAAGTGGGCGTGGGTGGCCGTGAGGACCGAGGAAGGCCGCATCCGTGTGGGCGGACGCGGCGACGACGACAGGGATGTCGCCTCGATGTCGAGCGCGGGCGTCGCGGCCGAGGCCTACCGCCACGAGGCGTTCTTCTGGAGTGGTGAAGACGAGTTTCTCGCCGGCACGACAAAGTTCGTCCGTGAGGGTGTCCTGGCAGGTGAACCGGTCATGGTCTGCGTCATCGGTTCCCGCTTGGCCGGGCTGCGGAACGAGCTCGGGACGCTCGCGGACGAGGTGCGTCTCGTTGACATGGGCGAGCTGGGCCGCAACCCTGCCCGGATCATTCCCGCCTGGCAGCAGTTCGTCGACGAGTGCACCGTCGGCGGCCAGCCGGTACGCGGCATCGGCGAACCGATCTGGGCCGGCCGACGGCCTGGCGAGCTGAGCGAGTGCCAGCTCCACGAGGCCCTGCTCGACATCGCGCTGTCTCCGGAGACGCCGCTCTGGTTGCTCTGTCCATACGACGTGCACGGGCTGGAGGAGGACGTCCTGGCCGAGGCGCGGCGCACCCACCCGGGGTTCATGACGTCGGGAGCGACGCGACGTCGCGGTTGGTTGTCGGGAGAGCAACGCGCCGACGACGGCTTCCACGTCGACCTGCCGGACGCCGGTGGACCGGCGAGGTTCCGGCGCACCTTCACGGCGAGAACCCTGCGGGACCTGCGGGACGACGTCCTGGCCGAGGCTCGAGCTGCGGGCGTGTCGGCTGAGCGCAGCGCCGACCTCGCGCTGTCCGTCCACGAGGTGGCGACCAACAGCGTCGTCCATGCCCGCGGTGCAGGCGTCCTGCAGATCTGGCGCGAGTCGGGTGCCCTGGTGTGCGAGGTGCGCGACCCGGGTCAGATCAGCGACCCGATGATCGGCCGCCGTGCGCCGGGCGTTGAGAGCCTGCACGGACGTGGGCTGTGGATGGTCAACCAGCTCTGCGACCTCGTCCAGATCCGTTCGCACGCCGCCGGGACGACGATCCGGCTGCACACCTGGCTCTGACGCCCGGGGTTTCGCCGCCTGTCAGGACTCGATGTCCATCGAGTCGAAGGTCAGGGCCAGCGACTCGATGACGACGTCGGTGCCCGAGGCGTCGAGCACCGGTGACTGGTATGACACGGGGAAGGCGTTGCGGAAGAGCCACCGCCACACCGGGTTTCGCGCACGATCGAGCAGGGCGACCACGACGTCGCGGTCGGCGTCGGTGCCACTGCGCGCCTGCGCCCACCAGTCCCACAGCTCGGTCGTCCCGGCCAGCGGCCGCTGCAGGACGAGCCGGCCGTAGCTGACCGAACCGGGCTGGTTGGCCGGCTCGGGGACCGGGTCCGCGCCGTTGCGCACCGCGACCACTCCGAGCTCGGCGCTCGGGATCTCGACGCGCGAGAAGGCGGTTGCCGTCATTCCGTCGATCTCGACGTGGAAGGTGTTGCCCTGCAACGAGCTCCGTTGGGATGTTGGCATACCGCCAGCGTCCCACCAGACCGGCGCCACGTCTCAGCTTTGCGAGGGCCGGGCGAGGTCGCGGGCCGCCTCAGCAAGCCGGCATACGCGGTATGCCGGCCAGCCGGGATCCCGGCGTAGGTTGGTTTCATGCGCGTTACACACCTCGGCCATGCCTGCCTGCTCGTGGAGATCGCGGACACCCGCGTCCTGGTCGACCCCGGCGGCTTCTCCGCGGGGTTCGAGGACCTGCGCGACCTTGACGCGATCATCATCACGCACCAGCACCCGGACCACCTCGACCAGGAACGGCTCCCCGCGCTGCTCCGGGCCAACCGTCAGGCCGCCGTCCACGCAGACCCCCAGACCGCCGAGCTCATCGACTGGGCGGGGGCGGACGTGGTGACCCTGAGCGAGGGCAGCGACGTCGCGCTGCGGTCCGTGACGCTGAGCCCCATCGGTCAGCTGCACGCCGTCATCCACGGCGGGGTGCCGCGACCCACCAACGTCGGGGTCGTTCTGCGCGCCGACGGCGAGCCGAGCATCTACCACCCCGGCGACGCCTACGACGGCGAGCCGGGTCAGGTTGACCTGCTCGCGGTCCCGGTGAGCGCGCCGTGGGCCAAGGTGAGCGAGTCCATCGCCTTCGTCCGTCGGGTCGCGCCGACTGGGATCATCCCGATCCATGAGGCCCTCCTGTCCGAGACCGGCCGCAAGATGTACGTGGGCCACATCGGCACCTACGGGGGCGATGACCTCGCCCTGCACGACCTCGCCGACCGACAGCCGGCCGTCATCACCTGACCCGACGCCCGCTCCGCCCACCCGTGTCGCAGAATCGCCCATTTCGAAAACGGAACCGCGATTCTTGGACACCGTTGGGGTCCCGGCCTGGGCTACGCGGTCGCGAGGGCTGACTCCGAAGCCAGTCGGGCGGCACCGATGATCCCGGCCTTGTTCTGCAACGTGGCGGGAATGATCGGCGTCCGCAGCCGGAGGAGGGGCAGGAACAGCTCCGCGTCCTTGGAGATGCCGCCGCCAACGACGAACAGGTCGGGCGAGAAGAGCGCCTCCACCACCGAGTAGTAGCGCTGGAGCCGTATCGCGTACTCCTGGTAGGTCAGGCCCAACCGGTCCTTGACGGACGACGCGGCCTCGTCCTCGGCGTCCTTCCCGTCGACCTCCAGGTGACCGAGCTCGCTGTTGGGCACGAGAAGGTTGTTGTAGAGGATCGCGCTGCCGATCCCGGTGCCGAGGGTCGTGAGGATGACCAGGCCGCTCTCGTCCTTCGCGGCGCCGTAGTGCAGCTCGGCATATCCCGCGGCATCGGCGTCGTTGACAAGCGTGACGTCGCGTCCCAGCCTCCTCTCCAGCGCCGCCTCACCGTCGAAGTCGATCCAGGCCGGGTCGATGTTGGCCGCGGAACGCACGGTGCCGTGGGTGACCACGGCGGGGACGGTCACCCCGATCGCCGCGTCACCGATCTCGCGGGCGAAGTGGTCGACGACCTGCGCCACGATCTCGATGACCGCCTCGGGGGTCGCCGGCTGCGGTGTGTCGATCCGCAGCCGCTTGCCGGTGAAGGCGCCACGGTCGAGATCGACCGGGGCGCCTTTGATCCCACTCCCGCCGATGTCGATGCCGAGGGGGTGTCCGCGGTGGTCGCGCTTGGCCATGGTAGGACTCGCCTTCTGCGTCGGTGGGCCTTGCGGTCAGGGCAGGGTGAGGATCTCGTTGCCGTTGTCGGTGATGAGGATGGTGTGCTCGAACTGGGCGGAGCGACGCCGGTCCTTGGTGACGACGGTCCAGCCGTCGTCCCACATCTCCCAGTCGGGGGTTCCCATGTTGAGCATCGGCTCGATGGTGAAGGTCATTCCGGGCTCGATGACCTGCCCGTATGCCGGGGCCGCGTCATAGTGGGGAATGACCAGCCCGCTGTGGAAGGCCGAACCGATGCCGTGACCGGTGAAGTCCCGGACGACGCCGTAGCCGAAGCGCCGGGCGTACGACTCGATGACCCGCCCGATGACGTTGACCGCGCGACCGGGCACTGCCGCGTTGATACCGCGCATCATGGCTTCCCTGGTGCGCTCGACAAGCAGCCGGGACTCCTCCTCGACGTCGCCGCAGAGATAGGTCGCGTCGGTGTCGCCGTGGACCCCGTCGAGGAAGCCGGTGATGTCGATGTTGACGATGTCGCCGTCCTCGAGCCGCCGCGTGTCCGGGATGCCGTGGCAGATCACCTCGTTCACCGACGTGCAGAGAGACTTCGGAAAACCCCTGTACCCCAGCGTCGACGGGTAGGCCCCGTGGTCGAGGAGGAACTCGTGCCCGACGGCGTCGATCTCGTCCGTGGTCACCCCAGGCGCGATGACCGCGGCAGCCGCCTCCATGGCCTGGGCTGCGACCTGTCCGGCGACTCGCATCCTCGCGATCGTGTGGGCGTCCTTGACCTCCGGGCCGGTGAACTTGGCGGGTGTCGGTCGGTCGACGTACTCGGGCCGGGGGATGGCTCCGGGCACCGGGCGACGCGCTGAGATGTCGTGGGGCGCGACGCTTGCGAAGGTGACCGGCATACGGTGGAGTCTAGAAGGACAGATGAGGGACGTGCCGACCGGTCGTCCCCCTCCCGCACTCATCGGAGGTCGCCGTGAGCTACTGGTACAACGTCAGCACCGGTCAGGTCGAGACCGACGACGACCGCAGCCGGGGTGCCGACGTGATGGGCCCCTACCCGAGCGAGGCGGAGGCCGCGAAGGCGCTCGAAAGCGCCAGGGAACGGACCGACAAGTGGGACGACGAGGACCGGGAGTGGGAGTCCAAGGGGTCGTCGGGCCCCCCGGACGAGGATCTCGAGGACTAGCGTGAACGTCGTCTTCGTCGAGCCCGCCTTCCCGCAAAACCAGCGGCGTTTCGTGGCGGCTCTGGCTGGTGTCGGCGCCGAGGTCGTCGGGGTGGGGGAGTCGCCGGAGAGCCACCTCGGGGACGAGCTGCGGGGGCAGCTGGCCGGCTACCACCAGGTCTCCAACGTCACCGACACCCACCAGCTCGACGCGGCCGTGGCCTGGGTCCAGGGGCAGATGTGGGTCGACCGCCTCGAGTCCACCATCGAGTCCCACCAGATGGCCGCCGCGCAGGTCCGCCAGGCGCGCGGCATACCAGGCACGACCGTCCGCACGACCTGGCTCTGTCGCGACAAGCCGTCGATGAAGGAGGCGCTACGGCGGGCCGGCGTGCCGACCGCTGCGTCAACCGCCGCCGACAACGCCGACGAGGTCCGCGACTTCGCCCGACGGGAGGGCTACCCCATCATCATCAAGCCGCGGGCAGGAGCGGGCGCCCAGGGCACCGTCCGCGTCGACGACGACTCCGGCCTGAGCGCGGCGCTGGGGACCTTCGAGGGTGTCGAGTCCATCGCCGTCGAGGAGTTCGTGGAGGGTCACGAGGGTTTCTACGACACCATCACCGTCGACGGCCACGTGGTCCATGACTGGGCGACCCACTACTACCCCAACGTCCTGGAGGCGATGCGCCACCGGTGGATCTCTCCGCAGTTCGTGACGACGAACCGGATCGACCAGGCACCCTTCTATGCGGAGGTGCGCGAGATGGGAGCACAGGTCATCGACACGCTGGGCATCACGACGTCCGCCACGCACCTGGAGTGGTTCTTCGGGCCGAAGGGACTGCGGTTCTCGGAGATCGGCGCCCGCCCTCCGGGCGTCGGCGCGTGGGACCTCTACTCGGCGGCGAACGACGTCGACGTCTACCGCGAGTGGGCACACGGCATCGTCCACGGCCGACCGGAGCGGGCCATGTCGCGGGCGTGGTCGGCGGGCATCGTCGCACTGCGTCCTGACCGGGACGGCCAGATCCGCGGCTACTCCGGGATCGACGACATCCGGGCGCGCCATGGCGAGTGGCTCATCGACGCCCACCTCCCCGAGCCCGGCACCTCCACGCAGGGTGTCGAGGCCGGCTACATGGCCAACGCGTGGGTCCGGATGCGCCACCCGGACTATGACACCCTTCGCGACCTCCTCGACGAGACGGGCCGCACCGTCCACGTCCACGCCGGATGACGACGATTCTGCTCGGTCCACAACGGTTCCTCACCACTGCGGGGACGGTCGTGCGCGGCCTCGGCACCGAGGGCCCGGTCGCCACGGTGACCGCGGGCTGGGAGGACCGCGAGAGTGACGACGCGGAGCTGCAGGACGTCATGCACGGCAGGGGACGCAACCTGCGCCTCTACGGTCGGATGATGGAGGTCCTGACTGCCGATCCGGCGTTTGCCGCGGCCGCCCTGGCGCACCGCGACGCCATGGACGACCTCGCCCGCGTCTACTCGACGCGGTTGGGCCACGCCCTCGACGCGGTGTATGCCGTGCACAGGCGCAGAGGTCGTCAGGACATCGTCACGGCCGCCGTCGACGACTGCATCCGCACGGTGCGCGACATCGACGTGTGGTACCTCGTTGCGCTGGCGCAGCTGTACGGCGACCCTGACCTCACGGCGGCCGTCGAAAGCAGCGACCTCGTGGCCCGTCACCGCGCCGAGGTTGCCGAGATCCTCTCTGGGTGCAGCGTGCTCGCGGTCGCCGGCGGCCACGTCGCAAACCTCCTGCGGGCGCTCCGGCTCCTGGCCGTCCGGCCACCGGCGGACCTGCCGGTCGTCGCCTGGTCCGGTGGCGCCATGGCGATGACCGACCGCGTCGTCCTCTTCCACGACGAGACCCGGCAGGGTTTCGCCGGCGTGGAGATCTGGGACCGGGGACTCGGACGTGCCCCCGGCATCGTCGCCCTGCCGCATGCCCGCCGCCGGCTGCACCTCGAGGACCGGGTCCGCGTCATGGTTCTCGCCCGACGCTTCCCCGACGCGACGTGCGTCCTGCTCGACGACGGGTTCCGCGTCAGCCTCCGGCCCGACGGGTCGCTGCCCCCGGGCGCGCGCATCCTCACCGCCGACGGGACCATCGGCACGGTGGAGGAGACGACATGACATCTCCGACCACGACGCAGCCAACGAGCGGCCACACCCGCAGGCTCGCCATCAACCGGCTCCGGGAACGGGTTGTCTCCGACCGTGCCTCCATCGACCGGTTCCTGACCCGGCACCCGGCTCCCCTCATCGAGGGTCGCTACGCCACCTTCGTGTGGCGTGGGAAGGCCGACGAGGTCATGGTGCGCCATCGCGTCGTCGGGCTGCCCGACCCGCTGCACCTGCGCCGGATCCCTGGGACCGACCTCTGGTACGTCACCATCGAGCTGCCCGAGGGCTCCCGGGTGGAGTACCAGTTCGACATCGTCCGCGACGGCGGCCGGGAGGAGCACGTGAGCGACCCGCTCAACCCCCGGGTGGCCCACGGTCCTTTCGGGTCGAGCTCGGTCTGCGCCGCGACGGGGTACGCCGTGCCAGGGTGGACCCTGCCGGACCCAGAGACCCGACCGGGTGAACTGCAGCCGATGTCGTTGCGCAGCAAGGCTCTTCGTCGTGAACAACCGTTCCAGCTCTACCTCCCGGCTCGCTTCGTCGGAGTCTCGCGCTATCCACTGCTCGTCGTGCATGACGGGGACGACTACCTTCGCTACGCCGCGGCGAGGACGGTCCTCGACAACCTCATCCACCGCGGCGAGGTGGCACCGCTGGTGGCCGCCTTCCTGCCCCCGGGCGACCGGCTGGTCGAGTACGCCAACAATGCCCCGCACGCCCGCTTCGTCGCTCGGGAGCTGGTCCCCTTCCTCAGCGGGCGGCTGCCGCTCATCGACCGGCCCGACGGTCGGTGCCTCATGGGCTCGAGCTTCGGTGGGGTGGCGTCGTTGTCAACTGCCGTCCGCTATCCCGACCTCTTCGGCTCGCTGCTGCTCGAGTCCGGATCCTTTGTCTTCACCGACATCGGCGACGACCACGGCGGCGGACCGGTGTTCGACCCCGTCGTCAAGTTCGTCAACGCCTACCGGGGGCGCCCGCGCAAGGTGGCCAACCGCGTCTACCAGACGTGCGGTGTCTATGAGCCGCTCATCACCCCCAACCGCTCCATGGTCTCGACCTTCTGGGACGCGGGGATGGACGTGCGCTACGTCGAGGCGCGCGACGGGCACAACTGGGAGAACTGGCGCGACCGGCTCCGGGACGCCCTGACGTGGATCTACCCGGCGAGCAGAAGTTCATCTACGAATGACCGTCGACGAGAGGCAGCAGGCATGAAGGTCACCGAGCGCTGGACGTCCCCCGACTGGGCCGGGAGATCACCCTGGCCCGCTGGGGGCACTTCGGCACGCCGGTGCTGGTCTACCCCACCGCCGGGGGGGACGCCGGGGAGGTCGAGCGGCACCAGCTCGTCGCCCACCTCGGTGAGCTCGTCGACGGCGGCCGGATCAAGGTCTACTCCATCGACAGCGTGGCCGGGCAGGCCATGATCGCGGGCGAGGGCTCGGCCGAGCACCGGATGCGGCTGTTCAACCAGTACCACGAGGCGGTCGCCGTCGAGGTCGTGCCGGCGATCCACGCAGACTGCGGGGGCTCGCCGGAGGTCATCGCGGCAGGGGCGTCCATCGGCGCCTTCAACGCGCTGGCCTCGGTATGCCGCTACCCGCACCTCTTCCGGGCGGCCGTCTGCATGAGCGGGACCTACCACGTCGAGAGGTTCATCGAGGCGTTCAGCGACGACCTCTACTTCGCCTCGCCGGTCCACTTCGTCCCGGGTATGGGCGGCGAGGTCCTCGGGCAGCTCCGTCGCCGGTTCGTCATCCTCGCATCCGGGTCCGGCAGATGGGAGGACGTGGGCGAGTCGTGGGCCATGGCAAATGTTCTGGGAGAGAGAGGGATTCCCAACCGCGTCGACGACTGGGGCTCACGTTACGACCACGACTGGCCCACCTGGTGGGAGATGCTGCCGGCCTACCTGCGCGAGCTCGGCACATGACGGACACCGCTCTCGTCGACGCGGTCGCCCGCCGCATGCCGCAGGCGCGGGTGGACCTCGAGCGGCTCGTTGCCATGCGCTCCGTGGCCGACGCCGACGTCGAGCCCGTGTCCGAGTGCAGCAGGGCCGCCGACGAGGTGCTGCGGCTCTTTGCCGAGGTCGGGGTCGAAGACCTGAGGAGCATCGAGACCATGGACGGCAGCCGGGCCGTCATCGGGCACACGGCCGGGCCGTCCGGGGCGCCGACCGTCCTGCTCTACTCGCACTACGACGTCCAGCCGGCCGGCGACCAGGCGGGGTGGACGACCGACCCGTGGACGCTGACCGATCGGGACGGCCGGTGGTACGGCCGCGGCGCCGCGGACTGTAAGGGCAACCTCGTCATGCACCTCACGGCGCTGCGAGCCCTGCGGGACACCGACGGCGGATGGCCGGTCGGCGTCACCGTCGTCTGTGAGGGATCCGAGGAGATGTCATCTGGCGGTCTCGAGGCCCTCGTGCGCAGTGACCCGGGACTCTTCGCCGCCGAGGTGATCGTCGTGGCCGACTCGGGCAACGTCGAGCTCGGCGTCCCCACCGTGACGACGAGCCTGCGCAGCACCGGCAGCGTGCTGGTCATCGTCCGCACGCTGGAGGCGCCCGTCCACTCCGGCGCGTTCGGCGGGCCGGCCCCCGATGCTCTGGCTGCGCTGATCCATGTCCTCGCGACCCTCCGCGACGCCGATGGCGAGACGACCGTCGACGGTCTGGACGCGAGCGCCCGTTGGGACGGCGCGGCATACCCGCTGGCGCGCTTTCGCTCCGATGCCGGCGTCCTCGAGGGTGTGGATGTCGTGGGCCGGGGCGAGGTCGCCGACCTCTTGTGGGCGCGCCCGGTGGCGAACGTCCTCGCCATCGACGCGCCGTCGGTCGCGGGCGTGACCGCCTCCATCCCGGGAGAGGTTCGCGCGGTGGTGAACCTTCGCGTTCCGTCCGGAGTCGACGCCAGGGAGGCGCAACGCCTGCTCATCGCCCATCTCCTGGCAGCCGCCCCGTGGGGTGCCCAGGTCGAGGTCGAGCCCAAGACGCTGGGACAGCCGTTCACCGCGAGAACCGACGGACCCGCGTTCGTGGCGCTCGGCCGGGCCATGGAGGAAGCGTTCGGCACTCCGATGTTCACGATGGGTCAAGGCGGCGCCATCCCGCTGTGCAACGCCCTCGCCGGCGCCCATCCCAATGCGGAGATCCTCATCCTCGGTGTCGAGGAGCCGGCCTGCCGGATCCACTCCCCGGGGGAGAGCGTCGATCCCGAGGAGATCCGCCGAACGGCCCTCGCCGAGGCGCTGTTGCTCCGCGCCATCGGAACCGGCGTCACCGGTGCGGCTCGTCCTGCTCGCGCCACCGGCTCGTGATCGGCAGGCGGCGGTCCTTGCCGAACGCCAGCGGCGAGATCTTTGGGCCCGGGGCGAACTGACGGCGCTTCCACTCCGCGCGGTCGACGAGCTGGATGACCGCGTCGACCACGGACGGCTCGAAACCTTCGGCCACGAGCTGGTCCCGCCCGTGGGCCACCCCGACGTACCCCTCGAGGATCAGGTCGAGCACCTCGTAGGGCGGGAGGGAGTCCTGGTCGGTCTGGCCCGGACGCAGCTCGGCCGACGGGGCCTTGGTGATCGACGCCTCGGGGATGGGCGGTCGCTCCCCGCGCGAGACGGCATGCCGGTTGCGCCACCGGGCCAGCTCCCAGACGAGGGTCTTTGGCACGTCCTTGATCGGTGCGAAGCCGCCGACGCTGTCGCCGTAGATCGTCGAGTAACCCACGGAGACCTCGGACTTGTTGCTGTTCACGAGGACGAGCGGTCCCTCCTGGTTGGAGATCCCCATCCAGATCACCGCCCGGACCCGGGCCTGGAGGTTCTCCTCTGCCACCCCGGTCAGCTCGAGCGCCTCCAGGAACGGCGTGACCATCGGCTGGATCGGCACGACGCGGTAGTCGAGGCCGAGGTTGTCCGCGAGGACCCGCGCGTCGTCCTTGCTCCCCTGCGAGGAGTACTCGCTCGGGTTGCTGACGGCGATGACGTTCACCCCACCGAGGACGTCGGCGGCCAGGGTGGCGACGACCGACGAGTCGATGCCGCCCGAGACGCCGAGCAGGACGGTGCGAAAGCCGTTCTTGGCGACGTAGTCGTGCAGGCCGAGCCCGACGGCGCGCCAGACCTCCTCATGGGGGTCGAGGCGAGGGAAGAGCGGTGGGGTCGCCGCGGCATACGGGGCGACGGGTTCCGACGAGACGGTGACGTGGACGACGCTTGCCGGCAGGTGGCTGACGTCGACGGTCGAGCTGTCGAGATCGAGGTCCACGACGACGAGGTCCTCGACGAACTGAGGGCCCCGCGCGAGGACGGTGCCGTCGCGTGCGACGACCATCGAGTCGCCGTCGAAGACGAGCTCGTCCTGGCCGCCGACCAGGTTGAGATAGGCCAGGGCGCACCCGGCCTCGGCGGCGCGCCGCTGGACGAGCTCGACGCGGGTGTCGTCCTTCTCTCGCTCGTAGGGGGAGCCGTTGATGACGAGGAGCAGCTCCGCACCTGCGTCCCGGGTGAGCGAGACCGGACCGCCCTTCTGCCAGAGGTCCTCGCAGATCGCGATCGCGACGTCGACGCCGCGGACGCGCACGACGGTGAGCGAGTCGCCAGGGGCGAAGATGCGGTACTCGTCGAAGACGCCGTAGTTGGGCAGGTGGTGCTTGGCGTAGCGCGCGACGACCGTACCCTCGTGGATCACCGCCGCGCAGTTCTGGGGGAGGGTGTGCCCGGGATCGCCTTCTGCCGAGAGTTGGGGTGCCCGGTCGAGGTAGCCGACGACGACCGGCAGGTCCCCGTAACCGGCCGCGGCGAGGTCAGCTGCCAGCTGGGTCAGCGCCGTGCGGGAGGCCTCGACGAAGGAGGCGCGCAGCGCCAGATCCTCGACCGGGTATGCCGTGAGGGCCATCTCGGGGAAGGCCACGAGGTGCGCTCCTGCGGAGGCCGCCCGCGCGACGTGGTCCAGGAGGAGTCGCGCGTTGCCGGCAAGGTCACCGACGGTGGGGTTGACCTGGGCCATCGCCAGTCGCAGCTGCGCCATGGGATGAGCGTAGTTCGCGGCTCGGTGGGACCTGACCCGGGAGCCACGACCGACCGTTGACCGAGGTCTGGCCTATACCACACGAACATAGGTAAAGGGAGGGTAAAACTGAGAAAGCGCGGTGCGGGGCTCCTTTTCGTCCGGGATCTGTGATTGCCTGCCCGAGGCGTCCCACAACCCCGGACGCCTTGACCCCTGGAGGTTCCGTGAAGAACTGGCACTGGAGAGCGGCGTCCGGAGTGGCGATATCCGCCCTCGCGATCGCTGCGCTGCAAGCCCCCGCTCAGTCCGCACCGAGAGGTCCCGACCCGGACCCGGCAGCGAACGCCTCGAGCCGACCTGACAACCTGCCCAACCCGCTGGGTGATGCACAGGCCAAGCTGCGCGAGGACGCGGTCACCAAGCTCGTCAAGGGCGAGGCCACCCTGGAGACCCGTGGCGGCAAGCGCGTCATCAAGGTGCCGAAGAACCCCAAGGACCCCAAGTCGAAGGACAAGTACGTCCAGTACGACGTCAACCGTGAGGAGGACATCTTCACGATCCTTACCGACTTCGGCACGGGGACGATGGCGGGTCAGAGCGCGGCACCGGGACCGGTCCACAACACGATCGCCGCTCCCGACCGCACCTGGGACGGCAGCGCCACAGACGACAACTCGACCTACTGGACCAAGGACTTCAACCGCGACCACTACGTCGAGATGATGTTCGGCGCGAAGGACTCCTTCAAGGACTTCTACCTCAAGCAGTCCAACGGCCGGTTCCTCGCCAAGGGCGAGGTCTCCAACTGGGTCACGGTCCCGTCCAACGAGGCGCGCTACGGCTCGAACGATGTCGCCCAGTCGGACGGCTACTGGAGCTACATCAAGGACACCGCATCCTCGTGGTACGCCGCCCAGAAGGCGGCCAACAAGAGCGACGCGGAGATCAAGACCTATCTCGCCCAGTTCGACAAGGTCGACCGCTACGACTACGACGGCGACGGTGTCTTCAACGAGCCGGACGGCTACATCGACCACTTCCAGGCGATCCACGCCGGTGAAGGGGAAGAGGCCGGCGGCGGGGCGCAGGGCTCGGACGCCATCTGGTCCCACCGCTGGTACGCCTACTCGAACAACCAGGGCAAGACCGGCCCCGCGCAGAACAAGCTCGGTGGCGTGCCGCTCGGCGACTCAGGGATGTGGATCGGTGACTACACGACGGAGCCGGAGAACGGAGGACTCGGCGTGTTCGCCCACGAGTTCGGCCACGACCTCGGCCTGCCCGACCTTTACGACACTGCCGGCGGCGACAACGGCACCGGCTTCTGGACCCTGATGTCCGGTGGGTCGTGGCTCAACAAGGGCACGGACTCGATCGGGACCACGCCCGCCTACATGGGCGCGTGGGAGAAGCTGCAGCTCGGCTGGCTGGACCTCAAGACCGTGAAGTTCGGTGAGGACTCGACGGTCAAGCTCGGCGCGGCGGACCTCGACAGCAAGACCAGCTCGCAGGCCGTCGCCGTCACCCTGCCGGACAAGACCGTCACCACGGCTTACAACACGCCGCACTCCGGCGCCTTCGAGTGGTGGAGCGGCACAGGGAACAACACGTCCTCCACCCTGGCCCGGTCGGTCGACCTGACGTCCGCGACGACGGCGAACGTCACCGCGTGGCTGCAGAACGACACCGAGAAGGACTACGACTACCTCTACGCCGAGGTCTCCCCGGACGGCGGTAGCACCTGGGAGCAGGTCGGCACGGCGATCGACGGCACCTTCGGCTGGACGCAGAAGACCTGGGACCTGTCGGCCTTCACGGGCAAGGCGTTGCAGTTCCGCTTCCGCTACTCCTCGGATGGCCGTGTCAACGGCAACGGCTCGTTCCTCGACGACCTGGCGGTCAACGTCAACGGCGCTTCCGTCCTCCCGGACGACGTCGAGGGCGGCACGAACGGGTGGACCGCGTCCGGATTCACCCGGATGGGCGGCACCACCAGCGTCCAGGTCTCGCACTACTACCTCGCCGAGAACCGGGTCTACTCCGGTTACGACAAGGCCCTGCAGACCGGGCCGTACAACTTCGGCTGGGGCACCACGCGTCCGGACTGGGTTGAGCGGTTCCCCTACCAGAATGGCCTGCTCGTGTCCTACGTCGACGGCGAGTACGGGGACAACAACACCAGGACCCACCCGGGTCACGGTCAGGTGCTGCCGGTCGACGCCCGCCCGGCTCCGGTCACCTTCCCGGACGGGAGGTTGCTCGGCAACCGGCGCCAGCCCTTCGACGCCACCTTCGGCCAGGAGGCCACCGACTCGGTGAGCTTCCACCGCAACGGGGTCGAGACGGTGGTCCCGTCAAGGCCGGCGATGCCGACGTTCGACGACACCGACCCGAACCGCTACTGGAGCGCCGCGAACCCGTGGAGCTCCGTCAAGGTGGCCGGCACCGGGACGTCCCTGACCGTCATGAAGACGCGGGACGGCGGCAACGAGCTGCAGGTGCACGTCGCCTTCAAGTGACGTGAGCCGGCAGCAGTAGCCACCCAGCACCACCTCGCAGCCCGGTCAGGCCCCCTGGACATCGTCGTCCCGGGGGCCTGACTGACGTTCGCCGTCTGCTCCGTCGCCTCAGAAGCGGATCCCGCGGGCGGCGAAGCGGTCCTTGACCAGGGCTGCGGCAGCTGCGCCGTCACGAAGGAGCGCCTTGGCGTAGGTCGCCCGGGCCGCTGCCGAGAACGACGTGTCGGGCGCGTAGTCGAACGGGCTGTCCACGAGCGTGGTGTCCCAGGCGCGCGAGGGGATTCCCATCGAGGCATACCCCGTCCGGATCTCCCACAGTGCCTGGCTCCAGATCTGCCCGTCGTAGTGCGCCTCGCCACGGCGGTCTGCGACGGTGAGGTTCAGGTCGAACAGCCGGATGCAGTGCGGCGAGGCGGTGTACGACGTGGCGTCCCAGTCCATCGGGCACGCCTGCTCTGCCCGGACCGGCCAGTCGTACTGCGTCGCGGCGTCCAGCCCGACGCTCACCGCGAAGTAGTCGCCCCAAGACTCGTCGATCGACCCTGCGTCGAGGCTGGCGCCAAAACCGGGGGACCTGTGACGCATGCACCGCGTGGCCGTACTCGTGGACGATGACCTCGGCGTCCTCGGCGTCGTCGACCCCGCCCTTTCCGAACCGCAGGAAGTCCTGCTTGTCGGTCTGGTAGCTGTTGTCGATGCCGTACTGGTCGATGCGCACGTCCTGAGCGTGCATGTTCACCGGACGCAGTGCCGTCCCGAAGCCGAGCGACTGGAGGTAGTCCTGCGCCTGGCGAACATAGCCGCACATCACGGGTCGTGCCCACTGGGCAGGCGACATGGGTAGGGTCCGGGAGTGGGTACCTTCGACGACATCGTCCTCGGGGCGGGCCACAACGGCCTCACCGCTGCGGCTTACCTCGCGCGGGCGGGGCGACGGGTGCTCGTCCTCGAGAGGCTTGGCGACGTCGGAGGCGCTGCGGTCTCGGCCCGACTCTTCCCCGGCGTCGATGCCCGGCTCTCGCGCTACGCCTACCTCGTCTCGCTCCTGCCCCGCCGGATCGTCGCCGACCTCGACCTCGACGTGCGGCTCGTCCGACGCCGGTTCTCCTCCTACACGCCGCTCCCCTCGGGCCGGTCGACAGGGCTGCTCGTCGACACCGGCGACCTTGCGGCGACGCGCGCCTCGTTCCGCCGGACCACCGGGTCTGACGCCGACTTCGAGGCGTGGCAAGGCTTCTACGGCCGCATGGGGCGGCTCGCGCAGCGGGTCTGGCCCACAATGACGGAGCCGCTCCGGTCAGCGGACGAGATGCGGGGCGTCGTTGACGACGACGACCTCTGGGACGCGCTGACGGCGCGGCCGCTCGGTCGACTACTGCGGGAGACGTTCGTGGATGACCTCGTCCGTGGCGTCGTCGCGACGGACGGCCTCATCGGCACCTTCGCCGACCTCGACGACCCGGCGCTCGTCCAGAACGTCTGCTACCTCTACCACCTCGTCGGCGGGGGCACCGGCGACTGGGACGTCCCGGTCGGCGGGATGGGCGCCGTCACCGGCGCGCTCGCCCGCGCGGCCGTCGCCGGCGGTGCCGTGATCGCCACCGGCGCCGAGGTCGTCGCGGTCTCCGGTGACGGTGAGGTGACCTGGCGGGAGGACGGCCGGGAGCTCCGCCGCTCCGGCTCTGTCCATGCGGCGCTCGCACCGGCCGTCCTCGACGGCCTTCTCCGGGCCGGTGGCAGCGAGCCGGTCTCGGTCGGCGCGCCGCCCGAGGGCGCCCAGCTCAAGGTCAACATGCTCGTGTCGCGGCTACCGCGCCTGCGCGACGGCCGGACCGACCCGGTGGCCGCGTTCTCCGGGACCCTCCACGTCAACGAGGGCTTTGCCCAGCTGCAGGAGGCGTATGCCGTGAGCGCAGGCGGGCAGGTACCTCACCTCCCGCCGTGCGAGGTCTACTGCCACACCCTCTCGGACCGTTCGATCCTCGGGCCGCAGCTCGCCGCGACGCCGGCGCAGACGCTGACCGTGTTCGGCCTTCACCTGCCGGCTCGCCTGTTCCGGGACGACAACGAGAGGCGCCAGGGCGAGGCGCTCGAAGCGACCCTCCGGTCGTTGGGCTCGGTGCTTGCAGAACCGCTCGAGCCGCTCCTGCTGCTCGATGCCGCAGGACGCCCGTGCCTTGAGGCACGCACTCCGCTCGACCTCGAGGCCGACCTCGGCCTGCCCGGCGGGAACATCTTCCACCGGGCGCTGCAGTGTCCCTGGGCCGAGACCGCCGACGACGTGGGCACCTGGGGAGTCGAGACGGTCCATCCGGCGGTGACCCTGTGCGGGGCCGGCGCCCGCCGCGGCGGGGGAGTGTCCGGCATACCGGGTCACAACGCGGCGCAGGCCGTCCTGACCACCGCCTGACCCGCCCCGGGCAGCGTGACCCGCCCGCGCCCATCCTGACCGGCGCCTGTATCAAAGACTCACCTTCCGTGTCCGAAATGGATGACTACTTGACATTGGTCGGTGCGGAGGCGCGGCGTGCGCGGCCACGGGAGGTGCCGTAACGTCCACGAAACCTCGATGCGGCAGGATCGTGGCATGGACCGTCAGCAAGAGTTCGTGTTGCGCACCATCGAGGAGCGCGACATCCGCTTCGTCCGGCTCTGGTTCACCGACGTCCTCGGGACGCTCAAGTCGGTGGCCGTCGCCCCGGCCGAGCTCGAGGCGGCGTTCGCCGAGGGCATCGGCTTCGACGGCTCGGCGATCGAGGGTTTCGCGAGGGTCTACGAGGCCGACATGCTCGCCAAGCCTGACCCCTCGACCTTCCAGATCCTCCCGTGGCGCGGGGACAACCCCGGCACCGCCCGGATGTTCTGCGACCTGCGGATGCCCGACGGTTCACCGAGCTACGCCGACCCGCGCCAGGTCCTGCAGCGGGCGCTGTCCAGGGCGAGCGAGCTGGGCTTCACCTTCTACACCCACCCCGAGATCGAGTTCTTCCTGCTCAAGAAGGCCTGGAAGGCTGGCCGGCGTCCCGTGCCCGTCGACAACGCCGGCTACTTCGACCACGTGCCCCACGGCACCGGTCACGACTTCCGGCGGGCCGCGATCACCATGCTCGAGAGCATGGGGATCTCCGTCGAGTTCAGCCACCACGAGGGCGCGCCGGGGCAGAACGAGATCGACCTGCGCTACGCCGACGCCCTCTCGACGGCGGACAACATCATGACCTTCCGCACGGTCATCAAGGAGGTCGCGCTCGAGCAGGGGATCTATGCGACGTTCATGCCCAAGCCTTTCGCAGAGCATCCCGGGTCCGGGATGCACACGCACCTCAGCCTCTTCGAGGGCGACAGCAACGCGTTCCACGAGGCGGGGGCCCCCTACCAGCTCAGCCGGACCGGACGGCAGTTCATCGCCGGACTGCTGCGCCACGGCGCGGAGATCACCGCCGTGACGAACCAGTGGGTCAACTCCTACAAGCGCCTCTGGGGGGGCGGGGAGGCCCCGGAGCAGATCACCTGGGGCCACAACAACCGCTCCGCGATGGTCCGCATCCCCATGTACAAGCCGAGCAAGGGCCAGTCGACCCGGATCGAGGTGCGCTCGCTCGACCCGGCCTGCAACCCCTACCTCGCCTTCGCCGTGCTGCTCAGTGCCGGCCTCAAGGGCATCCAGGAGGGTTACGAGCTGCCGCCCGAGACCGAGGACGACGTCTGGAACCTCTCCCAGACCGAACGGCTGGCCATGGGCATCGACCCCCTGCCGTCGTCGCTTGGGCGGGCCCTGGAGACGATGGAGAAGAGCGAGCTCGTCGCAGAGACCCTCGGCGAGCACGTCTTCGACTTCTTCCTGCGCAACAAGCGGGCCGAGTGGGAGGACTACCGCAGCCAGGTCACCCAGTTCGAGCTCGACCGCTACCTGCCCCGGCTGTAGTGGGCCGCTCCGGCACCACCGAGGGCCGGTTGGCCCGACTCGGGTTCGCCGAGCCGGACCGGGCTGCCCGGTTGCTGGAGGACAAGGCGCTCGCCGGTTTCGTCGACCCGCTCGACGACGTCTTCCACGACGGGCTGCCCGACGCGCTGAGCCGGGCCGCCGACCCGGACCTGGCGCTGGTCGGTCTCGTCCGGGTCCTCGAAGGGCTCGCCGCCAGTGCCGATGACCGCATCGACGGCAACACCGACGCGGGAGAGCTCCTTGCGGCACTGCGGAGCTCGGGCTCGGCCCGTGACCGTCTGGTGGCCGTTCTCGGGGGTTCCAGGGCGCTCGTCGACCACCTGGCCGGCCACCCCAGCCACTGGCGGTGCGTCGCGGACGCGGTGCCGCCGACCGCCGGGGGCCTGAGGGCCGGGCTGGTGGCTGCGGTGAGCGCCCAGCGGCGCGGCGCGCACACGGCATACGACGCCCTGCGGATCGCCTACCGGCGCGAGCTGCTCGCCATCGCGGCGATCGACCTCACCTCCGAGAACCCGGTTGCGCACCTCCCCACCGCTGCCGAGCAGCTGGCCTGGCTCGCCGAGGCCTCCCTCGAGGCCGCCCTGGCGATCGCGCGCGAGGAGTTCGGTGCCGGGCACGAGGACTGCCGGCTCGCCGTGATCGGTATGGGGAAGACCGGTGGGGGAGAGCTGAACTACGTCTCCGACGTCGACGTCGTCTTCGTCGCCGAGCCCGCCGCAGGAGTGGACGAGGAGCAGGCCCTGAGCGTGGGAGCCACCCTCGCCGCCGGCGTGATGAAGGCGTGTTCCGCGTCGACTGCGGAGGGGACTCTGTGGCCGGTCGACGCGGCCCTGCGCCCCGAGGGCAGGAACGGGCCGCTCGTGCGGACCGTCGCGAGCCACCAGGCCTACTACGAGCGGTGGGCCAAGACGTGGGAGTTTCAGGCGCTGCTCAAGGCATGGGTCTCCGCCGGCGACCTCGAGCTCGGCCACGCCTACAAGGACGCGATCCGGCCCATGGTCTGGGAGGCCGCCGGGCGCGAGCACTTCGTCGAGGACGTCCAGGCGATGCGCCGGCGGGTCGAGGAGCATGTGCCCCCGGCCGAGGCGGCCCGCCAGCTCAAGCTCGGGCCGGGCGGCCTGCGCGACGTCGAGTTCGCCGTCCAGCTGCTCCAGCTCGTCCACGGCCGACACGACGAGTCGCTCCGGTCGGCGACGACCCTGGAGGCACTGGGGGCGCTCGCCAAGGGCGGCTATGTGGGCCGCGAGGACGCGGCGACGCTCGACGAGGCCTACCGGCTGCTGCGCACCCTCGAGCACCGCATCCAGCTGTACCGGCTGCGGCGCACGCACCTCATGCCGACGAGCGACGCTGACCTGCGCCGGCTCGGTCGGGCCGTCGGCCTGAAGAGCGACCCTGCCCGGGCGGTCGTGGAGCTGCGGCAGTCCCGGGCCCGCGAGGTGCGGCGGATCCACGAACGCCTGTTCTACCGGCCGCTCCTTGCCGCCGCTGCACGGCTCAGCTCCTCGGACACCTCGCTCAGCGCCGGGCAGGCACAAGAACGACTGACAGCACTAGGGTTTCGCGATCCTGCTGGAGCCATGCGCCACCTCGAGTCGCTGACGACGGGAGTGTCGCGGCGGGCGGCGATCCAGCGAACGCTCCTGCCGGTCATGTTGGGCTGGTTCGCGGACGAGGCTGACCCGGATGCCGGGCTGCTGGCCTTCCGCCGGGTCAGCGAGGAGCTCGGCACCATCCACTGGTACCTCAAGATGCTCCGTGACGAGGGCAGCGCGGCCGAGCGGCTCGCGCACGTGCTTGGTCGGAGCCGGTATGCCGCGGACCTACTCGTGCGCTCGCCGGAGTCCGTGTCCATCCTCGGGGACCCGGCCGGCCTCGTCGCGCGAAGCCGGGGCCAGCTCGTCGCCACGATGCGCAGCGCCTCCGGCCGCAAGCCCCACGCCGACACGGCCATCGGCTCGACGCGGGCGATCCGCCGCCACGAGCTGCTGCGCATCGCCTTCGCCGACCTCACCGGGCAGCTGAGCCTGGCTCAGGTCGGACGGGCCATCTCCGACCTCGCGGCCGCGACCGTCCAGTCGGCCCTGGACGTCGCCGTCCGTCAGGTGGAGTCAGCAGAGAAGAGCCCGCTGGGCACGGCCATGGCGGTCATCGGCATGGGCAGCCTCGGTGGGCAGGAGATGGGCTACGCCTCCGACACGGACATCATGTTCGTGCACCGGCCGGAGGCCTCCGCGTCCGGCTCGGACGACGACGCCCAGCGACGCGCTGTCCTGGTCGTCCAGGAGGTCAAGCGGCTGCTCGGCGGAGCGGGTCCCGACCCCCAGGTGGGCCTCGACGCCGACCTGCGGCCCGAGGGCAAGAGCGGCCCCCTCGTCCGCAGCCTGGCCTCCTACGCCACCTACTATGAGCGGTGGGCGCAGACGTGGGAGTTCCAGGCGCTGCTGCGCGCCCGGCCCGTTGCCGGGGACCCTGACCTCGGCACCGACTTCCTCGACCTGGTCAACCCGTTGAGATGGCCCCGGGGCGGCCTGAGCCGCGAGCAGGTCCGCGACATCCGGTTGATGAAGGCGCGCGTCGAGGCCGAGCGGCTGCCTCGCGGCGGAGACCGCAGGACGAACTTCAAGCTGGGTCTGGGGGGTCTGACCGACGTGGAGTGGACCACGCAGCTCCTCCAGCTCGGGCACGCTCACGAGCATGTCGGGCTGCGGGTCTCCGGGACCATGGCGGCACTCGACGCTGCGGAGGAGCTGGGCCTGCTGACGGCCGGAGACGCTCGCGACCTGCGGGCCGCGTGGACGCTGGCTGCCTCCTTGCGCAACGCCTCGGTGCTGTGGCGGGGACGGCCCGCCGACGGCGTGCCGAGCGACCTGCGGGACGCCGACGGGATCGGCCGGATCATCGGCCGGCCGCCCGGCGCGGGACCATCGCTCGGGGAGGACTACCGACGGGTGACCCGTCGTGGCCGGGCCGCCACGGATCTCAACTTTTACGCGACCCGATAGACGGGTACCGTCGGCCAGATGACGGAGCGGAGGACGGCATCCACGGCGATGCCGTCCTATGGCGAGGTCTTCTCCGTCCGCGGTTATCTGGCCCTCTTCGTCGCCATGGCCGTGTCCACGTGGGGCGACTACATCGCCCGTCTGACGATCGCCGCCGTGGTGTTCGAGCGGACGCAGTCGTCACTGGCGACGGCCACGACCCTGGCCGTCAGCATGCTGCCGACCATCTTCGGACGAAGTCTTCTCGGGCCCCTGGCGGACCGGGTGCCCTACAAGTTCGTCCTACTGGCGGCCCACCTCACCCGCGCCCTGTGCGTCGTGGCGCTGATCTGGCTCGTCGCGAGCGGTGCTCCCGTCGTCGCGCTGCTCGTCACGCTGTTCGTCCTCGAGGTCTTCGGTGGGCCCGCGGCAGCCGCGAGCCAGGTCCTCATGACGGACCTCTTCGAGGACAGGCGCCTCTACGTCAAGGCCATGGGCCTCAGCGCGCTCAGCGAGCAGGTCAACCAGGCCGCCGGTCTGGCCGTCGGGGGGCTCATCGTCGGTTTCCTCGGTCCGGCGAAGGGGCTGCTGGTGGACCTGCTGAGCTTCCTCGTCTCGGCAGCGGTCGTGGCCGTGGTCGTGCGTGCACGTCCGGTGGCGAGCGAGCCGGCGAAGGGGCTGGTCGGGTTCTTCCGCGACATCGGGGCGGGGTGGGCCCACATCGGCCGCCACCCGGTGCTCGCCCGGCTCCTCGGGCTCAGCCTCGTGGCGACCATCGGCATCGTCGCCCCAGAGGCGGTCGCCATCCCGTATGCCGGGAACGCCCGGCTGGGTGGTCTGCTCATGGCTGCCCCGATCGCGGGTGCGGCCGTCGGCGTCCTTATCGTCGGTCGCTGGCAGCCGGAGATCGCCAACTCGCGGATCATCGTCATGGCAGTGCTCATGCCGGCGCCGCTGCTGCTCTCCGCCTTCCAGCCCTCGATCGCGGTGATCTGGGTGCTGTGGTTCGTCAGCGGCGCCTTCCAGGCCTTCATGCTGCCCCTGCAGTCGACCTTCGCGCTGGTCACTCCGGCTGCGCGGCGCGGCACGATCTTCGGGCTTGCGGGAGCCGTGTCAGTGACCTCGTCTGGCCTGTCCTACCTCCTCGCGGGATGGCTATCCGAGCTGACCAACCCGGCGGCGGCCGTGACGATGTGCGCGATCATCTGTCTGGGGAGCGTCATCCTGCTCGCCGCGCAGTGGCCCCGGCGCGAGCTGCACGCGGCAGTGGACGCGGCCTACTCCCTCGAGCGCTGAGGGGCCGCCGCTGATCCGTGTCCACCGGCGCACCCGGCTGGGCCGTCTCTGCGCCGACGGGGCGTAGTGTCATTCCCGTGGAGCCACTCGGGTTCCGATGAGGAGCGCACCATGGCCGACAAGTCACCCCGACAACATCTGGCGAAGAAGGCCGGCAAGTCCCTCAAGGAGAAGCGGGCCGACAAGCACGCCAAGTCTGATGCCAAGGACAGCACCCCGATCGTTCCTCCCACCAAGAAGCGTTGACCAACTCCGGCCGCTCTGCCTCGCGTCAGGTGCTGGACCGGTAGCCTGAGACCTCGGGGACAAACCACCTCGACGACCCACGACGAGGTGAGGCATGGAGCTGGCGGTCACGAGTGAGCTGCGCCCGGGCGCCGTGGTCGTTCGCGTGGCGGGTGAGCTGGACATGGCAAGCTCGCCAGAGCTCGCGGAGCACGTCGACGGCATGGAACTCGGGCCCGCCGTCGCCTTAGTCGTCGACCTCGGTGGCGTCACCTTCCTCGACTCGAGCGGGCTCAACAGCCTCGTAGCGCTCCGGCGCGCGGTCATGGACCTCGAGGGGCGGCTCGGCCTGGTGGCCGGCGAGCGCACCGTGAGGCTCCTGCAGGTGACCAACATGGACGACGTCTTCGCCATGTATGACAGCGTCGAGCTCGCCGTGGACGACCTGTCCCGGGCGGTCTAGGTGGCGACGGAGGTCGGCATGCCGCCGGGCGTGAGCTCCAGAGGCGGACGCCCGGCATGGCGAGCGACCGGCTGACCGGCCTGGCCAAGGTCACCGGCGAGCTGGCCGGAGCGCGGGACCGCACCACGGTCACCGACATCGTCACCCGGCACGCGACAGCCGTCTCAGGGGCCAGCGCGGCCCTGCTCGCGCTCCGCGAGGGCTCGACGATGCGCTCACTGGGTCACCACGGCACGTTGGTGGGGGCAAACCTGGGTCGACCGACCTTCTCGGTCGACGAGGACCATCCCCTCTGTGATGCGGTGACCACCGGCGAGCCGGTGATCCTTATCGGTCGAGATGCGGTCGCCCTGCGCTACCCGCAGCTCGCCGGGGCGGACGAGCGCTCGATCGTCGTGCTACCGCTCGCTGTCCACGGCGCCCCGCCGTTCGGGGTGCTGGGCTTCCGGTTCGACGGCGTCGGCAACCGCCCCGACCCGACCGAGCTGCAGATGCTGGTGGCGATCGGCGACGCCTGCACCCAGGCCCTGAAGCGGATCGAGGCGGAGCGGCGCAGCGAGGAGCAGTCCCGACGTCTGCAGTTCCTGTCCGACGCGTCCGAGGCGCTGGCCAGCAGCCTGGACCACCGACAGACCCTCGCGACGGTGGCTCAGCTCGCCGTGCCGGACTTCGCCGACTGGTGCACCGTCCAGATCCTCAACGACGGCAGGCTCGACACGTTGGCCGTCGCGCACGTCGACCCCGAGAAGGCCAGCCTCGCCAAGGGGATGCAGGCCAAGCGCGCCAACGATCCCGGGGCGGCGTCGGGCGCCGCGCACGTGGCGCGCACGGGGGTGAGCGAGCTCGTCGAGGACATCACGGACGAGATGCTCGTGCTCTCGGCCCGGGACGAGCACGAGCTCCAGATGGGACGGCATCTCGAGATCCGTTGTGCCATCGTTGTCGCACTCAAGGCGCGAGAACGGGTTCTCGGCGTGATGACCTTCGTGTCGTCGCGACCCGGGCGGCGCTACACGCAGGAGGAGGTCATCTTCGCAGAGGACCTCGCCCGACGAGCCGCGATGGCGATCGACAACGCCGACCTCTTCTCCCAGACGCAGCATGCGGCGCAGGAGCTGCAACGCGCGCTCCTGCCGCAGCAGCTGCCGACCCCGGCCGGCTGGGGGCTCGGTGCGCTCTACCGTCCGTCGGGCCGCACCGACGTCGGCGGCGACTTCTACGACGTCATCGTCCTCGCCGACCGCCGCGTCGCCGTGGTGATGGGCGATGTCATGGGGCGGGGGGTGGACGCGGCGGCGGCGTCTGCTCGGATGCGTTCCGCCATCCGGGCCTACGTCGCCGAGAACCCTGACCCGACGGCCGTTGCCGCCGGTGTGGACCGCCTCATGACGCTCTTCGACTCGATGCCGCTGGTGACCGTCGTCTACATGGTCTTCGACCCGCGGCAGGACGGCGCCGAGCTCTTCGTCGCCGGGCACCTTCCACCCCTCGTCGTCCGGAAGGACGGAACGACGGCGTTCATCTCCGAGGCCGGGTGGCCGGCCTTCGGGGTGGGGCCTGTCGACCGCCGGGGCGCCCACGTCGTCGTGCACCGCGGCGACACCGTCCTTTTCTACACCGACGGCCTTGTCGAGCGGCGCGACGAGGACATCGACGCGAGCCTGGCCCGGCTGCAGGCGGAAGCGGCGCAGACGCCCCGGGGCGACCTCGACGCCTGGCTCACCGCGCTGGCCGACACGGTCTCGGACAGCCGTCGCGACGACGACATCGCGGCGCTCGCGGTTCGCCGCACCTGCTGAGCGGCTGCTCCGCCCGGTGCCGCCGCCGACTGCCAAGCAGGACAAGCACGGTCAGGATGTCAGGACCTGCTCGATGGTGACGACCTCGGCGAAGCGGCCCTGGAATGCGCTGGCGGTGCGGTCCATCACCTCCTGCGCGGTCAGGGTGCCGCGCCCGTCCCACCGGTCCAGCGGGTGGATGGCGGTCGCATCGAGGACAAGGCGCACGGCATACCTGCCGGGCTCCTCGTGGAGCAGCCACCCGACCTCGTCGCCTCCCCCAGCGGGCGTGCTCGACGAGCCAGGCGATCCGGTCGGCGATGTCGGGTGCCGAGATGTCGGCCCAGCTGTCGCGCCGGCGATGGACACGTGCGCGTCGATGACGAGATGTCGTGGTGGGCTGCCTGCGAAGGGATGCCGAACGCCAGGCGGTGATCTCGGAGCTGATGTCCTCAAGGTCGGTTGGTGACCCTCGGTGCAGCAGCGGCCTCAGACGCACCGTTGTCTGACAGCCGTAGCCCCAGCTGGGCCGCCTCCGCAAAGGTGAGCCGCTCGCCGGCACCTTCCGCTCGCGTTATCGTCGCCGCGGGCAGCACGGCCCGCGCCGCGGCTGCAGTAGATGACATCACCGTGGCCCAGATGGGCGAGGAGGTAACGCCGTGGCGACGGCGATATGCGGTCCCGGCACCGAGCAGGGTCAAGCAGTCTGCAGGACGGCCATCGAGGTGGGCCAGTTGCGCAAGACCTTCGATGCACGCTGCTGAGGCGGCAGGGTCAATCACGTCACCGAGCTCGGTCAGGCACTCTGACCAGTGCGTGAGGGCGTCGCCAATGAGCCCGCTCCTCGCCTCGGCATACGCAAGGCTGTCCAGCACGATGGCTACGAGGTTCACGTCTCCCGTGGAGCGTGCGAGGCCGACGGCGTCACGTAGCTGCGCCAGGACAGACGGGTCAGGTTTTCCCCGTCCTACAGCGGCGTCACTGAGAACTGTCCCGTTGCAGGTGTCATTCAAGATGATCGCCAGTGTCCACGCGTCGCCCACTTCCGCTGCGAGTTCTGCTGCCCGGTCGACCAGCGCCTGCCAGGTCTGCATGTCTCCTTCAGCCAGGTAGGTGGAGGCGACGTAAGAAGTCGCCCGCGCTTGGTGGGTGACGTCGCCGGCTCGAGTCGCCTGGTGGAGGTACCGGCGGGCCGCCTCCCGGTGGGTGGAAACGTCACCACTGATCCAGCACAGGTCGGAAGCGGCCTCGAAGGCTCGCAGCGGGATGGTGTTGAGGGGGTTCGAGGCGAAGATCTGTCGCAGCCAGTACTGCCCCTCGTGAGATCGGCCGCGACGAACCCAGTAGGGAGCCAGCGCCGTTACGAGACGCAGCAGGAAGCCCGGTTCCGGAGAAGCTGCCCAGTAGTGCAACGCGGCTCTCACGTTTTCGTACTCCTCGTCCAACAGGCGCAGGACCTGGGCCTGGTCCCCGCCCCGAAGCGCGTGCTCCCCAATCTCAGCGAGTGCCAGGTAGTAGTCCGCATGTGCCAGCCGAACGGCCCTCATGTGTGGACTCGAGCAGCTCGCTCGCGTACGCACGCACAGTGTCCAGAAGTCGGAACCTGCCAGTGAGTCCATGGGAGCTGTCGGGGGCGACCAAGGACGCGCTGACGAGCGTCGTCATCAGGTGCATCACCTGGGACAGGCCCCGGCCCGGCCCGGCCTCCGCGGCGGGGAGGCTGAATCCGCCGACGAAGACGCTGAGCCGCCCGAACAGCTCGCGCTCTTCGGTCGTGAGGAGGGCGCAGCTCCACTCCAGCGCGGTGCGGATGGCCCGCTTGCGTGCGGGCAGGTCGCCCTCGCCGCGCAGGAGGTCGAAGCGGTCCTCCATCCGCACGAGCATCTCGGGGACAGGCAGCATGTGAATCCGTGCGGCAGCGAGCTCGATCGCCAGAGGGATGCCGTCGAGCCGACGGCACAGCTGAGCAACGGCACCAAGCTCGTCGTCGCGCAGCTCGAGCCCGGGCGCCCCCAGCCGTGCTCGAACACGAAACAGGCGCACTGCTTCCGTCTCGGTGGCGTTCTCCTCGCCGAGCACCGGGACAACGAGCGGCGGCGCCGCCAAGATCACTTCCCCCTGCACCCCCAAGGGACGTTGGCTGGTCACGAGCACAACGAGTCCCGGGCACGCACCCAGGAGCCGCCTCGCGACGGCAGCGCACTCAGTCGTACGACGCTCGCAACCGTCGAGGGTGAGCAGGCAGCGCAGGCGACCGATCGAGCGCGCGAGGGAGTCGATGTGATCCGCGTCCGGAGGATCACGAAGGCCTAGCACCGCGGCAGCCGACTCGGTCACCGACGTAGCCTCGGCGAGGGACTCGACGTCTACGGTCCAGCGCCCTCCCGCGAAGGTCTCAGCGGTGCTGCGCGAGAGCTCAACTGCGAGCCGTGTCTTCCCGACGCCCCCCAAGCCGGTCAGCGTGATCAGCCGCTCCTGTGCCATGAGCCTGGTGCCGAGCACGATGAGCTCTTGACGACCCACAAAGCTGGTCAGTGGAACGGGGACGACCGAGCCGCCCACGGGGGCGAGCAAGCGTGCGCCTGAGCCGCTCGCCGCGGCCAGAAGCTCTTGACGGTCAGCCTCGGACAGTCTCATCGCCTCTGCCAGAACCCGGACGGTATGGGGGTACGGCTTCGTTCTTTCCCCTCGTTCCAGGGCGCTGACTGCACTCGCTGACAGACCTGCGGACTCAGCAAGCGCCGCTTGGCTCATCCCACTGCCGCGTCGACATCGTCGCAGTACGTCGGCGAACGAGTCGGTCACCCGCCACCTCCCATCGTCTGGTGGCCACTGTGTGACAAGTGTGCGGGGTCTGTGCCTGTTGCTCAACCATCGCGTGGATCAGGGTGGACACGACCGACGACTCGGCCGCTCAGATCCACCAACAGAAAGCGAGACTGCGATGAAGCACCCAGTCCGGACGGCGTTGCTCCTTCTCGGGTCCATTCCGCTGCTGCTCCTGGCGCCTCCCGCCGCGCAGGCAAAAGCCAAGCGGAGAGTACGCCTACTACAACGGGAGCACCGTCTACTTCATCAGCGCCGCCGGTCTGGTTGATGCCCAACCCAGCCAGCTGGACCATGCTCCGCCGATCTACCTGCTGACGTTCCCGGTGGCAGCGGGCACGAGCGGTCCGATCACTTTGCCGTCGGGGTACCAGCCGCAGGAGAACGGCAACATGCGGGCGCCCTCACCCTGGCACGACCACCTCCTCCCCGCGCTCCCGGGCGTGGGCTACTCACCTGCGCTGCGCGTGGTGGTGCTCCGCTACACGCAGTCCGATGCGGAAAGCCTCGAATTCGAACCGGTGACGACCTTGGGTGAACTGGCGGCCGCTAAGCTGGCCGGCAGATTCACACCGATCGCCCCGGGCACGGCAGACCCGTACGAACTGGTCAAGAACGACGTCTTGGTGCGTCCCGTCGTCCGGTGAGAGCGACTGCGCGGCGTCGGGGGTGA
>JAABUK010003127.1_pt1 | contig 28404 bp, 44 predicted proteins | sample 5559141 | NCBI WGS metagenome assembly JAABUK01 (sample SAMN10711869, study PRJNA513367) | rock metagenome | isolation source: Antarctica rocks | place: Antarctica: Victoria Land, Pudding Butte nord | collected 2016-01-03
TGTGTGTTTGTGTGTATATTTACAGCCTAACCAGATCACGCAAGCAACCAAGATGGCAGTGGTAAGTCATGTTGCATGAGCTGCTGATTTTGCTTGTCTCGGCTGCAATAGCTGTTTGGTTGACGACAGCATCAGATTCATGCATGAACCACCTAGGCAGGCTGATTTTGTTCATTTGTCATGCAGGCCATTGACTGCGTTCAGAATCTTGGTCTTCCTGGTTTTCACAACATTTCAGACATCTTTCCTACTGCTCTTCACTGTGACCTGGACCTGTCCAATCATTGGAAAGCGTGTCAACAAGCAGCTTTCCTACTTCCCTGGTGTATGTGAGTTCCTGGCGCTCATTTCCCGCACTGTGATATCTTGCAATGCAAGTACAGACCATGATTCTCACAGTTGACCTGATCTGCAGATTGTTTGAAGGGTGCAAACCTTATTCATGCAGCTGTGGGGATTGCTATGAGCTTGCTGTTTGCTTTGATCAGCTTGGTGCTGGCCATTGCGGATGGTAGTGACTTGAATCCCCACAGCAAAGCCTACTACGCCTCTCCTTGCGGCAAATGGACATTCCGCAGAGCTTTCATCAAGTCTGCTCTGCCTATATTAGCGGCAGCACTTCCCAACTACATCCACCTGCGGGTGAACATCTCACTGCCAAGTCATGCAGAATCAGAATGTGCTCCTGTAGCATGCTTTGTTAGCTTCTTGCTTTTACAGTTTAGCCACAAATGCATTGTTGGGACAATATGCCTTGCACACAAAAAAGAGTTTCTGAATATGTGCTGCGTGCAGGCATGGTTGTATCTTGCCCTCTTGCTCTACAACTACTGGATTCAAATGCGGCATGTACCCTACTACCACACATGGATCAACTGCGTGTTTGCGTTTTCCTCCTGCACATACGCCTGGGGTGCTTTGTTGCTGGTCATAGCAACATATGTCCGGGCACACTGGAATATATTCACCATTGTCTTTTACTGCGGCGTGGTGCCCAACCTCATTTCTATGTTTCTCATTGGCTCAAGGTAAGATTGTGATCTCTGCACATACTTGCTGCATCTTCTGGCCTCTTGCAAGGCATGGCATGTCAGTGTTGTAGGCTCAGTTTGCCCTACTGGACGTTGCTCACACTGCACTGAGCTGGATTTGCACAGTGCTTCTCATGCAAGCACTTCCGTTACTGGTGTGCACTGGGAACAAACCAATTGCGGCTTTGCAGGCTCAAGACTGTACGCTATTTTGCCCACAAGATGAGTAACTGGACAGCTGATCTAAAACCATCAGAGCAGCATCATTTTCGAGATCAGTACGAAGCTGAATTATGTGCCAGGCAAGTCATGGTCCCTTCTGAATTGGCATCAATCTCCGTTTAGCAAAGGCTTGCTTCATGGCTTGTCATCAGATCTGGTTGAGCTAAGAGCCACTGCAGACAGCATGTTTGTGCTCCAATGTGCTTGGCAGCTTCATCACCTGTGTTGCTCTCCATAGGGTGTCACGCAAGACTACCCTGGATGAGGATTTGCTGGTTCGTGTGCCACACCCTCAAGCCATATCCTTAGCAGACACAATCATCAAGGCTGGGATTCACCAGTACCCAGAGTCTGTGTTTCTCCTCATTGTCCAGACTGGGCTGCGTGTTTACCTCAAGAAAGACAAGCCAGTAAGCTCTCTTGCTCGCTGCTTGCATTTGCTTACCAGTGTAACTGCTGCCATGCACCTGGCAACGCTGTTATGTGACAGGTGTCATTAACCATGTCTGTGTAAATTGCTTCTGGGTGTTGTCTTTTCAGCTAGTCAGGATGCAGAGTACAGCCTGTTACAACATCTATTTGATTTGGCATTCACCTTTGAACTCCTCACAATTGTGCAGTACATCAGTCTGGAGCTGTTTCTTACCATGCTTGCCTCAGTTCTTGTAGTGATGATGCTGCTAGCGGAAAACATCACTGATCACTTGTAAGGTCATGCTGCCCCAGTTCTGACATGATATTCCTTTTTGGTCATGCAGGGCGCAGCATTAGCAAAGGCAAAGCTCATGGCACCATCAATGACTGAAGAGTATCAGATCTTCAAGCTGGACCAGATGGAATTAGAGCGTATGGCTCTGGAAGACAACGACAATATGGATATGGCCAGCTATGCTGAGTTTCAAAGGCAATTCAAGGGTCTCAAAGAAGCCCACAGACAGGTCCTGTTTGCCATTCGCGCCTTCTGGCAGGTCCTGACACGACATGACATCCAATACCTCACCCTAGTCAGTCACTTCAAGAAAGTAGAGCAGTCACAGACATTGGTAAGCTTGATTTCAACTCTGCACATGCTTGCTGCAGCTTGACGCTGTCAGTTGTGGGAAAACGCACCTGCTCCAGACGTCAAGACAAACTTGGCAATTGAATGCAGTGATTGTATCACATACCAAGCTGTGCACAATGCAGCAGAACTAGGCTATGCTGACCTGCGCTGTACATCCTCAAGCATTACAACATTGCACATTGGAGCAGGTCCTGTTGATGCTCTCATGCATGTTGATATTTTGCAGATGCCCTCTGCAGGCTGAGCGGGGGTACAGGCAAGGTCTTCTGATGTATCCCAGAAGCCCAGCACTCTTGAGGAGTTATGCTCAGTTCATGCAAGACATCAAGCTGAACCCTCATGCTTCAATGCGATATTATGTTGAGGCAGACAAGCTAGAAGCCCTGCAAACAGAGGTATGAAAGCCGGTGCAGTTAGCTGCCAACTCAATCTGCTACTCTGCAGATCAGACATTCACACAGTGCATTTGCACCGCTCACGCATTCTGGAACGCATTGCATGCAAAGATGTGTTTGTGTCATCAGCAGCCATTAAGTCCTCATTTTCATGTTGCCAGACTGGTATGGACCTTGAAAGAGCCTGTGGTAAGACCACAAATGAAATTTGACAGAAACAAATGAATTTTGTTGCAGAGCCGCAAGGAGACAATGCTGACAAAGATCGACGGATCAGCAATGGATGCTGAAACAGTGCAGATGCTAAGTATCATTGATGAGGAGAAGGATGCAAACATCATCATCAACTCCGAGGGAATCATCCAGTTTGCAAACAAGGGCGTCACTGCGGTATGCCCATCTAACAAGCATTGTGCACTGCACCCCTTACGCTAGTCCCCTTGATCCAATCCCATGGCCTTCTTGCTGTCCTTTGACAGCATGCTTGGTATGACTAGGGTGGCATCACACTCTTGAGGACTCTGCCAGCAAATCCTGTGATGTTTCACATCATCACTTGTATCAGATTATCTGACTCAAATAGCTGTTGAACAGAAAAACTGAAACCTGTGCATGCACAGGTGTTTGGGTGGAACAAGGCTGATGTCGAGGGCAAAAACATCTCAATGCTGATGCCTCCGCCTTACAGCCAGATGCACAATGGCATCCTGCGTGCGTACAATGAGTCAGGCACCTCCAACATCATCAACAGGACCAGAGAACTGCAGGGCTTGCACATGAACCGCTACAGCTTTCCCATCAAGCTTGCCATAACCAAGGTTTCACAGACAGGCAAGCCGCGCAACCTACAGCAGATGTAGATCATACAATGCTTGCACTTACTTTAGTCTGCCATTTGCTTCTGCACTGCAGAACTTTCATCAAGCTTTTCAGACAAATGCACACCTGACATCAGCTGCTGTGTGTGCATGTGCTGAAGCTGGGTGCCTGCTCCCAACCATGTGCGTGCACAACTCCACATGCCCACCTTTCCATCATCAGCACACAGTGTAGTGAATCTGTCAGTTCTGATGGTGCAGGCTCTGAAGGCTTCATGGGTGTCATCAAGCCCATAACTGATGATGCCAACATTGCTATGGTGTACGTCACCCCTGCTGGCATCATCGTGTCAGTAGGGCGTGGTTTCAACAACCTGTTTGGCCATGAAACTGCTGATCACATCGGCAAGCCCCTTCGCAGCATCTGCAAGGACCCAGAAGAGTTTAACAAGCTGCTCAGCGGTGCTGTGGCTTCTACTAGCAGCTCTGGGCTGGCCAAAGCTGCTTCAGGTGTCGAGGGTCAGGATGTTGGAAACCTGAACATTGCGCACAAGTTTGGAGATGAAATCACAGTCAGAGTCAAGATCATGAAGGTGAGACTTGGATGAAATCCTTTGTGCTTCATGACCTGCATGCAGCACACAGGTCAAAAAGCAGCTTGGTCTTGCATTGTATGTTTGACTCGAGGTGTGAGGTGATATTACTCCTGTCATTTGCAAGCAGATTAGAACCAGCTCAAACGCATGGCCAGATCTGCTGTCTGTACTGGGCAGCAGATTGTTGCACTTCAACTTTGGATGCTTCTGCAGCAGCTGCAAAGCAGCTTGGTCTTGCATTGTATGTTTGACTCTAGATGTGAGGTGATACTACTCCTGTCGTTTGCAAGCAGATTACAATCAGCTCAAATGCATGGCCAGATCTGCTGTCTGTAATGGGCAGCAGAGTGTTGCACTGCAACTTTGGATGCTTCTGCAGCAGCTGCAAAACACATTGATTGCTCTTCTCAGGCTGGTGTGGGAGCCGCCAAGACTATCATGATGATAATGATCCCTGTGGACTACCACACCTGCTTCATAGCCATCAGCCCACATGCCAAGATCCTGTATGCAAATGAGTCCATGGCAAGCTTGCTAGGACGCAAAGTAACTGAAATCAGCGGCAAGATGTCTTTGCCACAGCTGATGACCATTCCCTGCCAGCAGCTGCACCAAAACTTCTTCAAGGTTGGCACACTACTGATAACCTATGGTCTGCAAGCATGCGCCCTGCACAGCTGATGGCTGAAAGTGGCACCAGAAGGCCTTCAGGCTCTTCTGCTGTGATCTTTTGCTGTAATGCTTTGCGATTGGCTTGCCATACCTTATGCTCATCTGGGAACATGCAGCATTGGGCTACCCTTGAGCTTAGCTTCAGGACACACAACCAGCAAGGTCACAGCCAAAGGGCCTACTGCATCTCTTACCCAGTTCATTGGGTGTTGCAGGGTAGAGACACCTCAAAAGTGGCTGGACTGAGCTGCCGTAGCGGGCGTGTGGTGCTAGCTGGCGACAGGAACTACAACCCTGTACCCATCACTATGATTCTCAGAGAGCATGAAGATGACATACGAGGTAACTTTTCATTAAGCTTGCCTAATATCTGGCAGCTTGCGTGCAGCCTGCGTTGCAATCCACCCATCAGTGCCCATCAGTAGAATAGATCAGCCAATTGGATAGCAGGTAATGCACTTGCATCATACATTGTGATACAGATATTCACATGCTCCTTAGTCATCAGCCAAGAAAGTGGCATTTGCTGCATCTGTGACCTGTTCGCAGAAGGTTCCATTGACTGGGTTTGTGTGCTGATGCTGCTAAGTAGCTTTACTGTGTGACTGCAGGCAAAGTGTGGACAGCCCGCATTGCTGCTGCCACCCCTGAACAGCAGGTAGCATGGCACACCATGCATGTCATCATAGACAGCTTTGGCATCATTTCCAAGGCACGCTCAGACCCAGCCTTGTTTGGGGTCAAGACTGAGGAGCTCATGGGTCAATCAGTGGCTTTCTGTATTGACCTCTTCCGTGCCATGATTGAGACTGGTGGCAACATGGCAGAGAACATCAGGAACTTCCTGGCAGACGCCAAAACAAGCAGGCAACAGGTCTGGCGTGTTGGGATCTGCCCCAAAGGCCGTAGGACTGTCCCCGGCCTCATGAAGGTGTGTTTCAGCAATAATAAAAGCAAGTAAAGTAATATTAGTAATAATAATACTAATTTACAGGCGTTCCAGCTAACTGTTTTTGCTAGGTACCTACTAGGTGTGCCTAATCCCCTGTCCTGTGAGCCAACATGCACTATCATGAGATACTAAATTGTTGATTCTTTCAGCAATCTTAGCCAGAAAATCAGACTGTACTTGTCATCGCACCTTGTTGGCCTGAGTTTGACACAACAATTCAAGTTTGCAGGTTCAGGGCATTACTGGGCCAACACAAACTTGAGTGATGCATACAGGTGCAATTTTTGGAGGATGACAAGTTTGGCCTGCTCATCTTCCATGCTGAGAACCTGGACGGTGTACTTGAGCTTGACACTGGTGAGACAGCTGCGCCTGTTTTCTTTTGCTAGTCTGCATCTGTTGAGTCATCAACAGCAACTTTTGTACACACCACTCTACATTTTCTTTCAGAATTTCTGTTATACCCTTTTCTATGACTGATAGGTATTGGGCACAACTGCAGGATGTGTGATCAAGGCTGCTCGTGAGACCGCTGCCCTCATGTTTGGCGTGCCTGTCAGTGAGATGCTGGGCAAAAACCTGTCAGACTTCCTACCGCATGCATGCCCCAGCAGAAATGCTGAGGACATGCTGATTGTGGGGGATGCCACTGCAAACGCTGGCACCAAGAGGGGTGGCCTGGGGGGTAAGAAGAAAGTGGTTGGCAAGCTGATGCACCTGGTAAGTACCAACACCTCGCGTGACTTTCTAAAACACTAAAGGACAGGCTCAATGCCATCTGTGCTTGTCCTGAGGACAGCTTGTGTTGCGGCCAATGTTGGTGCATCATGTTTGTATATGTAGTGGACTGAACAAGCATTCCTGCATCAGCCACAGCTCTGCTCAAATAATTCCTTCCACACATCCTTGGCACAAACATCTTGGTTATAAGCCAGCTGTAATAGTCATAGCATAAGGCACTGTGTTAAATGCAGCAGTCTTTGCCAGCATGCTAAGCTTGCATGGCAGCCACTGAAGATGCCAGATCAGCGCTACCCCTCCTGCGTTCTACAGTCTGGCAAAGACCACACAATTACTTCCTTTGCTGCTGCACAGGAGGCAAAGCATGCAGATGGCAGCACGCTGGCAATGATTGGCCAAGCTGCAAAGCATCCAGAAAGGGCACGGGTGTTGGTGCGCCTGCGCCTGTTCAAGCCTGTCTCTCCAAAGGAGCGCACTGCATCCATGGCTGCCTCCATGTCCAGGGAAGCCAAGCTGCTCCCCAATGTCCTACCCATTGAGGCTACACCAACAGGTGCTTACATGGTCATGACTACAGCTTGCAACGCCTTTTGGTTCAAAGCTTACGCACAGACTGCAGCCTTCACTGCAGCAGCAACAGTGGTGCTGATGCATGCCAATGCTGTAGAAGCACATCTGTAGTATGTCACTACCTGCTCATGTTTTTCTCTGTTGTCCAATGGAGATTCTAGCACTAAATGCTTGCCCATCATTGCCGCAAATTTCATCTAAAGCAGTGCAAGCCTGACAGATCTCCAGTGCATGGTCTGTGTCACTCACAGCCTACACTGTTATCACAGCTTAGCCTGGGCAGCCCAGTATAAGACTTGGCTTCTCAGTGAATTGACGTTGAAAGGTGTTTCCTTTCCTTTCCTGTCCTGTCCTGTCCTGTCCTGTCCTGTCCTGTCCTTTCCTTTCCTGTCCTGTCCTTTCCTTTCTTTTCCTTTCCTTCAAGACGTCTCGGCATCGTGCTACAGGCGTTCCCTCCACCCCTGGCCGGCCTCTGATTGACTTCTCAAAAGAGCTCCCACCGCCCGCTGCTTTGGCTGTGCCTGCTGGTGGCCATGGTGGGCCTGGCTCCATTCAGCCCCAGTCCATCAAGCTGGCGCTGGAGGCATCAGACATGATGCTGGCTAACAAAGAACGTGATGCCAACAAGGTGAGACCGGCCAGATCAACACTTGCTCTGTGGCTGCTGCTTTGTACAGTGTGACGGTACACCACTGCCTATCGGCAGTTGGACATGCACAACAGCATAGCCAGAAGACGTTGGCATCACAAGTGTCATATCTGTCTTCTTTTGACTGCTGCTGTCAAATGCAAACAGGAAAGCCAGGATTTTGACATTGGATTCCACATATCTTGAGCATGTAGCATGAACCATGCTGCTGTGATGTGATCATGCAGGCGCTGAATCCAAGGACGTTCAGGAGCACCAAAGAAGAGCTGGCAGCATTCACTGACCCTGACAACTCCAAGGCTCGGCTTGGTGCATCTGTATCCAGGCCAGGCGAGAACGCAGCCTCAGCCATGAAGCGTGCCTTTTCAACTGCAAGCGTGCTGTCGAACCTGCCACGTCATGCATCTGGTCCATTTCTACAACTCCTGGACCCAGCTTGTGTGCACAGCTGTCTTGCAACTCATGCATGTCAAAAGCAGTGCTGCTCATCAAAACCAGCAGCTGCTTGCCATTGCCTGACTCTCTCTGTTACAGAGCCAAGCTGCTGACAACAAGATGTTGCACATTGCCACAGCTACCTAATTGGCCTGAAATGAAATCTTGGCCTCCTTCAGTGATGTGACAGTCCACTGTTACAGGTCCGGACAACCTGCCTTCACTGGCCCAGGAGTCTGCCACACTCGCTGAGGCCATACCATCATCTGCCAAGGCTTTTGAGCAGATTGTGCCTCCAGTGCAACCCATTGCTGCTGGCACACCTTATGAGGTGCCCACTGCCAAGTCAGGCTCGCTCGGGTACGTATAAGCTGCAATGCATTTTTCCTGCAACAAAAGTCAGTGTCCTGACATAAGCTCAGTCTGTTCTTGCGTGCAAACACAAGTGCCATTCAGTTCATGACCAGATTTGCACTTGCCAGGCAGGTAAAGCAAACGCCAACATACAAGCCCTGTGTGTGCATGCACTATGTGCGGCAGCTGATATCATTGCTGCAGCTGCACCTTGTGTTCTGTGGCGACTGCAGTCAGAAGTCAGCCACCCTTTACATAAGACATGCATCTGAAATCCGCATTCTATGCCTTACTGCAGGGGCAGTGAGCTTGATGCAGAGCTTGAGTCCCACCATGGCAGTCAAACAGGCAGCGGTGCTGTCAGTGAGCATGAAGGGGAGGAGATTGATGAGGATGAGGCAGCTGCTGCTGCTGATTTCACCCCCATGACAGAGGAGAAGCGGGTATTTGTCAACGAGTGGATTGCCAAGCTTGGAAATGAGACGTTTGATGACGAGAACCAGGTGGAGTTGCGCTGTGGTGCTGCTGCCCCTACACTTGGAAGCTGCTGTGCATCATGCCTGCTGCATCTGCAATTTGCTGTTTCAGTGTTGAATCACTTGTTGCAGTATATGCAAATGTTGTCAAACATTTCGGACATGGTTTTTTTAATGCTAATCAATCAGAAAAGGATCACTTTTCATGCATCTTATAAATTTTCTGCAATAAATGCTTGGCTCATTGGGTGAAAGGCTCACCAGAGCAGCATGGCATGATCCATGCAAAGGTGCATGATCAAAAGAAGCCAGGGCTGATGCATGTCAAGCTCATTCAGTCATTCATTCATCCATTCATCCATCCATTCATTCATTCATTCATTTTATCCATTCACTCATTCATGCTACCTAAAGAATGAGTTCATTCATTCATGCTACCTAAAGAATGAGTTGGTCAGCATGGCGTACGCCTGCTGTGCATGCTTTGCTGCTGACTTGTAGAGAACCCTGTTAGGTTTGATGACACCCTGCATTTACGTCACCAGCAGATGCCATGCGGTCTTGCATCTGTAACAATGCCAAAACATGCATGCTGCAACCTGTCCTGTATCTGTGCTTCCCTCTGCTTGTTAGCTCCAGGCGAGCTTGACATCACTGCAAAGCGTGTTCATTCAATCTTGATGTTCTTGCAGGACACTGGTCTTGATCAGGAGGCAAATGATGCTGCAGCCCGAGTGGCTGGGGTAGGAGGTGACAGAGAGGACAGGTACACCACGTCTTCTTACATAAGTTGTGTCATCCCTTTGTGCCCAGCTGTGTGACAGCAGTGCTGTAATTTTGGTACCAATGGCACAGTCGTTCTACTCAACAAGAGTGTTGGTGGGGTATGTGCTGCCACCAATGTGATTGTGACATTCTCTGCTTGAAGCACCATGGATCCAGCCAACTCAAACAAACAGATTGGCAATCTCAGATGCACGCATTGTGGTGCTATTATGTATAGCCCAGCAAATTCTGCCGGTTGTCCAAAGATGGGAGGTCTATGCAGGGGTTTGTTGGCAGCTGCAGCTGAAGATGATGAAGCTGAGGGAGGCGCTGTCAACAACTTGGACAGTGCAAGTGCTGCTGGTGACTCTCCAGAGGTACCATCTCTCAGTTGCCTTCACACGCCTGCACTGCAAGTCTTTGAAGCTCCACTGCTGAGCTTGGTGTCATCTGGTAGACACCGCTGCTCTGTTGCTTGCCCATGGGCGCTGGACATTATGAGCGGGCACCACCAATGGTAACAGCAGGATCAGTCAGGTGCAGCAGCATGCTGTTCTTGAGGGTTGTGAACAGCTGACTGTGTACTGCAGGCAGGAGACATCACTGGTGGTGCAGACTTTGCAAGGGCCAAGCGCTTCAAGAAGCTGACAGCAAGGCTGAGCAGTGCTCAGGCCAAGTCCAAGATGGCCAGGCTGCGCAGTCAGACTATGTATGTGCTGCTGTTCCTCATGGTCATCCACGTAGGAGCTTTTGCTGCCACCAGAATCCTGATCGCCGAGCAGAAGACCCATATCGAGGCGGTATGGCGTCTCTGACCGCGTCAAATAACAGTTGCGCAACCTTGTACATTTTCAGCTTGTGCACTGCATGACCTGCAGAATGGCTGGTCATTCACACATGTGATCAAACTATGATTGTCATGACCTGTCAAATTGGTAGACCGTATAGAGATGCGCAAGACAGACTGCTTTGGAAAGACAAGACTTGTCCCACACATACCTAGCTCATCATGAGCTGAACAGCGTTATTACTATTTGTTGTTATCATTATTGTTATTTATTTAGTCTACTATGCCACCTGTTCAAGGTGGGCAGCATCTTGGTGACAGCATGTGGGTGTCCCGGCTTTGCTGACAGCTCTGTTGAAAACAGCAGAAAGCCTCTGTACCGACCATGTGAGTGGTTGTACAGGTGACGATTGCTGGCAACAGCATCCGCAGTACAACAAACCTAGCCACCCAAGCAAGGGAAATGCAAGTGTCTGGATATTCATATGGCGGCAATGGCAGCACCAGTCCAATCACGATCAGGAGTCAGGCAGCCATTGCCATTACCATGAATGCACTGATAGCTGAAGTCAGTTCGGCCCAGAACACTCTGTACCTTGGCATAGGTACATGCACATGTGCACTGACTGCTTGTTTTTAAGTGAGATTAGCAGCTTTGCGTTCAATTTTGAGGCTTGCTGCATCACAGGTCGCAATTTCAAGAAGTGACGGACTATGCAATCATTCAAACACAGCGCAGCATAAAACATTGCATCATGTTGTTTTGCAGGGAAGACTACGGGGTCAACCAAGGCAAAGCTGGAGACTTTGTTCAACACTGCCAACCTGAACACAACCATCTACCAAGCCACAAGCCCTGTCACTTACACCTATGTGGAGCAAGGCCTCTGGGATGCCGGCAACACCTTCATTGCATCTGCGCGTGCAGTCACTGACCTGCCTGATACCTACCGCTACAACTTCTCTTCGATGCCGCAGTGGAACTACCTCCTTGACAACGTCGATCCTGTTGTGCCAGGGCTAGAGACTGCAATGGATCTTCAGGTAAGATGCCATGTGCAGCTTGATTGTAGACTGTACATGTGCAGGCTATGACTGCACTGAGTGTATGGCGTTGTGCATGCATTGCTCATGTCTGCAATGGATCTCCAGGTAAGATGTCATGTAAAGCTTGATTGCACACTGTACATGTGCAGGCTATGACTGCACTGAGTGAATGGCGTGGTGCATGCATTGATGAACATCATGTCCCCTGATAATATGCTACATGCAACTTTCTGTAGCCACCTGGATGAGACCTCATGTATTGGTAAATGGCATTCCAAAGTCCATCAAGATTGGCATGCTTGTTTCTCTGAAAGTGCTGACAATAAGTTTGATATCACAGACATCAGCAGCTCAGGACAGCGCCAAGATGGTGTTACTGGCAGACATCATTCTGCTGGTTGTTGAGGGCGGGGTGCTAGTTCCACTAGCATTCATGTACATGTACTGGGTCATTCGCACCATCACCATCGAGCGTGTTAATCTTTATAGCATCTTTCTGCGCGTGCCACGACCTACTGTGGTTGCAATCTCTAAAGCAGAGGTTAGGCTGGTGGGCGAAGATGGCTTTGATGACGATGACGAACCAGCGGTAAGCACAACAAAGCTGGTATTGCATGATGTGCGTGGTTGCTCATCTCAAAAGGGGGGGGGGGCAGAGTCATGTGACAGCAGCAGACAGTGTTGTGTCCTGAGCTTGCTTGCATTGCAGCTGCAGCTTGTTCTTGATCAACACATATTTTCTCTGCATGCATGCATGCATGCGGAAGCAGCAACTTTGATCTTGTGAACAGCTTATCTCATGACCATGCTGTCAAATCTCATGCTCATCAGCCTATACCTGGGCAGCCCGGTACAATACTTGGCTTCTCATTACATTGACGCCGAAAGGCACAGTCTTTTCTTTTCTTTTCTTATGAGCCTGTTCTGCCTCTGATGCAGGCAAATGCTGAGCAGAAAGAGGACGAAGAGGGCAAATGGGCAACTACAAAGGGCATGCAGTACTCTGCACGTGGCAGGAAGCTGGACTACAGCCGCAGCGCCATTTTGTGGATGGTGCTGCCACTGATTGCCTGGATGGCCCTCATCATCCTCACCTACGGCCTCTCCTACATGTTGCTCAGCAAAGCATTTCCCAGACTCAACGATGTCAATGGCAACAGCCGCGTGCAAGCATACAGTAAGTATTGCTCCTCTCATTAGCAGTCTGGACATCTTGCAAGCTGCAAGTGATGTCCACTTCATGCCAGTGTTGCATTGCCATGCTGACAATGCAACGGCTGAGTGCCTGTGCCTGCTTGCATCCCTGTTCAGTATCTGCACCACAGCACGTGATCTCACTTCAGCTACAAAGCACCTGGGCAGCCCAGTATAATACTGGGCTTCTCATTAAATTGACGCCGACAGGCGTAGTCTTTTCTTTTCTTTCAAAGCAACTGTGTCGTCCAGAGTGGTAAATGTGTCTCATCTGTCTGCTGCAGCCTATGGATCAAAGTTCTACGCAACTGAGATGGCTTTTGCAAGCGATTCTGTGACCCTTGCATACTCGCGGGTGGGACTGAATACAACAGCAACTCATCTCCGGACATGGCATGAGATTGTCCTATATGCGTCGTCCACTGCCGCTCCCACCTCGTCAGAGCTGGATTATCGTCCAAGTACCTTGGAGCCTGCCTACAGGGCTTCTGCTGCTGTAGAGACGGTAGGTCCTGTTACTCCTTGCAGATGCAGCGCGCCTCAAGGCCAACACTCCATGTCAGATCCAGACATTGAGTGATTAGCTCTTGGGTATCACACCTGCTGCACATGGGTTATGCTGCTGCCATTTGAGGCACTTTGCAAAAGTATCTAGGTGCTTCCCTGAGCATAGCTGATGTCCTCTGGTCAGCTGTGATGTCAATGGCTGCAGATATACTACAGTGATGGATGCCTGAGATCACCAGCCAGCACATGCCTGAACTCCTCTAATATCTGGTACCCGCCCACCAACCATGGGCTGAATCTCCTCACATACTACTACCTTGATAGGACAACCCTCATGGTTGATGACGATGACGAGGACATTGGGACTACTAACACACGCTTCCAATTCATCTGGGGGGTACGTTGACATTCTTAACTTGCAAGTTTGAACCCTATACAGAGTGCAAGCAGCATCAAACCCATTTTTCTGCAACAGTTGCAGCACATTAAGTTCTGTCATTGTAGCATGAGTCATGCCCCATGTCTGGATGCATGTGAGTAGATGCAGCAAAGGCACTGGCTCAGGCACATAGCCTGAACAGAGTTTACAAGAACTCATGCAAAGTCTTGGGTAACACGCATTTAGACACCTGAGCATCCACATCTTTGTTACTGCAGGTGACTGACTCTGACATGTCTGCTGCGCAATCCAGAATCCAAGATCTCTTTCAAACCTTTGTGTTTCAGCCCTTAAGTCAGGAGCAGGAGCTGCAAATTGTGGTCTTTGTGGTGATGTTTGTTGGGGCCCTCGGCTTCTTCATATGGAACATCAAGCCTTTCTTGGCACAATTTTCACAGGCAAGCTGTTCCCACAAGCTGCATACAGTTAGGCAATACAACAGATAAACATGATTGGCATGTATTGTCTGCTTGATTTGAATGCCCATATGCTTCAAAACGGAGCTTTGCCTGCGTGTGGTCTTGTTTTGCAAGATGGCAGGGACCATAACTCATCTGGCGTTTGTTTACTCTTCAGGAACGCAAAAGAACAACCCAGCTGCTCAGTCAGCTACCAGCAGATATTGACATAGCCATGCTCCTTCAACCAGAAAGTGCCATTGTAGCTGCCAGCGTCAAGAAAGGCAAGAAGGGCATTGCTCCAGCAGGTTCATCAGCAAATGCCTTCAAGTCTGTGCGGGTAGATTGAAGCATACAGCATGAAACGCAAGCTCAGATGTCATTCGCTTGCCATATTATGTCAAAGATTCCAATAGTTGGCGTTATGCATGACTGCGTTGTCATCATAGTGCATACAGCGCTGTATGCCATACGTGTAGTGCATGTGTGCGACTCAAACATGAAACTTGGCCGGCGCTGCCATCTGCGTTGGCTCTAGTAATAGCAATATAAAGTATTGCTGTGTTTATGGGCTCTGCAGAAGAAAACGATCGTTAGTGGCACTACAATCAGGGAATTGCCCACGTGCTGTGCATGCGTCAGATGTGTAATTTCTTCTGTGAGTGTTGCAATTCTTGGTTGGAGGAGTCCTCCAGAGGCCGCAGGGATTGGAGAACTTTCGTCACCTCAAGCAACATCTATCAGCTGATACACGCGCACATTAGCACAAGCTGCTACACATAATTCGTCGCTGCTCCCCGTGTCGTTTATCCTCCGGGGTTGCCTTACCTCTTTATCAGACTCTTCGTCAGACTCGGTAGTCCTGTGCGCGGTAGCCCTGGTCTTAGTTCTATATGTGGACCTAATGCTGGAGCCTCCAGTGCTTCGACATTTACAACTGTTCAGTCACGTCGATTCCCGAAGGTGGACGCTCACCTTCGTCCTTGCATCGCGGTCCGTACTGCTCGTAATATCTTGAGGTTTACGAGCCGAGAGTCGAAAGCCTGGAAAAATTCTTCGCAGCTCATTGACACTTGCGCCAAGCAAGTTTGCTCTGACCTGAAGCGTTTCACACACAGGTCCATTGTCTCATGAATGTGGATGAGCAAGGTTTGATAACGAGGCTCCGGACCTTCCTAAACGTGGTGCTCAGCTTAAGATCTACTGATTCGGAAACCTATACTTGGTGCCAGCTTGCGTTCCCCGGAAGCTGCTATCTCAGGTAGAGCAGGCCTGCAGAGCACTATCTGCGTGTGTAACAGCAACAGGTGTCTCTTCCTGCAGAGGATATAGAACAGAGGACACTGACAAGAGTATTGTATGCATTGTCTGCAGTTGTGCTACATCAACAGGTACAGGGAGTTTTGCAACCACAAGCAATTTGATTTGTCGGGGTGAGTTCCAGATCTCATTGATACCCACTCAAAACAGCCCAGCAAATCACTTTTCCCAGGGCGCTGTTTTGCACAATTCATGGTAGGCTCCCAATACTCTGCAATCTTGCCTACCAACAATACTGCATGTACACTGCACCTTCCAACCAGCAACATCAAGGCTACTGCATAGCTCGTGTGCATGTTCACCACTATCTTTGCAAACAGCAGATGCAGCGTCTACTAAGCCTAGTGGTCTTTTGTTGCGCAAGCTCAAAGAGTCACCTAGACCACCTCTGCTTTGGAACTTAGGCTCATGCTATCATTGATTTGAGCTCAAGACCAGGTTTGCCAAATTGGCTTCTGCAAAGGCGCATCATGTAGACAGCCTCATTTAGTTTGCTTATCGTCCGTCCTATGCTTTTCTTGCCAATCTCTCCTTTAATACACAGTGTCTTACATTTAGACTCGTGCCTTGACTCCCCCCTCCCCCCCCCTTCTGTTTCTTTGGCCCTGCGCCCCTCGCCATGTGTCTGTGTCTAGACTGGTTTTCAGCATGCCAATCATCCACTGAATCATCCATTCCACGCTGTCCTTTTTAGGGCGCATGCAGCCTTGCTTTTGCAGGCAGCAATTCAGTGATAGCAAACATGATTTGGTCTTGGTGGTAAGAGCATCCATGTCTTGATGGTCATGTTCTGATAGTCATGTCTTGATTATAGAGATGCACAAGACAGACAGCTTTGGAGAGACAAGATTGGTCCCGCATGTACCTAGCTCATCATGAGCTGGAAAGCGATATTATTGTTATTGTTGTTGTAATCATTATTGGTATTATTGTTATGAACAACATTGTTTTTATTAATTTTATCAGTTTTAATTTGATTACTGTTACTACTATTATTTTGATGTTCATGTCTTGCATTGCGTAGGCCTCCACGTCACCCTGAGCTGCAAACGCTGCAACAAAACATTCCCTGGGACTCAGTCCTTGCTGTCAGCATCCCCCCAGCTGACTCACCAGCACCTGCAGCAGCAGTGGCAGCTGCTGCACGTGCTAACAGACAGACAAACGGCATAGCTTTGCCTGCCAAAGCAAGTGAAGACTCATTAAACCAGACAGGGGAGGCACAGGATTCAGCTGAGTCAGTGCTGATTCTGGGCTTGCGTGGTCAGAGATTAGACTTGGAGAGGTATACATACTGTGTGAAAAACATACAGAAAGCAACATTGCTCATCGCATGGACAGGCTTGCATGGTGACTGCCCACAGATCTCTGTGCATTGACTTGTCACGTATTTGTGCTTCTGCGACATCGGGTTGTTGACGAAAGGCTTCTTCAAAAGATGAGAGCAGTTGATAGGCAGGAATACATTCCCATCCTCTTTCATGTTGCATCCTCTTACACACTCTGCAACCAGCTTTGTGTGCCCACAACTTTCATGTTGCATGGATCACAGCAAGAAAGAGGGCCCGATGTTACATGCATACAAATCAGGCAAAACTGCATCGTCACTGATTATGCAACCAAATCAATGTAGCATGTCGGCACTGTAAGCTGTTGATTGTCCAGTGTTTGTGTTCATGCAGGGCCCTGATAAAGCTGCAGATGCTTGCTCATCAGCTGACACCTGTCATGTGTGATCATCGCCAGCAGCTCATTGATCAGGCTATGCATGCGGCCAACACTGCTCATGCTGCTGCCACAGCTGTGGCAAACGGTGGCACGCCTGCTGCCCACGTTGCTACAGCTAGCAGTGTCAGCTCTGATGCTCAGGACTCTGCTGATGATACTGCAGCCACAGCTGTGGTCACCGCTGCCACAGCTGAGGCCGCAGCTGGAGACCTGGCTGCTCCTGTGCCCAGTTCGGCCCCTAGTCCCTTTGCAGCTTTAGCAGGTCCTCTCAACCCCATTTTCCCAGGGGGCGTCGAAAGGCAAGGCAGAAGGCGGGAGCAGTCCGGAACTCTCCCATTGGATCAGATACTCAGCAGGAACCCATCGCCCATCTCTTCTGTTCCCAGCCAGAGTCTGGACAGGCAGTTTCTTGATGGAGTTTCCCGCCAGTCCAGTGCCCAGCCCTCAAGGCTAGGGTCTGATGGTCTGCGGGAGGGTTTAGCACCAGGGCATTTTGTCCCCACTGCGTCAACTGCTCCAACTGTTGGGCAGCTTCCTCAGGAAGATCTTGCAGCCGGGCACAGCTCAGCGGTGGCCACAGCTGCGCCGCCTAAGATCCTGGCGACAGTATTTTCTGGTCAGGGTCTACCGTTAAGCTCACCTGCGAGTAGTCTGGAGTCGTCAGTGTCACCTCAAGCTGAGGACTGCGAGTCTGAGCCCAGCAGCTCAGAGCTGCCTCAAGCGCAGGACTCTGAGTCTGAGCGAAGCAGCTCAGAGCCACACAAATCTGGCAGGAGGGCACTGCTAGCAGCTGCTGAGGAAGGTGTTGGTGATGCTGTCACAGCAGCTGTGTCAGCTGAGATTCGCTTACGGCGTGAGTCAGCTGAGTCAAAAGCATTATCACATGCTGATAATGTGAGTCAGCTCAAGTCTGAGGCAGAAGCAAGTCATCAAAAGATGGGACAGCAGCATCCATGGCTGTTATACTTTTATGACAAGGACATGGAAAGGGACTACAGTGAGTACCATGCCAGACAGATGCTCAAGGTATGGTTCAATTCAGATAAGCCCTAAATCTCACAAAAAATACCCTGACAGCGTCAGTGCTCTGAAAAACAGGAACATCACTCAACTGTTTCTTGCTTTGTTGTCTTCTGATGATCATCAAGGTAGTGTGACAGAATACTGAAAACCTATTTGCGCTGCATGAAAAGACAAGGCAAAGGCAGAGAAGCTAAGAGGCAGGTGGCTTGCGGCATTCACAGTGAATCTGGAAGAAAAAGCATTTTGCACAGCAGGAAAGAAGTTTTTTTGGGGGGGCGAGATGGGGGGGGGGCGTTTCAGCCTGTTGTACATGCATACCCTGATAGTTGCAGGCATGACTTTTACATTCCTGCTGAGGCTAAGGCCCTACTTTGTGAGAGGACATTGGCCCTGGAAGCAGGAAAGCTGATCAAACATTCTCTGATGAAATATTTCTCTGATCAAAGATTTGATAGCTGCGTTACGCTCACTGCAGGTGGATGCAGTCAGCTTGATGATGGCTGTCGGGATTTACCTCCGTCTGGGATTTGCCAGTGGTCATGCATACGCTTACAAGGTGCCCGTGACCTTTGGGCTGACCCTTTGCTTCCTGCTGTCCTTGGTTGCTGGGGTGCTGTGTTTCCAAAACAGGTAACTTGCTTCAATACATCATGTTACGTACTCTGCACTAGGTGCAACGTGTTACATCATTTTCCTGCACTGTGACAGTTTCTATGAATACCTGTGCTGGTCTGCATTACCTGTCAGCAGTTTGCTGGGCTTGTTGTTCGAACAGGGCATGGCTATGCGCCAGCGTGCATGCTTTGCAGCTCGTTAAGCATTTGTTGCACATTCAAATGGTGTTATGTTGTTTGTTTGGTGTGTCATAGCATGTCAGCCTGCATGATTTGACTCTGCAAGTGCAATGTTTGCATTCTGTCTGCACTCGTTTCTGTGAATGAAAGATCCTTTCCAGATGTTCAGCAGAAAGAATGCAACAACTGGCTGCAAATAGTCATGCAGGTCAGCATGAGCTGGTTTGCACAAACCGCAATTGTCAGAAGTAAAATTTTGTGAAAGCATGCCTATACATTTGCCCAGAACCATTTGCATGTCACAGCCTCACAAACACCACATGCCGATCACTCGCTGAGGTTCAGTTGCCTGTCGTTACGCACTACAGTTTGCAGTCTGACACCCGCAGTTCAGTCAACATACATGCTCACAGCAAGGGCTGCAAAATTATCATTTCACGGCCCTTCTCCATTTGGGTTCTTCTCTTTGTAGCTCAAAACTGACAAATTGGTAGACCTTACAGAGATGCACAAGACAGACTGCTTGGGAGAGATAAGACTTGTCCCGCACATACCTAGCTGATCATGAGCTGGGAAGTGATTTCACTATCGTTATTACTCTTCTCTTTGTAGGTGGATTGCGTGCCGACAGCGTGCCTTACGCTCATTTGCAGCAGTGTATATTGGCGTGAATGCTCTGTACCTCTACCCCAGATATGCAAAGATATCATTTGACAGCATTTTCCATTCGGGTTCTTCTCTTTGTAGGTGGATTGTGTGCAGACAGCGTGCCTTGCGCTCATTTGCAGCAGTGTACATTGGAGTGAATGCTCTGTACCTATACCCCAGATATGCAAAGGATGCTTTCTCCTCTACATGGCCATGGCTGCTGCGCTATTCCAATGCCTGGGTGTTACTCATGACTGCTGTGGGTCTGATGGTGAGTGCGCGCTACACTGGCAACCCAGAACACAGCCTGCATGCACTCTTGCCTGCAATCATGCAAGTTGTCATGCCAAGCAGATTTCAGCAAGAATCAAATGTCCCAGCTGCTGTTGTCATGTCCTACAGTGTGCCAGGTTTTGTCTCCCGGTTGTCTGCTCTCTTGTAAGACTGTCCCCTTCTGTGGCAACGTCTGGGTGAGGTGAGAGTTAAAGCTCCTCCCAAGCCCGAAAGATCAGTTGCCAATTCAGAAACGTGTATTCTAGAGTGGGAGTCTAAACATAGAAATGTCTGAGTACAGTAAAAACACATTTTGAATTGGGGGATGTTTTAGAGCCATCATCAGCTGCTCACTTGTTGGAGATTTGGTGTCGTAAATGCTGTTCATGTTGCTACTATCATCATGACAGACTGTATCCATTTTGTGTCCAGTGCTTGGAAATGAGTGCGTACCTGCAGATTGACCTTTTCAAATGCTTGTGCAGGTCCGTTTCCATGTGCATGTACCCTTGCAGCTGATCAATTTCGCAATATCATCCGTCATTTTGCCAAGCGCTATTTGTCAGGCAGGATATGCTGATTGTGCACTGTGGAAATGCATCAGCGTCGGAGTAGCACTTCAATTTCTGATTGGAGTGCTTCTCAGCTCAGCTTTAGTTGCACTCAATGAAAAACGACTCAGAGGCATGTATCTCAGAAGCATCAGTAGTCAGAGCTCAGCGACAGCAAAAGTCAAGGCTATCTAACTATGAATTCAGTGACATTGTTTGGGGCAGGATGCAAGGGTACAGGTTGTGGCACATGGGTTAATGGTCAAGTTGTTTGATGCGATTGCACCCACTGGTTTCAAGCTGCACGTTGTGTATATATACAAATACTTTCAGGGCTGACGGGGCATTCAGAGGGGGGTGATATTGACAAGTAAGGGTGACCTGGGGGTGACCTGGTCCATGGTCTGAAAATGCAGTCTGCTAAATGCACATAGGCTGTGACAGCAAATGAGAAGACATCAGTTTCAGATGCCTAGTGCAAAGTTTTGACCTTTGTTGCAATTGTAGTGTCATTGGGGACGAGGGTTTTGGCTAGTTGCTGGTAGTATTGCTTTCAGTTTGGTACAGAGATCACATGACAGCGCACTGTTGAACTGCTGTTTACTTCTGCTGAAACAATGCTTTGCATGCAGTTTAGTCAGCCCAATCAAACCCCTGCTCTCCCCCTCGACTTCATTTCATATCCTGAGGCTTCATCAAGACCGGTTTGCTTGTGTATACAGCTTTTTTGAGGGTTTCACTAAAAGTGCAGATCTGGTAGTAAAAATATACCTTTACTTCTATGTCTTATATAATAGGGTAGGTGTGCCATGTTGCAGCCTTACCAGGACCCAAGTTTTTTCTATGATCGCCAGTGCTTTGCACCCAAATGCTGGCTGCTGCTGTGTGTACATGTCACAACCCCCTTAGAAGGGTCCCTGCCTACTATGCTGCTGTTCGTGCTTCGTCTTTTACTGCTGTATATTGTTTTGTTCTAACGTGTTTTGTGCTCATGTCCTGTGTAACTGTCTCAGCTGCAGACCCATGGTTGATTTTCAGCCGCAATGCACTTTGCAACAGCAATCTATAGATCTAAGCATCCACAGTGGCAATTGCAAGCATGCATGCTCATATGTGCATACTGTAGTCAGTACACATACCACAACAGTCCTGGCAAACGCATCACAACGCAAAGGTCAGCAAAAACCCAAAGCTTCTATCGCTGATGTTGCCATAACGAAAGCTTGGCTATGCGGTCTTATTTAAAGTAACTTATTTCAGAGCTTTTACAATGGCAATGAGCAAGTCGAGGTCATGGGCAATGAGCAGCAAAAGTTTTGCTTTTGTCCTTTGGGCTGACGATGAACATCAACATCAGGTTCGACAGTACTAGCACTGCACAACATCACTGCAATTCCCTGTCCATCAATAGGCCGATGTGAGAACTGCATCATGCTGAATGATCCTGATGCTGTACTTGCATATGTACATAGCAGCTCTCAAGTAAAGCCAGTTCCAGCATCTGAAGGGACATGGGCTTTCTGACCATGTGATGACAACACAAAGTATTCTTGGAAACATTGTGCATACAGCAGTAGGGAGACCTTGGCCAATGTGTTAACCCCTCTGGCACATTATCTGGCTCAATGCCTCTGCATCCTCTACAGCGCCTTTAGACACCCACAGTTGCGTTGACCTGAAACAAAAACATTATGGTCATCTGTACTTTCCAAAAGCCATCGCAGGCCTGCTGAACAAATATACCAACCACACTGATGGAAGCAAGAGAAACAAGCTAGCAAACCAATGCACAGTCCCACACGGGCATGTGCAACAATTCAGGGATAGTTGAAGCGTGACAGCTGAAAGGTTGCCTGGCTTTGTACACTTCAGTCCAGACACAGAATGCAACTTCAGCATGTATGCAGAGAATGCACTGTTTGTAGCCAACTCTGATGCATATAGCGTATAGTGGACCTGAGCACCTCAAGTGAACCCTGAACATGAGGCTGTAGCCATGGAACAGGCCATGAGATGCACAAGGGCATTCCTACACAGAGACTTCTGCTGACAACTACCAGTTGGAGAGTGCATCAAGCAGTCAACTCAGTTTGGATGGATCTCAGTTTGAGGACAAGCTGCAGATCTGGTGCTCACAGCCTTTGTAGCACCATGCGGAGATGACCAATTGGCAAGGCAGCTTCTATGCAAGGTGGCTACCTCTGGGGGGCAGTCTGGTATAATACTGGGCTTCTCAATAAACTGACGCCAAAAGGCGTAGTCTTTTCTTTTCTTTTCCAAGGTGACTACCACACCAAACGTTACAAGTGGTTGCAGCTGTCAACAGGAGCATTCCAAACTCCACTGCCCTAAGACACTGGCCTGGTGAACAAGATCAGGAGCCCAAAGCGTAATGTCCACTTCTTGATTGGCAAATGAAGCTGGACTTCGAAGCTATGTGCAACAAGACCAATTGAACAAAATGCTGATGGGAGGCACTTTGCTTATGCATCTCAGATCGGAAACCTACCACGAAGACCAATACACCTGAAGACGATCATACAGCATACTTATACCCACCCAAGCACAACTCGAAGGCCACATATACTCCAGTGTGGTCACTTGAAGAGCAGGCAAAGTACAGCAATACCTTGCACAAAACTGAACTGAGCTTCTGCCCAGACGAAAATATATACACGGACGGACGCAGGAAGGACCATATGCAGGTCTAGTCTTTGGCTCAGGCGTATGTAGGGATTTTAAGCACGCACACCTGAGTCTCAGGTGTATCCACGAGCAGGGCACGCTAAACATCATCGACACGGCCGAATTGGTAGCGCCTTGGATCGCCCTGAGACACTGCAAACCGGGAGTGATGAGAGCGTTATAACAAAGTCGAAGCAGAAAACTGGCACGCACCTACTAGTGGTATGTGCACCTCCGTCGCCACAATCGACGATTACCATAGACCACTGCTTGAAGCGATTGGAGACAAGCTCTTGCAACGAGCACACATGGGCGATGCGGAACATCTCCTCAACATGCATTCGCAGTTGGCATCAATGTGCAGACTGCACAAAGCGCTTTTATTTTGAATCTGGCTTCGAATTCGAGGGCAAAGCAGGACGCGCAGGCCCCAAGTCTGCTCTTCCGGCTCTGCTGACTTGTCAGTACAGCTTCCTGTGTTCTGGATACAGCTGCTTCCCTCCGGATTGTGCCCTTGACGCTGGAGCACGTCTTACGGTATGATACCTTCGCCATGCAGCTTCTTGCTGCAGCTTCTACGTGACAAATAGTGCAGCAAATTTGAGTGGCAACCAGGCAGACGCGCCGAGAGGAAGACTGGGGGAGTATATAATGTCTGCGCAAAGATTCAAAGTGACCCGTTAAACTTGACTCGGCTGCAACTCTGCCTGGATACCGTCTGAGCGATCGCAACTGCAACCAGCTGGGGCAACCATGGCGAGGCGTGTGCCGGCTCTGCTCTCACTGATGTCGCTTTTGATGCTGTTGGCCTTATCCTCACAAGCTCAAGCTTGGGTGATGACGAACGTGAGCCGCCCTGTTGTCTAGCTCGTTTGCAGCTGCGCAGTACAGATCAGTCCAGCAGGCATGCCATAAACATATGTGTACCAGTTGGCGTTGCAGTTATACTTGGTAGCCCTGATGTGCCGCCATGCATTCCTCTATACATTCACTCAGCGTTTCGGTCTTCTAACTTTCGTGCAGGTGGGCAGCGTGAATGCGATCGCTGCATCAATTGACAACGGTGAGCAGAAGGGCTCGGGCAGCGGAAACGGGTTTTTTGGTATTGTTTCGCCGGGTGACTCTACTTCTTGCCCTTGGAACCAAAACGGCTGTACCAACCAAGACCTGGGAGATATACCTGCGTGGCGGTCAACAACACCTCCTCGACGCATACTGTGCTTTAGAAGCTCGCTCGCGCTGAATGTTAGCATTCTTGATCAAGCACCTTGTCATGATGACCTGATCAGAAGCAATTTTTAGAAACTTCGTTAGTACACATATGTAGTATAATGCGTGCACCTGGCAGCAAACAGTCTCCAAACCTCTCCTGAGCTTTTGCTGCATATGCAGGTGTGCCAAAGAGACCACCCTGTGCATCAGTCCTGTCGGAGTAAGTATTGGCTACTACGCACTTTTGCAAGAATTGGTGTACCTACTCCCAGCAGTGTTTCAAAAATGTACTTTTCTCACGTGCATACTTGTTGTTCAGCAGAGTGTCTTCAATTGCTTGCAGACTTTGAGTGAAATTGACCATACCGCCTCTGTCACGGGATATAATGGTGGTGTTTTTGATGTCAGCTGGGATCTTATCGATCAGGGTGCATACATGACTTACTGCTGGCTCGGGCCTTGCCAAGCGCCAGATGTAAACTTTGGCGAGCTTGTTATCTCTTGCACTGCATAAACACATATGCTTGGCTCATCATGACTGCACGTGCATAGTGTGTTTGGAGGACATCTCTTGGCTCTGCAACCTGTACCATACCATTGATATACCATAGCAGGTATTGCGCTACTGTAGTTTCAGTTGCGTTGTTATGATTTGCACATGTTGCACGTACACATTCATTGCCTTGCTTGTCTCTGTGGCCACTGCATGCAGACAGTCAGTTCCATTAAACAGCAATTTTGGCTGCTCACCTTCTCCACATCCATGCCAAGTGTGTCACACAGTGTGTCTATGCGCAGGCATTGCATCTTCAAATTTGTCTCCTATTGTAGTACACGAAAAATTGCCATGACTGTGTTCAATAGTAGACTAGTCAAAATGTAATGCTTGGAGATTCATGAAGGGATGTTGCGTGCAGATGGGTCCACTGGGATCCCTGCTGGTGACTGCGAACCATGAGGACAGTATGAGCTGTTCTAGCTGCTTTCAAGCACTACTGGTGGACCACTAGCAGGCTGTGTTGTGTGTGCATCTGTATATACACAGCAAGTACAGTGTTGCAAATCTTGCTCATGTGATCAATTTCAGATTATGCTAAATATGTAAAAGCTACAATGTCACTGAACAGCTGCGCATGTTATTGGCTTGCAGTCCTAAAACTATGCATTAAGCTTGCACAAATGCATAAAGTCGTATATACGGCACCATGTACACGTCTGAGTATGCATTCAAATGTACTTGATTAAGACTCTCTTTCCCCTTATTGGTACATTCATGCTGGCTAGCAATGCACCTCAGAAAGACATGCCAAAGTGCCATGACCCAAATGCATGCCAAATCCAGACTGGTCTGCCTTCTTTGGAGGAGCTTCAGGGATTTCAGGGCAAAAGGCAATGTAGAGCCTTCATGTAATGAAATTGCGACCCCAAGCAATAAAAAACCAGGCACGACCAGCAAAGCCAAAACCAGAACAGAGCTGACTGCAGGTACAGTCGCCTCCATGTGTCTTGCAATATGAGTTAGCATTAGCGCCAGGCTCTGACATTTATGCAGCCTGAGAAGCATGTTTCTGCACATCTCCAGCAGAATACATGCTGGTAATGCACCAAGCGCTTATTGATTACAGCCAGCCTTGCAAGCCAGTGGCACAATGATTGACCCATACTTTATGCCAAGACCTTGCTAGGTTTGGAAGCCCCTCCCTCTTCTATGTCGCCCCAGTCATGCCATTCAGCTTGCACTTTGCGGATGCCAGAGTCCAGAGTATCTAGCTTGGCCTGCACAAACAACGCGCATTGATTTAGCCCAGATAAGCCTATTGTACATGGCATACCTGGATGGTTGCCGGCATATAAACTTATATTTTGGCCAAGGCTGAGGCCCTACCCCATGGAGGGGCATCGGCTCTTCTGACACCACACACATATGCACACTCAGTACTTTTGTGCCAGTCTATTTATTGTTCAATTGGACATGCTCCTGGCTGCTCGACTGAGAGGAGAGATTGAAACAGCCTTGATGTCATGCTGTGAGTGCAGTCACATCAATCATGCTGATGCTGATGTCATGCTATGAGTGCAATCAAATTAGTTGTGCTGATGACGTGAAGCATCGTGCTAAAACAGCAAGACAGAGAACTGACACTGTACTACTTGCCCTAAATCCTGACCGTAAACCTGCAAAGCACGAGCCTGAAGAAGACAAAGAGGACAAGCTTTGCTACTCGCAACTGAGAACAGTCTATGCCGGACATCGGGCAGTCAAATGCATGGGATGCAAGTGTACCTTGGCAGCTCTGGGCAGAACCCATTCAAAGATGCCTTCTATATTGGCTTTGATGTTCTTGGGGTTCTGACTTCTGGGAATGACTGGAACGCCACGCTGCACATTCCACTTCAGGCACACCTGCAGGGGCCAACATTGCACGTCTTTGATTGCACACTCAGCCGACTCTAGTTGCTTCTGTTGCTGTCCCAGAAGAAAAGAAGAAGAAGAGAAGAGAAAAAAAAAGAAAATGAAAAAGAGAAAAGAAAAGTTGAGGGAGGAATGCCAGCAGGCTGCATGCATGTAGAATGTATGGCACTCACATTGTACGCTGCAAAGCATGCATAGCATAAGCACCACGTATGCATGATTGAACCTTACGTATTAGCACAACTGAGATATGCTAAACAACTTGGCAACAACTTTGCAATGCAAAGCAGGCAGTGTTTGTTACTGCAGACACATCCTGTCGGGAGTACAAAGAGAAAGCTGATCAACCACCTTTTTGTGACATGCATTGCTGTTACTGCAATGTATAGGAAGGCCCAAAAAAAGTCCACATGAGGCTGAAGTCTGACCTGTGCAGATGTGCGTCCCAGCTCTTGGGCTACCTCCCCCATCACATCATTGTTTATGACCCCTGGATCTGAATGCCCCAGGGGACTGAAGGCTATGCAGTGCACACCCTACAGAATCAGCAACACTAATTTGCTTAGGGTTCGACCAAATTGATAGCCAGATGCCCAAACACCTTGCAGCATGGCTGGGCTGAAGGCTACGCAATGCACACGCTACAGGATAAGCATGACAAAATTGCTTAGGGTTTGCCTAAATTGATGACCAAGTTCCTATGCGGCATGGTATGGCAACAGGTGTTGAATGAGCAGCTCTTCTCAATGGCAAAATGTCTATTTCAATTCAGAAACGTCATTTCTCCACCAGAAATCTATGCTCAGAAACGTCTGGGGACAGCAAAAACGCATGTCTACATTGTGGAGATGTTTTAGGAATGATGATGATATGGAACAGGCCAGGAATCTGTCAGAGTCATGGAAATTGGATCTTGCCTCGCAAGAGCCAATGAGCGCTCAAGCTGAGTCACTGAGTTTGATATATTGTCGTCATCCAGATTCCAGGCTTGTAGGGGAATACAGAACATCAGGTGGTGAAATTCATGCAGTCAACCATTCAACATGTTGCTGCCTCTAGGGTCAGATGTGTACACTTCTGCGTATCTCCCTGTTTGAGGTCCTCTTCTGGCAGTTGACACACGCACACACCAACACATGGGACCATGGCCAGGGTATAGGGGCGAATATAGACTTGGAACTTATTTGGAATTCTCTTTTTCTTCATTGTGCCCTCTTTTTGTACAGATTGTACTGAATCCACAATCACTGATACATACCTTTCGTGCACACACACCCACAAGCTTCCGTTGTGGCAAGAAAGGATGCAGCTCCACTTGGTTTGCAACCGGCTTGATGCGGGCATACTCAAGAAGCTCCTCAACCTGCTTCACGCTGAAGTTTGAAACGCCCAGGTGCCTTACCAAGCCACGGTCAACAAGCTCCTCCATAGCTTCCCTGTATGAGTCATGAGCCTCAATCATGTATATACAGATCCATGTTGATGATGTCCGCAAAAGTAAACGGGGATGCATGTTGGGAAAAAATGATCAGATGGATGCATGATTGAAATTCAGACGCACATCTTTACAATGCAATGTGTCTGGTAGGGTCATTGGGCTTGCCCAAGGTGCCAGTGGCAGAGTGCAAGGTTCACAGATTTAGATG
>JAABUK010003128.1_pt1 | contig 28384 bp, 33 predicted proteins | sample 5559141 | NCBI WGS metagenome assembly JAABUK01 (sample SAMN10711869, study PRJNA513367) | rock metagenome | isolation source: Antarctica rocks | place: Antarctica: Victoria Land, Pudding Butte nord | collected 2016-01-03
AATGAAGGGAATCAAGTTGACAGGCAGGCCACTGTATCTAGATATGCAAGCAACAACACCTATTGATCCCAGGGTGATAGACGCTATGTTGCCATACTTCACTGATCAGTATGGCAATCCTCACTCAAGAACGCACATGTATGGTTGGGAGTCTGAGGATGCTGTAGAGAAGGCTCGCAAGCAGGTACATTTGCATTGTAACAGCTACTTCAAGTGTTTTTGTTCCTTAAAGGCTCCTGCCTTTGTCTCAATTTTGCTGCAAGGCATTGTGCATTCTATCATCTGCTGAGCAGTTGGCCTGATGTCCAGGTGGCATCTCTCATAGGTGCGGATCCCAAGGAGATCATCTTCACCTCTGGCGCAACAGAGTCCAACAATCTGGCCATCAAGGGTGTTGCAAACTTTTACAAGGAGAAGAAGAACCACATCATCACGCTACAGACAGACCACAAGTGTGTGCTGGACAGCTGCCGATATCTGCAGAACAGAGGCTTCAAGGTCACATACCTGCCTGTCAAGAAGGACGGCCTGGTGGACCTGCAGCTGTTGCAAGACAGCATGACACCTGAGACCGTCATGGTGTCCGTCATGATGGTAAACAATGAGATAGGTGAGCAGTGTGCCTGACATCATGTCAGATGCCCTGTCATGTCAGATGCCCATTGCCATGTTTGCATACTAGACATGCTTTGCAGCATGATGCATGGCTGAAGTTTGGATGCTAACATGGGAATCATGTAATCATGCATTTGACCCCATTTCAGCATGCAGGCGTCATCCAGCCCACAAAGGAGATAGGCAAGATGTGCAGAGAGCGCAAGATCTTCTTCCACACAGACGCAGCTCAAGCTGTGGGCAAGATCCCCATCAATGTCAATGACCACAACATTGACCTCATGTCCATCAGTGGTCACAAGATATATGGTCCCAAGGGTGTGGGGGCAATCTACATTCGACGCCGGCCTCGTGTCAGGCTTGAGGCCCAGATGAACGGGGGTGGTCAGGTCTGCACTCAACCATCTCAATGCTACCGCTGGGCCAAGATTGGCCCAAGCTTTACCAAATCATGTTGTCAATACAGCTCTGTAACTGTTTCGTTGGGAAAGTTGGTTTGGTCAAGCCCACAAGAGGTTTGAAAGGTTTCATTGGCCGTAGGGTCATCGGCATGTTTGTGCTCACACTTGTGACCATCAGCATACAGCTTGTCATGCCCATGCTTGCTGTTCACAGTGCCAGCATAACTAGCAAGTTGTCCAGGTGACATTGCACTGCACAATAAACATGTCGAAGGATTGTGACTGTCACCTGAATTGCCTTTTGCTTTCCTGCAGGAGCGTGGTATCAGGAGTGGTACAGTGCCAGCTTCACTTGCTGTTGGCTTGGGTGTTGCATGTGACATTGCTCAGAGGGACATGGTTTCAGACACTGCTCACATCAGAGCAATGGCTGAGCGACTGCAGCACGGCATTACATCTCAGTGTGATGGTGTGGTGCTCAATGGGCCGCAAAACACAGAGCAGCGCTATGTGGGCAACAAGAACCTGTCTTTTTCATATGTTGAGGGGGAGTCACTCATCATGGGTCTCAAGGCAAGCATGCTGTCCTTTCTGTGCTGCATGGTCCTGCCATTTTTGCATGGTTCTGCAAAGAATGAAGCGCTCAGACTGTACTAGTAAAGCCCAGTTCTTCACAGAAGAACTGGGCTTGCATGCTAGCAATTCTGGCAAGTTGTGACTCTCACCCAGCGTTGCGCTTAGTTGTACTGATTGCTGTTGATCATGCCTACCGTTTGTCTGGTCCGGAATGCCAAGTGCCGCTGTCACTACTTGTTTTTGAAGTTAGCAGTGGCGCAGGTCCTGTTACTGCCATTTGCCATCATGTTTAGTGTTCCTTTGTTCTGCAGGATCTAGCTGTGAGCAGTGGTAGTGCCTGCACCAGTGCCAGTTTGGAGCCTTCATATGTGCTGCGTGCCCTTGGTGTTGAGGAGGACATGGCTCACACCAGCCTGAGGTCAGATGCCCAGGACCCTACTCCCCTTGTCTTGTGCCTGCTGCTTTGTGCATTTCTTCCAGAAAGAAAAGAAAGAAAGGATTACGCCTTTCAGCGCCAATTTAATGAGAAGGCCAGTGTTATATTGGGCTGCCTCAGGCGTTTGTTCCATCTTTGCTTGTGTATTGCATGTTGCAGCTGAGCATCATCTGTCCTGCAAAAACAGTGGGACAAATCCCAAGCACTGTTCAGCTGATGGCCATCTGCGCATTGCACAGCAAGCGTGCATCCCCTTGTAGTGGTGTTGGCACACATCCAGCTTTGCCATTTGTAGCTAGCATTATGTACTGCTTTTTCTGTCAACGCAAAATGTGCTCACTTTGTGTGCAATGCAGATTTGGCCTGGGCAGATTCACCACGGCTGCAGAAGTTGACAGAGCTGTTGAGTTGACAGTGAGACATGTGACCAAGCTTAGGGAGATGAGCCCCCTGTGGGAGCTCGTCCAAGAGGGTGTAGATCTGAAGAGCATACAATGGTCTCAGCACTAGACTGCATCATCATCCTTGTCCTCTGTCTCTGTGTTGGTCGATGTTTTGCATTGTGCTGCTGTTTCATCATGCTATTGTATAATATTCCATTTGGTCAAGCTGTCATACACAGCTCATAGCCGTCCATCCTGCTTGAATTAGACTATTTCATGTTGTCTGCAGTTTGTGAGCTACAAAATTTCTTTGATATTCTGAAGTCTCTCATTGTAAGTCTTGCAATTGTTTCAAGGCCATGTGCAATGTATCTTACTTGCATGACCTCGAACCTCCAGGAACAGGAGCTCTGAAACCAATTGTAGCAGGTTGGTGCCAGCTCACAGCAAGTGTTTCGAGCAGGCAAACCACATGACAGGTTGTGACAACTTTGTGACCCAAAGGAAGGTAGCTGGTAATTGGGAGCATCTAGTTGCATTCCCCCTGTCACTTTTGGTGCTGATGGTAGTGATCTGCGGACCTATCTTGCCAAGGAGCATGATGTTGATCTGTCGGCCAGCTTGCTTGTAAAAGTGTAAATGTTGCAGCGTATTTTGAACTCGCCACAGCCTGTTCCTCCAGCCAACTACAGGCCAGTCGGTTGCAACCAGGCATATTGCCCATCAGCACCCAGACTTCCACGCATTCCTTGCAGCAGCCGGTACAGGTGCCAAATTTGTGTCACACAATGCAAAGCTTTTGGAGGCTCCGCGCGTCAACGGGGCGACAGCAAAGCTCATGGAAGCTGAGCAAGCTGAAACCACAAGAAGCCTTAGTCAGTTTCGCCGAGTTTCGCTTACTCATTCGAACGTCAAATGAAGTGGTCAACGCGACCGCTGCGCATGATAAAAGCCGTGCAGCGCAGAGCATTCGGCGCCAAGTATTTGCTCAACGATCTGCGCTCGTGAGGTATTTTTGTAAGACATTTTCCAACAGTGCAGCGACTGCAGATCTGCAGCTGATCCAAGCTGTGCAGGCGGGTAAATTTTGTTGTCGGCAGCTGCATTGTGCTTTGGCGATGCTGGATGCTTCTGTGTCACACGTGGAGATAGACTGCTTCCAAAGTTGCAGTTGACTGCTTCGCTTGCGTGTTGATGAGTTTTCCGTGGTTGCTTCGCAGGTCTAGACACTTTCGTGCAAACTCTCACACTTCCCTGCGCCTTTGGCTACGGCTAGCACTTTGATCTTCTGGTCGGCAGAGACTTCTCACGATGAGATGCGCTGCTGTTTTTGCCGCCTTAATTGTCTTGGCTGCCAGTCACTTGGCATCGGGTACGTGTTGATCTGACACGGCTGCCTGCCAATCCACCTTGTCTGCGCTATGGCGATCATTGGTCTTGTGATCAGCATATCAGTTCGTGTGATCTGACCAGCCTGCACCCTTCACGTCGCAAACTGTGCTGCCTCTCAGTCAGCCTCCTTTGTCTTGTAATACACTCATGCAGTCAACAGGCACACCAGTCAGCATGCAGAAATGAATGCAAACTTTGCTACACCTAGGCTGTACGTGTGCAGGGAGCTGTTGTCACATGTTCATTCCCTGAGCAGGATATCTGAAGTAATCCTTTGCAAATACAGGAGCCTTCAGTCCTGAACCAGAGCAATCTTACAGCTCATCTGTTTGCAACAGCGCCACCAACACCACCGACAACTTCGATTCGGAATTTGTGTCAACCCTGAGAAATGGGTCAGATGGGTCTGACATTGGGGCATTAGAGAACCTCGTCAACTTTGCAAACGCTGGACAGCTGCTGGCAAATGCATCCACAGCCATCAACCTGACAGAGGCCAAGACCATTCTAGGCGCCATGCAAACCCAGCTGAGTTCAGACATCAGTGCATCAAGCAGCGCATTTTCAATCCTAACCAACAGCATCAACTTCACTGCCGTTGCCCAGATCCTGACAAATCTTGAGAGCAACATGAGCAGCTCTGACTTTGGCAATGTGGGAAATGAGCTCTACTCTGCAGTTGACATGACGGGTGTGGGCTACTTTCTTGGCAACTGGACGATGAACAACGATCTGTCAGTGTATGGCGGCCTGTTGAACCAACTGATTGCAACCGTGGACTTCACACAAGTAGGAGCCATGGTCGGAGCTCTTCCCTCCCTTCTCACAAGCTGGCCACAAGCTGGTGCAATCCTGGGTCAAATTGCAGAAACTGCCAATTTCACCAGATCAGGCGATGTTTTGAATGGGTACATTGGCTCAGTCAGCACGCTGCTTTCTGGCTGTGGGGTTGATTCAAACCTGCCAAGTGCCCCCGCAGCTGGAGGTTATTAGTACAATTTGTTCAATCATGGCAGGATGTCTGCAGCCCAACACATGAGCAGGCTTGAGCACAATCTGACAGGCGTGTCTAGAACTTGCGCAATGAATGACCTTGGTATGCTGTCAGAGTTTGACGAGCGTTTTGTACGGATGATGTCTTTATGCATGCATGCATATTGAAATAGAACGGATAGTACTACAGGCTGTCTTTGATAACAAGATGGTGACAAACTTCGTGAGAGCTGCAGCAATTATGCAGCTATGTAAGGTTCTATACATATATGATGCCACAGCTTTTCAGCTTTGCCATGCATGCATCTTATACAATTCTTTGTAATATTTGTGTCAGCTTTGCAATGTCCTTACCTTCCTTTGCCTCCAACGAAAATGTCTGCAGCACAACTGCTGCAAATGGGATATTTCGGGCAAGCATAACACTTTTTTGTTCAAGGGCCATTACTTGTTTGCAAGAGCGCTTTGGACCTGCTTATCATAGAGGGGGCCATAACATTGTGATGCTGCCACGTACATGCAGCGCGCCATTGATGGCACCACAATCAAAGTGTCTGCTCACCAACACCATTGCACTGCTCTCAACGGCTCATACGGTAGTCTAACCACATCGGAGGGCTGTGCATTGTGCTGCCTGGCAATCAGACTTTGCACATGCTGGCGCTAGTGTATATATACACTAGGGTATATACTCGTTACTTGGACAATGCCCTACTAGCACAGTACTGTGATCAAGCAATGTTTGTAATGCTTACATATGCTCAATGCATCCATGCAGCTGCACTATTGTTGTGATAGCAGATTTGGTGGACACTGATCAGCTTCTTGGATACAATCAGTCTGATATGTCAGCCAGGCTGTGTGTATCCCAGAGTAAGACGTCAACAAGGTAGGCTGCATTACCACCAGATCAGTCAGCTAGACAAACACGACTCCTTCTTCGCAGCACTGCAAGAAGCATTTGCAATGCACCCTTGCAGGCTGATAATATACTTTCAATCACTTAGTGTCCTCTTCTGTATAGGATTGTTGCTAGATCACAGGTAATTCCAGCGGCTCAAAATCAAACAGCACATCATGACATCAATCTTCCAACTTTGTTGATCCTGACAGTGACAGAGCGCCATTCAGGGCTATGCCATAAGTATCATGCAGGGATAATTCGTTGAGCCAGGGATCAGCCAGAGCTGGCGGCCGCAGTCAGACCAGGAAGCGGTTGTGCGTAGCCAGCTGTCAAGTTGCTACATGTCATGCCAATCATGCTCAGTGTTGTGCATGCGACCTGGCTTACACTCACCTGCAGTGTCAGCACAACATTGAGTCATTCAACAACCCACAGTGCCCATGCCCCTTTTGTGATGTTCAGAACATTAGCCAAGGGCTGCATGACATGCAGACATTAGCAGTGCTCACTGCATCATGCCAATGGTGCTTGTTGGCATCCAACATATGAGCACATATGGTATGGCTGCAAAGCAGTTGCTTTGACAGGAGGTGCATTTGAGTGACGAACAGTCTCTCTGATTGCATGACATTCAGTGTTTACAGAATAAGCCATGCAGAGGGCAACCATAGCTGCCCTTGCTTCAGCAGTTGGCGGCGAGGAATGAGACGGAGCCTTACTGTAGAGTTGTAGACAGTGCCCGCAGTTGCCAGCTGAGGAGCATACACCATGAGAGCCACATTCAGGTCTGACTGCATCAATCCACCATGCTCTGAAAGCTTCTTTCCAGGAGAGGCAAAGACAACACCAGCTAGAGGCACGATTACCAAGTCTGGTGTGCGCCCTGCCACATTGCTGACTAAGCCATAGTAGGCTGGCTGGTTCACATCTGCATCAGTCAATCATACATCACCTTCAGGGAGCCTTGTAATGACATTGTGTTATACAGCTTTGCAAATGCATATGCTGCCACTACTTTGATGTGCCCAATCAGACATGCTCAGTGCAGCATGACCTGTCTGTCATGTGTCTGAGCGTGTGCATAGCAAACATGAGCAAGAGATCCAAGCACAAAATGTAGTCAGAATGATGGGCCTGGGCTGGAGTGGGGCATGAAACCAAGCTTTGCAGCGTCGGAGCAATTGCCTCAGGTGCTATACTGCTGGCCTATAGACCAAAGTATTGCCAGAAACCCTTCGACAGCTAACACGAAGGCATTCTCTTCTCAGACTCCAATCTTGCTAAGCCTGGCTACTCACTCAACGCATGCATACTGTCTACTCGCTCTATGCACATGTACTGTCTACTCACTCAATGCTTACAAACTGTCACTCACTCAATGCATATGTACTGTCTACTCATTCAATGCATATGTACTGCCTACTCACTCAATGCTTGCATACAGTCTACCCACACAATGCCTGCAGACAGTCTACTCACTCAATGCATACATACCGTCTACTCACTCAATGCTTGCTGACTGTCTGCATTGACCAAGCTGCACTGGCTGACCCAAAGTCTGCCGTTGCCGATGTATGCGCAACATCACTGACTAGCCGTTCACAAGCTGTGTCATGGATCTGCCAACATCAGCACTCACAGCAGGCAGCAACCAAGATGTGCGATAATGATACTGGTGATGCAAGGTAGATGACTCACCCAGAATGCCGAAGCTGGTGTTGGATGCAAGAGTGCGCAGGTAGGTGAGAGCCGCTGTGGTCTGGTTGCTGCTGGTCAACCAGATCAAACCAATGTCATCTGTTGTAAACTGCGCAACGCTGCACACAGGCACACACACATGTACAAGCTTGCCATTCATATGCAGCAGAGGAATAAGTGCGTGACTGGCAGCTGTGCAAGTGTCATGCACAGCCCTGCACTGTTGCCCGCCACTTGCATATATGGTTCTCACTTCCTGAAGAGGTGGAATCAGCAATGCCATATCCGCACAATATGTATAGCAGCTCATGCGCAATAATCTGACATGCGGATGTGCATTGCTGATTCCACCTCTTCGCAAAAGAGGACTTGCTAACCCACAGGCATACAGTCAGCGGTGCCCTTTGGAATTCTATCAGACCATGACTGATGTACTTCTTCCAACACGCACTACCTGATCTGGTATGCGATGTACTTGCAGCTTACAGCACCTGATGTTTTGGTTCTTCAGGGCGGTTGCAATGGGAGTTGGGCTGATCAACGTGGCATTGGTGGTGACTGGCTGCTGCCCATGCTTTGCTGTAATGACCAGTCCTGTTGTTGCTGCATTGCCTGATGAGTTCAGGGCAGCCAGGATTCTGGCAAAGGATTGGTCAACGTAGTCCAGGTTGGCCTTCAGTCCAGGGCTGAAGGCTGTGCCATTGTTCTGGTAGCCAGCATACTGCAAAATTTAGGAAAAGGCAGAATTCAGTGCCGCATCTGGTGCAGTATGTTAGGCTTGTAAGACTGGGCAGGGCAGCTGTACAACACAATACATTGCACAAGATCTGGGTGTTATAATGCAGTGCATAAAGTTGCCACTCCATGCTATCTAGGTGATGCCACACAATTCACAAGAAGGCTGTCAGGTGACGTGCAAAGCACATTATGCAGTGCACACTGACACTATCACCACACTGCAAATCCAGCCAGTGTTACTGTACAGTCACTGCACATTGGACTTCTAAGCAATATCAAAAGCCAATGTGTAGACAGCTGCTCACCTTCTGACCGACAGAAACAGACTGAAAGTTGAGTCCAAACAGGTTTGGCATCTGCATGGCATAGATGCCAGAGCTGTGCTTTCCATTGATCTGGTTGATGACGGCTTGCACATGCAGCTCATCGTAAGCCCTGGCTGCAGTGATGTTCTTGGCAAGGTCAACACCCAAACCATTGGTGATGGCTGTGGATGGAATGCCTGTCTGATTGTCACCACACTGGCATGAGATCTCAGGAGTGTACAAGTCCATCACACCATTCCCCATTTGACCCTGTCATACAGCAAAGCAGCTGACCATCTTGAGCGGACCGAAATCAAATGCATCCACACACGATAGCTGATAGCGCATGGCGCACACTGCGGACAAGTCCTGTCCCAAATTTGCAGTTATGTTGTACCATCACTTATCATTGTGCCTGTCAGGCAGCATGATCATGAGATGCTGTTACACATCAGGCAAGATGCGATACATTTAAAACAGATTGCCAGAATGCTGGCGCATAGGCATGAAACCAACAGCAAGCATGCCAAGCAATCATGCCTTAAAAGGACACAGTACATAATAATCACAAGACAGTGCCAACATATGTACACAGCAACAAAGGCTCAAAAGGCCTGAAAGATTGCACGTAGGGCAGGCTGGCATCAGATGTCCAGGCAATATGGCTGAACAGGCAGGTGGAATCTGACCTGAACAACCTCATAGTAGGGTCCCTTGTCAATCCAGGCGGTCCTCTTACCTGCTGCTAGAGCCACCTGCATGCACCAAAAAGCTTTACCACTTGTTTGCTTCACCTCAGTTTACAGCAGCAGCAGCAGACAACACTTTCCAGCACAGATGCCATAGCGATAATCTACATCTAGAAGTTCAAAACAGCTGTTGAGACGGTCTCATGGTCAGGCTGCAGCAACAATTCTGCAGGCTGAAGGATTGTGAATGCACATGCCAACACCAGTCACACTGTGTGGCTCATATTATCGATGTCAAGCTGTGCACCAAATATTATGAAGTTCCATTGCATCACTACTGTTGCTGGTGTCAAACCAGAGATGATGCTGCACACCTGGAAGATGGTGTTTGCTTGGTTGAAGCGCCATGCGTGCACTGGATCACAGGCAGCATCCAGTGGCAGCGTACTCTCCTGTACAATGGCACAAAGCAGCATTGCACTGACGAGCTGGACCATGACATAGCTATGCGTGATAGAAAGAACAGTCTTTGTCTGTACGGCCAGCAAACATCTAGAACTGCTCGTCAGCAATCGCACAGATGATACAGTGAGCCACTGCTGGAGTGTGACATTATGTGAAACTGCACATTACTTCAGTCTTCCAAAAGGGGAATGCCAAAGACACATGGGCTGACATATGGGCTGACACATGGGCTGCAGCTGCAGTTCTTACATTGACAGCTGTGCCGTTGAGGCCTCTAGTGGGGAAGTCTGTCTGAAGCGTTGTGACGTTGGTGGCCAAGCCATTGAAAGCACCAACACCAGGCGCCCCTCCAATGCTGCAGACATGCACAAATGTTAAAACATCTCCTTGGAGTAGGTTTCTGGAAAGGTTCAAATGTCCACTGCTGATGGACACTCCTTGGACAGTACTGACATTTCTGCATTCTGCAGAGAACTGAGACACTACTGTGAAGGTGTTCAAAGCTGTACACAGTCAGGTGCACAGCAGAGTCAGGTCAAGTCAAGCACTGCCCTCTGACCAAAACACACAGCAAGCTGGTCCATGCAATGCCAAAGCCACACACAAGGGGATCACGCGATGCACATTTTGCTCACAGCGACATGGCATCAAACTCACCTGAATGTTTCATAGTCCTGCAGCTCTGAGAAGAGGCACTCAGTGCCATTTGGGCCAGCGGGCTTTCCTGAGCCAATCACAGCACAAGCCCCCGCTGGGTACAGATTCCTGTCATAGCTGTCATCTGCATCACACATGAATATAGATTCCGGTGACGGCTGTCACTTGCACCACACATGCACACAGACTCTCAGGCATGCTGCTTGCATTGGTATGTCCTTTCATCTACACTCCTCCACAGTTACCTGGTGTGTGCCGGCGCAGTGAAGCAAATGAAAGCAAAAGGTGATGTCAAGGTTGTTCACCCGACACCACAGAACTCACCATAGTAGACGCCAGTCACAGAGACATTGTTGCCAGTTGTGAGGGCCAAGATGCCTGGAAATGAGTCTGAGGGGCCGGGTAGGTAGGCGTTGGGGTAGAGGACCCCCTGCTTGGCTAGGGTGGCCATGGTGCTGTTGGGCGCCAGAGCAATGTAAGCAGTCAGGTCAGATGAGTGAAGCCCATCTACACTGCAGCAGTAGACTGTTTCAGCAGCAGCAGCAGCAGCAGCAGTGGATGGTTTCAGCAGCAGCAGCAGCAGCGGATGGTTTCAGCAGCAGCGGATGGTTTCAGCAGCAGCAGATGGTTTCAGCAGCAGCAGCAGCAGCAGTGGATGGTTTCAGCAGCAGCAGCAGCAGCAGCAGCGGATGGTTTCAGCAGCAGCAGCAGCAGCAGCAGCAGTGGATGCTTTCACCAGCAGCAGCAGCAGCGGATGATTTCAGCAGCAGCAGCTGAGTTGCTGCATGATCAAGAGCTTACAACCTCAAGATGTGTGGGCGTTGTGAGAGTGCTAGAGATGAGTCAGCAATGCTTGGCAGGCTCCCAGACAAGTCTCCCTCACAACATGCCTGAGCAGTGTACGCAAACATGTGTGCAACAATTGCCACATCAGATGGCAAGGGGGACATGTGCAACACGCTCACAGATGTGCTGGCAGTGCCATTGCCATGAGGCATGCAGTCATGCTTTTGTTCATGATGCGGCTAACACTACACTTGACATGCTTCAGGTAAATCATGCAGCAGCCAATGAACATCATGCAGTGAGGTACAGTACACACATTGTATTCAGACCTGATGAGAATGGTGTTGTTGAGCTTGGGGGTTGCACTTGGGGTACCCACTGCAGAAGCTGAGGAAGCAGCCATAGAGATCGTGGGAGCTCCAGCCAGGTTGGAAGGCCCTGCTGATGTGTTGCTAGTTGTTGCTGCTGCAGCTGACCCGGTGGGTGCTGATGCTGGAGTAGTAGCTGCAGTGCATGCACAGACTCTCAATTGATGAAGTTACGGACCGTAACACGTCAGTTGCTACATCCATGACATTATCATGCTTGTGTTGTGCATAAAGAGCTGTCGATGCTGGGTCATGAGCTGCAACATCTACAATCTGTGATATCACATGCCTGTCATGCTGTTATATCACATCATGGTTGATGATGGTGATTGTTGCGAGCTGGACCATGCAGGTGGGCTTTGCAGCGCAATTGCAAGCGTGACATGGCAGCGACTGAATCTGGGTTAATAGTATGACCCTCAGTAAGTTTGTGTTACCCATCAAACAGGGCAGATCTTGGCCATCAGAGTCATACCTTTGACTGCTGAAGTGCCCTCCCCAGTCGTGTTCTGCAGTAGCTGTCTGTGAGCTGTAGCGCTGCTCAGCAAGGCCACTGAACAGACCAAGCAGGCATAGAAGCCCCTGCAGACAGCAAGACGATGTGAATATCTGCGTTATGACAGTTTCTCAATAGAATGCGAGGCCAAAGGTGGGGTGTGAGGCCAAAGCAGCAGCGCAGGCAAGCATGCATGCAAGACAACGTCGACCGGATCCTGCTTCCAGACAATATTAGCAGAGCTTGCATGTACCAGCTGGTGAGAAAAGTGCAAAAAACGCCCTGAAGACGATTCTATGGCGCCGCGGCCTTGCTTCATAGCAGGAGCTCGCAAAAGGTTTAGTGGTGATTACCTCGAAAGCATGCTGGCTCACTGTGATGCAGCAACGTATCGTTCTGCATGCAGCAGAGGCGTCACATAAATTATATCATATATGCAGCACCGCAATGAGATGAGATCAGGAGAATTGAGAGGATGACAAGTTACAAGGTGGTCAGCAATATCCTCGATGTCGACTGTCGCGATCGTAATCGTACGGAACGCTAATGCAGCTGGGGCCAATTCTGACATCAACTAGACGACTAGCAAAACATAAAAAAATGCGTCTAAAGCAGGTGTGGGCGCATATGCAACGCTCTCGCGGCACTGCACCGGTAAGTGCAAGTCAACTGGACATGTCAAGCCGTAAATCATACGACTAAGTCTGAGAGGCTTACTGGGTCACAGGGTGGGCAACGCAGACAGATGAAAGTTGCCTGTGCAGGCGGTCGATACGTATGGCGCGTCGGTGACGCGCTCGCTAGTGTGCTGATCCAAGGAAGTGTTCACGTTGCAACTGCAGTGAGCATCTTAAGTTCTGCATGACTGAAACCGATATCATCACGTGCAACAGCATTTACAAAGATTCTCAGGTAAACTCCCTCATCATCAGAATTAGTGTTTTCGCTATTCCGTTCTCTGGCAACTTTTCAATCGTTTCCCCATCATCACAGCAACGGTATGGGAAACAAATTTGATGCTGCAGCATTGCATGGGCATGGCATGAGCATTGCTGCATTCCAGGAGATGCACAAACATATTTTTGCAGAACTGTACTGGCGAGTGTGGTTCAAATAAACGCACTATGTAGTGTACTACAGAGTACAGTCTAACACGCGCAAAACAGGCCAATTTGGAAGCTCGACAGGTTTGTGACAGGTTGCACAATTGTGTGTATCTGTGATCATCTCCTGCCATGCTCATGTATCACATATAATAAAGAAGCAGCCTTCACTGCTCTCAAAGGTAAATTGTTGTGCTGCAGCAAGCTTGCAACACCCCATACAACTGCACCAATCAGCTTACATCGCTTGTGCCAAGATCGCCCATGCCGATGATGTTTTGCATGTGCCTCTTGTGTATGATGTGACGTTTGACTAGCTTCTTGCTGTTGATGCAGGTCTTGCTGCATTGCCTGCTGTGCCTGTCTCTGTTGATTTACCTGCTGTTCTAAACAGCTGACTGCATCATCTGTCAGCTGCTGCTGAGTTGCAACACCTTGATGGGATATCTGCAGCAAAAGTTGCAGATGCTCATACTGCAAGGTATTTTGCCAGTTGGACCCTGTCTCCAACATCGAAATGAAACGCAAAACAGAAGCATTGACTCGAGCTTGAAAATTCAGAATGTTGGACATCCTGGTGTTGTCAAGGTGCCCAGCAATGCCAAGCACTCTGCGCCACGTTGTACTCTCGCACACAAGAGAAATTACACAACCATAAAACAACATAAATGTGTGAGCTGCCAGGCGCATGGCCATGGGCAAGCACACGCATCACAGCGACACGTTGGCATGAGCTATCCTGGTGTATGGAAGCACACCTGCACATACTTCATGAGGACTTCTTTCTGCACACTCCATTCAGCTGTGTCACTATCGCTGCCAGACTGCCTGTACCACACAAATAGAGCTGCGTCGTCACACAAGCATGCATGTACTCATGCTGCTTCTCGATTAATCCTTATCATCATGTACTGTTGAGGAGGGTTTGGCATGAGCAGTCAGGTGTGCAAGGCAGCCTGGATTTGCTGCCCAAACGGCACGCACCTTACCTTGGGCAAAGGGACTGACCAGTGTGCCCTTGTGTTAATCTGGCATGGCCTTCTTGCATTCCAGATACAGATTGCAAGCTGACAGGTTGCTACATGCTGAAGCTTCTGGTTGCTTGAGCTCACACTGGACAAACAGAATGATTGAGACCTGGCTTGCCTGAGAATGAGCTCTTCGCACAGACGCAATGCAAAGCCATCACCAAAACCAGCGTCCTGTACAATGTCTATAATCTTTCCCCAGCTGAAGGTGCTTTGAAGCACAACAAAATGGCTCAGTTTCTCAAACGTGGCATTGTCTGGCTGGCCATGTGGGTCTGAGCTCCAACAAGACAAGCATTGTCTCAGCAGCTCAGCCTGCAAGCACAAGCGAGGTCAGGCAGGACACAGACTGACTTGCAGCATAGGCACAATCTAATTTGCAGAAGGTCACTGCAGCTCAAATACTTGGGATTTGTGAAGGCTTTGCTGCCTGTGATGGTATGACCAATTTTGCCATCAGTGTTGCTGCGGCGGTTCAGTCTGGTGTCATGTGACAGAAGAGCTTACTGCGCTGACTTAGTTGATGTCTTGAGGTCATGGCAAGCAGCTGCATTATTGTATACAAAATACAGGAACTGCTTTGAAAGCCTTCGGTTTGCATCACCAGCAGCGAGACAGGTGTCTCAAAGCACAATTGCAAAGCAGAGTCCGCCCCAATAGAAATGCAAGCAGACAAAATTGGAGTGCAACGTGAAAAGGGCAACCTGCTGAGCTCTGTCAGATCCTCCTTGCAGCAAAGAATAGTACACAGCTGCTGCCTCATCCTTCAGCCCTGCTGCTAGTAGACCCGCAGCAAACAGGCGCATGCAGACATCATCGTGCACACTGCCTGCATTGAGAAAACTGGCAGTCAATCTTGAAAGCTCAGCATGCTGCTGATGTGCAGGTGGTGGAGAAATGGGGATATGTCATTGGGAGAGGGCTGCAGCCAGACTACCAGGTCATATAGCAAGGTGCCAAAGTATTTACTTGGGTGGCTTTGCGCGTACTGGATACAGCCTCTTGATAGACCCTGCAGTGAACATTGCCTTCAACAACTATTGCTGCAAGCAGTGCTTTGGCAGAATCTGCTGTGTGTGCGCTTGCCTGAACAGTACAGTTTGCATCCCCACACAGCTCCACAGCTCTGCGCACATATCTGACAGCACCTTGTCCAGGACTGCGGTAAGCTTACTCGACACACCTTCTTGCTGTGCTTTCTCTGTACTCCAAGCACCTGCTTGCACAGGAGAGTGCGCTGCAAAGAACAGGGCACTATGGAGACGAAACAAAGCTTCGAGGTGTCTTACCTGGATTTCACAATCCAAACAGGGGTCAGTACTGATGTAGGGTGCAGCTGCATTCGAGTCACGGGGTCCATAAGGCTTCGACGCATGTAGGCCTCAATAGCTGATCTTTCGTATACTTGGCCGGCAGCGTTGATGACAGGCTCCTTAAACAACTCATGCGTGACGGGGCACACAAGGTCTGGCGGATTGTCAAGCACCGCTTCGAAGGCTGTGTTTGCAGATGACGCAAGCGACAAAGTTGGAGGAGAAAGTGGTAGAAGGGTGCCTGAAGGGGAGGAGCACAAACCACTGCTGCGAGTTGCCGACATCTTAGTTGTCGTGTTTGGGCTGCCAATTATTGACAGACAAATCGCACTGTCAACGATTGGAGGGTCCGATGCTACACCTTGGCAGTATCGCCACTTGCTGACATGCTGACTCGCGTTCAATGTATTTGAATGCAAAAAGGAGTTCTAAAGTACATTACAATTTTTGGCCATGTTAATGAGTTGCATATGATTCAATTCATGTTATCACCCTGGTTCATGAGCGGCTTTGGCAGCATTAGCTGCTCTGTTTCTTTCACAGGACATGCCAAATTTGGCCAAGAACATGGCCCATCAGCCCTTGGGAAACCAATAGCCAGGGACACACGCTAGTGCTGCCTGCAGCTGCTATGTAGAGGTGCTGACTCTCAGGGTCACATCTTTGAATCCACAGCCAGAAAACTGTAGCATTTGTACTCCTAGACAGATGTTTACATGCAAGGGGGGCTGGACCCCGCGGGGGGAAAGGGGAGCAGCAGACATGCGCAGCAAGATGAGGCCACCGGCAGACATGACGATAGTGGACATGATGATGGCAGAACAATAGCAGTAACTGTGCCATCATGATGATAGCTGTTCTGGATCCAGACACATAGCGCTGACACTAGTGAGTGACAAGCTCCAGGCTGCCGCTATGATTGCTGAAAAGAGTAAAGGTTTCTTTTCTTTTCAAGTGAGTGACAGACTTGTCCCAATTATATGAACATGACATTTCATATCTTGACACTTCACAAGATTCTCACATCAAGACGAGTGCTAAAGAGCAAAAACAGCCTGCACCTAGGTTCAGGCCTGACAGAATAGACCTGATCCACCATAGGCTTAGGCTTTTTCTTCTCCCTTTGGGCTGTGGCCTACATTCTTAGATCCAGGCTGCCGCCGTTTCTCATTAGGATCGCTGATTAGCATAAAAGTCTGTGACGCTCACAAGCGTGGCCGTGCAAGTGCGTATGGATGCAATGCAATGCAGGGAGCGCACACGGGTAAAGTCGGAACGGAGGTAGTTACAATTGTAAGGTGTGACAGCAGCAGCTAGCTACTTGTCTGAGAGAGTGAGAGTAGGATGCTTGACTGACCATAACTGACTTGTTGAGATCCCAGACTATTTATAGGGACTCACAGGATTCTTCTAGAACAGGCTTGACAATAGGACTTTCTAGACCTTAAGGAATGTGCACGAGTATTCTAAAATCAATCTGATTAAGTACAATATCATTTAATTATTCATCTCAGTCAAATCCAAGTCAACGCATTTCGCATGAGACTCTAAACCCAGTGAAGTTATCTATCAATCAACATCGCTGTCAATGCGATATACCATACGTACTGTAGTCATGCCTTGACCACTGATCTGACTACATTCCTTATCAAAGGCATGGCTGCTCTCAATCAGATGAGGCACAGAAAATCATATATCAACCGGTATGAGCCTACTCAGAATGTAGCACTTTGGCTGCATCGCATGAATACTGAGCGCCAGATACAAGGTTGGTCTGACTCCCAAGCTGTGGCTGAAGCAAGCTTATCACTAGGCAATGTTGCACTGACATGGTTTGTCACGCACTGAGAACACTTCTCTCTCTCTCTCTGTGTGCAAGTCACAACTTGGGGTGAATTTGAAAGCAAAATGAGACTTAGATTTGGTGAAGACAAACAAACAATCACTGCACGCATCAAACATAGAAAACAGGCTGAAAATGAGAGTGTGCAATTGTATGCTGATGACATGATCATGATGTTTGCACAGTCAGAACTCCCTCACGCTTTGAGGTGAGATGCGCTGCTGAATAACCTAAAACCTGGCCTAAAGGAAGATGTCATGGTGACAATGCCAAGCACAGTACAGCAGGTCATGGCAAATGCTACCTTCTTGGAAGAAAAGTCAGTTGGTGTACTACCAGAGAAGCTGAAAGCATGGGAACAACAGCGGGTTACAAGCAGGCAAGACCCCATAGAGCGTCTCACAAGGTCCATGGAAAAGATGAGCATAGCAGTTGCAAACTATTGGAGCAGGCAAGAGCAACATGGAGCTGAGCCTGAGGCATCTCATTACCTTTCAAGGGAGGACCATAGACAGTACAGTGTAGCACCACGACGCTGGAGACGTCCAAGGTATGGACACAGAGAATTGCACTGTATAGAGGCAGACATCAGTAGCAAACATGGTAGAGATGTATTTCTGCATTCAGCACCATCAGAGGTTGACCTGGACTATTGTGGTAGCACTGGTTGCACACCAGCAACACCTGAGGCATTGAAGTATGCTCAAAGCCTTGATCGTAAAGCAGAGACACTTCGGGCTGCAAGGATAGCCCTTGCAAAGTGTTGTAAAGTAGTCAGTGGCAGTGATGCTTTACACACTGAAGCAGGAAGCGCCAAAGCAGCAATAGCAAATGGAGTAATGATGAAGCCCAACCCGTGCACCATATCAGCAAAGACAGGACAGGCAGTACAGGCTTCCGGACAAGCTCTTGCAAATTGCTGTGCAGTAGTCAGTGGCAGTGATGCTGTGCACACTGAGGCAAGAAGCGCCCAAGCGATAAACACAACCTCGTCGGTGAACAAGACAGACGAGCAGGCAGTGCCTGAGGCTTTGAAGAGAGAATTGTACGAAAAACAGGGTAACAACGGCGACATCAGGAAATCTGCAGGTGAGTTGCAGTGCATTGAAGCTTCAGAAGCAGCCTTAGAGAAGACACGGGACATCATTGGATCTTCAATGAAAAGCACTGCCGAGTTGACGGCGTTGACAAGTTGTACCAAGAAGACGAAAGCGTATGCTTCACCAATTTCCTTCTCAATCAGCAAGCCTGAGCCTAGGACGATAGTTGCAACCGCCCCCGCGATTGCCCCTAGTGAAGTGCTGCACTGCAGCTGCAAAATTGAAGAACTGGTGCAGGCAGATGACAGGGCAGATGATCAGGAATGCGAGATTGCACTTGAAGCATGTGGTCGGCCCACACAAGCAGGTACAAGAGATGCAAGTGTAGGGCTTGTACAGAACACAGAGCCAAAGTCAGATTTCAGCGACACCACAGCACAGAGCTTGCTTGAGCACTTGAAGATTTCGCAACAGCTGGACGAAGACAATAGCAGTCAAGCAGGGTTTGCTTCGGTTGTGGCCACAGGACAACATGATGATTGCTCCAAAACTGAAATACCTTCAGCTGTTGACAGTTCCGTAACAGCCCTAGGCGGCAGTGACACGTTTGCATACGCAGGCAGTTTAGGAGGTGCGGCAGAGCCTTCACAGCGCTTGGCTTATGCATGATGTGGTTTAAAGATCAATGCTGATGTTGTGTCTGGCCCATTCAAAGTGCAGACGGTGCTGCTGAAGTCTCTTACATGCCTTGACAGCACACAAGTGATTCCATCGCCTTCAGTAGCATTTGATTATGACATTGCATGTCAGATCACAGGTAAGGCAGGGCCACGGACAAGCCAGTTCGATCCTGGCAAAGCAACAGCAAGTCCCCAGGAAGGCTATGGTGACCAACCTTGGGATTACAGCGCGAACAAGCACAGAAGCAACATGAAAGAAGTGGGCATCATCACAACTGGTCAGGTACTTCATCCAATCTATGTGTCTCAAGACCCTGATGAGCTGTCTCAATATGTTTTGATGGGAAGTAAAAGCATATCTGTCCCGGAACAGGAAAAGTACCATAACTTTGGCTGCTGCACTCACCAGCCGGTGGAAGTTGTAGAAAATCTTGCAGACGCTGTACACAATGCAAAAGCAGCTTGGAAGCAAAACTTTCTGAAGATTGTGGCAAAGGTCAGACAATGTCTCAAAGCAGTGTTTGGATTAGAGCGGATTGAGCACTCTGGGAGAGGATTGACTGGTTCGAAACAGTGACTTGTGCAACAGCCGGCGCCGCGGTATCCCTGTCCCAGCTAAGCCACCGACAAGTGTGTAAGAGGCAGACAAGTGTGCGCAGACTTCTGGCTTCTGTCGCAGTCTGCTTGCCTCGCTGGTGACTGACAAGAGCTGCGACAAACAACCCTTCTTTAGCTTGTATGGGCAAACAGTAATGCGACCACAGCAGATACGTGTCGCAGACCTTTCGTCGCAGGAGCGCGCGAAGTCAACAACGACTCTGACCGCCATAAAGCTACTTTGTCAGAATCAAGAAGGCCTGTCTACACTAGGGGTGAAACCAAATAGGCTAGGCACTTCGACTTGTAGTACCAAAGCCAAGCTCAGCAGAAGGACACTGATGCTTGGAGTGCTCTCGGTGCACCAGGTGGCATGCCGGCATGTAAAGCAGGCTTGGTGCTCTGCAAATTTGAAATGACCTTCTTGGGATGAGACCAGCGTCTCTGCAGAATCACTGCTGCTATACCATCCTGACATGGCAAGACTTTATAATTAGTTGTAACATCACTGCAAAAACAGCATCGTCCTGTGCAAAAATTGCTGACTCGACGTGCAGTGACACACAACATCTCTTTCTTTCTCAAGTGATGACGCTATCAGAAAAACATACCCTGAGCCAGCCTATTGCAGTTGTAGAGTTTGCATCCTCACAACAGTCCAGTTGAGTGGTAGATATAGGTCAGATTGTTTCAAGAAATCAACTTTGTGTTCTCCAGAGGATCCAGAAACTCCCTGCAGGGTTTCTGGTGGCATCTCAATGTGCATGCAACAAATGGTGTTGCAGAAGACACCCTGTGTGACATTCGGTTTGCATCAGGTTCCATATTTACAATAGAGGAGGGAACACTATCCAACGCCTTGGATACTTTGCCCGCCCGTCTTTGCCATCAAACATCTGCACACCACAAAACGCTTGTCACTATGTTCAATATATATCGGCAGCACATCCAACATCACTCAACCTTCCATGACAAGTTTACCTTGCGCAACCTTTTGTGTTTGCCCAGTGCCCACTGCGACATGGGAAACGATCCTGCTGCAATGAAGAGGAAAGCTGCTACTGTCTGAGTGGCTACTCCAAACAAGATCCAACCATAGATCTCAAAGGTATAGTTAGCACACGTGATATAGTTGAAGGCAAAGCCCTTGGGAATGACATATTCCTTAGATCCTTCCGGTCTCAGATTGCGTAGAATCAGGTGACTTCTGCAGCATCCATCAAACATCGTCATGCCAGCTTTTAAGCACACAGTCATACCTTTGTGGCACACTGTGCATCTGGTGTGCTTGCCAACTTTGGAGCTGTTGCAAGCACTCTGCAGCATGACAGATCAAACAGCATACAGCATAAACACAGTTGCATGGCCGCCATGGAACCCATCAAGTAATGTATACCATCCACTGGACCGATGCTAGGCAAGACTGCTGCAAACAACGCCATGCATCATGAGGGGAGGCCTTACCGCAGGTTGCACAATTGGCAGACCATGGCAAGGGTCAATGCTACAGCAGACCGCTGAACAGGCGGTGGTGTGTACAGAGGGTGATTGATGAAATAGCTCACGAAAGCTGCAAAGACCCAGTAGTAGGTGCAGTTCCTGTACAGGTTGGCAATGGGCATGGAACCCTTGCTGTACCTGCACAGCATTAGTCTGTCCTGTCAAAACATGGTTTCCCCATTTTGTCACCGCCTTCCTTGCATGATGTTGTGCATCTCCAGGTCAAGCCTGAGGCGTCAGTGCCACACAGAGCTAATGAGCAGATTGCAGCTGTACAAGGATGTGGCGCAATCAAGAGCACTCTTGAAGTACGCGAGAGTGCTGGTGAGGAGTGCGAGCTGTTGAGAGCTTTGTTTGCTTTTCACCAACACAACTCTCTTGGCAGTGTAGTCATTGTGCTCAGAGCATACCTGTGGACAAAGAATGTCTCCAGTATACGCTTGGCATAATGAAACTCCCAATACAGGAGGGCCCAGAACTGGACTTGGTGTTTAGCATGGGCTTGCCTGCATCAGATGCAAGTTTTCAAGGTACTACAGAAGGTTTGAACATTGAGTGCATGCAAATCAGGTCAGTGTTACAGCAAAAACAAGCCAGCAGCTGTTTGACACCTACTTGACTCCAGGATATAGCAGTCCAGGCAGGAAGTAAAATAGTGGGTACACAGCAAGTGGGCCAAAGTATTCCCAAAAGAAGACAGTTGTCCAGCCAACCTGTAATGTGCCAGAGCTTACACAACGGTCTGTTGACATTGCCAACTCTGCCAGAAGATAAATTAAGCCACTTGCCTGTGTTCCAAGATCCTTGAAAACAACTTTTGAGCCACCAGAAAGACTGTATTCACTGAGCAACTTGCCATCCACAAGAGGGCTACCACTCTTCTGTCCTGTCTGAGGAGGCAATGTCAGTCTCTGTCGGGAAGGATAGTACTTAGAATTTGCCTGGCTGATGGCTTGCTTCAAATCATCCACCGTAGCCTGCAAGCCAACGATATCGAACTTGGTGATCCAGCCCCAGCCCACTAAGCAGTGTCAGCAAGCGCGGATCACGACTGCCACTGAGAACATACGCAAGCCTTACTTTTTCTGCGACATTGACACCACCGGAGATGAGCTCTCGCCCGGAACGGGTTTCGATGGTCAAGATCATCGCTCACAAATATTCCGCACGACACAGCAGCAACAATCCGGGTCAGAGAGGCCAGGCCATCAAAGGAACTTTCAGCACTTAGTTTGTGGTCGAAGGCGCCCGACCACTGCTATGTAGATCAGGTATTTCATGTGCAAAGGGAGCACAGCAGAAGAAGAGGACGTGATCACGTAGATTGTCAGTTTCCCTGATGATGTATTTGTCTACCAACTATGCCCAATCTTGTCTGGTTCATTTTTTCATGAAAGACCGCATTACAATCAAAATAAGCTAGCTGGCCTCAACGACTGTACTGACCGACTGACGTACCATCAATAAGCTGTCGTAGAATGTAAAATGGATGGCTGTGTGCTCCGTGTGACGGCTGCCTTTGGGCAGAAACCGCCGATTCATAAGCCCAATGCAGTAGCAGCAGTTTGTGTAGACGGGTAACACGGCCCAAGCCAATACTATGAGACCTTGCAACTCATGCGTTCTGCAAAGCAATCAATGTTGCAAAAATTCTTACAACCTCCAGGAATTCATTAAATAATGGATGAGGCAGCAATGCCACTTGCTGCGCCACCAAGTAAAGAGTATGCAAGCTGTGTCAGTAAAACCAAACAATTGTTCAAAACCCTGTACAGCAATACAGTGACATTGGCTGCATCAGGACAGCCCCTCATTTACAGTAAATACACAGGACAACAGCTGCCACTCTCAAAATTTGGCAGGAGCAGGATCAACAGATTCCTGCTGGCTTCCCTCATGCTTGATGACATTGTCCTCGGAGGCATACACCTCTGGAGTGCCTGCCTCACTAGGAGGCACCAGCTGCCAGAACTTGCCCAAGTTGTTCTTCCAGTCTGACAAAATGTTCTTTGCCCTAGAGGAGCCAGTGTACTCCACATGTGCTTCCAAAAGCTCTCGCAGCTGTGTCTCACCAGCACTCGTCTGCACTCTTTGCATGGCTACAATTTCCGAGTTCACCTGCATTGACAAACATCACAGGTCAAGGCACAGCTCTAAGTTTGTACTACGCAAACAAACATATCATAGAGCACATGGTGGGCAGACTGGTGGCAGAAGTCAAGATTTGAGCAGCACTTTCTGTGCATTCATTCAAGCAACGCTTCTATTGCTGCTGTTGGGTTAGTTGCTTTCCTTGGAGACTCAGCACTCACCAAAGTCAGACTTCACTGTTTAAAATGCTGAAATTGACATCTGAGTTGCCTGACAAAACAGGTAAGGGCTCAGGCAGCATTCATCAGATTCCCACACATTGTAACAGGTCCCACCTTCTGCTCAAGCAGCTGGTCCTCATCGTAGAAGTACCCGAGGCCACCTGTCATACCAGCCCCCACATTGCGGCCAGCAGGCCCCAAGCACACGACTGCACCCCCAGTCATGTACTCACAGCAGTGGTCCCCCACGCCTTCCACAACTGCCATGGCCAGGGAGTTACGCACTGCAAACCGCTCTCCTGTACATGCCAGCAACATCGTCAAGGAACTATCCATTGCAAAGAGCTCGGCCAGGGCTCAGGAGCGCCAAAGCATCTCCACAATGTAGAAAGGCATTTTCCTTGTCCCCAGACATTTCTTAGTTTGGATTTCCAGAGCTCAGTGGGCAGACGCAACCAGCACACTCTGATTGGTGAATTTGCAGCCAAACCGACCATAGTGGGTGCAATCATACGTGTGTCCTGCTCACTACAGCCATGCATTTCTGTACGTCATGCAATGCATCATGCACATCCCAATACACCATGCATGGCGATATATCCGTGTACGTCATGCAATACGTCACACACATCCCTGTACACGATGCACGGCCAAACATGCCTCTACGCCATGCAATACATCACACACATCCCAATACATGATGCACAACCCTGTATATGATGCACACCCCAGCAGCAGGAGACTTGCCTGCTTTGCCATTCACAAAGAGCCTGCCTCCAGTAGCCCCATATAGGCAGGTGTTGCCCACTAAGGAGGCATCTTGGGGATCAAAGGCGCTGTCTGCAGGGGGCAGAATGCTGATGTCACCCCCGGCCATGCCCTTACCCACGTAGTCATTGGCCTCGCCTACCACACGTGTCTTCATGCCTGACACCATGAAACACCCGAAGGACTGCCCAGCTGATCCCTGCACACCCAAGGCCAAGTCACACACACACACACACACATGACATCAAAAACATACTATCAAACATGGTTAAGGGGATACGCAGTGACCCAAAGCTTTTAGGCCTCTACCCTATGTACGGGGAGAACTGAAAGACTGAACCTTTACTGTGAGCAACAATCCCAGACGCATGCACTGCTCATTGTGATGGTATAATTGAGGCACAGCCTGCATGGAACCGCATTGACTTCACAACTGAGGCCCATGCATGTACAGCAACATGTGAATAAGTGTGTCATCCAGTGTAATATGCCAAGCTGTCCCCAGCTAGAGGCCATAGCAGTCAAGTGCTGGTTAAGCAACACAGGTGTAGCTCATAGTCAATTGAGACCTGGCCTGCATTCAAGTGCTGGTTGAGCAAAATGGATATACCTCAAATTCAACATAGACTTAGCTTACAGTCGAGTGCTGGTCAAGCAAAAGGGGTGTACCTCAAAGTCAATTGAGACCTGGCCTGCAAAGCCACTGTCGCCGTGCTGCTTGGCAATCTCCCCGCCGATGCGGCCCAGAGTGGCCCTGTCTGTGTTGACAATCTTGAACTGCCTGTGCACTTTGCCCTCGTTCTTGATGGCCTCCTGGACCTCGGGATCTGCCAGAATCTCATCGTCCAAACAAGCTCCATTGCTGTGCACCTATTACGACATACAGGCTCTGTGAACACCACAGCTCAGCACATGCACTGCTGTGCGACGTGCATATGCCACAGGGGCGATGTTTGCTTGTTGTGCATGGTGTGTTGTGCCAGCAGCGATGCGCATACGACTTCCATGCCTGTCAGCGCACAGTGAAGCTGTGTGTGCAGTGCCTCACGCTTTTTGGTTTGTGAAGGAGGTGACAAGGAGACAGGGAGTGTGTTTCTTGCAACATCTCCAGTGCAGAGATTCCAACGCACGCGACAGGCAAGCTCTCAGATGAGATTCTGAGTTCACATCTGGGACTGACAAACAGTTGATGAATGCATACATGGACTGGCTTGTCATCCCATTTGATACATTGCCTGACAAACCCATACATGGAGTACCCTTGTGATGCCTGCATGATGACAAGCTGCCTGACACACCCATACATGCATGAAGTGCAGCGTCATGCCTGCATGAGTCTGACAAACCCATACAGGGAGTACAATGTCATGCCTACTTGATGATATGTTGGCTGACACATGCAGACCAGCATGCAGTACCTTGTTGTTCCTGCGCTGGGTGGAGTTGCCGGGCTCATGGCCAGCATAGGTGGTGAGGAAGGACATGTCCAGGCCACTGGTCTTGCCCAGCTGCAGGTCGTCCTTCTGGTGCAGCAGGTCAGCCCGGCCCACCAGCTCATCCAGGCTGCGCATGCCAAGGCGTGCTAGACCCATACGCACCTCTTGAGCCACAAAGGCAAAGAAGTTCACCTGCAAGGTCATGATACAGGTTCGTCCTGGGTTGATATGCAGCGCGATGCTTGCCACATCGACTGCACACCCTTGGGTGGTAACAATCAGCCAGCTGTATGGCCTTTTGAAACAGGGTGAGGCATACCTGATACCTACCTGGCTAATGCGAGAGCAAAGGCTGGCACAGGTGAAACTCATCAACCAATCAAGGTCATGCCAGAAGCAAGGCTTGTGTATGAGGAAAACTGGTTGCAAGAGACTACCTGCTGATGAACAATCCAGCTGAGATGTGTGATGTTCTGGACTTGTACAACTGTCACAATGACAGCATTGCTATCAGAGATGTTGACCAACGCCTGCTGAGTCAGCATCTTGAGATGACTGAGCAGCGTGGTCCCAACAGAGACCATGCTGGTTTGGCAGCTCAGCTGGCATCAAACAGAGCCACTGACAACATCTGCTCATGGGGAAGGAGCCCTGAGCAAGGCACCGATGACTCAACCAGACCCAAGCACAGGGCTTACCAAGTCTCCTGGCGCGCCTGGGAATCTGGCTCGCAGCTCCTCCCTCTGGGAGGCGACGCCCACAGGGCAGTTGTTGGTGTGACACACCCGGGCCATGATGCAGCCTGTGGCAATCATGGCTACAGTGCCAAAGCCAAACTCGTCACCTCCCAGCGCTGCCGAAATGAGGACATCTCTGCCGCTGCGCATGCCACCATCAACTCGCAGTGTCACTCGCTCTCGCAGCTCATTCATCACAAGCGTCTGCACACAATTGGACACTTCATCAGCGCCTTGAAAGCATGAGCAGATGTAGTCGCAAGGTCATGCTGTGCCACCTGCTGATGTGACAGTTCCCATGGAAAAAACAAGTCAGCCCCAAAGGGGGAGGAGGGAGCACAGGAAAGTGCCTTGGGCACATAAGCCAGAAATGACACAGCGCTGTACAGATCAAGGCAGTCTGGCAATGATGCTGTTTCCTTGCAGTCTACGACTGGCAGACTGCAACAAGGCTGTAGTGTCACACATGTTTCATGACTGAAGGCATGAGCAGCGGGGTTTAACATCTTTCCTTTCCCTTTGGACTATGGCCTATGGTCATAGCTCCAAGCTGCCGCCTTGGGAGGCTCCTGTTATGATCACGGAAAAGCGTAAACTTCTTTTCTTTTCATGTGCAGCGGGGGTGACAGACCTGGTGGGCATCTGCCAGGCCCATCTCCATGGGGCCCCCAGCATGCTTGATGGAGGACAGAGGAGAAGCGCCAGTGCCACCGTCGTGCCCACTGATCTGGATAATGTCGGCATTGGCCTTGGCCACTCCGCTTGCCACTGTTCCAATGCCAGCCTGGGCCACCAACTTCACTGATACCTTGGACCTGGGGTTCACCTGCATCCCAACAAATATTTTGATAAAATTTGATATTCAATGCCAGTGCCAGTGTGTAACAGCAGCATGTTGTCTGATGGCTAAGTGTGGGGCCATTAGCCTGATGAACACGCTGTCCAATGACAGACAATTGTCGAATTCTGCATGAGTTGATGTATTGCTGAGCATGTGTGAGCAGGTTCTGGTGGCATCTGTGCAAACAGTATCTGTGAATGCCTTGAATCTCCTGTGGTCGGAGCTCATGAGCAGATCTGGTATCAGCTTCTCTGCAGGCTGACAGAACAAGCAAAACAATTTCGCAGCATCCCTCCAGCACAACATGCAAAACACTGCTGCATGTTACAAGCAGAACAATGCAGGCCTGCGTGTGAGACAGAGGTGTGGCTTGGGTCAGCAAGTGGAGCTGCATACCTGATGCAGATCATAGATGAGCTGAGCCAAATCCTCAATGGAGTATATGTCGTGGTGGGGAGGGGGTGAGATGAGGGGTACTCCAGGCTTACTGCGCCTGAGGTTGGCGATGTAAGGTGACACCTTCTTGCCTGGAAGCTGGCCTCCCTCACCTGTCACCACCCACAGACTCAGCCACAACAGGAACAAATCACAAACAGAGTCACGGCAAGCTGCCTCACAGACTGAGTCATATTGGGCATGGCGCACAGACTCAGCCACAATAAGCAGAACTCACAAACTGATTTGCAACGAGCTGACTCACAGCCTGAGTAATATTGGGCATGATTCACAGACTGAGTCACGACAAGCATGACTCACAGACTGAGTCACACTGGGCGTGACTCACAGACTGAGACAAGGGATCAGTAAATGAAGGCTGCAAAGTCATGAGCAGCCAGCAGGTCCAGGAGCCAGGAAGGTCATCAGCAATCAACCGACAGGTAACAGCACCTCTGGTTGCTAGACGATGCTTGGTTGCTGACACCCTTCCTGGATCTGCTTAGGCTGCTTGTAGCCTTTCAGTGTACATTCCTTTTGGAGGTTTGTAAAAATATAGCTGAGAGATTGTCAGCTGCTGAAAAGGGGAATAGAGGTTTGGTGGTCGCCTGAATGCTTGCCTGAGAGCTTGCAACTGACCTGTGGCTACCTGTGGCTTCTATGGCACACCACATGTTATGATGATATACCAAGCAGTCTGTTGTTGCACACAGGCTCCGAAGCCTTCTGTCACTGCCATACACACATTTTTCAGCTGATGCGCCAAGGCATCCATGCAACAGCCAAAATGGGCATGTTGCCTGGATGCCAGTGCGCATCAGCTGGAAAATCGTGTGTGTGGCAGTGACA
>JAABUK010003129.1_pt1 | contig 28384 bp, 26 predicted proteins | sample 5559141 | NCBI WGS metagenome assembly JAABUK01 (sample SAMN10711869, study PRJNA513367) | rock metagenome | isolation source: Antarctica rocks | place: Antarctica: Victoria Land, Pudding Butte nord | collected 2016-01-03
TTAGAAGTTGATAAACAATTGACGGTCAACATGGTTGAAGAAAAGGCTCAAAGTCCTCCGCCAGACTTCCCATATGCGGGCTGATACAGGGCTAGTTTATCGGCGCGTAATCTTTCGATAACAGGTCTTGGCACGTAAACAACACGATCAACGTTTTCCACACTCATCCATCGCGCACCTCGATATTACCGAGGAAAGACCTACTAGCGATACAGGAAGACCATTCAGCAGGCATCGCTCAAGAAGCACATCGAGCCGCAAAATGCCGCGACCCAACTCCCTATCTCCCCCACCCAGGCCTAACCAGCCCTTGCAATCAATACCGCAGCTGCCCAATTCATCAACCTTCTCAACACCGTCATTCAGCTCTACCCTTCCCCTGCCTCGTCCAACCTCAGCTTCAGGCGCGTTTCACAGGACATCTTTGTCGAGGAAAGGGCGCTTACCCCCGTCGCAGCATTCTCACCGTACGCGATCAGTCGCGTCATCGGCGGCGCATTCCAGTGATGGGAGTCTAGGAGACTTTAGCATGGAGAATTATACCGTAGATCTTGCGCAGCTAGGAAGGAAGGAAGGTGTGGTACGTCCAGTGGGCTTTGAACAGGCGTTCAACGACAGGCGGACCGATCAACAGACATCTCCGAAGCAGCAGGACATCGCTGATGCTGACGCTGATGCTGACGCTGACGCTGATGCTGATGCTGCCGCCGATGCCGGAGGTGAAGACGAAGACGAGGACGAACACGAAGATGGGGAGCGAAGGAAAGACGCAGATGCAGACGACGACGGATACGAAAATGAAGGGGATGATTTCATGGATGGCTATGAGGTCGACTTGGGTGGATTAGGAGACAAGCCGAGTAGTGTGCTAGTAGACGATGGAGTCTTCCCCGGGGAAGAAGTACCCAGTGAAGACGAGGGACCTGAAGACTTCACACAGAATCTGGAGGCGTGGATGAGAGGTAGCAAGAAATGGAAAAGAGAACAGACCGAGGATATCGCTGAAGGGCATGAACCGGATCCGGATCCTGAACAGGACTTGCGCATATCGACGATTGGGAATGGGATCGCCGAGGAGAGTGCGTTCGAACCGCTGGCAACCTCTACTCCTGCTCCACTGAGGAATCATGCCATCATTGAGGAAGGTGTCGAGGAGGAAGCTAAACTACAAGCTCCCCCACTATCTCGATTGAATACCGAGATGCTGCAAGAGAAAGCAGCGGAAGAGGTCTTTGATCGTATATCGGCACTCCAGGCAGAGGTCGAGAGCATGCGGCTGGAAGACGAGGCCCGTCGTGCCGCGCACCAAGCCCTTGAGGAGGAGCATGAGGAGATGAGAACTAAGTATGAGAGCGCCAGAAAGGATGACCGAGCTAAATACGATGCTTTGCGATCAGAGCACGACCAGTTGCAGCGAACACACACAGAATCCAAAGAAGCTCTGCAGCGCGAGAACAAGGACTTGACACTGGAGTACAACAATGTCATGGGGCAGCTTAGGGTATCAGAGAACCAAGCCACTTCGGACCGAGGCATGAAGGTTGAGATGCTGAGAGCGAAATATGAGCCAGCGTTTAAAGAGCTGGAGGCCATCAAGGCCCAAGCAGAGCTCGACAGGAAAGCCGCCAAGTCCCAGATTGAGACATTATCTCGGGATCTAAAAGCAAGCAGAGATGAATCCAGTAGCCGTAAGTTTCAAAATGATACGATGCAGGAAACAAATAGCGTTGCAGTCAAACATTTGGAGACAGAGCTAGAAGCTAGGGAAAAGGAGGTTGTTCTTGAGCGAAAGGAAAGCATTGATCGAGCCAACGAAGCGGTCTCGCTGGCCGAAAGCAACTCACGAACAGACAACAAAGTGTCTGAAATGACCAACGAACTTGAAGCTATCAAGAAAGAACTCCGTCATGCCCAAGAGCAGCTAATAGAGACGCGACGTATAGTGGATACAGTTGAAGATGAGAATGACCGCCTGGTGCAGGAGAACTTGCGTCAGGCTGAGCAACTTGTAGAGCTCGAGGCCACTGTCAAGTCTAGGAAACCCGCAGACGCGGAAACAGCGCCAGTCGCGGTCAGCCAAATCACTATCGACAAAGCGGCCAACAAGGCCGCTCTTGAAGAATTGTCTCATCAACACCAGATCTCTATGACTTCGTTAGTAGCCGATCATGGCAAAGAGATACAGACGCTACGTAAAGCTCTTCAACAGGCGGATCAAGACATGCGGAAGCGCGAAGCGAAGCTCGCAAAAGAACATCAGGATCAGGATCAAGTCACCTCGCTCCATCAGCAGATCGCCACCTTCACGCAACGGCAAGCCAAAGTTTCAAACTCTTCTGGCCCCCTGGAGGAGGGACTCCGGTCTGCTATTCGTGTTCTAGGCGCCAAGCTGGAGAGAGCAAACGCCACAGCAGAGTCTGCACGCTCAGAAGCTGAAGAGGCGCGGCAGCAAGCCGATGATGCACAGCAAGCGAATGCTATAGTCAACGCAGAAATGGAGTCCCGCTTCGTAGAGACATTCGAGGAGCGGGAGAAGGAATGGAGACGAAGGATAGATTTACTCTTCCGAGAGCGAGAAAAGATGGGTAAAGCGTTGATGTGGGGATGGGGCCGTGAGGAGCTCGGACCCAAGACGACGGTGGATCGAGGACAGGCATACCGCTACAAATTCTCCAAGAAAGGGTGAAAAAGATCGACGACCTCAAGACTGCATGCACTTCTGCCAACTTGGCTCAGAGACGATCTGCAGGATCTCAACCTTGCACAACTCAAACCTCGTTGTCAGCTTATTCGATCAGTATCCACAATATCGCGATCTTCGAAACAGGATGTTCCTCCACAACCACCACATGAGACTCCCTCACCACCGCCTATTTCTCCGCCGGTCCAAGATTATACCTCAATGTCCCCAAATTCTGACAAACTTCTGCTTGACCGCGCACACTGAATGATTGAACGCTGCATTGTCGACAGCTAGAAAGGCGATCAGTGCTCCAGACCTACAGCATGCTGTTACCTTCAGAGCTGAGATGACGCCTCAGATCGTAGACCTACATCGAGGCATCGTGCTGCACCATGCGCCTCTCCGTCGGAACAGCCTTGGTCCATTGAGAAGGAATTACCATAAACGCCTTACCTCTCCGTCCACCTGAAACTCTCAACTCCCAACCTCTCACTCGCCAAGCTCCACCTCTCGACCTTCGTCCTAATCTTCTTCATAGCCATCTCCCTCACAAAATCCGGACTCTGCTCCTCCTCCTCCACCCTCAGATCCAGCAGCTTCGTCACCCCAAAAAAGCAACCTGCTTCAAGCCTTCCGCGTCATGCCGAATAGAGGCGCCGATTTATTTGTAGATTTCACCTCTCTCTTCTTCAGAGGCGAGCTAGATGGAGTAAGCTATGTTCATAACGGAGAATCTGAGTATGAGGGCGCTGCAGAGGACCTCATGGGAGTACACAGAGTCGCAGTCGCAATCGCCGCCAGTACAGATGCGAATAACGATGATTTAGCGCACGGTGGCGCGAGGACTTTTGCTATTCAGATCGATCGACAAATGTTCTCAGGGGTCATTTTCGAATGCCAGATAACCCCTCGAGGGACGTTAATTTTCCCCGCTTGATGATGGCGGGCTTGTTGGAGGTCTTTGCGGTGTGTAGGTATTTAAGGATTAGGATGTTGGAAGGGTGGAACATAGTGTGGGTTGTTCTGGAAGTGGAAGCGGAAGTGGTCGTGCGAGACAAAGATGGGTATAGTGATGATAGCAGGGATGTGAAGGAGCAGGTGAAGGATGAGTTTAGGTGGGAGGAGATGCGTCTTGGAGGACGATCTTGAGAGAGTGAGAAAGGGAGCAGGTTGCTGCCTGCTGGGTGGATGGGAGATGGGGAGTTCGAGGCTGAAGGGGAAGCGGCCACGTCACATCGAAGCGTATATAGCTATCGTCGCACCTAGGGGAATACAAAAGATCTGATATCGTTCTCGATTAGAAGAGACTCGAAGCGTCTTCGTTGCTATTTACAGATGATAGCCTAGGCGTTTATATTGGCCATCGACACGTTGCTCCTCCCTCCAGATTCGATTCTTGCGTGTCCAACCAGTCTGCCAAGGTCCTACTGCACTCCCTGACCCACAGGACAGACCGGCCCCTTGCTCCAGAACTGCTGCGCATACAGCGGCAGGTAGCTGTTCGTCGTGAAGCTCTTGGGCAGATACTGCGCGACATCCGACTTGGTGTATTTAACTCCCAGCGATGATAGCGCCGAAAGCACATCACTAGCGACATAGTCCAGGAACACAAGGTCGACCGTGGTGGGTTTACCTGCGGTGGGGAAGGAGGCGTTCGTTTGGACATACGCTGGTAAATCGTAGTTGGGAATCTTGGAGTGTGGCGTGTCATCGCCATCGGTACCGAAGTCGTCGGATGTCACGTAGCCAGGCGTCAGCGCAGGAGTCGCCCGCCGAGTCATGGACGCGGAATCACGTGAGTAGAGGCGAGACTCTGCGTCCGCTAGCAGGTCAGGCGTGTCGTAACAGCCGTCGGCTCCGTTGAAGTCTGGCGTGTATTCCAATCGCTGCAGGTTTCTTTTCTTGGAATCTGGCTGAGCATTGAGCGTATCGAGGACCTGCGAGGCGGCTGCGTATGGGACTTGCGGAATGTATTGGAAGCTGTCTGTGAAAGGACTGACGATGAAGCTGTCATCGAAAGTGAAGGGACCTTGGACCAGATCGAAGCGGATACTCCCAGTATTGATGACGATGAATCGCGGAGTGGTCGCTCGCGACTTGTTGACAACCTCGGCAGCGAGAGCCACTTGGATCAAACTGAAGATGCTACCATTGGACAGGAACGGTACGCAGGAGATGCAATATGTCTGTGGAGCACACCCATACAACGCTGTGAGGTTTAACGCCTTGCGGTCCTGTGTAATCTCGGCAGATACACTAGGGCCAGGCGAGACGTCGAAGGTGCTAGCTTGCGAGCCCACTGCGTGATACTCGAACGTCAAGCGGTTCCAGTCGAGGTACCGGCGGAAGTACAGCGGACCCTTTGGATTTTGGACCTGACCATCAGAGATCTGAGATGCCGGGATCGCGCTTGCATTGGCGGTCACGTTGATCGCCCTCTGCATTGGGTGCGGTACACCAGCTGGGTTCATCTTGCCTTTGTAGCTCGATGACTGGATTTCGGACATCGATAAGAATCCTAGCGTTTCGCAATAGCGACCAGATTCAAGCCCTACAGAACTAGAGTCATACACCGCCAAGTCGCGGACATGCGAATGTCCGCCAAAGATCTGAATTGGTGTATTTGGACGCGCATTACGAATTGCTTTCTGTACGATTTTGAGGGTGTTCTCCGAGTCGGAAGGCCTGACGGGATTATGTCCTATCAGCAGAAAGAGGTCCACAGGTTGGGGGGTCTTAACGGCATCAATGAACCACTGCTCCTTTGTCATGTTCGCAGCCGTGACCACTTGCGTGTAGTTTGTGTTGCCCTTGAAGTCATATAGCACACCGAATGCCATGATCTTCAGCCCGTTGGCGGTCGTGAAATAACGGTACTTCTGACCAATATACTCGAACTTGCCCGTGGCGTTGTTCAGAATACGGACATTCGAAGTCACATATCTTTCGCCATAATACTTGCTGAATTGTGTGAAGGTCTCGTAGGCAATGTCAGTCAAGTATAGCTCATGATTGCCGATAGTCAGGACATCGTAGTCAATCCTCTCGAACACCGCGTTGGAGACATTGCCATTGGGCTTAGTGGCATCAGATAGGCCCGCGCCATCGTGAAGGTCGCCTGCAATCATCAGTCACGACGTGGGATTGTGATCGCTCCCGTACCTACCTGTATCAACCAACAAGAGGTCCACCCCGTAAGCAGTAGCCTTCTTCCTCATATCTTTCACGAAGCTGACAAAGTCTCCCCAATCTGCGCCATAATTGCGTTCTTTGAGATGTCCTTCAAGCCAGCCATGAGTATCTGTTGTGTGAAGAAAGTTCAACTGGCCCCAGGCAAGAGGGCTTTTGGGATTGATGGTAGCGTTCAAGGACTCGGGCTGCATACGTCTGACGAGCCTGGTATGGAGGTCAGGAGTAGCTGGGCCATAGCAGGAATCACAAGCGAAGGCACTGGTGGCTGCCAAAACAGCGAGGAAGGTAGACTGTAGCATGATTGAGTGGAAGAGCTTTGGCTACCCGTCTCTGCGACAGCCGGAGTCAACATTATTATATACACTATCGATCTTCGAAACGGCACGCAGGTACAGATACTGACGACGATTCTGGTCTGCATCTTACGAGCTTCCCCATCGGGCAGAGCTCATGGTCGATGTCAAGAGGGACATGAGTGGTCAAGCTCCAATGACCTCCTCCACGTGCTTTGCCCTACACGCCACAACGCCGAGTCGACAGTATAGAGTGACATGATGCGGAATACGTGATCCAATACGGGACGCGGATTGGCGCATTCGGACCAGTTTTCCACGCTGGCTTCAGACGGTTGAGAGAAGGTGGTTCTGCCGGACCAGATACAGTGTTCTTGTACCTTGCCGCGATTAGATTAAACTTGTATCCCACGCTACGGCAGTCTATAGGTTACGCATTCAATACGGCAGTGCATACGTACAGCTTTGTCTATGATCTAAAACAAACTAAACGTCCCTATAATGGTATGATATCGCGCCGCTTAGCTGTAAATATTCGCCTTAACCTCTCAACAGATGATAATCTGCATCTTGTGAATCCAATTCGACCTCTTCCCACGATCCCTCAGCCTTTTTAGAAACAGTTCCTGGGACTACTCAAATACCTTACACCTCAAGCTCCCGCCAAAAACATGAACCCCCAACTGGTACAACCAAAGATCCGCTCAGGTCTCCCCGAGCCTCGCGCACCAGCAGATCGCCCGTTCAATGCAATTCGTTCATATCTAGAGGACGAAGCCACTCTCGCTGAGACGGTAGATCGGCTCGCCAATCCAATCGACTCATACTACGAACGCGAACTCGACGACCTCGTATATCAATCCCTCTATTCCACATGGGAAACATTCAATAGCGTCATGGTCCAAATCCCCCGCGAAAATTCCGCATGGCACACCAAGCTAGCAGAAATACTCATAGCGCTATCGCAACGTCCATCACCCCCCAACGAGGTGAGGACAGTTGCAGAGCCACGAAACAACATCTTGTGGGCAGACCTTCCCTACTACGTCCCAGAATCTTTGGGTCGCTGGGGAGATGCTGCCAGCAGCGCGCACGCAGTACTAGCCCATGACGGACGACTGGACCCAAATTTCGCTCCTGACTGGATGAGAGAACAGTGGACTCGATTCAATGCTTTTGTTGCGCGGCTAGTGACCAAGCAATGCAAAGCGCTCGATTTCGAGGTGTATGCTATTCATACAATGCGCCCTGCACTGGAAGAGGACTTGCATGCCGATGAGCTTTGGATGAATGTGCCTGGTGCTGCTGTGTGGGTGTTTTGCGCAGGAGACTTTATTTTCAAAAGTCAGCGGGAGTGGGAACCTGTGGCTCGCGGTGGAACGCTTTGGCGGGCAAGCCAGCTTTTGTTTAGAGCGGTGGGATTTTTGGAAGGAGAGATTCGGGGCGATCGTTAAAAGGGAGGATGTTAATGAGGTTACTGAATCTTGGGCTGATGATGCGGTTATTGAGGTTGCTGTTCCATTAGCACATAAGTGTCGGAATTATGATGATGCTATTGACACGGTTCATGACTCGAATATGTAGGAAGAAGAGTGCAGTTGCAGGCTATCTCACATGAATGCCAAGCGACTATAATATCGTGCTTCTGGGTTGGGTGGATCAGAACGTATCTGGGAGTTCCGAGTCGGATCCCAGTCTGGATTGCCGAGACGACGGTGGAGGGAAGAAGAGTTGGTGCTGAAAGCCCAACGGGATCCATTGCTTTGTACTGTGATTTCGTTGAGAGTTTTCGTTGACGACCCCAGCGAAACATCAGGAAGAGGCTGGTACAGAGGTTCATGTTGTATGTCCGTAAGAAGGCCTTTGGCGAAACTACCCTCTCACACAAAGCTATAGTGAGATTGACGGCGCAGGCCTTGGACGAGGGATGAAACATGTATGAGAGAAGCGTTGGAACATTTATTAGACCATTGCACAGTCTCAGGAGCCTCAGACCCATTGTGGTGGCCTAGTGACAGCCAACGTCCTCATACACCTCCAGCAATTTGATTCCTCTGTGACTGTGTGCTTACCTAGTTCCCGACCAGAGTTTCCTACAATGGTCAACCTGGACAATATTAAGTTCGTCATTAAGTGGTCTCCCTGACGTGTTCGAACTGTTTCTGTGCATTCCGAATAATGAATGAGTCGAACCTCATCCGGAGGCAACCACGAGTGACACGGGACATTTTGGAGTCACTTCAGCCCCGAAATTTTCAAGAACTGCGTGGGCCGCTTGATAGTGCGGTCGCTGGGCTCTCTTCCTTAAGAGCCTATTTTGAATCGATTATCGTAGCCGACTAACGTGTCGATCTTACCTTATATATCAGATAAAATCTAATAACAAAGTAGAAAACCGGATAGGCCAGTGGACTACGTATGTGTGGCTGATTCTTGAGGGACGACAGCTTGCTTGGCAAACTCTTTGGCGTCAGGGGTTCTCTCACAGCTTTGGAGTAGCGACCTTAATCAAGCCACCCTCTTGGACTTCATAATGTATCCCTCTCCTCCAGCCCATCCAAGCATGTAGGACTTTCTCGCCGCCAGCTCCAGGCGACAGTCCCTCACTACTCCACTGGCCCTCTGCTGGAATACCAAGACCTGGTGACCCTGTCAAGTGAACCGCAGACCTCTGCTCATATTCATCTTGCTCCAATTCAGTTTGAGTGAGAACAGGCGTACAACACGCATCCTTGCCCTCGAAGATCTGTTCCCACTCTTGCCTTGACTTCGTCAGAAATCGCTGCTGAAAGTCCTTCGTCAAGGCAGACCAGTTGGCACGATCGAAATCCTGCAATGTTTCGAGTCCAAGCCCTTCGACGAGTTTCGCAAAGAATTGCGGCTCAAGTGCGCCAACAGCCATGAAGCCACCATCTTTACATTTGTACACCTGGTACCATGGGCATCCTCCATCTAATAGATTTTCCCCTCTCGGTGCATCCCACATCGGCGTCTTCATGCTAAAGCGCATAAAGGTCCCCAGGTAAGCACTCCCATCCACCATATTGGCTTCCAGCACCTGGCCCTTCCCAGTCTGTCCTCTGCTCACCAGTGCAGCCATAATGCCGAAAGCGCACATCAGCCCACCACCAGCGAAGTCGGCTAAGATATTGGCAGGAGGATATGGTGGAGTGTCTTTGCGGCCGAGCTGAGAGAGAACACCAGATACAGCGAGGTAGTTGATATCGTGACCGGCCATATCAGCGTAGGGTCCATCGCGGCGGAAGCCAGTCAGACGGGCAACGATCAGGCGTGGATTACTTGCGAGCAGTCCGCTAGGGACAAGGTCCAACGACTCTAGGACTCCAGGGCGAAATGGGTCGATGAAGACATCAGCGTGCTTGAGCAGGCTTTTGAGAAGAGCCACAGCAGCGGGAGTTTTCAGGTTCAGGGCGATGGATGATTTATGTCGGGTCAGTGAGTCAAATGTTGGAGGTGGAGGGTCTGCGGTATGAGCTTGAGGGTGAGGCCGATCAATTCGGAGGACTGAGGCGCCATAATCGGCGAGAAGAAGCGAGGCGAAAGGGGCTTTGTGGAAGCTGCTGTTAGGGCAGAGGGGGAGTAGTGGACGACAATGGCATACCTGGAGCCAGTCCCGCAAGCTCAATGACTCGAAGGCTCGCCAGGGGTGGAGGTGCAGCCATTGAGCTTTAGAGCCTGACTTGACATGGTGTTTCTTTCACGGGTATGTTGTATTCAGCCTGTTGTACAAAATAAAGCAAGTTACTATATCCACGCCCCGTTGATATAAAAGGCTTGGCACCTCGCCATGCAATTCACTGCTCATCATTTCTGCAATATCGAAAACTTGATCCTGTAATTTTGCACCTTCAACAACCTTAGACTCGATATCGATGTCTGGGCATCCATTCGGAGATAGATTAACAAATTCCTTCTAGAGCTTCACCTGCGCTGCTAGATCGAAATAGTGTGGCTTGATGCTTGAGATCATTCCAACATATGTCCCTTGTCCTGACCATGGAATTTCTTTCTCCCGTGGCCCCTCATGCAACGCTATACTATTCCGAGACAAAACTACCATAGCGGCACACGAGACATTGGGAATTTGGCAAGGAGACCGCATTCTGCATTATCGATGTGCAGTGAATGTCTTTGGTCTCTGAAACCCCAAATACAATGACTCTGAGACATCTTCTCAATGTAATCTGCTGAATGGGCTTTGTCCGATGATGGTAAAGTTGGGGTATTTCTTGACATCTTGAAAGAACAACTAAAGCCTATTCATCAAGGACACATTAATGCACAAAGATGATATACACAGCCCCCAGAAGTATTGTGTTTTAGAATGCACTTTCTTGAATGCCCTGTTAGTCTTCTTACTTGATTTTTCGGAGACCAATCCATGCCCGCTCGAATCTCAGGAAGTACCAGACTTAGATTAACTCGCTTGTTGTACAAAGCCTGCCAGCCGCAGACTGGTCACTCTCCAAAGGACCGAAATTGAAATTCGGACGGCTTATTACGAGATCGAACATGAAGTCTACAGATATGACTTCCCCAATGGAGGAATGGTGGAATGATATACCGGAATTTTCAGACGACACGGTATTGGAAGACTGGGAAAGCTCTACGGACGACCTGGCAACAGCTAACACCACAGCTCAGACCAGTGCTAATCACGAGGGTACATGTTCCGTTACAAGAAAGACAGAGGCGGAGCAACTACTTAAAGAACAAACGGAAGACACGAGATCCTGGCTCATAGAAGCTACTGAGTCACCCGAGAACGACGAGCTCTCCAAAGATTTTGCCAGAACAACCGCCTCTATCATCCACTATTGGCAGAAGGCTGCCAAGGACGAGAACCCAACCTCTCATCCAGTAGATTTTGGCACTGGCGTTAAGATCAACTTGCTCTACGTCCTCGCAATTCTTCCAGAAAGGTACCAACATTCCGTTAAAATCGAGGACAAAAGTCGCTCACCCAACAATAATGGTGATGCATTAAGTTGGTTACACGAAGACACAATGAATGTTCTAGTAGGGCTCTTCGTTGGGAAGGAGTCCTTCCGCTACTTCGGTCTAGGCCTAGCCTCCATGGTCTCCGACGACATCGACAAAAGCTGGAGAGAATGGTACGGGCAAAGCTACCTGGAACACCAGATCGACCAGATGTCGAAGAGTGAGCTTAGTGACTCGGAGATTGATCTCTACCGCTACCCCTACTGGACGGAAAAGATCGTTCTCTTCTTCAACCCCACTGGGATCCATTGGACACTTGTCGAAATAGACTTGAGCGAAGATCTCTGGATGTACACCCTCTACAATTCTCTTTCGAATGGCAAACGAGGCCCTACTTGGAAAGCGTGCAAGCAACAATTGCCGCTCCTCGAGCATCTAATCTGCCGCGCGTCCGGCTTTGAAGAGCCAGGGTTCCGTGAGTTCATCGTCGGAGATTCGGCACAGCAGGATAACCACTATGACTGCGGACCGATCACGGTGTATAACGCCATCGGACTCTTGAAAGACCGAATGCCCAGCGGAACGATAGACGCAGAGCACCTTCGTCTACGGTATCTCAAGAAAATTCTTCTCAATCTCGAGCAAAACCCCGAACTGAACTCGGTTTATTGGGAGTTGGACAGTCATCCGACATCTTTGGACTTGGAATCGATTTATTGGGACTCGACCGTGAAGTAAGGTATCCCATATCATGGTCAATCACTCGTTTCAGGGGTTTTGGCCAAGGCCTAGCCGAGATAAGTGCCAAAGTCGCCAGGAGATGGGATAAAGCACGGTGCATAAGGGTCTTCACCATGATAACTTTATATAAGTAGAGCACCAACTGAGTAAAATCGTGGAAGGTGAAGTTGGACATCTACTTCATGCGTGAAACACTGAGCTAATTTGTGATATGCCTTCCAGCAACGCTGCGACCGATACCGTGACATATAAAGGGTAAAAATGTGCTGAGACTCTGTTTGGTGGCCATCTCATGGTAGGCTTGATCGAAGTATCCGGCTCTGACTGACTCAAGATCGTTTCAGTAACCGGCTGGTCTTGGTCCCCACACGGAAGGCATCTAGAGCATCGAGAAGCGTCCTACTTGGTAGGCTTGCGACTTCACCTCTAGGAATCGCTGTACTTTGATGGCTGTCCCGAACACTCGTCCGTGACGAGGGAGTTGGATTACTTAACTCGTAGTGAGGAGATCATCTAGTCTATACCTCATTCCTCCTTTCATTTGGAAGCGAGGCAGACAACTACTCTTATTGATAGAAAAAAGCTCTTCAAAAGCAATATCATCTGCTCCCATAATGTCTACGTAGCCCCATAGAACCTCAAAACCGCCTCCTTGCAGCGACCTGATATAAATACCGCCTGCGATCATCAACAGTAACACCCTCGAATCCAAAACCCTTTCCAGAAAAGATCGTCCACTTGATACAAATACTAAGCCCAGATACACCACCAAAACCCGGTATCTAGCCAAACTCGAGTCCCCGCATAAGCAAATAAGGTCTGTATATTAACAATAGTAACCAGTGAGACAGTGCAAAACGCTGGATGCACGATATTCGAAATCCAAAAGAGAGGAGCAAAGATAAGTATCTTTGGGAAGATAGCAGTACCAACACAACCTATGTCCCCCTCTCCCCTTCTCTAAGCCCTATTTAGACCACTTCGACTTCCACAAAGTCTCACACGTCTCTACCACTTACTATATAAAAAATAGCATTGTGCCAATCCCTACATTTATCTCCGAGGTCTGGTGCTGACTATGCTATGCTATGATATCTAATCCTGAATTCTATATGTAGTCGATTCCGGTGGAGGGGGTGCAATGATGATGTTAGTTGGGGGGAAAGGGATGTAGTAATATAATTCTGTTAAAGATATCTAGAGGGAAAAAACTTGATTCTGAGGATTTACTCATGTCTGCTTTTATTCTTGTTTTATTGGCGCAGGTATCTATGATTGAATGAGTAGAATATGACGGCAACGGTCTTTGCGGTGTTTGAGGGATAGGAATTTACATCTTGAGATCCAAGGCAGCGTTTTGTTGAGGGTAGGGTGCAGAAAAAAGAGAGCCAAGCATCACCTATGAGTAAGTAGATCGAGATGTATATTTGATATACGCTAGGAGCATGCTCTTTAGGGGAAAGTGCACAATGTCGCTATTCCTCGACTTATGGTCCGATCGAAGAGTGGTGTGTTGCGTATTAGAGTCATTGACATAAAAGATTATGCCACAATAAGGATAGCGTAGTAATCTTCCTCGATCCTTCCAAACTGTTCAAATGAACTTTTCTGTTGCGAGGTTGTAAGTATCGTGAGCCGTGGTGGATGTTGACAAAGAGTCATCCTATACTTGTCATTGCGATCGCTTTCAAAGTGCCTGCACATAGCCATCCTTCTCCTTCTGATAGCTGTCCGCCGAGCTCAATCAATTATGACACCTACGGAGCAACCGCAGTCAATTTCGTGTTCGCAGGCATCTCCTCCTCACTCAGATCGTCCATATGCTGCTTAGCCCACGGACTTCTCAATCGCAGCGCTCTACCATATCCGTCCAGGATGAAAGGTATGGGCACCAAAAGCACTGCCAAGAATGCAAGAATACTGGCAGCCCACTGGTATCCCTCGTTCGTGAACATCTGCCGCGCAAACAGCGGAAAGCCGGCTCCTGCTGTGTTACGGATGAGGCCAAGGCCTGCGAGGGCGGATGCTGAATAGACCTAAGATATCTTGAGTACGGTGACCAAGAATGAAAGGCTACTGTGGCGCTGAAAGTACCTTGTATGAATCTTCTGTATAGGTGTAGGTCATCAAGATCAGCGTGTAAAACGACCAACCCCAGAATGCTGATGCTATAATGGGCACGATCCAATGCACGGTCTTGTAGGTGGTCCACGCAAACCAGAAAAGCGATATTGGGAAGACTTCGCACCCACAAATCAGTCATGTAGATTAGCATACCTAGTATATACTCACCAACAGCTGCCACCTTACCCATTTGCACTCTTGCCTCCGGAACATTCTTGCCACCCATTGCAGCAATCTTGCGCTGATAATAGCGCTCCTGCCATATGTTGGTAATGGGACCGATGCTGATGCCGACGACAATACCAAGAAAGCTCAAGCCGACGCCAACAAAATCAAAGCCATGTCCTTCCGGACCAAATACCAGAGCGAAGGCGCCATTGAACAAAAAGCTCAGTCCGTAGAGGTAGCCGTTATAGAGCGCCCCGAACACAATGATAGCTTCCGTAAAGAGAAATCTAAACGGTCTCAGTAGAGCATCCTTGAACAATTCCCTTGCACCTCTTTGTTTCATCGAATCGGGTACCTCGATTGCATCTGTACCCCGCTCGTTTCTTTCCCTAGCCGCACGGCGTAGCAGTATGATACTGTGTCGTGTCTCTTTTAAGGTTATGCACATAGCCAACCAAATCCCACCACTAATTCCTAGTAGCGCCCAAAAGGCATCCCTCCAACTCCGATGCTGGGCGATAAAAGAGAAAATAAAGTATCCAAGAGGGCTCCCGGCGGTAGCCGCCCAGAGGAACAAACTCATCGCTCTGCCAGTCTCATGGGGATCGAAAAGATCCGCAATTGTACCTCCAAAGTTCGCAATGGTTACGGCGGCGAACCAGCCAGATAGAAACCGCAGTACCAGAAATCCACCTATGGTCTGGACCAAGGCCGTTCCAAGGACGAAGAATAGATATACTCCGTACGAGACTATGTAAATCGGCGAACGTCCATAATATTCACTAAGCGGCGCCAAAGTCATAGGTCCCAGTGCAAACCCAAGCACCGTCATACTCAAACCTAGCGTAGCAACCTCGGCAGAAACCCCAAAATCTTTTGCGAATTTGGTGCTGGCGGGAGAATAGCCAGAGGCGGCGAAGCTGACCGTGAGATCAATGGCAGCAATCGCGATGACAATGGACCACTTCCGCCATGACGGCCAATTGCGTGGATTTTCAGGATCCTCCGGAGGAAAGGTGACAAGCTCGACGTCTTGTCCATCTTCGCGCTGGATAATTTGGCGGGGTGCTACGCCGGGGTCGGCGGTAATGCCGGTCGTCACGCTTTCCGGACGGTGACGGTGTGGGATGGAAGTCATGTTGGGTTCTTTGGAGTAGCGGTCAGATGGGTGGAATCATTCTCAAAATATAGCAATTCGATGCCTATTATTGCTGTCATAGCGTACGTTGTAAGAAGAAAGAAGTGGAAGACAAGTAAGAATGTCGTTCAGCCCCTCCTGTCTTCATCGTCATCACGCAGATGTTCGGTCGAAGCTACAAGTACCTCAACATGCATGATTGGAAACCTGGGGACAATGCAAGGCTATCGATTTGCTTGCAGTAGGCCTGTCGAATACTTGAGTGGAGCGGATCAAGCCTTGCCATAGACCGGTATCAATATTTTAAATCGAAAGGAAGGTGGATTTATGGGAGGAAGATAAGATAAGGTTACGTCATCATATGGTAGGGCTGAGGCTTGGCGAGTACCTAAACTAACTACCTCTACTGTGGCACTTCGCCATACCTTCATGTGCAAGCCAACGCATTACTAGACGATTGACTCTTTTGGTAGAGAGATGCTGACATTCCATTAGAACCCTCGTCTTTCTGCAATGATAGACTTATCTAGCGCACAGATCTATGCTCTTTCCAACGGTGCAACTTGTAGGCTTGGCAGTACCCTAGCCCTTAGCATCTCACATGCTGACCTATAGGAGGACCCTTCGTCTCACCATTGTGGCCATGACTGGACGTGAGTGTATCGAGTTGTTTGCCAATCGGCCCAGTGTACCTCTTTCGCGCAAAGACAGCATAATGACCCAGTCCAAAGATGATCACAATCCCAAACACCAAAGCTGAGTAGTTCATGTTCGAGACTGTGACAGGCAAGTCGGGCGGAAAGAATGAGAACACGGTTGTAATGACCAGATAGCATACGGAAAAGGCGTTGATCCATGTACCAGCTCTTCCGAGCCGCCAAGGGCCGTACTTTAGAGGTTCATCCGTGAACCTTTTCATCATGAGGAGTGTTATCGGAATGATGTACGAGGTCGAAAGACCTGCGAGGGTGAGAGATACGACTGCGTTGAAAGCGGTAGCGGAGATGAGTATGATGAGTGCAAGGAAGAGGTTGATCAGACCGGTCGTGGCAATAGCATGGAGAGGCAAGTCGGAGCGCGGGCTCACCTGCGCAGAATCAATGACCAGTTACGACCGAGATACCGGTCCAACATTGATCAGAGACGAACCTTGGAAAGAGATCTGGAAAACGGGAGCCCTCCATCGCGCGCAAAAGCCCAGGTCTGTCGGGATGCAGAAGCTATGATGCCTATCGTCGCACACATCCCCATTGTGATGAGAACACTCGACATAGCAATCGCACCAGCTTTGGATCTGGTCGCGCTTTCGAAGATATACAGAAAGTCGTAGCCTGTCGGGTTCTTGAGTGCCAATTGCATGTTACCGATTGTGAAGAGAAATGCGATGGTCATTGCAAACCCTAGAGCGCCATTTAACACGATGGTCAAGACCATGCACCATGGAACCACGACGGTAGCGTTTCGTACCTCCTCGACTAGGGAGCCGATCAGCTCAAGCCTGGAGAGTCGCGTCGGAGATTCAACTGACCCATATGGCACGGGCCACCATAGCCTAACACGAGAAGTGAGCTTGCTCTTCGAAATGAAGTTCGAATTACCACTCACCGAGGAAAGGGAAGACCCCACTGAGTAGCCCAATAAACCATGTTACTCCCCCAGACGGCCATCCTGCGCCACCATCAAATGCTTCGAACACAAACGAAGGGTCGCTAATCGGTCCCAGGCACACCAGAGGAACTAAGATAGCAAAGAACCCACAAATGTGGACCACCAGGAGCACGGCTTCTATCTTGGGGAGGGGGCGGGCAAAGACGGTGTTGATGACCATACTGGAACTCAGACTGAGGTACACGAACAACACAGCTTGCCATCGCGTTGGAGCATACGACGGACAATTCAAGACCACAAGTGTCTGGAGAACAGTCCCGTCCAGATATATGGCGCTAGCGACGAACGACTGCCAACCAAGAACCGAGAGCCACCCTGAGATCGTCAGCTGAACGCTGCGATGGACGAGAGCGAGCGAGTGAAACCAGTAATCCAGCTCAAGAACACTCGTTGATTTGGCATCGCCAACAATGCCACCCAATGCTATTGGCCGCCGGAAGTGGGCATCCTTTCGGGGTCAGCATACGCATTCCTCTGCCATATGTTTGTCCTACATAGAGACCATCTCGGCCAGAGAGGCAGCGGTAGCCAAGGACCCGAGAAAGCAGAAAATAAATCCATATACAAGACAGACTGGACCTCCATCTAGAAGGGCAGAGGCATTGACACTACAGCTATTAGTCTGGAATACTTCTTGGAAGCCTTGTAACTTACTAGAGAACGGATTCCCATGTTGCCAGCATGGTAGTGGTGAATCCAAGCATGGAGATGAAGCTAAAGTTTCTCTATTGCCAATGTAAGCTCCTTACAAGACTCACGCCGTCGACACACGGCGGATAGACCTTCAACGGCTTTTCCGTGCATTTGGTATCAGTGACTTCCGCATCTTTGATTGTGTTAGTCGTCGACGTTGGGGTGAAAATATCGCTGTCGGCAGTTGTCATCTCAACTCTAATTTCTCGATCATGTCTGCCCGTCATGATCGTGAGGAAAACTCTTTGTAAGCTAGTATTGTTGCAATCAGAGGTCGACTATCGTCATTCGAAATGCCCACTGAGAAGTAGAAGTCAAAAGGGAAAATCCGAAATCAAACCTTCAAAAAGGAGACATCAAGAACCCTGCAAAGGACTTAATCCGGTACGAATCTCACAACCGCGCTTACAGCTACTGCATGGAGAGTCCAAGCCAAATGCATCGCCCCCATGCAGCCAGTGGACCCCACCAAAGCACGTTTCCAATGTACGTGAGCGCAAAAGACCAGTCATAGCTGCACAGAGACGAATTCGAGACGCCAGAGTCATCTGCATTGGGTTACGACAAATACTTGCAGGAGTATTTCAAAGCTCAGGTTCGTCTGCACATGAAAATCAGCAATTGTAACGAAGCGTCACCGCAGTAGATCGCAATGAGGCAATTGCTCACTATTTGAGCGACAATGGTGATGGATGCGACCCTTCGTGCAACTGTGCTGAAGGCACATGCATCCTTCGAGGCTAAGTCCGAGGGAACACGATCTTATCTAATCGTTCACGACATCGTGAAAGATCTTACTTGGCGGCCGTTTGAAGCATTGACTGCACGGCGCCCGAGAGCGTTCCGCCAGGTACATATATGCTGGCGCATGAGGAAAACGGCTTTCGGAGAATATGTTGTACGTGATGGACCGAGCAGTGTCGTTGGACAATGTAGAAGAGGATGACGTTGAGGGAATATCTGCGGGCAATGCGCATACTGGAGATAAGCACGCCACATTTGGCCGTGCTCCGACACGTGTAGCGGTAAGGTGTTCCGTCGCAATGTAGCAGTCTGTAGATGCTTCGTGCTGCGGGCCCTAGGATGATCTGGAAATAACTTCATGGGAATGTATTATAGCTCATTGCGGTCAAGACCTCGGGAGAGCATAATGCTAGTCCTGACTTCCTCCAGGACGGTGCTGGACAATAAGATGGTTGGCTTGTTATGTGTACATCGCTGACGGAAGAATGAGATTTGTAAGGTGTACGAGCAGATGGATGTCTCTCCGCGCCTGGTGAACGGCATTGCTAGGCGTAAACGAATCGTCTATGAGATCGAGCAAGCTGTAACGAGTTCTCCGTTTCCGATGTCGTCCATTACTTGGGTCCAACTGAGAGATCCTAGGTATTAGAAGGTCTCTCTTCATTCATCTTGCCCAAGCTATACCTTTGAACTGTAGCACCGTCCTTTCCGATCCAGCTGGTTGGGCAGAGATAGGTCCATAGCCATGATGAAAAAGTAGGGTGATTCTTCGATGACCGTACGGGCAATTGTCGGAGAGAGCGTGCGTGGCGAGCGCTATTGGAATCAGAGCTTTGCTTGCAAAGATGTCGAAACGTTGGATCCAAGGTGATAAGAGCTTTTGGAAGAAGGCACAAGCTTCGTTGAGCCTGTAGCCGTCAAAGTCTTCCGCCCAAGGTTGTAGAAGAGAGGATGCTATTCTTGGCCAAGGTAGTATGCTGCTATCGAATCGAATCTGTCTCATACCCAACTGTGTCCTTCAAGCTTATCTTCACGATCGGCTCGGACTTGTAGCCGGCATTTACGGTACCATCAGTCCTCAACGTGGAAGGGCAAGGTGGCTGCTTATATGAGGTGCTCGTGATGGGCAATAATCGGGCGTCCAGACTGGCAAGTAGGTCGACGTGGTTGCATCTGTTGGCACTAGGATTCAATGGTAGCTTGGAATGCTCTGTTGGGCCCGGTGAGCATTTGACTGGAGAGGCAGTTGTATGCTTTCATGGCTGTGACAGAGAGTCCGGGTGAGCGGCCAATATGAAATGCTCTTTTGACCTAAGATCTGTGAAGTAATGCTGTACAGGAGTCAGCGAGTCGTCAAGACCTGACAGAGAGGCGTAAAATACATGCGCAGATTTCGGGCTAGGCGATAGAACAGGTGGGCAGCCGACACGGGATGCTCGGTCAAAATCCACAAATCGATACGCATGGCATAGGGGGGATCGAATGCGTGAATTCTTTGTGCATCTAGATTGAGAGGTAGCACGACCTTTCCACCTGAGATGCTCGGTGATCGACAAGGGTGATATTGAGATCCATCAGTTGCCTGTTTGGAGGAGAGTCTGGAGCTGGCCGAGTCTCACGCTCCTATCTTTTCACGATAGTAGCCCCACAGGATATGCCTACACATGTCAAACGTTGTAGATGCCGCTTTTAGCGTTCTTGTATCGGGAACGCCGAGCCGCTGTTGCCTATGTTGTGCAGCTTTTCCAACAGCGTGTGTGAAACAATGGTAGAGGTTCTCAGGGAAGCATAGCTTGCAGGGGGTGTGATTGAAGTCAGAGAAGTCCAGCAACAATAAACGAGGAACGGGCTCGGACCCTCCCTTATGATCTACTAGCGCCGCTCCGCTCAACATCAGTACCGTGGTTCAGGTGAAGGACTGTCGTCGGAGACGGCTGTTATTCCAAATGGCTCCACATGATGACCGCGAACCTCTCTCGGGCAATTCGTAGATACCGACTTACTTTCGTGCTGTGTATCGAACATTTGGTCTCGGCCGGGAAAGGCCTGAAAGGCTGGCTCAGTAGCTAGGAATTGATCTACACTCAAGTACCATGGCTCACGAATTCCTCTCTGACCAATGGTGTGTAAGCTGCATCCTGACCTTCGAATCCATCTGAGCGGGCCGTTTGTGTCTGTGTTGGGCGTTGCAATTAGCTTTGAGGAATCTCACCTTCTTCGTACAGTGTAGCTTGTCCCCATATCTTCCTAACGGTCCACAATGCGCATGTCATTAATCGTCAATCAAAAACGCGTAGTTGGAGACTTGTTTGTATGCACCACTGCGAGGGTTCATGCTTCAAAGAATATTCAGTCATCGCCTGTCCTCGCAAAGAGCCAGAGTATTGATCGGAAGGTCTTTCTAGCTCCGCCTTCGCTTCGCCGACCATGATTGTGAAAGCTAGCAACTTCAATTTCCTCTGGGGATGCATCTTGAGCATGACCTTCTTGAGCATGTCTCTTAGCTTGGCTAATTGGACCTCTAACTCTTGGAGTCATGTGACCCTGTCAAGCACGTTGGATCTTGTAAATTGTGCCTCGATAATCCTTGGTGGATTCAGTGTGATTCCAGAGGCCTGGTCCAGGTCGTCTACTCTTGCTGCGCGACGAGACTACGTCGTGGTCGTCAAGAAATTTGACGGTTGGCGAGTCAGAACACGGAACATCTTATTTTTACTTTCCACCTCGCTGACAAGCTTCTGTAATACTCTGGCTGTAGTGGCGGCTTCCTCGGCAACAATTATCTCCCGAGTGAAGTCTTGATTGGCTACGATCTATCATGTTCCCATCTTCCAATCACTTCGAGCTACCTTCCGTCAATGCTGCGATTGTGTGCATCGGCCTTAGTGGCCTTGAGTGAACTCGGTGAACGGATCAGACCATTCAGAGAGCGTTCCTTATCTCAGGCCACGGGATAACCTCCGAAGCCCAATTCAGTGACAGGGGTCGTAGGTCCGAGATGTCGTCCTCCTGTCAGGTATTGAAGTTCTAGAGCTCGTTCTTCTTTGTTGTCCTTGAGACACACGGATCTTTCATCCTATCAGCGACAAACCTACCATTCCGCTGGGATCGGAGATGAAGCAGGACTATGAATCAAAAGAGCAGAGGGCTACCTCGACGCTCAGGCAGCGATTTTCCTCCTGCTTGCTCAATCATCTCATAACAGATCTACTTTCTCTCTACTCAGCAGCTCCCAGCCATGGTGTCGTTGTCAGCTTCGGATGAGTCTGTCATCATGTCGCGACAGTCTGAACTCTATACTCCTGCGGAAAAGGTCTTGGTATACCAAGTACGAGTCCTCTTCCCTTACTGGACTTGGAACGAAAGAGCAGACTTCTTCAACTTTTGCTTGCCTGCCTACAGACCCGATCGTTCATCAGCTGGCCTCGCTATGGCATGGACCAGGATCAGACGTAACCAAACTCTCTTGTTCAACATATCAAGGCTTCCAAACATCTTCTCCGTAAGACCTATGTTTTCGCAGCCATGACAGCACGACACTATTGACTTGGATTTCAGGTTGTCCAGATGCACTACTACCTACAGACCAGAGGATATACTCTCCCTCAGCACCCAGGCTCGCCTAGGTCTCATATCAATCAGCCCTCGTACTCCAGTGACGGTTTCCTGCCATCGTTAAACATGCGTTGCCTTGGCGGAGTACAGTGAGGGCGGGCGGAATTTGAGTTGGTAGCGACTTGCAGTCTCTAGGAGGTTGGGTCTCGCTGGAAGAAGTCGTTGGAAAGATCAAGGTATCCATCATGGAACAAAACATATGCTTATGGCGCTAGCTTTTCAAGATCCTGTAATTTTCTCTCAAACATTTCTCAAGCTTTCATGACCCAGGTCTGTATGTCAGTCAGCCCTCGAGCTCAAGGGTGTAAGGTTCAATACCACTGTCCAAGTCGTGCCTGCTCTCAATGAGGTGCACAGCGGTCATGACAGGCAAGCATGGATGATCTAACTACAAGGGACATCTATAACATGGACGACAGCACGGCTTGATAAACTGATGACAGACATTTGCAATCAGACGGGATGAGACATTGATCAAGCACGCATCAGACACATGATCGAGAGGAGAGTCGCGGATTGTTGCTGCTGCAATTGAAGAGTTAGAGATTCATATCTGACGTTCGAGATGATATACCATGTTTCATCCATTCTCCACAATTTGGTGCTGTATGAATGGCTGAGACGTTCAAGTCGTGAGATGTTGGCTTCGGGGGCCTCACAACAATAGCCGGGCCCCCGTACGGGCGGACTTCGGGCCGGAAGTCCCGAAACAGCCCAAGCGCTCGAGCCTCTCGGCGGGCGTCTAGATTAGTAGCCTGCCGGCCCTGCCCTCCTTTATCTTGTCGCCCCCTCGTACCTACTCCCAAAGTGTCCTCTCAAACTTAGGTATTCTATGGATTCTTACCTCGTTGCAATTTCAAGTCTCGTAGAGATTCACCTCATCCCAGATTGATCACGATTCGTCTGTATAGCCTAATATCCCAAGCCTCGAGGACGGGGCTGCCTCATCATGATACAAACTAGGCTAAGAATGCGAAACGACCTAGTACGCGCCACGAGCATCAGGAAACAGCATACACAACCAATAACATCGTTTCAGAATGGCTATACCGGCGGCTAGGACAGGGCTGGAGCTGACATCCCACTGATTGCCGAATCCTTCTCGATGCCCTGCCAATGGTAATGCCACGATTGCACTCCGCGACCTCACTTTCGTAACGAGGCTTGTCATGCACAATGTTCACATCTCCGTGTTTTGGATCAATCCTGATCAGATTAGCTTAGCCGCAGCGTTAGGCGATTCAATTTTCAACGTGTGGTGGGATACTGACAGTAGGCTATGCTGCCCGTGAACATGGTGTGGATGAAAACAGACGCGACTTGACAGGGACTAGTCTTTCCCCCAGCTATCCCATTTTCTTAATATAAGTAACTGAAGCTGGTCTGAAGGTCTCTCAGCCTACAAAGACTGCTTTAGCGCTTGCGTTTGCGATATGTGGCCATTGCAAGACACGGACGACTCTACATCAAGCTCTTGACACTGCGAGGACGTTAGCCTATTCATAGGTTCCTTGTTCCTGAGACCACGAACCTCGTGAGGCAACAGCTTGCAACTCCAGAAATCTTCTTGGCTACTTGACGATCGAGGCCTGCGATAGCTTTCCAACATGGCTGATTTGACCCGAGAGCAAGCTCAAGAACTAGTGACCAAAATCAGAGTAAGAAACGGTGGAATTAGCCCAGAAGATCGACGCCGAACTCCTGCTATAGTACTGGAGGCTTTGGATAACAGAGGGCGGCAGCTAGGAAAACAGCTATTGGGGTGAGTCTGCTTGCATCCTGAGTGCATTTCTGATGTCCCTTCTAACGGACTTATTCGATAGCCTTGTCGATGATCTCTACTCTAAAGACACGCGCTTCGCACTTGAGCTCATCCAGAATGCCGAAGATAATCAATACAGCAAAGCGGTTGATGACACTGCGGAACCCTTCATAAGTTTCGAGCTGCATCCTGAAAAGATAATCATTGACTCCAATGAAGATGGTTTCGAGCCAGAAAATGTTGAGGCTATATGCAGTGCTCGCGATAGCACAAAGACTGCTTCTGAGGGATACATAGGAGAGAAGGGCATCGGTTTCAAATCCCTGTTTAGGGTGGCCTCGAAAGTGCATATTCAGTCTGGCCCATTCTCCTTCTCTTTCGAACATCATCGCGGCGATGATGGTATGGGTTTAATATCTCCCATCAATGAAGGGTATCGTGAGATGCCTTCGGATGTTCGCACACGAATGACACTCACCCTTTCGAACAGTCGTGAATCGAAGGACCTTGCAAAGGACTTTGCGAACCCGTTTGATAACCTCCTACTCTTCTTAACCAAGCTGAAAAGGATCACTGTTGCGAAATATGATACAACCCGTCGCTTGACCACCGAAAGCTTCCGATACCAGTACGCTCAGGTCTCTCACCGGGGGGCTCTAACCAAAATTCTGGATAGAAACGACGACTTGAGCGCGGACCCGACAGTACGTTCTTTTCACATTACAAAGAGAACGATATCCAACTTACCAGATGATGACCATCGAACCTACAAACTTGGAAAGCAGACTGTCAACATAAACCGAGCGGAGGTCATCCTCGCGTTTCCTCTCGATTCTAGCTCTGTCCCGCTAATCGAACCTCAAGAAGTGTTTGCATTCTTGCCATTGAAAGATCACGGGTTCAAAGTAAATGTCAGCCATTCCACCACCTGTCCAAAAGCTCACAATATGTAGTTCATGATACAATCTGATTTCATTGTCCTTGCGAATAGACAAGACATTATCGAGAACGAATGGAATGAGGCTATCCTCAACGGCGTTGCTCAGGCATTCATAGATGCTGTTCTCCAGTTCTGTCAACATTCAACCCTCCGATTCCAATGGATGCGCTATATACCGGGCAGAAATATCCCATCCGGATTCTGGGCGAAACTGCAACCAAAGATCGTGGCGCTATTGAAGGCGACACCAATACTTCGACCCAGAAGCGGAGGTGCTCTGAAACGACCTCATCAACTCGGATGGCTGACCCCGGATGCTATAGACATGGATGGAAGCCCGCTGTTTGATGATCTACCCGAAGAGCTCTATCTGTCGGAGCACTATGATTGGGGTGATAAGCTAACGCTATTGGGGGTCCAATGTGTGAATAGAGCCCAACTTTATGCTCGAGTCCAGGCAGACTTGATCAGCCCAACCTCCCGTATGAAGTCAGCTATGACCAGTATCGAATGGCATTCGAGAAGCGCAAACATTTTGATGAGTCCTTTCAGACCAACTTTCGGACTGGATGAAACAAGGCAAGCAGCGGCAGATAAGGTACGAAATCTGGCTTTAATCCCCCTCGGGGACGGCAGATGGGTATCAGCGAAGTCAGGATCAATCTTTTATCCTCATAACCATCATAATCTGCCTATTCCCACAGATCTTGGTCTGCAGCTCGTCAGCGCGGACCCTCTGAGACATCCGGACCGAAAGGCGTTATTTGCCAATCTGGGCGTCAAAGAATGCTCGCCCAAAGACATAATTGTAAAGATCATCAACCAATACGCCAAAAGGGTCAACGTCCATCTGAAGTACTCGGTTATGCATCTTCGCTACCTATACTGGGAACTCCCCAAGGAAAAGACTGATCTCAGTGGCCTCATTTACCTTCTAGACCAAGAATGTACCGCGATTTATCGAGTACGTGTTACTGATGGCAGAGATCAGGTCGTCGATGACCTGTACTTTGAGTCTGATGATGAGTACGGGCCTAAGCGGTTATTTTCGCGGCAGCCTTTTGGCCAGAATGCGAGGCCCTCTTATGCTGCCCACTTCATCAATTCTGCTTACATGACCGCGGTGTCTCCTTCAGCGAGGGCGAATGACATCTCCTGGATTGATTGGCTTGCGAAATTCGCGAATGTGCAGCGTATACCACGGCTAGCAAGACCGTCCAGCACACAATTGTCGGAGGCTTTCCTCCACATCATCAACCACCGAGAGAACATGATCGTAGGGACTCTGAAACATCACTGGGGCTCCTATAAAGACGTGATGAAGCCTGAGATAGCGGAAGCCTTGTCGAAGGCCAGCGTCACATGCGAAGACGTCCCAAATACACCTATGAAAGAGACATACATGCCTCTACCAAAGTTGAAAAAGATTTGTAATGATTTAGGTGTTGCTCGAGAATTGCCGTTTTTGAAGTTACCAGTAAAGCTGAATGACGAATCGCAGAGAGACTGGCAATTCTTGGAGATCTTCCACGTTGGGACCGAAGCCAATGTCACGTTCTATCTTGACATACTCCGGCAAATCGTGCGTTCTAACAAGGACTCAAATCTAGAGCTTACCATGAAGGGCAATAAGGATCTGTTTACTGTGTATGGAGCAATCGAAAAGCATTGCAAAGCTTCTGATCACGACCGAATTTGGTAAGTGAAGAAAAGCTCTCGTTCGCTCGTTCTAATAGTGCACACACAGTGGATTTTTTGATCGAGAAACTGCAATATATGTCCCACCTAATCGATCTCATGCAGAGGGGCTGTGGGCCAAACCGGGCGACTGTGTTTGGAATGCCCCTAGTTTCTTCGACTTCCTGCACCCCTTGGCCAGCGCTGAGGGGTATAAGAATCTCGGACACCTTTTCAGAACCATCTTGGCTGTTGAGGATGCTACGTACCTTCACTACATCAGTCAGATCAAATCTTGTAAAGAGAAAGGAGAATCGCCGATCGACCTCTTGGATATATATCGTCACATCCATCTGGAAACAGCAGCTGAAGAAAATAGGGACTATGTGTGGTGAGTGTAGTTGACCTATAATACTGGCTGCTAGTACTAATTGCCATTATTTGTTCCAGTCAAGTCTTCGAAGAAAATAGCTTGATATACGTGCCTTCTCAGCAACACTGGTATCCGCCATCGTCTTGTCTTTGGACCAACAATACTCGTATATCTGGCAAAGTCGCTATAGCCAGTCTATACCCCGGGCTCCAGGAATTCTTTGTCGTCCGGCTTGGAATTCAGCCACCAAATGTTGGCATGTTTATTGAAGAAATACGGCGCCTTGCTAACGGCGCCGAGGCCCCGTCCATCCAAAAAATGAGCGAGCTCATCAAAGAAATCAGCTCGCGGGAACCAACCAGAGAAGCTCTTGGTATTTTGAGAGCTTGCAACATTCTACCCATCAAGGGCACGGATGGGCAAGTAAGCCTAAAACATGCAGCCAGTCGCTTTGCTATAGTCGATCGTCTCCAGTACGGAGACCTGTTCAGAGGTGAAGTTCCGATGTTGGACTTTGGCCTAGAAGACATACATGAACTCCGGCCATTCCTCTTAGCCCTCAACCTGGAGGACCGATACATGTCTCGAACTGTTAAGGAAGTTTCGATGACGAACGCTTCCACGTTGGACCCAGTACTTAGCAGAAGCATGCGTGAAAAGGCCTATGCAATTTTCCGGTTGGTTTCACAATGTTACTCCTGTGATTTTTGCTGACTGCTACCATGTCAGATGTGCCGTTCATTATGGTGTTACCCAAGCGCAAGATCAGTCACTCCATCGTCAGTTCCTAGCCACCAATGTCTACAGGAGTAGCGGGATCACGAAAACACTTACAATCACTCTAAGCGGAACTGATACCACAATTGAGGGCGCAACCGGGAACCTACATATTGAGAACGATAATTTGCAGATGAGGCTATACGTTCCGACTGGTGCAGAAGATCGCGAAATTTGTTACCTGTCCGCCATACCTAAGACTTTAGTCTCGCACCTGGCGATAGGTAATCCCGCAGCAGTCAAAGTCATTGGGGATATTGTGCATGCCAGTCGTCCGTCCGTACTTGACCGCTTACTTGAAGAACAAGGTATAGTACGTGTGCCCGGAATTGAGCCAATCCCACATTCAGCTCCAGGAGAACATTCGATTATGGCCAGCATAGAAGACACCGATATTGTTGCAGCTCAACCAATGTTGAATCAGCAACGTCGCTCATCAGCCACAAGGCTGGTAAACAATTCGAATCGACCAACGCTCAATCACCCAAGTGATTCGTTGTCAACAACCCCCATACGTGATACAAACACATCAAGGTTCGGCCGGAGCGCTAGTCCGAGAACTCCGGACCGCACCGAGTCATCAATCAGCGAAGGCTTTTTGAGCCCATCAGGTCACTCGATCAGCAGAAGTATGGTAACACCAAGATCGAGCGTGTCACCTAGCCCTTCTCGCGAAAGGGGCGTGCCTAGGCACGGACGGGATGCCGTAGACGACAATTACCGCATACTTCTCAACGGTGTGATCAATGCCGCAGCCCGCACTGTCTTTCCGATCTATATACCAATGGGCTCGGCGATCGCAGCTCATACAAATCCAACAACCCTTCCAGAAAA
>JAABUK010003130.1_pt1 | contig 28374 bp, 29 predicted proteins | sample 5559141 | NCBI WGS metagenome assembly JAABUK01 (sample SAMN10711869, study PRJNA513367) | rock metagenome | isolation source: Antarctica rocks | place: Antarctica: Victoria Land, Pudding Butte nord | collected 2016-01-03
GCCATCAAACGCTACCTCGCCGAGCACAATATCGACCCAAAGCCATTCGTCTGGACCGCCTCGGCCGCATCAATCCTCGCCAAGCTCGGCAGACTGCCTGCATCTCCTGTTTGAGCCAGAGCACTAGGTTCCGACCGCGAGCGTGGCGCGGAGCTTGCGGAGCAGGGCGGTGACGCTCTGGGCGGTGATGCGGCCGGTGCGGGGGTTTTTGCTGGGCACGTTCTCGATTTCCATCGTCAGCCGGGCGGCGTCGCTGTCCAGCTCGATCCGGTGGATGTTGCGGGTGACGCCGGGGTCGGCCCAGATCTCGATCGTGGTGCGGTCCGGCCCGATGCCGGCCAAAGAGAGGGCCGCAGCCACGTTCACGTTGGCCGGAAAGCCCAGCGCCGCCTCGCGCGCGGAGCCGCTGAACACCAGCAGCGGGGCTGTCAGGCCGGTGACATCGATGGCGTTCCGCAGCAGGTGCGGCGCGCCGGCGAGCCCGCCGGGCGGCTTGCGGGTGGTCATGCGGACGGAGTGGATGCTGCCCTCGGCGGCGGCGGCCACGGCGTCCAGGCCCAGCAGCGCGCCGGTGGGCACCAGGATGCGGCCGCCATGCGCGCGGGCCATCCCTGTCAGGTGGTCGTGGCGCAGCAGGGCGGCGCAGCTCAAAACCACCACGGTCCGCCCGACGCGCAAGGCCGGCTCGACGATGCCGAGGAAGGCGGCGCTGGGGGCGCATTCCACGACCACGTCGGCGTGCGCGGCCAAGCCCTCGGCGGTGGTCACCGCGACGCCTGGGGCGGGCGGGGGCGTGGCCGGGTCGCGGACGGCGATCGCGGCGAGGCGCAGGCCGGGCATCCCGGCCAGCAGCTTGGCGCCGACGGCCCGGCCGATGGCGCCGTATCCGGCGATGCCGATCGTGAGGTCAGCCATGGCCCGCACTCCGTTCGCCGGAGCATACGAAAAGGAACCTTGACCGGCAACTTAGGAAAATATTACTACTCAACTGTGCAATCGGAGATGATCGTCCTTGACCTGTTCAGCGGCATCGGTGGCCTCAGCCTCGGCCTGCAATGGGCGGGGATGCGGACCCGGGCGTTCTGCGAGGCGGACCCGTTCTGCCGCGGCGTGCTCGCCCGGCACTGGCCCGGCGTGCCGATCTATCCCGATATCCGCCGGCTCACCACCGATGGCCTGCGGCGGGACGGCATCCGCCCCGACGTGGTCTGCGGCGGGTTCCCCTGCCAGGACGCGGGCCTGGCCGGCCGGGGCGCCGGCATCGAGGGCGCGCGCACGGGGCTTTGGTCCCATATGGCGCGCCTGGTCGCCGAGTGCCGACCGGGTTGGGTGGTGGCTGAGAACGTGCCTGGCCTGCGAAGCCGGGGCGCGGACCGGGTGCTCGCTGACCTGGAAGCGCTCGGCTACGCCTGCTGGCCGTTCGTGGTGGGTGCTGTCCATGCCGGTGCCCCGCATCTCCGGCGGCGGCTTTGGCTGGTGGCCCAAGCGGCTGCTGCCGACGCCGGTGGCGCGGGACTGGAAGTGCGGGAGCGTGGCGCAGCGGAAGCGGCGCCGGGCCTGCCAGCTGAACGACGCCGCGGGTGGCCGCCTGAACCCGGCCTATGTCGAGTGGTTGATGGGTTTCCCGGCCGGGTGGACCGCCGGGTAGACCGCCGGGTAGACCGGGTGAGAGCCCTGGGCAATGCGGTGGTTCCCGGCAACGCCGCCATGGTGGGCCGGGCGATCCTCGCTGTTGGCGGCTGATGAGCAAGCCTGACGTTCCGCCCGGATGACCTCTGCCGCGGGTGAGGCGGTGGCGCTGGTGCCGCCCCTCGTGCTGATCGTGGAAGACGAGGCGCTGGTGGCGCTGGTGATCGAAGAAGCCCTGATCGAGGCGGGCTACCGCGTGTGCGGAGTGGCCGATACCGCCGCACGGGCGATGGCCCTGGCGGCGCGATACGATCCCGACCTGGCGGTGGTGGACGTGAGGCTCGCGGCGGGCGGGGACGGGATCGCAGTGGCGGAAGCGCTCGCCGCCCGGCGCCCGATCGGCATCCTCTATGCGACCGGCAACTGTGCCGAAGTGAGGCGGCGGGCCCGGGTCGGGCATGGCTGCCTGTCCAAGCCGTTCAGCATGGGCTCGCTGATCTCGGCGCTCGGCGCCGTGAGCCGTACGATGGCGGCGTCCACAGGGGCGCGCGAGACGCCACCGGACTCTATTTGGATCGGGAAGCCTCAAGCATGACCGCCCGGCGGACCCAAGCCGATGCCGAGGCCAGCGAAGCCCGGTTCAGACACCTCATGGATACGGCGCCCGTGCTCATCTGGTCGTCGGACGCCGAGAAAGCGTGCGTCTACCTCAACAAGGTCTGGCTCGATTTCACCGGGCGGACCATGGCGCAGCAGCAGCACCATGGCTGGGCGGACGGCGTCCATCCGGACGACTACGATCGGTGTCTTGCGGTCTACATCGACCATTTCGACCGGCGCGCCCCGTTCCGGATGGAGCATCGGCTGCTGCGGCGCGACGGCGCCTGGCGCTGGCTGCTGGACACGGGCGTGCCGCGCTACGACGCGAACGGCGTGTTCGAGGGGTTCATCGGCTCCTGCCTGGACATCACCGACATCAAGGAGGCCGAGGCGCAACGGCAGCACGACCTGGAGGAGAAGGCGGCGCTGCTGCGGGAGCTGCACCATCGGGTGAAGAACAATGCGCAGGTGTTCGCGTCGCTGCTGACGGTGCAGGCGGGCCGCACCGGGGATGAGGCGGTCCGGCAAGCGCTGCGGACGGCTGCGTCGCGGGCCGCGGTGATGACGATCGCGCAGGAGCAGATGCACGAGGCGGGCGAAGCGGCGGAGTTCGACCTTGGCGGCTACGTGAACAGGCTCGTCACGGGACTGGACGTCCCGGAAGGGGACCGGGTGACGATCCTGGTGGATTGCCCGGAACCCGTCCTGGTGCCGGTCACGACCGCCGTGCCGCTGGGCCTGGTCGTCAACGAGTTGCTGACCAACGCGCTGCGGCACGCGTTCCCGGACGGGCGCGCGGGCCGGGTCAGCGTCGTGCTGTGGCGGGAACCGGACGGCGGCTTGTCGGTCTCGGTGGCCGATGATGGCGTGGGGCTACTGGTCCAACCGGAACCGCGGGGCTCGGCAGGGACGACGATCGTCAAGGTTCTGACGCGCCAGCTTGGGGCGGCGCTGGCGGTGGCGGTGGGGCCGGGGACGCGGGTGACGCTGACCTTGCCGGCTCAGCCGTAGGTCCGGTAGCGCTCGCGGGCGGACTGCATCTCGGCCTCGCTGAGCAGGCGCGGCTCGCCCGCGGCGCGGGCAAGCAGGTATTGCCGGCAGAGCCGTTCCAGGGTCTCGGCGGTGGCGACGGCGGCGTCGAGGTCCGGCCCCGCTGCAACCATGCCGTGATTGGCCAGCAAGCACGCCGTGCGCCCCTGCATTGCCTGGGCGGCGAGCGCGGCCAGCTCGGGCGTGCCGAAGGTGGCGTAGGGGGCGCAGCGCACGTCGGCGCCGCCGAACCCGGCCAGCATGTAATGGAATGGCGGCAAGGGCAGGTTGAGGCAGGCCAGGGCCGTGCAGGCATCGGCGTGCGTGTGGACGACGGCGCCGACGCCGGGCTGGTCGAGGTAGATGGCGGCGTGCAGCGCCCACTCGCTGCTGGCCCGCGGCGCGGGATCGGCAAGGCCCATCTCGACCAGCGCGGCCGCGGTGATCCGCTCCGGCGCGGTGCCGGTGGGCGAGATGAGCATGCCGGCAGCCGAGCGGACGCTGACGTTGCCGCTGCTGCCGTGAATCAGGCCGGCCCGGCCGAGCGCGCGGTAGGCGGCAACCACCGCCTGCCTGGCGCGATTGGGCGTGCTCACGCCGCGGCGGGCGCCTTCAGCCGGTCGCTGAACGCCCGGCGCAGCTTGGCGACCTTCGGGTTGATCACGGCGCGGCAGTAGCCGGACCAGGGGTTGCGGGCGAAGTAGTCCTGGTGCTCGTCCTCGGCACGGTAGAACTCGGTCAGCGGCTCGACCTCGGTCACGATCGGGTGGGCCCAGACAGCCGCGGCGCCGATCTCGGCCATGACCTCGCCGGCCGTTTGGGCCTGCTGCTCCGAGTGGGTGAGGATGATGCTGCGGTATTGCGGGCCCACGTCGGCGCCCTGCTGGTTGGGCGTGGTCGGGTCGTGCAGGGTGAAGAACACGCGCAGGATGTCGGCGTAGCTGATCTCGGCCGGGTCGAAGGTGAGTTGCACGACCTCGGCGTGGCCGGTGCGCTTGCCGCAGACCTGGTCGTAGGTGGGATTGGGCACGGTGCCGCCGGCGTAGCCGGAGACGGAGCGGTGCACGCCGCGAAGTGCCAGGAACACGGGTTCCAGGCACCAGAAGCAGCCGCCGCCCAAGGTCGCGAGTTCAGTCGCCATCGTTGCCTCCATGATGCTGGGCGGATATGGCGGCGGCGGGCGCCGGTTTAAGCCCTGGCCCTTCTGCGCCAGCGAGGGCGCCAGGTCTGGCGCAGCGGTTTGCGCCAGGTTTAGGAACGAACGGCTTGGCGCCGCCCGGGGCTGGCCGGCCGCTGACCAGCAGGACCGGCAGGTCGGGCCATCGCCGCCGGGCGCGGGCGGCCAGCTCGATGCGGTCGAGCCGGGGCATGTTGATATCGGAGATCATCAGGTCCACCGGGCCGTGCGCCGCGAGGCAAGGCGGTCAAGCGAAAGCAGGCGAGTTCGCGCGATAGTGAGAAGGCGCCCCCATTCGGCATAGTCATACGGACTGGCGCGGGGTATGATCCTCGCAACGGCAGTGCCACGTTCGGCAGATCAAGCCAGCAGGAAACAGTCCACCCATGGCAACGGTCTCCATCCGCGGCGTGCGCAAGGCATTTGGTTCGACGCAGATCCTGCACGGGGTCAGCATCGAGATCGCCGACGGGGAGTTCACCGTGCTGGTCGGGCCGTCCGGCTGCGGCAAGAGCACGCTGCTGCGGATGATTGCGGGCCTCGAGGAGATCGACGGCGGCGAGGTCGCGATCGGCGGGCGGGTTGTCAACAAGGTGCCGCCGAAGCAGCGGGACATCGCGATGGTGTTCCAGAACTACGCGCTGTATCCGCACATGACGGTGCGGGACAACATGGCGTTCAGCCTGAAGCTGGCGCGCGCGCCGCAGGCGGCGATGGACGAGCGGGTGGCGCGGGCGGCGTCGATCCTGGGCCTGTCGGGGCTGCTGGACCGGTATCCGCGGCAGCTGAGCGGCGGGCAGCGGCAGCGTGTGGCGATGGGGCGGGCCATCGTGCGGGACCCGCAGGTGTTCCTGTTCGACGAGCCGCTCTCGAACCTCGACGCCAAGCTGCGGGTGCAGACCCGGGCCGAGCTGAAGGACCTGCATCAGCGGCTGCGCACGACGACGATCTACGTCACCCACGACCAGATCGAGGCGATGACGATGGCCGACAAGATCGTGGTGATGAACGGCGGCCGGGTGGAGCAGATCGGCAGCCCGCTCGAGCTGTACGACCTGCCGGCAAACCAGTTCGTGGCCGGATTTATCGGCAGCCCGGCGATGAACTTCCTGCCGGGCACGATCGAGGCGGGTGGATTCCGCGCCGAAGGCGGCAGCCTGTGGCCGCTGCCCACCGGGGCGGCGAACGCGAATGGCCGGCCGGCCGTCTACGGCGTTCGGCCGGAGCATCTGCAACTGGCCGGGGGGGCCGGCGCTGGCGTGCCGCTCATGGTGCAGGTGGTGGAACCGACCGGGTCCGAGACGCAGGTGCACGGCAAGCTTGGCGCCTTGCCGGTGATGGGCGCGTTCCGCGAACGGGTGTCGGCTCGGCCCGGCGACCCGATCTCGGTGACCGCGGACCCGGCGCTGGTGCATCTGTTCGACCGGGAGACCGGCAGCCGGCTGGTGGCTTGAGACCTAATCGAGGGGAGCAGAAACGCATGATGGATATCACTCGCCGCCAAGCCGGGTTCGGCATGGGCGCCCTGGCCGCGGCCGGACTGGTCGGGCGCACCGCCGCGGCCGCGATCCCGGAGGCCAGCGTGCCGCCGCTGACCCTGGCGGTGGAGAAAGGCGCCAGCCTGCGCGTGCTGCGCCCGGCGAAGTTCGTGGAGCCGGACGAGGCCATCTTTCGCGAGAACACCAAGAAGTTTGCGGACGCCACGGGCGTGCAGATCCGCATCGACGTCTCCGGTTGGGAGGACCTGCGGCCGCAGACGGCGGTGACGGCCAATACCGGGGCGGGGCCCGACGTCGTCGTCGGCTTTACCGACGACCCGCATCTCTACGCCGACAAGCTCGTCGACCTGTCGGACGTCGCGGGATACCTCGGCAAGAAATATGGCGGCTGGTATCCGCTGGCCGAGAAGTACGGCAAGCGGAACGGGACCGAGCAGTGGATCGCCATTCCCTTGGGCGCGAGCGGCGGCCTGGCGCTGTACCGCAAGTCATGGCTGGGCGAAGTCGGCTTTAACGCCTTCCCGGCGACCCTGGACGGCTTCCTCGACATGTCGCGCAAGCTGCACAAGTCCGGCCACCCGGTCGGGTTCGCGCTGGGGCATGCGGTGGGCGACGCCAACGCCTATTGCCACTGGCTGGTCTGGGCGCATGGCGGCACCATGACGGACGCCGCCGGCAAGGTCACGATCAACTCAAAGGAGACCGTCGAGGCGCTGAAATACGGCAAGGCGCTGTACGAGACCTTCGTTCCCGGGACGAATAGCTGGCTCGATCCCAGCAACAACAAGGCCATGCTGGCCGGCGAGATCAGCGTGACCCAGAACGGCGTTTCACTGTACTACTCCGCCAAGAACAGCCCAGACCCGCAGATCGCCAAAATCGGGCAGGACATGGACCATGCGCACATGCCGGTCGGGCCGGTGGGCAAGGTGATGGAAGGCGCGCTGGCCATCAACGCCATGATTTTTAAGCATTCGAAGTACCCGAATGCGGCGAAGGCCTACCTCGCCTACATGATGGAGGCGCCGCAATACGATAAGTGGCTCACGGGCAGCTTCGGCTACTGGGGTCAGCCGCTCAAGGCCTACGAGGGCAGCGAGGTCTGGAACGGCGATCCAAAGATCAAGCTGTACAAGGACACCATGGCCAACGGCGTGTATTACGCCTATCCCGGTTCGATCAGCGAACAGTCCGGCGCGGTGATGGCCGATTACGTCATGGTGGACATGGTCGCCGCCGCCAGCACCGGCGCCAGCACGCCGGAAGACGCGGCCAAGGAGGCGGAGCGCCGGGCCAAGCGTTACTTCCGGGCCTGAGGCGCGCGCCTCACGGCTGCTGCTCCGGTTCCCTGACCCGGAGCAGCAGCAGCTCGGACCCTTCGCGGCCCAATTGGCAGAGCTGCAGGCGCTCGCGCTCCGACATCGAGCGCGGCCTGGTGTCGAAGATGCACAGCCCGCCGATATGCACCTTGTCCGGCCCGAACAAGGGAGTTCCGGCGAAGAAACGGATGCCGGGCGGCCCGACGACGGTCGGCAAATTGGCGAAGCGGCGATCACGCGAGGTGTCCTCCGCCACGACGGGCTTCTCTGCCCCGAGGACATGGGTGCAGAAGGTGTGCTTGCGTTCCGTTTCCGGCAGGAGCCAGCCGACCCGCGCCTTGGACCAGGCGCGTTCGGCCGTGATGAAGGTCATCGTCGCCATGGACACGCCGAAAATCTGCGCGGCCGTAAACACCAGCCGGTCGAATAACGCTTCTCGTGCGGTATCCAGCACGTGGCATCGTTCAAGTGCGCTCAGGCGAAGCTCCAACGGGCCGATAACGTGGCTATCCACAGCTGCTCACTCCCTTCCGCATGTCCGAGGTCCGGTGGCGGGCCGCGCATGATATTAGAACAGCTTGTAGTTGCAGCAATACTGGATCCATCAACCCTTTCAGAGAATCAATTTAACTGGCGTGTAAAAGCCTTGGTGTTGCAATCGTGCCATAACGTATAGCTTTAGATGCGAGTCAGCACACAAACCATTGTTTCCTAACACTTGTCGGAGTGCAGCAGAGAACTGCCGGCCGAGCGGAACCAAGATCGCGGCCAAGTCGTTGAAAAGACTCGGTCAACCCCGGATCCATCATGGCACGAACGAGTCGCCCGGTTTGGGAAGGGCATCTGCGCCTGTCGCTCGTCACCTGCCCGGTGTCGCTGTTCAAGGCGACCAGCGATGGCGAGGGCGTGCATTTCCACCTGCTGCATCCCACCTCCCATAACCGCGTCAAGCAGGCGTGGAAGGACCCCGGCCTGCCCGACGGAAAACAGGAAATCGCGCGCTCCGAACTGCTGCACGGCTACGAGGTGGAGAAGGGCCGCTATGTCATCATCGAGGACGAGGACCTGAAATCCATTCGCCTCGAAAGCACCAAGACGATCCAGATCGATCGCTTCGTGGACGCATCCACGATCGACCGACTTTATTGGGACACGCCCTACTACATGGTTCCCGCCGGCCGGCCGGAGTTGCTCGAGCCGTTCGCCGTCATTCGCGACGCGATGCAGCGCGAGGGCCGCGTGGCCTTGGGACGGGTGGTGATGACCGGGCGCGAGCGGATCGTCGCGGTCGAGGTGCGGCACCAGGGGTTCCTGCTGAACACCTTGCATTCGCGCGACGAGGTGCGGGCCGAAAGCCAGGTGTTCGACAGCATCCCCGACCTCAAGCCGGACCCGCAGATGGTCGAGATCGCCCAGGCGATCATCGCCAAGCAGTCGGGCGAGTTCGATCCGTCGCAGTTCCATGACCGATATGCGGAGGCCCTGCGGGAGCTGGTGCAGCGAAAGTCGGGCGCGCCGACCGGCGCCGCCGAGGCGGCGAGCGCCCCTGAAAGCAACGTGGTCGATCTGATGGAGGCGCTGCGGCGCAGCCTGAAGGGGGCGCCTGCGAAGGAGGCGGTCAAGGCGGCGGAGCCGGAGCAGGCCAAGCCGCGGCGGGCGAGCAAGCCGAAGGCTGAACCCGAGCCGCCGCGCCGCCGGGCCGCGGGCGGGAAGCGGGGCTGACGGCGCGGGGCCACCGCATGGCACCGCTTCGGCTACTGTCCACCTTGGGCGTGGCGGGCGTGATGCAGGCGCTGGCGCCGCGGTTCGAGCGGGCGGAGGGTCTGTCGCTCGACAGCACGTTCCTGCCGACGCTGAGCCTGATGGAACGCATCCGCGCCAGCGAGCCGGTCGATGTCGCGATCCTGACCGGGGACGCGATGGACGAGTTGGACGCGTCGGGGCTGCTGCAGCCGGGCACCCGAGCGGACCTTGCGCGCTCCTTCGTGGGCATCGCGGTGCGGGCGGGCGCCGTGCGGCCGGACATCGGCACCGTCGAGGCGTTCGTCGCCACGATGCTCGCGGCGCCGTCCGTGGCGCTGTCGAGGGCGGGCGCGAGCGGGATCTTCTTCGCCGGGCTGCTGCAGCGGCTGGGGATCGCCGATGCTGTGATGGCCAAGGCGACCGTCATCCCCAGCGGGTTCACCGCCGAGCTGCTCGTGCAGGGCGAGGCGGCGCTCGCCGTGCAGCAGGTGAGCGAGCTGATGGTGGTGCCGGGCGTGGACATCGTGGGGCGACTGCCGACGGGGATCGAGGGGGTCACGCTGTTCGCGGCCGCGGTGTTCGCCGGGTCGGCGCACCCGGCGGCGGCGGCGCTGGTGCGGTTCCTGGCGGACCCGGCGCATGGGCCGCTCCTTCGTGCGTGCGGGCTGGAGCCTGCTAGCCCCGCGGCGCCCTAGGAGGCATACTGCAGGCCGACGCGCCCGGCGAGGCGTGCGGGTTGGGGGGACGATGAGCGAGAACGTGGTGATTTCGGGCGTCCATGCCCCCGCCCATCCCTGGCGGTGGTCGCCGCCGCGCAACACCAGGCTGGTCCGGCTGTTCGACTACAAGCCCTTCCTCGCCGCGCTCTGCCTGTTCCCGGCGCTGGGATTGCTGCTGGTGTTCCTGACCTATCCGCTCGGGCTCGGCATGTTCCTCGCCTTTACCGATACGCGCATCGGGCGGAGCGGGGTTTGGGTGGGGCTCGAGAACTTCGAGAGCCTGTGGCACGACCGCATCTTCTGGCTGAGCGTGACCAACACCCTGATCTACACCGGGGTGGCGACGGTCGGGAAGTTCGGGCTGGGGCTTTGGCTGGCCCTGCTGCTGAACCAGAACATCCCGTTCAAGTCCCTGGTCCGCGCCATCGTGCTGGTGCCCTGGATCGTGCCCACGGTGCTGTCGGCCATCGCCTTCTGGTGGATCTACGACCCGCAATTCTCGATCATCTCCTACGTGCTCAAGAACGTCGGCGTGATCGACACCAACATCGACTTCCTGGGCACCCCCTGGCACGCGCGGTTCAGCCTGATCGCGGCCAATATCTGGCGCGGGATCCCGTTCGTCGCCATCAGCCTGCTGGCCGGGCTGCAGACGATCTCGCCGTCGCTGTACGAGGCGGCGATGCTGGATGGGGCCACGCCGTGGCAGCGCTTCGTCAACGTGACGCTGCCGATGCTGATGCCGGTGCTGTCGGTGGTGCTGACCTTCTCGGTGCTGTTCACCTTCACCGACTTCCAGTTGGTGTACGCCATCACCCGCGGCGGCCCGGTGAACGCCACCCACCTGATGGCGACGCTCGCCTTCCAGCGCGGCATCCCCGGGGGGCAGCTCGGCGAGGGCGCGGCGATCGCGGTGGCGATGATCCCGTTCCTGGTGGCAGCGACCCTGTTCAGCTATTTCGGCCTAGCCCGGCGCCGCTGGCAGCAAGGAGAGGCCAATGACTGACGCCGCCGTCATCGACGCGCGAGGCGACCCGCCAGCGGCCCCGTCCACGCCCGAGCGTCGAGGCGCGATGAACTGGGACAGCATCCCCCGGCGGATCGTGACGCTGTGGATCCCGCTCAGTGTTTTCATCCTGGTGCTGCTGTTCCCGTTCTACTGGATGGCGATCACCACCTTCAAGCCAAACAACGAGCTGTACAACTACAAGGACCACAACCCGTTCTGGGTGACGTCGCCCACGCTGCAGAACGTCAAGAAGCTGCTGTTCGACACGGATTATCCGCAATGGCTGATGACGACGATGGGCATCGCCGCGGCGGCGACCATCATCAGCATCTTCGCCAGCGTGCTGGCGGCCTATGCCATCCAGCGGCTGCGGTTCCGCGGCAGCAACTGGGTGGGGCTGGCGATCTACCTGGCCTACCTGGTGCCGCCCAGCATCCTGTTCATCCCGCTGGCGACGATGGTGTTCAAGCTCGGCCTGTTCGACAGCCCGCTGGCGCTGATCCTGACCTATCCGACGTTCCTGATCCCGTTCTGCACCTGGCTGCTGATCGGCTACTTCAAGTCGATCCCTTACGAGCTGGAGGAGTGCGCCTTGATCGACGGGGCGACCCGGCTGCAGATCCTGCGGCGGATCACCTTGCCGCTGGCGGTGCCGGGCCTGATCAGCGCCGGCATCTTTGCCTTCACGCTCTCGTGGAACGAGTTCATCTATGCGCTGGCGTTCATTCAATCTTCGGAGAAGAAGACGGTGCCGGTCGCGGTGCTGACGCAGTTGGTGCAGGGCGACGATTACCAGTGGGGGGCGCTGATGGCCGGCGCCCTGTTCGGCTCCTTGCCGGTGGCGTTGCTGTACTCGTTCTTCGTCGAGTATTACGTGAGTTCTTTGACGGGGGCGGTGAAGGAATAATGCAGCTCTATGGCTTTTGGCGGTCGCTCGCCACCTACCGGGTGCGGATCGCGCTGAACCTCAAGGGCATGCAGATGCCGGAGCACATGGTGGACCTCGACCGGGGCGACCAGCACGAGGCGGGGTTCCGCCGGCTGAACCCGATGGGGGCGGTGCCGGCGCTGATCCTGGAGGACGGGACGGCGCTGACGCAGTCGCTGGCGATCCTGGAATGGATCGAGGAGACCGAGCCGACGCCGCCGCTGCTGCCGAAAGGGGCCGAGGCGCGGGCGCGGGCGCGCGCCTTGTGCGCCATCACCGCGGCCGACACGCACCCGCTCGTGGTGCCGAGGGTGCAGGCCTATCTCGGCGCCACCTGGGACGAGGCGGCGCGCATGGCGTGGAACCGGCATTGGTTCACTCGGGGCCTCGAGGCCTACGAGGCGCAAGTCGGGCCCGGCCCGTTCTGCTCCGGCGACCAGCCGGGCATGGCCGACGCGTGCCTGGCGAGCCATGTGGCGGGGGCGCAGCGCTTCGGCGTGGACCTGGCGCCTTATGCGGCGGTGCGGCGGATCCACGAGGCCTGCATGGCCATGCCCGAGTTCGCCCGCGCGCATCCGCTCAAGCAGCCGGGAGCCCCGGGTTAGCCCACGGAGGAACACCATGCGCACGCCCCTTATCGCCACGCTCGCCCTGTACATGGCCGCTGCTGTCCCGGCCCGCGCGGAGGGGCCGGCTTATACAACCGAGAGTGCCACGGTGCTGCCCAGCAGCAACACGGGCTGGGACTACATCACCCTCGACCCGGCGACGGGCCGGCTGTTCATCGCGCGGCGGGCGGACGGGCTGACGGTGTGGGACACCAGGTCGCGCCAGGTGGTCGGCACCGTGGAGAACAGCAAGGGCGCCAACGGCCTCGTGCTGGCCCCCGAGTTCGGCCGCGGCTACACCGCCATGACCGACGGCACCATGCTGGTGTTCGACCTCGCGACCCTGAAGCCGATCGAACGCGTGCGGCTCGACGACGGCGACCTGAACCAGGGCTTCTACGAACCCGCCACCAAGCGCATCCACATGGTGGTGGGCAACCGCCCGGCGCGCACGACCTGGATCAGCCTCGATGCCGCCACCGGCCGGGTGCTGGGCCGCACAGAGTTCGACAGCAAGAAGATGGACGATCCGTCGCCGGACGGACGCGGCCGCGTGTTCGCGTCCATGCGGGACAGGAACCTGCTCCTGAAGCTGAACGCCGCCGACCTGGCCATCCAGGCGACCTGGACGCTCGGCAGTTGCGTGCAGCCGGTCGCGGTCGAGTTCGACCCCGCCGCGGACCGTGTGCTGATCGCCTGCCGCGGGGACAAGCCGGTGTTCATCGCGGTCGACCCGGCCGATGGCAGGATCGCCGCAACCCTGCCGATCGGCCGCGGCGTGGACGGCATGGTCCACGACGAGGAGCGGCATCTGCTGATCACCGCGAACGGGGTGGACGGCACGATGAGTGTCATCCGGCAGGATGGCCCGGATCAGTACAGCCTCGCCGAGACGATCGCCACGCGGCCGATGGCGCGGGTGATCGCGCTCGACCCGGCCAGCAAGCGCCTGTTCACGGTCACGGCCGGCTACTCGCAGCCAGCGGCCGGGCCGGACGGCAAGGTGCCGCCGCCGGTGTTCCACAAGGACAGCTTCACCGTGATGAGCTACGCGCGGCCCTGACGGGCACGGCGGAGCGCACTTTCCAGCAGGATCGCGGCAAGGCCGGCGAACAGGAGTATTGGCGGCACCGCCGGCGGCAGCGGCAACCGGGGCAGCAGCAGCCAGGCCGCCCCGAGCCAGATCAGCGCGGCGGCGGCCAGGCTGCCGTCGTCCACGAACAGGCCGATGAACTCGGACCATATCGTCCGCAGGCTGGTCATGGCGGGGCTCCGGCCGAGCGGCACAGCGGGATGGCAGCGAGCGCGGCGGCGAGGAAGCCGGCGTTCAGCGCCAGTATGGACCAGTCTTCGCCGGGCCAGGCGAGGCCGATGCCCTCGCCGACCCAGAATGTGCCGAAGGCGCAGAGCAGCACGCCGACGGCGAATTTGAGCGTGTTCTCCGGGATCATCGCCACCGGGCGGTGCAGGACGAGGCCGAGCGCCACCACGAGCAGCAAGGCGGCCGCGGCGCCCAGGCCCGCCGGCAGCAGCATGCCCGCGCCGGCCGCGCCCAGGGCGACGACGATGAACACGACCTCGATCCCCTCGATCATGGTGATCTTAAAGGACGTGCTGACCGCCACGCGGTCCCAGCCCCGGCCGATGCCGCCCAGGCTTGTCGCACCCAGGCTTGTCCCACCCAGGCGCTGCAGCGACGCCGTCTCCCTCGCATAGGCGGCCTCCTCGTCATGCAGCGGGATGACGCCGGCGGCGCGCAGGATGGCCTTGCGCAGCCAGCGCAGGCCGAACAGGAGCAGCAGCGCGCCCAGGCCGAGTTGCACCAGGTCGAGCGGGACGCGGGTCAGTGCGGGGCCCAGGACCACGACGATCGCCAGCAGCAGCAGCAGCGCCAGGCCAGTGCCGCCCAGGGCGCCGCGCCACCCGCGCACCGCGCCGACGGCCAGCACGATGGTCAAGGCCTCCACGAACTCCACGAGCGACGCCAGGAAGGCGGCCAGGATCGTCGGCCCGGCATGGGCCCAGTCGGTCGGCATGGTCGGTCCTCCGCGGCGCTCAGCGCTCTGCGTACTCGACGACGAGCCGCTCCGCAAAGGCGCCGCGCTTGCTGAGGCGGCCTTCGGCGCCGGCGGCGCGGCGCAGCCCGGGGCGGCGCAGCAGCGGCTTGAGCATCAGCGGCAGGATTGCCTGGTTGATGTGGATGCCGAAGCAGGTGTGCAGGCCGTTGCCGAAGTGGATGTAGTCGTGCGGGAAACGGCGGGGGTCGAAGCGGTCGGGGTCGGCCACGCGGCGGCCATCCATCATCGCCGAGCTGAAGGCGACCAGGACGTTGCTGCCCTTTTGCACCCGCCGGGCGCGCGGGGTGCCGGCGGCGATGGTGACGTCGCGGGTGGCGATGCGCGGCAGCGCCGGGGCGAGGGGGTCGAAGCGCATGGCCTCGAACACGTGTCCGGCGAGCAGCGTGTCGTCCCCGTCCCGCGCCGCCTTCTGCGCGCCGGCCAGGGCTTCGGGACGGCGCAGCAGCTGCTCCATGGCTTGCGGCACCACCATGGGCGGCTGCGGCGGCCCGCCGACGATGAAGCCGGTCAGCGACGTGCGGATCTGGTCGTCGGTGAAGCCGGGCACTCCCGCCGCCTGCATCTGCAGGCAGCGGCCGAGCACGTCATCGTCCGCGCCGCCGCCCTCGCGGCGCCGCTCGATCAGGCTTTGGATGTGGCGCGCGAGGGCGGGGGCGATCGCGTCGACCTCCCGGCGCAGCGCGGGGCCCCTGCCGCGGTCGGCGAACTGGAACTCGAACAGCCGCGTGGCCCAGACGCGCAGGTCGCCATCCGGGGGCTCGGGGATGCCGAGGTAGTCGCCGATTACCGTGAAGGTGACCTGGCGCACGAGGTCCACGACCTCGATCCGGCCGCCCGCGCCGGCAACGAGGCGTTCCGCTAGCGCCTCGGTGGCCGGGGCCAGGCGGCCTGGGATGTCGGCGGAGCGGACCACCTGGCGCATCGCCGCGGTGTCGCGGCGGTAGTCCGGGGTATCGTCCATGCCGAGGAAGAAGGGCTGGCCGCCCATCAGGACGTCGAGCTTGGGCTTGTAGGGCACGCGGAAGGCGGCGTCGTTCTGGAATACCTCGCGGACGTCGTCGTGGCGGGTGACGGCGACGGTGTTGCCGAAACGGGGGATCGGCCAGGCCGCCCGCAGCAGGCGGAAGACGGCGGGCAGCGCCCGCATCGCGCCGGCCACGAGGGCGGCGCGGGCGGCGCCGGGGGCGGGCCGCAGCACGCCGGGCGTCGTGGCGCTCATAAGGTGGCGAGGTAGGCCAGGGCGGGCAGGCTCGGCAGGAAGAAGTACTCGCCGCCGGCCAGCTTGACGAAGGTATCCACCTCGACGATGCGTCGTAGCGGCTTCTCGCCGATGGTGAAGGTGCCCTTCGGGCCGACCAGCGGGTCGGTCTCGTCGAACAGGGTGGCGAAGTTCTGGTTGAGCAGCCAGGTCTGCTGGATGAACTCGAATTGCCGGACCAGGTCGGTGTTCAGGCACATGAACAGCAGGCCGCGGTCCCGCCCGTCATCGGTGCTGGGGTCCTCCACCTTTGGGCCGTATTTGCGGCCGCGGCGCAGGATGCGGTGGTTGTTGGCGGCGTCGAGCAGGGTCTGGGCGTCGGCCACGTCCTTGGCCAGGCCGTCGCGCGGGTTGGCCCGGCGCACATGCGAGCCGGCCGGGCAGCCATGGCTGTGCGGGTCGTTGTGGATGAAGCCGATGCCGTTGTTGGGCAGGCCGTTTTTCAGGGCGGCCATGGCACCGCTGGGACAGAGCAGGTGGCCGTCGATGTCGCGGCCGATGATGCGTTCGGCAAGCCAGAGGGGGGTGACGTGGGTGGCGGCCGGGTCGCGGGCCCGGATGGCGGCGGCGCCCTGTTCGAGCGACTGCCAGAAGGCCGCCGCGTATTGCCGCAGTTCGCGGACGACCATGTAGGTGCCGTCCAGCCCGAAGTTCAGGAACCCCTCGGGCGCGCCGTCCGGCAGCAGGTCCGGCGGCCGGACGGCGGGGCCGGGATCGGGGATGTAGGGGCCGGGCGCGGGCTCGTGGTGGGCGTTGATGTGGCCCATCAGGATGTCGCCGCAGGGGATGCCGTGCCAGCGGTCGCGCGTCACCTTGCGGCCATTGGTGAGCACCACCTCGTCGCCGTAGGGCGCGGGCTGCGAGAGGCCGTCGGTGAAGCCGAAGTGCTCGCGGGCGAGGTGGCGGTGGTCCAACTGCAGGTCGAGGCCGATGCGGCGGACGACCGCGACGCCGGGCTGCAAGGCGAGGGCGACCGCGTCGGCCCAGCTTGCGGCGTCCGCCTCGTCGTTGTCGTAGAGCAGCAGCAAAGCGTGGACGAGGTCCGGCGTTTGCGGTTCGTCGTGCGCGTTGCCGCTCCAGGCTGGGCCGCCCGCGACGACGGTGCGCGCGTCGTCGCCTAGCCGGCGGCGGCGATCCTCCTGGTGCATGCCCTCCTGGAACGGGGTAGCGAAGGTGGCGAGCGCGTCGCCGAGGCCCATCCGGGTCAGGCCGGTGCAGGTGAAGGCGAGCGCGCAGGCGCGGCTGCTTTTGCCGGTGGCGTCGGAGACCGGCGCCAGGCGCTGCACGGTCTGCAGCCAGGCGCCGCCGGGCGCGTCGAGGCGGAGGAACAGCGCCTGCGCCCAGGGCAGGTGGTTGAAGCCGCTGACCACGAGGCCTTGGGTCTTGCGGGCGTGCTCGGCGGTCAGGGTCCAGCTCGGCACCTCCTTGGCCGGGCGGGGGGTTACAGGCGCCTGACCCATGACGTGGCCTCCGCTGGCGTGAGGGTGGCTTGGCGCAGCCCGTCGGCGATGGCGGCCTGGCGCTCGATCTGGTTCACGGTCAGGTCCGGGTAGGCGCTGTACCAGAACCGGCTGACCGCCTGGGAGTGGCGGGCCCAGGCCTTGAAGCGCCGCCCATGGCTGGCGCCGTCCATGACCAGAAAGCGGCCCGGCGGGAAGCCCGTGCAATTGCCCCAGGCAAGCGAGAGGCCGCCATGGGCCTTTTCGATGAAATCGTCGAGGTAGCTTTCCCAACTGCCGTCGAAGTTGCTGAAGAACATCAGCCGGCTGTTGTTGTTGACCAGCGCCCAATGCGCGAAGTGGATGGTGCGCATGCTGCCGAGATAGCCGTCGCGCGCGACCACGCGGACCACGAGGCCGAGGGCATGCAAGCCGCCCAGGGCCAGCACGGTCCGCAGCACGCCGGGCTTGACGAGCACCATGCTGCCCATGTGGTTCTGCACGCAGCGGTCCTCGCGCTGGGCGATCTCCTGCAGGCGGTCCGGCGGGATGGGCGGCGCGTCCTGCGAGGAATCGCGCCGCTCGAGCCAACGCAGCCACCAGAGGATGCCGAGCGCGGAGAAGGGCAGGCTGAACAGGCTGAGCGCCACCGCCCGCCAGGTTCCATGCCAGACCGCGCCGAGCGGGGCGCCGCCGGTCAGCGGCCACACCAGGAACGTGAGGATGGCGGCGGCCAGCACGGCATACAGGATGAGAAAGGCGGCGAGCGCGATCAGGAAGCCGACGGGATGGGCCAGCGAGGTGACCTCGCGCTTGCGCGACAGGCTGAGGCCGCCCGTGGGCGCCGGCGCTGCCTGGCCGGCCAGCGGTGCCCGCAGGCGCCACACCATCGCCCCGGCGAACGCGGCCAGCACTAGGAGGAACAGCGACAGGGCGAGCGGGTGCGAGAAGGGCGCGAGCACCAGGCCGGGGATCGAGAAGCAGAACACCAGGGCGCCGAGGAAGCCCAGCAGGTGCAGCAGGTCGGCCGCTTTCTCGGCGCCGGAGATCCGCGCCGGGGCCGCTTGGCCCAGCCACGGGAACTCCTCCATCAAGGCGCCCCGGAGCGCCTGATGCACCCGCTCCGCGTCCGTGGGGCTGGTCACCGGCCCCGCCTGCGCCAGCACGCGCCGTGTCGCCAGGAACAGCCCGGCATCGCGCAGCACGCGGTCGCGGTCGAGCCCGCGATTGCCCTGGTGGAACACCATGGGGCGCCGCGTCATCGCCTCGAGATAGGGCGCCACCGGGCGGCGGGCGCCGGCGGCGGCCACACCGTCGAACAGGATGCCGCGCTCGTCGGCCGGGCGCTTGCAGCAGCGGATCATGTCCCGCAGGGTGGGCCCGTAGGCCGCCTCCATCTGCGCCCAGAACGGGCCGGGCGGGCCGTCGCAGTTGACCTCGATGACCAGCAGGGGATCGTATTGGCCATCCTCGAACACCGTCACGGACAGGAAATGGACGGTCGGCACCTGCGTCTTCAGCACGGCATATTGCGGCATGCCGGGCGCGGGGTTGCGGGCGGCGGCCTCCATGGCGTCGATCAGCCCGGTCAGGCGCCCGGCGCTTTGCGGCTGCACTTCCATCACAACCGACAGCACTGTTTGCGGCATCAATCCCAACCCATCCGGGAACGACCTTCGCTTTGCTCGCGGTCGTTGTCAATCGGCATTGAGATGCCGGCGTTTGCGATTAAAGGAGCATGAGCATGGACGATCTCACGACGGCGGCGATCCAGAAGGGGTACGACAGCTTCGAGGCGACGTTCGGCCAGGTGCCGCCGAACTTCCGCCTGCTGGCCGAGCACGCGCCCGGGGCGTTCGCCGGCTACAGCCTGCTGCGGGATTACGTGATGCGCGCCCCGGCGCAGGGCGGTGCGCTGGAGCTGAAGACCAAGGAGCTGATCTTCGCCCTGCTGGACGCCCTCGTGGGCCAGACGACCGGCGCCAAGCGCCATGCGGCGGCAGCGATGCGGCTGGGACTGACGCTGCCGGAGCTGGCGGAAGGGCTGACGCAGGTCATCATGGTGGGCGGCATCACCACCTGGAACGTCAGCGGCGCGGAGGTGATGCGGCACTGCACGGCGCCGGCCGGTCAGGCGCCGTAGCCGAAGGGGTCGTCTACCGAATGGCAGGGCTGGGTGAACCAGCGCGGGCCCTCGCCGGTCATGTAGACGATGTCCTCGAGGCGGACGCCGAACTCGCCGTAGAGGCAGATCGTCGGCTCGATGGAGAAGCACATGCCGGGCACCAGCTTGGTCGTGTTGCCGCGCACCATGTAGGCCTCCTCGTGCACGTCGAGGCCGATGCCGTGGCCGGTGCGGTGCGGCAGGCCGGGGGTCGCGTAGTCCGGGCCGAACCCGCCGGCGGCGATCGCGCCACGGGCGGCGGCGTCCACCGCCTCGCAGGGCGCGCCGAGCACGGCGGCCTCGAACCCGGCCCGCTGGGCCTGCTGTTCCAGCTCCCAAATCTCGCGCTGCCGGGGCGTGGGGTCGCCGAACACGTAGCTGCGGGTGATGTCGGAGCGGTAGCCCTCGACGAAGGCGCCGGTGTCGATGAGCACCATGTCGCTCTCCTGCAGGGTCTGCGGATAGGGCACGCCGTGCGGGTAGGCGGTCGCTTCGCCGAACTGCACGGCGCGGGACGCGGGCTGCGCCCCCAGCTTGCGGTGCGCCTGGTCGAGGAAGGCCTGCACCTCCGGCGTGGTCATGCCCGGCGCCAGGCAGCGGGCGGCGGCGGCGTGGACGGCCAGGGTGGCGTCCATGGCGACCTGCATGAGCGCGATCTCGGCCGGGGTCTTCACCTGGCGGCAGGCGGCGGTGATCGCGCTGGCGTTGGCGAAGCCGAAGCTGTTGCCGGCCCGGCGCATGCCGTCCACCGTGTAGAACGGGGTGGACGGGTCGAGCGCGATGGTGCCCGATTGGTAGCCCTTGCTGCGCACGGTCTCGATCACCAGTGCGGTGGGGTCCTCGTGCTCCTCCCAGACGCGGATGTCGGCCCCAAAGCGCAGCAGGGTGCGCGTTTTCGGCTCCTCGAAGGCGGGGCTCAGATAGGCGATCTCGCCGCTGGCGGGGATGATGGCGCCGTGCAGCCGCTCGGTGAGGCCGAGGGCGATGCCGGTGAAGTAGCGCAGGTTGGTGGAGGTATCGAGGTAGAGCGCCTCGATGCCCTGCTCCTGCATCAGGCGCTGGGCGCGCTCGACGCGCTGGATGAGCTCCGCCGTGCTGATCGGCACGGCATCGCCCGTCATCGGGGTCATGCGGGCCAGTTCCGCCTCGAAGCTGGAGCCGCCGACGCCTCTGACCATGACCCGCCTCTTCCCGAGTTGCCCGCGATGGTGCGTTGCGCCATCGCGTGGGAAGGCTAGGCTATGGCGCGGTGCGGCGCCAGCAGAGCAGCGCCAGCAGAGGAGCGGAGGAGCGGATGCAACGGGCGGCGGTGAACGCGCTGGTGGCCGTGGGCGCGACGGCGATCTTCCTGCCGCTGCTGCTGACCATCTACCTCAGCGTGTTCGACGAGACGATCATCGTGTTTCCGCCGCAAGGCTACACGCTGTCCTGGTACGCGCGCATCCTGCCGCAGTTCGGCGCCGCGCTGCGGACCAGCGCGCTCACGGCCGTGAGCGCCACCTGCATCAGCCTGCTGCTCGGCGTGCCGGCCGGGATCGGCCTGTCGCGCTACCGCTTCCGCGGGCGGACGGCGGCGACGACGCTGCTGCTGGCGCCGTTGACCATCCCGGGAATCGCGATCGGGCTGGGCGTGTTCGTGCTCGCGGTGCTGGTCGAGGAGCAGACCGGGTTCGCCTCGGGCGGCTCGGCTTGGCTGATGGTGGCGGCCCATGTGCTCATCACCCTGCCCTGGGTGGTGCGGCTGTGCCTGGCGGCGCTGGCCAACCACGACCGCGCGGCGGAGGAGGCGGCGGCGAGCCTGGGGGCGCGGCCGCTGACCGTCATCTGGCGGGTGACCTTGCCGGCCATGCGCGGCGGCATCGTGGCCGGCGCGCTGTTTGCATTCATCGTGTCGTTCGAGAACCTGGAGATGACCCTGTTCCTGACCGCCCCCGGCATGACGACCCTGCCGATCTCGATCCTGTCCTACCTGCAGTACCACATCGACCCGCTGGTGGCGGCCGTCGCGGTGGCGCAGGTGGTGCTGGTGGGCGGCGCGCTGATGCTGCTGGACCGGCAGGTGCGGATCGCGCAGGTGGCGGTGTGAGCCGGCTCACGCTCGACCGGCTGGGCAAGCAGTATGGCGGCGCCACGGCGGTCGGCTCCGTCAGCCTCGACATCGCCGATGGCGAGCTGGTGGTGCTGCTCGGCCCCTCGGGGTGCGGCAAGACGACGACCCTGCGCATGGTGGCCGGGTTCGTGGACGCGACGTCGGGGGACGTGCTGCTGGACGGGCAGAGCATCCTGGCGCTGCCGCCGTACCGGCGCGAGATGGGGCTGGTGTTCCAGAGCTACGCCCTGTTCCCGCACCTGAGCGTGGCGCGCAACATCGCCTTCGGGCTGGAGATGCGGCGCACGGCCCGGCCGGCGCTGCTGCAGCGGGTGCAGGAGATGCTGCGGCTGACGCGGCTCGAGGCCTTGGCCGACCGGCTGCCGCGCCAGTTGTCCGGCGGCCAGCAGCAGCGGGTGGCGCTGGCGCGGGCGCTGGCGGTGCATCCGCGCGTGCTGCTGCTCGACGAGCCGCTGTCCAACCTCGATGCCGCGTTGCGGGCGGAGGTGGGCCGCGAGATCCGGCTGATGCAGCGCGACGCCGGGCTGACCACGATCATGGTGACGCATGACCAGGACGAGGCGATGGCGATGGCCGACCGGCTCGTGGTGATGAAGGACGGCTTCGTGCAGCAGGTGGGCACGCAGGAGGAGGTGTACGAGCGGCCGGCGACCCCGTTCGTGGCCGGCTTCATCGGCAGCAGCAACCTGCTTGCGGGAACCCTGGCGGCGGGCGTGGTCGCCGTGGGCGGCGCCGCGCTGCGCCTGGCCGGTGCGTATGACGGAGCCGGCGGCTGCACGCTGGCCTTGCGGCCGGAGCGGCTTGCGCTGGGTCCGGCCGGCGAAGGGGGGCCGGGCAGCGCGCCGGGCACCGTCGAGCTGGCCAGCTATCTGGGCGCGGTGCGCGAGCACCTCGTCCGCCTCGGCCCGGACCTGCGGATCGTCGTGCGCGACCCCACCGCCGGGCCGGCGCGGTTGCATCGGGCCGGCGAGGCGGTCACGGTCCGCTGGGAGACCGGGGCGGAGCGCCTGTTCGATGCCGCGGACGCGCCGATGCCGCCCCGCAACATGACGCCACACCTCCAGCAAAGGATGACAAGCGATGTCTGATCAAGGGTTGCCGCGCCTGACCCGGCGCGCCGTGCTCGCCGGGTCCGCCGCCGTGCCGTTCGCCGCGCGGCCGTCGCGGGCCGAGGAGCAGATGGTGATCGCCACCTGGGGCGGCGACTACGCCAACCTGTTGCGTGGCAATGTCGACGAGCCGCTCATGACGCCGCAGGGCGTGACCGTGGTGCAGGACCTCGGCGACGAGGACCCGCGCGTGGCCAAGATGTTCGCCCAGCGCCGGCTGCCGCGCGGCGCCGTCGACGTGGCCTGCCTGCAGGCGGTGCGGGCGCACGAGGCCGACCAGTCCGGCCTGCTGGAGCCGCTGGACGCGACGAAGGTGCCGAACCTGGCGCATGTGTTGCCGAACCTGCGCACCAGCTTCTACGCGCCGCACATCTACAGCCCGCAAGTCCTGATCTACAATCCCAAGGTCATCGCCGACCCGCCGAAGACCTTCACCGACCTGCTGGACCCGAAATACAAGGGCCGGGTAGGAGTGGGCGACGTCAATTACTTCTACGTCATGATGGCCGCCGCCCTGGCGGCCACCGGCGACATCACCAAGGTGGATTCCGAGGAGGCCCGCGCGCTGGCGCTCAAGCTGAACGCCAACGGCCTGCGGCTGTATCCCTCCACCGATTCGATCGGCGCCGGCATCAAGTCCGGCGAGATCGACGTGGGCGTCATGTGGCTGGCCCGCGTGATCATGTGGCAGAACGCCGGCATCCCGGTGAAGGCGCAGTTCCAGACCGAAGGGTCGGTGCTGTACATGTCGGGGATGGTCGTGCCCAAGAACGCGCCCAACAAGCCGACGGCCTACAAGTACCTGAACGCGATGCTGGAGCCGCCGGCGCAGCGCAGCTTCGCGGAGAAGATGGGCTACTTGCCGACCGTGGACAACGCGCCGCTGACCGGCAAGGTGGGCGAGCAGCTCGCCATGCCGGCGCCGGCGCCGAACCTGATCCTGCCGGACTACAGCATCGTGGGTAAGCTGCAGGGAGCCACGTCGGAGTGGTGGAAGAAGAGCATCCAGCGGAGCTGATGTGAGCCGGGTCCCCATCGCACGCGCGCCCCGGGCCGAGCGGGGGCAAGGCGGCGCCGCGTCCGCCTTCCTCGCCCCCGCCACCTTGGTCGTGCTGGTCATGCTGATGGCGCCGCTGCTGCTGCTGACGCGGTTCAGCGTCAACCAGTACGACCCCAAGGAGCTGATGATCGAGACGGTAACGGGGGCGAACTACCTGCGGTTCTTCTCCGACCCGTTCTACCTCGGCGTGCTGCGGACCACGCTGACCGTCGCGGCGGCCTCCACCCTCCTGTGCCTCGTGCTGGGGCTGCCCTTGGCCTACCGCCTGGCGCGCATGCAAAGCCGGTGGAAGACGGCGTGCATGCTGGCGGTCGTGCTGCCGCTGTTCATCGGCAGCACGGTGCGGATGGTCGGCTGGATGATCCTGTTCGCCCATGGGGGCGTGATCGACGGCATCGCGCGGCTGCTGACCGGGCGGGGGCTGGAGCTGATGTACACGACGTTCGCCGTGGTGGCGGGCATCGTGTCGATCAACCTGCCGTTCGTGGTGCTGACGATCCAGAGCACCATCGAGACCATCGACACCCGGATCGAGGAGGCCGCCGGCAGCCTGGGCGCGCCGCCCGGGCGGATGTTCTGGCGCATCGTCTGGCCGCTGGCGCTGCCCGGCACGGCGACGGCGGGCATCCTGTGCTTCATCCTGGCCATGAACGCCTATGCCACGCCCTATCTGCTGGGCGGGCCGCGGTTCCAGATGATGGCGCCGCTGCTCTACTGGGAGTTCAGCACCAACAACAACTGGCCCTTCGCCTCCGCGATCGCGCTGGTGCTGATGACGACGACCCTGGCGATGACGGCGTGCAGCAACCTGCTCATCCCCCAGCGATACCGGGCCTAGCTCTAAGCCGTCAGGCCCGCGAGCGGGGCGGGTATCGGCCCGATCTCCACGACGTCGTCTGCCACGGACCGGATCAAAGCCCGATCGTGGCTGATGAGCACGAGGCCGATGCCCCGATCCCGGACCAGGCCGCGCAGGAGCATGATGGTTTCGCGTTGCAGGATCGGGTCGAGCCTTGACGTCGGCTCGTCCGCCACGATCATGGCGGGGTCGAGCAGCAGCAGGCGGGCGATCGCCAGGCGCTGCGCCTCGCCGCCGGACACCTCGCCAGGGAGGCGGCGGAGCAGGCCCTCCCGCAACCGAAGCTGGCCGAGCAGGGGGGCCAGCGCCGCGCCGGGGTCGAGGCCTGGAACGACCGCGCCGAGGTCCTCGAGCTGCCGCCCGATCGGACGGTCGGGCACGAAGGCGCTGGCTGGGTCCTGATGCAGCTTCTGGTACCGGCGGCGCAGGCGGTTCAGCGCCCGGCGGTCGCGGTAGGGGTCGGCGCCAGCCCAGGTCAGCTCCCCCGCATCGGGCGGCTGCAAGCCGACCAGCACGTTGCCGAGCGTCGTCTTGCCGGCCCCGCTCGGCCCCGTCAGGGCCAGTACGCCGCCACGGGGGACGTGGACGTCGAGGTCGGCGAACAGCCTGGGGCGGCCGGGGAAGCCGAACGCCAGGCCATGGCCCGCCGCCACCAGCTCGCCCATGTCCAGGCAGGGTTCGCAGACGGGCCAGGTGGTCGGGTCGGCGGCCAGCCACTCCCGCGTGTAGGCGTGGTGCGGGGCCGCGAACAGCGCCGTCGCCGCGCGATGCTCCACCACGCGGCCGTGTTGCAGGACGGCGACCGATCCGCCCAGGCCGCGCGCGAGCGCCGGGTCATGGGTGGTCACGAGCAGGGTGCGGCCCTCGGCCAGCAGCACGCGCAGCAGCGCGATCACCTGGTCGACCCGGGCGGGCTCCAGGCCCTTGGTCGGCTCGTCCACGACGACGACCGGCGCCGATCCGCCCAGCGCGCTGGCGACCAGGACGCGCTGCGCCATGCCGCCGGACAGGGCGAACGGATACGCGCTCGCCGTCTCCGGCGGCAGGCCGACGGCCTGGAGCGCCGCCGCCGGCCCCGGCCGCCCCGCGGCCTGCACCTCCGCCAGTTGCCGGCCGATCCGCATCGTCGGGTCGAGCGCCGCGCGCGGCTCCTGCGGCAGCAACAGCACCTCCCCTGCCCAGTGGCGATGCAGGGCGGCGCGATCGGACAGCGCGGTGGGCGGCCCGGCGGCAAGGCGCAGGGTTCCGCACGCGCTGAAACCGTCCGGCAGCAGGCCGAGCAAGGCCTGCGCGATCAGGCTCTTGCCGCTGCCGGTCTCGCCGATCAGGACCAGGGCTTCGCCGGGTCCGGCCGACAGCGTCACGTCCCCCACCAGCATTCGCCCGCCGCCGTCGCAGATGGTCAGCCCCCTGACCTCGAGGCCCGTCATCATCCGCTGCCTGGCGCCTGGGCCGGCGCGCGGCGGGCGACGCCGGCCCAAGCCTCGCCCGCCAGGGTGCAGCCCAGGACGGACAGGAAGATCGCCAGGCAGGGCGCCGCCATCTGCACCGGCGCTTCGGCGAGATAGGGCAAGGTTTCGCTGATCATCGCGCCCCATTCGGCGGTGGGCGGCTGCAGCCCCAGCCCGAGGAAGCCCAGCGCCGAGATCGACATGATGGCCGAGCCGACGCCGAGGGTCGCCAAGGTGGTCACCTGGCGCAGCACCTGCGGCAGAACGTGGCGGCGCAGGATCGCGGCAGGCGGAAAGCCCGCCAGCCGTGCCGCCTCCACATGCGGCTCGGCCAGCGCGCCCACGGCGATCGCGCGCGTCATCCTGGCGAATTGCGGCCACAAGGTCAGCTTGATCCCGATCAGCATCGGCACGACCCCGCCGCCCATGAACCCGGCCAGCAGCAGCGCCAGCAGGATGCCGGGGAAGGCGAGCATGAGGTCGGCCAGCCGCATGATGAGCGTGTCCCCGAGCCCGCCGGCATAGGCCGCGACCAGGCCGAGCGTGACGCCGACGCCGCTGGCGACGAGGACGCAGAGAAGGGCGATGCCGAGCGAGCGTGGCGCGCCATGGACCAGCCGCGACAGCACGTCGCGCCCGAGGCCGTCGGTGCCGAGCAGGTGCGCCGCGCTGGGCGGCTCGACGGTCCGCATCAGGTCCGGGGCGGCGGGGTCCGGCCCCGGCAGCAACGGCCCCAGCACCGCCAACCCTGCCATCAGCAGGATGAGCAGGACCCCGAACCAGCCGGCCCCGTCCCGCGTCCCCGGCCGGGCGGCGATCCCGCCGCTCACGGGGCCCGGCCGGGGACGCGGGGGTCCAGCCACAGGCAGGCTAGGTCGGCGACCAGGCTCAGCACCGCGTAGGTCATGCCCATCACCAGGCCCGCCCCCATGATGACCGGCACGTCGCGGGCCAGCAGCGCCTTGACCAGCAGATCGCCGAGGCCGGGATAGGCGAACAAGGTCTCCACCACGACGAACCCGTCGAGGATATAGGCGAGCTGCAGGGCGGCGAAGGTGGCGACCGGGATGGCGGCGTTGCGGACGCCATGCCGGCGGAAGGCTGCCCGATGGCTCAGGCCGCGGATGCGGGAGAACGTCATGTAGAACGCCGCGCGCACGATCACGACGGCGTTGCGGACGATGCGCACGGAATAGGCGGCGAGGCCGAGGGCCAGGGTCAGCGCCGGGAGCGCCATGTGGGCCCCGGTCCGGGCGCCGGCCGGGGGCAGCCAGCGGAGCGCGAGGGCAAAGACCGAGATCAGGCCGATGCCGATCAGGAACGATGGCAACGCCGCCAGCGCCACCGCGACGGTCATGCTGGCGCGGTCCACCCAGCCGCCCGGGCGCATCCCGGCGACGACGCCCAGCGGCAGCGCGATGGCGTAGGACAGCAGCCAGCCCAGCGCGGCCAGCGGCAGCGTGAGGGCGGCGGCGTGGGCCAGCTCCGCCGTGACCGGCTTGTGCGAGACCATCGAGCGGCCGAGATCGCCCTGGGCGAGCCGGCCGAGCCAGGCCGCGTACTGGCCGGCGAGCGGCCGGTCGAGGCCTTCTTCGCGGCGGACGCGCTCGGCCGCGGCGGCGGTCAGCCGGTCCTCGCCCATGCGCACGGCGGCGATGCGCAGCGCGGCGTCGCCGGGCAGGGCGTGCACGAAGGCGAAGCACAGCGTCGCCAGCACGAACGCGGTGGCCGCGGCCTGGGCCAGGCGGCGGCCGAGCAGCCGCGCGCCCATCCGCAGGCGGTCGCCGATGATCGACCCCGCCCCGCCCAGGCCAGCCAGCCGTCCCGCATCGCTCAACCGCTCACGCCTTCCCGCCTCACGCCCACATCAAGACCACGTCATGCGATCGAGCAGATAGCGGGTTTCGAACGGATCGACGACGACGGTGCCGACGCGCCGCGACACCGCGACGGTGTGCTCGAACCAGGACACCGGGATCACCGGCATGTCGTCGTGGATCAGCGCCGTGATCTCCTGGCGCAGCACCGCCCGGCGCGCCGCATCGAAGCTGGCCACGTACTCGTCCGTCCGCGCGCGCATCTGGTCGCGGCGGGGCCAATTAAGCGTGCCCCAGACCGAGCGTTCCCGCGTGTAGTCAGGGATGATGGTGGCGACCGGGTCCGGCACGTTGACATAGGTGCGGGCGATCAGGGCCATCTGCATGGTGCCGTCGCGCACCGCGTCGGGGATGGCCGAAACCTGCACCGCCTCGATCGCCATCTCCAGCCCGATCGCCCGCAGCTGCGCCTGCACCGCGGTCGCCACCACCGGAAGCTCCGGCCGGTTTGCCGGCACCAGCATCTTGGCCGCGAGGCGGACGCCGTTGCGGGCGCGGATGCCATCCGGCCCCGCGTGCCACCCGGCCTCGTCCAGCAGCGTGCGCGCGGCGGCGGTGTCGGTGCGGAGCGGCGGCAGGGCCGGGTTGTGCCACTCGGCCAGCACCGGCGGGAGCAACTGCGTCGCCGCCGAAGCCGGGTGCCGCAGGATGCCTGCCGCGATCCCCGCACGGTCGATGCCCAGCGAGAGGGCCCGGCGCACCCGCACGT
>JAABUK010003133.1_pt1 | contig 28362 bp, 36 predicted proteins | sample 5559141 | NCBI WGS metagenome assembly JAABUK01 (sample SAMN10711869, study PRJNA513367) | rock metagenome | isolation source: Antarctica rocks | place: Antarctica: Victoria Land, Pudding Butte nord | collected 2016-01-03
GTTGCAGCAGATAGGAATTCCTATCTGCTGCAACTGCAACTTCTGTCTTGGCAGAACCCCTTCAAATTTGGCAGAACTCGTCATCTGAACACACTACTACTGGACGGATCTTCCTATGACCTCTTGTCATCAGCTGCCCACACAACTGAATTGACTAGCTCATTTTGTCAGTTGATGGGCATATCCTGCATTTCTGGCAAGCAGAGTTGCGCTTGAACCACAGCAGGCTGTTACTCCAGCGTGATTTACCTGTCAATTTGTGCTGTTCGAAATTGCGCAGTTGTCGAGCTTGTCGTACAGCCTTCGTACGTACGACCTGCAATTGCAAGAAACTCGACACACACACCGGTGGGTGAATTCGCGCCAGCTGAAGTCGCCATTCGTGTACGGGCGCTTGCTACTTTACAGGCTAACTATTTGCAGAGGACCCTCGCTGCGTACATCCACCTCCGAATAGTTTCACCCAAGCACGCTCGAACGCGATCGGGTCTTGCGATTGCAGTTGCAACGTTCAACTAGCCGGTAAGATTATCAGCTTGCCCAGGACCGGCTGGCTTCTGCATATGTTTCATAAACTTCAGCTTTACCTATGTATGCAATGCAGAGCCGCAGAGAGCCGGTTGTACAGAGCCAGTCGTCCGGGATCCCCGCTCGATCCAAGTGCAGGATCCCGTCACGTACGTATCGCAACAAGCGTTTGCAATGTCCGCGGTGCAGCAAGAAGCTCCCATCGTAAGCAACAGCATAGACGACGCTGGCGGTGACCTTGCGGCCCCTCCTGCTTCCTTTGGCTCCACGATATCGGTTGGTGCGCACGCGAACCCATTCAAGATTGCGGCTGATTTTCGTTTGGGCGCTTGCTCGTGCGCGTATGCTGTGAACTGCCTTATCTTGCGTAACATTAATGTAACTCCATAAAGAGCACTCTCATTACAATTTATGCAGACCATTCTGGCAAGTGAGATGTCTAGATTCATCTTCAGTATTTTTGGTGCAATAATGCTCTGCCATACATAGGTTGCAAGCGCATGCAGAAAACCAATTTGCAGATGGTGCACTGCCTCACAATGCAGGTACAAACGAGCAACACTGGGACCATCCAGATGTGTTTTTGAGTCATTCTGGGCTGCAAAAGGATGTGGAGGCAGATGCAATACGCGAAGCTCTTGATTCCGCTGGGTACAATGTCTTCTTTGACACAAAGTTAATACCTGGAGATGAAGCTGAAGAAAGAATGCTGCATGCAGCTAAAACAGCCAAAATTGGTGTTGCTCTTCTGACCACTGACTTTGTATCAAGTACATGGCCTATGAAGGAGCTGCAAATCTTTACAGAGCATCAGAGATTGCTGCCACTGTTTTACAGTGTGACAACGGAGCAATGCCAGAACCCGCCTGAATCCTGGACAGACTTTGCAGCCAAGGTCTGTTGCATCAAGAACTGCAGTGGTCTGTCGCAATTCATTCTGTTCTTCTACATGTCGACATCACAATTGACTATCAGTGTGAAATGTGACTGAAGTTTTGGTTGGCAAGCTCAGTTGCTGTCATTTGGTCTGTACAGCAGCATCTTGTGTAGCTGCATGCACTGCATTGCACCGTCTGGGTGATAATGATAATGTATGCTTATCACCATGCTATCTGTGTTGCACATGTCACTCGGTAATGCCCTGGTATTCATATCAAATTAGTGGTTCATCAAATGCATCCAAGCAACCTGAGGAGTGCTCTGACAACTGTCACTGAGAAAGGTGTCTGGAACAGGCCAATATGGATGCATATGTGTGGAGCAAAACCTTGGAACGCACAGTTGAAATCTCAGGAGAGGTGTATGACAAGACATATCAGCGTAAAGCTGGCCTCATGGCGTATGCTCAGCAGGTTGTGCACATGGTCAGAGCACATCTGCGTAACACAGCCTCCTACTATAAAGGTATGGCACCTGCAGTCATGGCATACACTGAATGATGACAGCTGATCATGTGATGCGTCCTACCCACAGACCGGTCACAGGTACTTCAGCATAGCTGATTAGCTAGCATTTTTGGCACTCTCTTGGGCTCAAAATTGATGCGCTGACTGTGCGGATTTACCATGTATTCAACCTGTCTCAGCTCAGCACTTGGGCATTGCAATGCGTGACTGACGTGAGCACAATCAACGCTGTATGTTGCACAGGTGCTGCAAAGAATGCACCAAATGAGAACTTCCTTGGTAGAGACATGGCCCTTCAGAAGCTCAAGGAGATGCTCTTTGACAGCAGTGATGTAGGCAACAAAGCTCTTGGTATTTGTGGGATGGGTGGTGTAGGCAAAACTGAGCTTGCGCTTGCATTGTACAACTCCCAGGAGGTCAGTGACAACTTTCAGTACACGTGTCTCCTGCGTGTTGGCGAGGGTTCTGACAACGGTGGAGGCCTAGACAAATCTACCATCAAGCTGCTGCTTGACCAGCTTGATGATGAGCTGTGCGGAGTGTACAGACCAGTCAAGACCCAGCATGAACCAGTCCAGGTGCTTCGCAGCCGGCTTCAGACCCAGCTTGCTCGTTGCAAATGCTTCCTGGTGCTTGATGACGTGTGGAACCTTGGTGATCTTGAGTGGCTTATCATCAATATGGGGCCAGGCAGCAGAATAGTAGTCACTGCCCGAGACCGCAATGTCTTCAGTGAGTACAGCCGCTTGTCTGCTGACAACACTGCTGACAGGTTTTGCAAGGAGATCCATGAGTACTCAGTAGACATGCTGAGTCCAGCAGATTCGATGCAGCTATTGTGCAAGTCAGCTTTCAACCAGCCCAGCCCGCCAGCTGATCTGAGCAGTGGAGTGGCCAAGCAAAACATAGATACTGTGCTCAGGTAGCCAACTTGTGAGCGAGCAACATTGATGTTTAATACTTTGGTCTATCTGTTGTGACACTTGATACTTAGTACTAATTAGTCTGGCTGTGCGCATTACTTGCTACTAATGCCTAGATAAGCTTACACCAGCCATGTGCATTCCTTGGGATGCAATATGCAATGACTGCATGTACATGTAGTTAATGCTGGAGATCTTGAGTTCAACGGCAACTGCAAGCTGTTTGTGATTGGTCATCATGCAAGTCTACGACTGCAAGCTTTACCATGCACAGCTTGCTGGTGTATCAGCCTGCAAAAATGTGCACCAGATGATGCATACAACAATGTTTGGCTAGTCCTAACTTACAAGGTCTGTACTGTCATGCAGAGTTTGTGATGGCTTGCCTTTGTTGCTGAGTGTGGTAGGCTCCATTGCAAAGCGTCCTGACAAGGTGGAGCGGGTCACCATCTGGCAGGATTTGGCACAACAGCTATCACTGCGTGTTCAGGAAATCTGGCTGACTTGCCTGATCATGATGCTGGCATATGCATGCATGATGGCCTTCAAATGTTTTTGTGACCTGCACTTGTCATTCAAATGTCTAACTTGTCACTCAAATGTCTAACTTGTCATTCAAAAGTCTAACCCCTATTGTTAGGTTTGTGACATCATGATCATGCTTGTCTAGTTGCCTGATAAGTTTATGCTTTCTGCATCTCTAATGCACAAATGTTTGAAAGTCATCAAAATGCCTAAAATATATTGTTAGGCATTTTGATGTCTGTCAACATGGATGTTTGTGCACACATATGCTCACATTCTGGTATTATTGCCCAAAGCCTGTATAATATGCCATCAAGCAAGACTAGGACTATAGCTATCTCTGAGTGTTGTCAGCATTCTTCACAATTGGAGAACTAGACTGAACTGAAGTGACAACGTTGTTAACATGTTTACAGCTGCAGATCAGCTTGACCAACCACCATGCTTTTGCTGCTGCAGAGTGCTTTCTTGACGACTGACCAGCTAAAGAATGGCATTCGGGTGCAGCAGGTGCTGGATGTCAGCATCAACCACCTCTCTGATCAAGGTCAACTGCTGTTCACCAGCATTGGTGCCATAGGACAACTAGCACTGGGTCCAGACGGGGATCCTAATCATCATCGCCACCCTCCATACAACTCCCTCCTCAGGCAGGACCGCACACCATCCTACTTCATCATGCGCTGTGCTAACGCATACCATGAAACACTTGAAGACCAAGGTCACCAAAATGGTGTGCAGCCCACTCAGTACGAATGTTACAAGACAGCTACAAAGGAGATGAAGTGGTTGCTATCCACATCACTGGTCTACACAGATGAATGGAACAGGCAAGTCCACCATCAGCAATGCAACAGCCATGTTGTTGCTCAATCACAAAACATCTTGCAATGGCTGAAGGCACACAGCTGCTATTGTGTGCTGCCTTGTGAACTTAGCGTCTGTATGCAAACAAGGGTGACATCATGCACTGCCCTGCTTTGAACAGCTGCCACATTGTGTTACTTGTGACTTTGCAAGCGAGACTTCGTGCCGCCATGCAGGATCTGGTTGACACATGACATGTTATCAGACCTGGCACACACTCATGCCTGCAAACACAAGAGGTTTCTGATTGCTAGTCACAAAGAGTCCTTCAGAAAGCAGGAGTTGCGCGCCAGAAAAGATGCCACTACCATCAGCTTGCTCTACTACAAGGGTACAGACCTGTCAGAGGCACATTTGGGTGACCTAGGCCTGGCAGAGCAGATGCAAGTACTTGATCTGAGGTGCTCTCGGGCATTGTCAGCACTTTCATGCTGCATTGCAGACTCTGACCTACGATTCCTGGATCTATCGTACTCCTCTTTGACAGCCCTGCCATTTGAGGTGGTAAAGCTGCCTGTGCTTGAAGTTCTGCGGCTGCGAAGGTGCCCAGACCTTACTGACCTACCAGGTGGCCTGGCTTACATGCCAACACTCAGGTGAATGCTTGTAGACAGACTGACTTGCAATTTGCATGATGTTGCATTGGACATGGTCCAGCATATATAATGCGGACATGTGTGGGTTCAGAAGAAGAGCTGACTTCATGCTGAATGCTTGCACTCAACATACGAGACTGTCTTTGATACCAGCTGCGCAGCGTGCGCGTCAATGCGCATAAATGGCTGCTGTACTGTCAACGATGGCTTAGCAGTCACTGCATATTTGGTTGTGCAAACATATTGCAGCTGCCGTGGCCTGATCATGCATGGCACTTTGTGTCACTTTGCCTTTCTGTGCACGGCCATACCCATGCTCATACCAAGCAAAAGCAATACTTGCAGGTGGCTGGATCTGCGTGACTGCTTCAGCCTGGTGTCACTGCCCACATCAATGCTGCATAATGCTGACAGCAGCAGGCACTTCTGCCCATTGCCGGCTTGGCGTACAGCTGTGTTGGAAGTGGTTCCCCACCAGAGCAGTACATGCCAAGAGAAGAAGTGCAATTATGGGAATTTCAGCGACGATCAAGTCTTGCGTGGCATCTTGGGGTTGCTTGCCGTGGTCAATGCTGGCCAGCCCCTCAACTCAAGCCGTCCAGAAAGCAGACCCACCACTACTGGCAACAAGGATCCCCATCAAAACCTCCGAGTTGCTTGTCATGCTCTGCAAGACATGTGTCTACAACCTGTCAAAGGTCAGTAAGGTGCAAATGTACGAATATACGTAAGCATACATATACACATACTGAACATGCTTTACGCTGTATAACACATTGATTGCGCATGCGCATACAAAACCAGGCCCATGGACTTAGAACGGCAGCAAGTACAGAAAGCAGCCACATCAATGCAAGCCATGTATGCGCAGATCTGCAAGATGACATTCTTGGCTGTCTGCCTGACTTTGCCAGCACTGTTGACAAATGGCTTCTGAAGGACCCGCTGGAAACTCCAAATCCTGAGGATGCTGCCGCGCTGAGTGCGCTGTTGAAGACAACATGGGAGTTCTGCTGCCGTGGCCACCTTGCTGCTGAGGTGACTGATTGTCACACGGTCATGTGTAGATCATGGCATACCATGACTCAAAATGCCTACACACTTTCAGTGTGTGCGCATCATGATGGAGACTTGTATGCTGTGGAATGCATTCAAATGTGACCACTGTCTTATTTGTAACTTCAGTACAAGATATACACATCATGTCCTGTTACCAAACGCAGACTAGGGACTGGGCGTGCCGCGCTGCAAGGAGTGTCATGGACGCTGAGCTGCCCATACACGAGGATTTTGTGCTATACAAAGAGTACAAGCCTGTTGTTCATGCAGCAGGCATTGTGCGCTCAGCTGCTTGCTCACAAACAGCTAGCTTCCTGTGCAATGCTGATCATGGTGTGATTCAATTGCTCCTCAAGCATCTGACTCGGTCAAGCTACAATGTGGAGTGCGGCTTGCTAGCAAGTGCCCTTGCAAACATACTTGGGCGCTGTGCATCGGGCAACATTCCATTGGTGCACTGTGTAGCAAAGCAGCTGGTGGATCACAAAGCCGTGAATATCCTGAAGGATGTTCTTGAGAGGGCTGACCAGCGGCAGCAAGCCTTCTACCCCAGAGACAACTCAGGAGATGGGCTGCCTGCTGTGTACATGTGTCTGATGCATATTCTGGCATTGCATCATCAAGCAGACCACAGGGCTTGTCAGCAGATGGCTCATGAGGCTGCGCTTGCACTTCAAGATTTGAATGCAGGCATTCTGCAGCCTGCTCAAGAGAGCAGACATTCAGGCACTGAGTGGTACAAGTTGGTAGCCAAGGCTAAGAAAGTTCTTGAGAGTCTTCCACAGCTTGCTGCTCAGTCTGCTGAAGCCATTCACACTGCCACAGCACAGGAAGAGTAGAGTTTACCTTGTAGCAGAAAGAAGCATTGTATGTCCTGTCACAGCTACTGGCACATAGCTGTTGCCTTCTGTCTATGTTTAGCCCTCTTCTCCTTGTGCATTTGCTGCAGTTCGATCCAAAGAGCCCACTCCAAATCCTTTGGTCCTGTTCTGCGTCTGCCTCATGGGCCTGAGTCAAGCTTAGTATGTAGTTTGCTGTAACATGTATACTTCCCCCTCTGGGAAGTGCAGTCTCTTTTCTGCAATTTCAAGTTGCCATATGCATACTCTAATTAGATTCTTATACGAGAAAGACTTTTACTGGAGACATAACTGTATATGCAAAACGGCGTAAGCATCATTACAAAATCAGTCCTGCAGAACTTTGGTGACTCATCCAAGCAAGTGCTATTGTCAGTTAATCTCCTGCATGTCTTTTTTATTGAAAGTCTAACTCCTAGCCATAAATTTTTCATTAGATTTCGACGTCATCGGTTGTTTTTGACTGTAACAAAAACCTCTGAAATGCAGTTGAATGTGTTTGCATGCATTGCACAATGCGCAGTGTGCATGCGCAGCCATGTGATATATCTAGTCACACCACTCAAGTAAGACCTGGTCACTTTCGCCACTTTTGATGCAAACATGAATCCACAGTCACCACATCCTCAGAGTGCAGATATGCATACTTCAGCCATCAGACATCCATTGTGGCACGTTGCAGGCTAGCAGTAGTGAGCATACATCTGACTTGTTCTGTTTTCATGCCTGGCAATGGTTTGTTCTGGTTGTGTTACCTCAGCACACTGTGACATAATCAGGTAATCAAAGTCACAGTCACGTTTTCATTCACTTTGTTCCCAACAACATTTTCATGATGTCCTGTGTACTGGGTGGCGTGCTTGTTGGCGCCTGTGCATCAGGTGTATTGGCAGGATACTGGTCCTGATCACCCTTGCTGACTGCTTGCTCGCGTCCTACACTACCAAAACCATGACTTTACACAAGCATTTGGTGGTAAGCATTTCTGAATCCAACAGAATCTGAAACTGCTCTCATTGCACAACACAGCGTGCTGCAGCTGGACGTACAACTTGTTCTTCACACATCACCTGGCAGAGGCACATGCTACTTGCAAGATGTATGCTTTACAGCATTTTGAACATGAAAGCCTGTGGCGCACTGACCTGACAATGCTTTGCCTGCAAGTGCAGCAGCAGGTTCAGCTGCACCACTGAGCTCTACCAGCTCCTGCCAAGCGCTGTTGCTTCTTGCTGGCTCTGTAACTTTGGCAGCTTTCTGACCCTTCCTTTTGCGTCTGGATGTCGGCAGCAGCATCTGCTGACCTACTGGGCTTTGCATCACAGCAGGCTCTGGTGTGACTTCACCTCTGTACGCTGGGGGAGTGGCAGTTGCCGCTGAAGATTCCACCACTGCGGCTGACGCTGTTGCTGAGTTTGCAGCCTTTTGCGGTGACACCTCTGCAGTTTCCACCACAGCAGGGGCAGCTGATGCAGCAGACAGGACGGGCATGGCTTCTTGTATCACAAACTGACCTTGTGTGTGCCTGGGCACATCAGGAGCTGCTGTGACTGCTGCTTCACCGTCTTGAGAACCTGACGTAGCAGCCTGTGCAGCTACTCTGTGATCTGTTGCCTTGCTCAAGAGAGGCACGCTGGTATGTGCTTTACCGCCAGCTGTGCTTGTGTCAGCTGCAGCATAGACTGTATCTCTGCCTTCTGGCGCTGTGCCTGGCACATGCTCTGTCTGTCCACCTTGCTGCAAAATTGGTGGCTGGTTTGCAGCAGAGCCGCTTGTCAGGTCAGCAGCTGGCAAAGCAGTTGTCACAACTGTTGAGGTAGCAGGCAAGGCAGCTGCTGCAGCATTGGGGCCGGCAGCTGGTGCAGCAGCCGGGGCAGCAGCTGCTGCAGCAGGAGATGCAGTACTTGAAGCTTGACACTGTGCTGCGGCATGGGCAACAGCAGGTTGTAGGAGTGCTTTCCCCTCGGCAGATACGGTGGCCACAGCTGGCTGAATTGCGTTGCACACAGCACGGGGTTTATTGCCACCGATGCGAATGAAGGCTGGCTGATTGGCTGCCTTTTGCCCCAGCCCAAAGGCTTTGCCCAGTGGAGCCGTGCCTGTGGTCAATTTGCTACCAGGCAGCGCACCACTGGGTAAAATTTCTGCCCTGGGTTGTGGCCTTGCTTGACCACCAGGAGCCATGGGCCTATGACTGGATGCAGCTCGGGACTCTGAGAATTGGTGCGGCGATTGGCTTGAGCGCTGATAGCCCGTTTGTGGTAGATGCAGAGGCTGTGATAAGACTGGGGTGGGTTGGGGGCGACGCTGAGGGTCCAATCCAGAGTCTGGTGATGCCTCCTCCCTACTCCTCTTTCTAGTGCTCCCAGCTCTGTCTGATTGACGGTGCAGCCTATCACAACAGGAGATGCAACGTCATTCAGCATACTTGATGACACAAGCATAGACTCAAAGCAGAAGCTGCCAATATAAAGTACCACTTTAGCAGCAGCGTACACAAGTTTTCATGGAAGTGTTGAGCAGTCAAGGCTGGATGATGTCAGCCCCTTACCTGCCATGTGCGGTTGTGTGTAATCTGCAACTACTTTACCCACATCCCTTCTGTCGCAACAAAGGCACAGACACAAAAGGCAGTCCCTTGCATGCAGATCCTGACCTGCTGTGCAACATGCTTGGGGCTTCATCTGTCTGTGCGACTCTGCCAGCCTGGCTGCCCAGCATGACAGATGGTAAGGTATGTCTGTACCTGAGCGCCTGACTCCCTTCTGCCCCACCAGCCTCCATTAGCCTGGATTGCAAGCCAGGCCATGACTTGCATGATTTCCATCTTTGGTGAAGTTCAGCAAAGCTTAAGAGAGATGACACCGAAGTGACACTCAAACGCAATCCGAAGACAGACAGACCGTGAAGAGCTACGCAAATGGGACAAATATCAGCAAAGCTTAAATTGCATGGGGTCATGTGCTTGGCGTGGATCGTATGTTCAGCGTGGATTCCAATTTCGGTGACATCAAGTGAAGTTTGCATTGCATGGGTGCCAGGGAGAACAGACTCGCTGGCGCTTGCAGGTGTGTTGTCGCAGGGACTCACCTATCCTCAAATACCAGCAGCGTAGCATCCCCAGGCCTTGCCAACTGCTCTGTTTGTGCACCTTGCCTTCTTGTTGGCTTTGCTGCCAAGCCCACAAACGCCTTGTGAGACTCCAGTGGAATGCAGTCACGAGAGATGCCTCGATGCTGCTGGGCCTCAGACAGCTTGTTCATGCTGGACTGAGCCTTCGGCACCAGAGAGGCAGCAGCTGCTACTGACTGAGCTGATGTACTGCCAAGGGCTTCAGGCAAGCTCTCAGTGCTGCCATCAGACACCACGGTCTTGACATTCTCAGTGCTACTTGGCCTGCTTACTTCCTGCCCTAGATTGCTGTCACTTGCTGCTCTGGCTCCTTTGGTGTCTGCTTTGCTATCTGCTTTGCTGCCTGCTTGGGCTGCCGCCCTGTTGACATCATCAGAAACATTTGAATCATTGCTTTTTGCAGGCGCCAGCCCGCTGATCTGGTTGCCAATGCCACCACCAGTTTTTGCTGTTGGTGCCACTGCTAGACCACTGTTGACCTTTTGTCCAACATCTTCAACAGTGCCTGCTGCAGGCGTCACTTTTGCCCTGTTGGCCCTTTCACCAACGTCTTCAGCCACGCCTGCTGCCAGCTTCACTGTTGCTCTGCTGACTTTTTCACCCATATCATCACCACTGGCTGCTGCTGTTGTTGCTGCTGCCCCCCTGCCAATCTTGTGGCCAAAGTCTTGAGCAAAGGACGAGGCAAGCTGAGTAGCGTTGTTAGCGTAGTGCGCAGTGTGAAAGGCTTGTGCTGCTGCAGCAAAGCTGGGGAAGTCGGTGTGGGGGATGAGGGACAAGGTGGGCACTCCAGCTGTCCAGGAGCAGGTCAGCATGTGTGGCAGATCAGGATAAATACCTGCAATCAAACATAAGTTGTCTGCCAGATAGACCTGATTAGTGCAGCGACTCTTGCTCATGACTGGCAAACAAACGAATGCAAGTTACAGATGGCTACAGATGGCATGTGGGTTACGTAATAGGTCAGCTGTGACCACAATACTGACACAGGCATCTGTTGACAGCTGCAAGTATGCAGCCCACAGGGATGGGCATGAGCACTTGCAGTCCTGGAAGCATAGCATGCAGAACATATTGCATAATGGCAGCACTGGCCATGTTGACAGAGACGTTCTTGGGAATTGCTTGCAATGCTGTAATGCAAAGCCAGCTTTGGGCTAAACATATGCATGCCAGTTGCAGCATCCAGCAAGCAAAATTGCAAACAGGCTGCACATGCCATGAGAGGGAGACCAGAGGATGTAACATTAACTGCCAGCTCACCTGTTCCCACTAATTCCTGCCGGGGCAGAACTATCACAAGAGGCAGCAGAGAATTATATGCCTTGATGCTGTCCAGCAGCAGCTGGCACACCAGGACCTGCAGAGCAACATCAGCAATGCTGACCTGGCATCAGGATTGCCATCTGTGGCTGACAAATCAATAGCTTTACAGTTCCACATGCAAAAAGCAACATGTCTGCTGAAGGCGACGTTGTCATAGATGTGCTCCTGTAGAAGGACCATCTGAGCACACCAGTGTCTCTGCAGTATGTGAGTCTATGCCATTGACTGATGGTCATGCACTTGCATACACAAGCAACAGCTTTGGGCCGACCAATTACACTTGCCCTGGATATGATGTGAATGGATGTGCATGGATGTGCTATCACGTGGTATGGTGCTCTTGGTTCCTAGTCAGACGCGAAAAGCAGCCAATGAAAAGCAGGGAGCAAATGCGAAGGTGAATACCTGGATTCTGGCCACCATGGCTAGGGCTGTCAAGCAGAAGGGCATGAAATAGGTCATGCTGAGCTGCGCAAGCAGCTGTGCAGCTGCAGCATGTGCGGCAGGGATGGCTCTCACAGCAAGGCGGCAGCCCGCTAACAGGCGCTGCAAGACCAGAATGCCTGCCTGCTGTGAGGGTACGTGCAGCTTGTTTGCCCTGTGGACGTACAGCACCTTACGTCAGTGTTGCAATATGCCTCTGGAGACTGGTTACTGCAGTACCATTTTCCTGTGAACGTAGGTGTGGGCCTAAAGTGTGCGCAAATGGCCTTCATTGCGAGGTGTTTTGAAGGAATAATTTCAGTTGTGTCTGCTGGTTCTGTTTGCCTCACGGCTATGAGCATCTGGCATACAACAGGCAGGGCTACATGTCAGCAAAATGCGCTCTGATACGGGCAGCAGCACATTGTCTTGTATTCAGAATTGTCAAAAGGAATTCTGCAGGGTGTTAAATCTGTGTGAGGAGCTGCAGCAGTTTCAGCAAGGAAGTGACATGCGCATCATGCCCTGGTTTGAAGGAGGTGAGTACCTGCCAAACATGACAAGGGAGGCAGTTGCTGGCATGCCCACTCCAGCATTGGATCTGAGATGATTGAGATCACCCACCAGGTCTGACAGCTGCAGCTGCAGCAGCAGCTTCATGCACCGCTTCACCTGGCATGCAGCAGAACGCATGAGCACAGCATGCTGGGAAAGCAAGTGTGAGTGCTCTGAGTGATGGCTGAGTGATGTCAAGCACAGCTCTAGGTAATAAGCGGGTATGCAGTGATACTGACAGCATACCTCTGTGAGGTATTGGAAGTGTTTGGAGCTGCGGTGCTGATTCTTGGACTTGTACAACAGCTTGCTCAGCAGAGCTACTTCATACCACAAGTCTGTGCGCACAAGCGAGCCCTGCAGGGGGGGCACTAACTGTGTCCAATGTATTGCGACTGACTGCTGTTTGAAGGTCAGAGAACTGCTGGCTTGCCTGCAAAGCCACAAGATTGGCACCTCTTGCAGCAGAGTCAACATCGGGAATGTAAGGAATTGTTTGTGCGTTCCTGAGGGGTTGTGGCAAAGCCCAGGTGGTGCGCGTTTGCTTTACGCCCGACATGGTGCACTCGATTCTCAGTCAGCTGTCACAGTTGAACGCAGGACCGGCAGCCTTGCCGTCAACCACCTACTGTGATGGGGGCCGTTGCCCAGCGCTAGAATGATGCGACTGGCGGTCTTGCCCGGGCTGTCAGGTAAAACGCCACCTGGCGTTACGTGACGCTTGACGCTTGGCTCAACGCAAATGGCTTGACGCTGGCGTCTTCGCGGTCGACAAAGTTTAAATTCGGGTCTGCAAGATGGCGATCTCAACTGTTAACACCCTAGTGACTGCTTCTTCTCAAACATGCCGCCTTTGTCACACCCGATCAAGTCCTCTGGCTCGGCATGGCGCCAGCCTCACCAGATCACCGGCATCAAAGCCGTTCATCGGTCGAACTTCCAGATCCCCATGTATCGTCCAGGCACGCAGAGGTTAGATGGATCTGATCGTGGTGTGTCCAGTGTAGACCTTTTCTGACTTGCCTGTGACCGCATTAAACGCTGGTCCTCTCAGGTTCTTCAACCCGGCAAGATACCCAAGACGACATGATTCCGTCTGATGCGGAGGTGGTGCCAGTTGAAGGGGTGTACCGGACAGGTGCGAGCACGTCCTCAACACCACGGCTAGGACAACCACCAAGGTTGTCTGTGACACTTGACGATGTGCAGGCAACAGGCAGAAGATCAAAGGCAAAACAGCTTTGGTTGCTGGAGCAACAGGTGGAGTCGGCAGCAGAGTGGTACAGTGTCTGGTCAATGAAGGAGTGAAAGTGCGTGCCTTGGTGCGGGACTACACCAAAGTGGTAAGGCAGCCTATTGTGAGGTCTATACAACACTGCATGGTAGGCTGCCAAGTGTCAATGTGTCCTTATGCCATGTGTCGAACTATGAACAGCGGGAGCTGCTTGCAGAACTCGGACCTTTACACAAACAATGTTGAGGTGATTAAGGGAGATGTTTACCAGTATTCAACTTTGCCAGCAGCAATGAAGGGCTGGTAAGCAACTGCCCTGTCTCTCTCACTGTCTCTCTCAAGCAAACAGGCAGGCAGACAGAAGATATGCCCTCAACCACAAGTGGATGCCATCTAAAAGCCCTGATGGTGCATGCACTATTCACATATTGAATGTGCACGCTAACCTGAATGTCCACAGCTCCTGCTGCATGGCTGCTCAGCCAGCTACAGACACATTGCTTGCTGCTGCCTTGTTTTGCTGCTCTGTGCTGGTCTGCAACTGGGACTGATCCAGCTTGGGTCTGCAGTGATTTTGTGGTGTGTGCCACTGGCAGCACAGACCGGTTGAACCCCTTGGGACCCTTCAACGTCGACTACCAGGTCTGTAGTCCAGCTATGTCCAATGCCACGTCTTGCTTGAGCTATGGCTTACCTCATTATGCTTTATTCTGCTGCATGCATGTGGCAAGTCTATTGCAAGTGATATCAAACCAGCATCACAGGCACTATTTGCTCATGCTTGAGCACAGCCCAGGTAGTGCGTCTGAACAAAGGTAGCGCGTCTGTAACAAGGTAGTGCGTCTGTAACAAGGTGTGGCGTTTTATTGCAGGCTCATTGTGACCTTTGCTGGGTGCATGCATGTGCATCTCTGCCTGTAGATGTGTTGTTGCTGAATTCTTGACCTCCATGCATGCCTTTATCTGAGTATCACTATGTGTTGCACAGGGTACTAAGAACCTGATTGCAGCTGCGACGCAAGCAAAGGTCAAGAAGTTTGTGTTGGTGACGTCCATTGGGACAGATGACCCCCTCTTCCCCCTCAACCTTCTCTTTGGGGTGGGCTCCGTGTACTCAAGCTTCTGCTTCCTGCAGTGCACGTGCCATTCCTCACTGCTTTTGCAGTTCAGCAGTCTCTGTTGCATGCAGCATTGACAATGATCATCAAAATTTTATCTTGGCGGGCAGTTGTGTGGTCACTGCATAGCAAATGCAAAGTCAGGCTTATGCAAGTGTGACATTTTGACAGTCCACAGGGCTGTGATTGCAATTAAATTGCAGCATGCTGATATCGGTTGTGACGTGACTGTAACACTGCATCGCGCTTGCTGTGGTAACAAGGTACCAAAGCAGTGCTGTGTATCTGCAGGTACTGTTCTTCAAGAAAAGGGCTGAGGAAGAGCTGCAGAGGTCAGGGATTGACTACACCATTGTTCGACCAGGCATGCTTCTGAGCCTTGGCCTGCTTGCATGCCTTTACTTCACTACAACATATTGGCAGCTTTTCATGATGTTGCAAGCATGCACATGCACATCAATGCAAGGTAATAAGCTCATCTTGCAGCATATCTGCACATGTATAGCCTTAGTATCAGTCACCCGGACTTGGATCAACCAAGCAGAGGTTGCAACCTGAGAGTATGGTTGTTGATGGAGAGTATGGGCGTCTACAGAGTAGCTGTAGCATGCCTGACTTTGGACCATTTGCGTACCAGCTAAAGCACAACGTCGCCTCACCCTCAAGCTGCTGCATGGCCTTTCACATTGGGGTGAGGCATACCTACCTGGCTGATCTCAGAGCAGAGAGTGGCAAAGATTCAGAACGGACAAAGCTGCTGCGCAAGCATGGGCATGCAGCAGAACACGAGTCACACATCAGTGTTAAGCTGCATGTGATCATGTGGCCTGCCAAGCTCAACTCTACCTAGACACAGGGGATGTGAAGGCTCTGCCAGAAACCATTCACATTGCCCTCACATATGCAGGAGCGTGCATGTTGCTTGTCACCTGCTGGTCTACAGAGCTGTTTTGTGGTGTGTGACTAGGTGGTCTGCAGAATTCTGTGCCAGATAGGCAGAGGGAAGGAGGCACTGTGATGGCAGGGCCCGACACCTTTGGCTTGCCTCCCAGAAGATCGCCCGGCAGCATCCTCAGACGGCAGGTACGCAATGTGCAAGACAAGCCCTACACAAGTTATCGACAATGTGCAGATAGCTTGTCCCCAATGTGCAGATGCGTGTTCCACAATGTGCAGATATGTTGTACACAGCAAACAAACACTGCTAAACAGTGTGCAGACAGGGGCTTCTGTGGTCAATGCCCAGTTTCATGTGGGCACACATTATGTCATTTTGATTTTCATCACAATTGCCTCGCAATTTCGTCTATGGCACTCGCCCTGTCAGCGCACACCCCTTGGGTGCAATTAGTGTCTCATGTTGCATGTTGGCTCACAGGACTAGGGTTTAGGCACACCTAGTAGGTACCTGGCAAAAACGATTAGCTGGAACGCCTGTAAACTATTATTAAATTATAGAAAACTCATATAGCTTGTGCAAACCAGCAGAATATAAGTCTTGTGGGGAATTGTGCAGACAGCAGCATGAACACGGTCTATCTATTGCACGGCTGATGTGCAGACAATGTGGTCTGTATGTGTCTCAACAGATATCTCACATTTAATGGACAGGAGCCTGCTGCTGGTGCAGGTGGCTGAGATTTGTGTGGATGCCTTATCAGAGCCAGCAGCAACTAACAAAGTGGTGGAGATTGTGGCAGATCAGAATGAAATCGTGAGGCCAGCAGCAGAGCTGTTCGCCGGTGTACAGTAATATGCAGAGTTGCTGCAGCTGACTGTTTCAGCCAGGCAGAAACCACAAGGCAGCGTCACGCATGTATCAGATGTAATGTCAGTTGACTAGTGACTCATACTGAGTTCTGATAATGCAATCCCAATGTGTCCATATTGTGAGGGCAGGCTAGCTGTCGGTCTGCGACTGTAGGTATCGATGTGCCAGTGTATATCACATTACTTGTGTTGTGTGAGGCGGAGTTTATCAACATTTTTTGCATCAGCTTCTACAGCACATGATGTGTGTGAGGTGAGAACATGCATTCTTTATTTTTATAGAATTGATCCAGTTGCAGGCCAAACTATCAATGCTGCAAATTTGTTAGCAGGTGACTGACGAGAGAGTATCGTTCCAAGCCGCCTCTGGCCCAACTGTAAAATGTGACGTTATTCTTTTGCCGCTGCTAGAGTGCTGCTGCAATGTCAGCGCTTACAAGTAATTACGCATGCTGCCAAACAGGTTAAAAAACCCAGGATCATATCAGTGCCACATTAACAGCTGCCAACAACAAAAGCATGCCATCAAAGGCTATAGCAAGGTCCAGGTCTAGGTCATGCACAATACCAAAATCGCTCTCAAAGCGTGCAAAGCATTTTCATCAAACCAATAGCAATGAATTGACAAAGTAGAGCACCAACAATCCAAGTACCACATTGCAGACAGTGACTGACACAAACTGATACACAACATGAGTACAAACAACAGTGTTAGCAGTGGCCGCCGCTGCGGCAATAGTGACTAGACAACATGGTCCTGATCACGACTTGTTGGCAAAGCAACAGTGTCGATGCTGTTAGTCTTTAAAGGCTGTGGTCCAGACAAGCCTTCTTCAGACACAGAGGTTGATGCAGAAGCTGTCAGCAGCGGCTGCTCATCCTGCTGAGAGCATTGTCTGGACTGATCTGGAGACACCATTGTGTACCTAGCTTTAGGAGCCTCTTCTATCAGCTTTGCATTGTTCTCTCTATACATACTATAGTGCTGAATCATGAAAATGATGTCAAAAATGACGCTCACAAGACCCAGGCCAAATTTGACGGGGTCGCCAGCGATTGCTGACAAGTCCTCCTTGACAAAAGCCTCCATACACAACTGAGTTACAGAAAAGAAGCCACCAGAGAAGTCAAGCAGCACTTGATTGATGTTCCAGCCCAGAGTTGACTGTCTCTTATAGTTCAGCCAGACCTGCAGCACGGGCACAAGATCTTGTAAAGGCTGGCAACCATTGAGGTCATAGCGCAACGCAACATTCGATAGCTCAATATGCAGACCACCACAAAGCACACACAAATCAACAGATGAATGCAAAATTGTCACAGAAACAAGCGCTGACTGCTGCCAGTGCACGATGGATGAGTGTGCAAGGCAATAGACCCTTCTCATTACTGTGCTGCCGCACCTGAGGCATATACTTGAAGAAAGTCACGCCCATTTTAACCCAAGAAAGCCAGTACAGAAACATCAAAAAGGGAAACTTTCTGCTGTCAAACACTACCAGCAGAAACGAAACACAAGAAAGGGACACAGTGAGAGCTATGGCTGATGCACATAGCTTGGAGACGCGCTGGTCTCCCCTCTCATATATAAAACACTGAATGAGAGTGAAAGCAGCCAATACAGCTGCATGAACAGCAAAGAATACATCGTTGAGGTGGACCGCATTGCTATGACCATGGTGCTTCTGCCTGCACAGCAAACACAACATGAAGATGGCACTGTTACACGCCATGAGTGCAGCATAAAGCACCATGCCAGAAACAGGAAGCCTCAAGCATCGAGTGTCACTCTGTGCTCGTTTTGCTGCCACATGTGCTGAGACAGATGGAGCAGAAGGAGCAGATGGCAATCAAGCAAGGGCTTCTCACGCATACCTGTATTGTTCTTGTACTGAAGAATCGAAGTAGAAAGCAATGTTGAAGATGGAGTAGCCAATGAACCCCATCATGTTCAAGGAGACGTAGTCAAAAGACAACCCCACAACACTCTTGGTTCTCCAGTTCAGCAGGAATTGAGGGTAGAAACTCAGACTCCAGGTGAGGAAGTAAAGCCAACCTGAAATCTGCACTAACACAGTGGTTGACCTAATGTACTTTGGCAGTCATCGCTGAACCGGCACGGCACTGAAACAAATTAAACATGCAAACATGGTGGCTTGGACATCATTCAGCTCATGCTACGCCCTGCGTACCGTGATGATTCTGTTGAAGCGGTGTGGCATCGACTGATCTTCAGGTAAAGCAAGGCCTAAACCGACTCCGAGCACGGCAATGATGGCAGCGGTGCCAAGCTCCACTTTGTGGGTTGCCACAAAGGAGCTCTTTGAGGGGGTATTGGAGTCCATTTTGGCCACACGACGTTTCCGAACAGAATAGGGTCCGGTTGGCATACAGTGCTGCCACAGAATGGTCTCAAAACGAGAGTGACGGCTGACTTACATAGCAGCGCTCAGTGCCGTCCTATGCAGCACATGCTGAGTTTGTCATGCTCGCCTTCGTGCGCTAGCAGGCTCCCCAACTGTCTAGCCCATAGAGTTTATGTGCATGTGCTTCACATGTAGATCAGAATTACTAAGGCCGCCACGTGGACAAGCCACTTCATCTCGCGCTTTCTAGCAACGTCTCTTGCCGTCAAGTCCCTAAGGACCCTAACAAGGTCACATCACCGCTCAACATTGCCAGCGTTGGGACTGTCAGCGCAGCCAGAAGCACAGCATCACTGACGAAAACACCAGACCACATGAGTGCTCCCGCATGGAAAGGTATAACATAGGTTTAAGTGACGACGATAAGCTTCAAGTAGACCCAATATGTGCAGACCAGCGTTTTGCTGTTTACTGCAGGTCTGTTTGACTGGTCCATGCAGCACCAGTCATCAGAAGGTCCCCCGCCAAAGCAGGTCACTCCAGAAGAGCAGAAATGGTGGGTCATGCCTGTCATCAAGCTTGTTGAAGCTGCACTGCAGTACCTGCAGCATGTCATGTATGCATCATCCAGGGCAATCAAGCTGGGTCATGACTAGCAGCACACAAGGAATTGCTACACCTTTGCTGAATGTTTGAAGAGAGTCAGAACCCGGATTTGCCACAAACAAGGACCTCATGCTCTACTGCATCTCTACAGCATGTTGTTGACGACAAAGCGTCATCATGTACTGCATGTGGCTCAGCCGTTGAATTTGGCCTTAAGCTGACCAAGCGTTTGACCCCTCACAGGTTTCAGGAAGCCATGGCGCAATATACTGTGGATCACGTGGGGCGCATGAAACATATCAAAGCCACTCTTGACCAGCCTGATGAAACAGCTGATGCTGTACAGAAGAAGCAGGACATGCTAGAAGAGCTCCTTGACATTGTTGACAACATCGACTATGCAAGAGGTGCGTCTCTAGCAAGATGCTTGTTGCTGACGACATTTGTCTTGTACGATTATGTACACCTCATAGAAACAGCTTTCATTGCAAAACATATTCCTGTGAATAGTCATGTAGTCATCCATCATCCCACACACCCATCAGATGTGCCTGAAGACGTGCAACAACATGCTGAACAGCTGGCAAATACACCAGATACACAGAACCAAGTGCCATCAGTGCAACCTCATGCAGTCTCACGCATACGACATTTGCAAGCGGGTCAAGAAGCACGTTGGTTAAGTTCAAGCAAACTGCTGAGCCAGACTCACACAGCTGTTGCCTTGCTGCTTGCTTGGTTTGCAATCCTTCCCAGCATAGTCCCTCTTGCATATATCTCCATACATTCTCAACAGAGCAACTTCCTCCAGCAAGACTTGACACATTGCTGCATGCTGCTTCAGATCTGCACACCATTGGGGGCCTACCGACACTGTTGAGCCTGCTGCAAGACTCGCATGCCTCCATCAGATGGCGCGCTGCGGAAGTTGTTGCCACCTGTGTACAGAACAATCCTCGTGTGCAGCAGGTAAGCCCGTCACCATTGCATCATTTGGGTTTTGGGCAGTCAACGTCCTTCCTTTGGTCTGGCCATCTGTAGGTTTTACATCTGTGAACATCAGTCATCACATGCACATGAGTGCATTGACGTGCACAGCTACTGACTGCTGCATTCAAGTTCACATGCCCAATTCACTCTTTCATTCACATCAAACATGTAATTTCCCCCTTGGGTTGGGTACATTCATGCCTGAGCAGCTCCTTGCGCTGGGCACAATGACCCCTCCTAGGTCCTCTCAACGCTCTCAAAGACAGCGCTTGGCTGCTGCTGCAGTGGTTCATGGAGGGAGGTGCAATGCCCAAGCTGCTGCATCTACTTCATGATGAAGATGCCAGCTGCCGCACCAAAGCCCTGCTGGCCCTGTCTTGCCTGATCAGGCTCAACCCACTGGCCCTGGAAGTGTTCAGGCAGAAGAGAGGCATCCCCCAGCTCATCCAGGCAGCCGACGACACAGACATCAAAGTTCAAAGGTACTGCTGAAAATGTCTCAGGTCTTGAGCCCGTCAGCAAACTAGTTTTGATTGGCAGTGATGCGCAGACTCAGCATCATGCTTTGTAATGGTCTGTTCGTGTTTGTCAACAGCATCTCACTATCTATTGTCAGGCGGCGATGCTGCCCCGGCAGCTGCACAGTTGGCATCATCAAACGGTGCTGGCTTCATATAGAACAGCACTGCAGCTTCTGTTAAGCTTCATAAGTTCAACGTTGTCAAACAGCTATGGGTGCATGTAGGAAAGCACTTTATCTGCTGCGGCATGTGGTGCATGCGCATCCCCCAGATGCAGTGGTGGCATGTCAGCTAGGGGCTCTGCACCAAGCAGCTTGTCATCTAGCCAGCTCAGATGATGACACCTGGCAGGCAGCTCTAGCGCTAGTACAGCAGCTTGCTGAGGACACACAGTCTGCACAAATGCTCCAGCAGGTGAGCTGTAGCATGTGATCAGTGGGGTGCCCATTGTTAAGATCAAAAGCCTTGCTCATAGTGGTTTTGTAGAAGACTTGAGCTCAATACCGTCAGAGCCTTTCTTGTATTGTGCTTACTGCCCTCTGGTGCTCAGAATCTGTGTGAGGTCTGCAGACTGCTTCATGATGGCAGACTTACTCAGTACAGATGCTTTGCAGCCATCTTGCCCAAGATGTTGCTCTGATACAAACGTATGTGTGTTCTTTGCAGGACAAGCAGCTACAGCATCAGCTGCAAACTCTGCAGGCCAAGCTGCAAGGCCTGACTGGCGAGGACAGGGAGGCCACAGAAGAAGAGCTGGCCACATGCACACAGCTCATGCACAGTCTGTACAACACATGCAGTCAGTCGGCATCCATGCCGCAAACACAGCCTTCAAGGCCGCCAGCATCGGCAACAGCAGCAGCAGTAGTGAATTTGGCACCTATGGTACCACAGGCACAGTCTCATAGCAATAGCAGTCCGCCGGCAATGCCTCTTCTGCTTGGGCCACCCTCGTAATCATGAGACTCAACCCTAGGGAGCATGTATCTGAATTTAATCCAGCTTAGCATGGTCGAGTTTGAATGCACTGATTTAGCTTAGCATGGTCGAATTTGAATGCACTGATCAGTAGTCATGCTGGCCATTGCTGCATGCACATGTGTGCTTATAAGAGTGTGCTAATTAGAGAGACAGATCACAATGCTACAGCCAGCCAACAAGTCTGAACATGTATAGGAGAAGACTGTATTGAGATCTCATGGCAGACACAGTTTTCTCGACGTGTCTCGTCAATGTGGTGTAAGCCCAAGCGGCGTGCGTGGAATCTGAACATGGAATCTCAACATCTATTATTTGGGAAAGTCAAAGCTTGTGAAGTAGCGTAAACTTTTCCCCAGCACAGAGCAGCGATCCCGGAACTCCATAGAACAGCTGTTGTCAACGTTCATCCGGATCCGCGAGTGTATCTCAATATGTGTTGGCAGGCAAACTGAGCTGCTGTCCACCTGCACGATGCTCCTCTGAAGCCAGGGTTTGGCTGAGACAGAAGGAGCAGCACAGCGTCTTCAGACAGGCACCATGGGGAATATGTCAGAACCAGAACAGTCAATGAGTCTTGAGGAGTTGTGCCTGAAGTTGCACGCCTTCCTCTTGAGGCCAGCAAGCCAACTGCTGGTACGGGACAGCATCACCCTGGCAAGCACCCAGGGTCTTTGTATGTCGCAAAGATCGTCCGGAGCATTGGCTTTCACTTTTGCAGGCATTCCAAGTTTCTCCTCAGCCACCTAAATATCCCTTTGGCTGTCCAAAGTTGGTCAACTGCAGTGATGCTGAGGGGCCCTCCAATGAGCTCACTGAGGTAACATCGAGACAACTGCTTCTGAACACAAGATGCTCCTTGGCTTGCAGCACGATTCGACGTGGCTGCGTGATGATTAAATCGTATTTTGACATAAGTATTGCCGCACTTTGGCGATGCTGCTCCGGTTTTTACAATACAACAGCCAGCTTATCATTTGCTGTGATTGTTGTTTATAAGCTCAAGGGCAAAGAGTCACAGTTGCGCTCAAGCGATTGATGCTTGCGCAGGGTGTACAGCCTTCCATCACATTGCCTGGAACACAGCCAGCGCAGACAGAGACGGCGCTGCAACAGTGCTCTTCCTTGGTCTGGGTAAGTGCCCTCAGAGTCTGCCACTGCCTCAGAAGCTGCAGTCATGATCCACCGCAGATACGGCCTTGGTTCATCAACACATGGTGCAGTGCGACGTGCTGCTGACCTGCTGACTGATGTCTCATACTTTTGCAGGCGACTGCCCCGCGCAGCGCCCTCGACACATCACGCTACCACCCAGCACGCCATGCTGCGGTGCGTTTAACACCTTTGAAAAGCAACAGTTTGCCTTGAATGTATTGAACTTCCAGGCCAGCTGTTGTAGTGGTTTGACTGTTGCTCAGACTAGCAAGCGCGGTGGACGCACATGCCTAGCAGCAATTGAAGTTCCTTCGGTACATGGATACTTAAAGGACATGTCTACAGAACTCAATACACGTTTTCCTGAAATATGATGCCCCAAACCATCTTGCTGACTGTTCATGCTTGTTCTGCAGCTATGCCGGATGATCCTGGCTGAGCGTGCCAACCATGAGCAGGTGCAGACTGACGTCCAGTCTGTTGTGATTTGTTGTGGAGTAGCTGTCAGGAAGGTAAGCCATACACACTACTTCAAACTGTTGCCACCCTGCCTTGCGCACTTACTTAGCAGCAGATGCAACTATGCCCAGGTACCTGCTGCATTGTTTGTTTGAATTGTGTGACACAAATCGTGTCGCAAACGCATGCTTGCTTAGGCTTTACAGGTTCTTTACATGTTCCTCATATACGTGTCTTGCCCTGGCATCAGGTACACACAGATTATGTTTCAAATGCCAACATCAAAGTGCCCACCCTATTCCTTGCTTTGATTGATGTGCTGCAATGCAGGGGGCACTGCTGCAGCGCATTCTGGACGATCTGCAGCCCAGATTTGCTGCTTTGAGGGTAGAGAAGGACACGGCTGAGCAGACAGCTGCAGGATTGGTATCGCAGGTTAGCTGTCATCTCATCACCTCGTCCAGCCTTGCTCTGCCTGTAATTTCTGTTTGGCTCTGATCAAGGCAAGCCATTTCCTCTGATGCCAAACAGTATTCTTCAACACCTTGCCTGAGTGTGCCCGCACAGTTCATCCCAGTGTGATGGATGAGCTGCAGCTTTACAAAAACATGTCTTGGCTCAGACAGCTTTTTGTACATGTTTTCCTCTTATGCAGGTGCAAGACTTGCAGGGGGGCTTGGAGACAGTGCAAAGGCAGTGTGATGCTCAGACTGGGCTGGTGCACACCCTGCAAGAGCAGGAGGCAGCCTTGACTGCAAGGGTGGAAGAATTGGAAGTGTCCGAGGCACGTCTGATTGAGTCATTCCACCAACTGCAACAGCAGAATATTACACTGGACAAAGAAGCTGCCGGCCTGCAGCAGAGACTGAACACTACTGTTCAGCAACAGCATCAGGTAAGCGTCAGACCCGGCCTGCACCTACATCACATGTGGCTTGCCCACACTAGTGTAAGCAGCTGATGTCTTACTGCAAGGGCATCTGCTTACCTACAGGCCTGCTTTGGGATATGGCAAAGTTGCCATCACAGTCTGTTATTGATCTTGCATGGTGCTATAACCTGCCAGAAAGATCTGCTTGTCTGTCTGTCTGTCTGTCTGTTTGCATGTGTGTTACCACCAATCATCTCTTAGCGTCATGCATCAACACTGCAAAAAAGCTTGTTCTATGGTCTATGTTGTATGAGTCGATGCATTACAATGACATAGGCGGTGCTTGTGCAGGATGCTGATACAATACAGCGCCTCCAGGAGGAGAACGAGGCCCTGCGCTGCACAGTGGCAGACCAGGAGCATAGCATGCATGAGCAAGCTCAGAAGCTCAAGGCTCAGGAGCATAGCATGCGTGAGCAAGGTGAGGCGGTGAAGGGGCAAGAGCAACAGGTGGAAAACCTGGAGCAGCAGGTGGATGGCCTGCACAGCAAGGTGAAGGATGAGCAGCAGGGCAAGGAGGCTGCTGTCAAGGTGAGTGCTTAACACAGTAGCCATCAGCAAGTGCTTCAGAAGCTGCCTTACTGCATGTTGTCATGCCTTCATGTGACCACAGGGATTGTCACCATTCAAATGTGTGCCTGTGTCAGGCTGGTGACTATAATTATGAAGCTTCAACATTGATTCAATGTCATCTGCCTCTGTGTCAATGCTTGGATTGCTTGTACATTAATTGAGCCGCCAAGGTAGAGTCGGCTTTGCTTATAGTTTGGTGCCAGCAGAGGAGAGGCAATGGTAGATGCTCATGGTGTCTCGTTTTGACACGCAGTTGCACAAGTTAGTGCAGCAGAACATCTCTTGACTCACTCGCTTGAAAACGTCTTCTCATCATGCAATCACTGTGCTCAACATACAACAGGGTGCTTGACTCTAGTAGGGCAATAACAGGGTGCTTGACTCACAGCCGAGTGGTTGACTCTTGGCCTGTGTAAGTATCAGTGAAGAGGATGCAAACTGGTCAGTCAATCTGAGCTGCCGTATGTCTGCAGACTCTTGTCCTGCACGCTGCTCGAAGTTAAAATCACGTGTTCCGTTCAAAAGTCTCTTGCCTATGAAACTGAACCCTAATGATATCTACACCACGACCCCTTGCCCCTACCCTGGCAACAGGGCACTGTTGATTGTGCTGTGACGATGCACATCACCGCTCACCAAACCTGAATCCTGATGTTGTCTGCACCTTGACCTCTTACCCCTACCCTTGGTACCCTGGCAACAAGGCACTGTTGGTTGTGCTGTGATGATGCACATCACTGCTCACCAAACCCACTTGTCCGATGACTTGTGGGCAGTGCAATTGCAGCTCATTGATTGTGTGTGCAATGCTGCTGAAGGAGTATGAGGGCAGGATCGCTGCCTTGGGCATGAGGCTGGAGGAGGAGCAGCAGGCCAAGGCTGCTGCTGCTGAGGTGAGTGCTTCATAAGCTGCCTCGATGCCTGCTGTCATGCCTTCGCATGACCATTGGCTTTGTCACCACCCAAAAGTATGCCTGTGTCAGATTCGTGGCTCCAGTTACGGAGCTTCAACATTCATTCAATGTCAACTGACCACAGCAATGTTCTGCAGGTGTGCTTTTACATTGTGTATGCGCTCATGCAATTGTGATAAGTATGCCAAAGTATGCCTGTGTCAGGAATATGATTACCGTTATGAAGCTTTCACATTGACCTATCATCATCTGCCTCTGTACTGATGCCTGGAGTGCAATCTTACCGATTCAGCCACTGGTTCAAGTGGGTTTTGCTTACATTTTGTCGCAAGCAAAGCAGTGGCAATGGTTGATGCTTTCCAGCCAGCTGAGGAAGTGATCTTCAATGCTGCACATGCCTCTGGCTCTGCAATCAACATGTGCAAACTGCACAGTGTGAGGCTGCTGTGACCTTGCAAACACCAGTCTGAGCCATCCTAGGTGGTGATGCAGGCCAATGAAGCAGTAGTCCAGGACCTGCAAGGCCAGCTTGCCAAGCAGCGAACCCAGTTTGGTGCTGAGTCAACTGCCCACAACGCACAGGTCGAGGGCCTGCAGCAGTCCTTGGCTGCTAAGACAGAGCAGCATGACAAGCTTGCTGCTGTCCACAGCAATGTTCTGCAGGTGTGCTTTTACATCGTGTATGCACTCATGCAATTGTGATAACACGCTCTGTTGCTGTTTGTGTGCCAGTAGTGTGATGATGCTTGAAATATTGTAAGTTGCTCCAACATGTCTGAGCTGCTTGCTGTGCTGACTTGCTCCTCATGCGTGGACAGCTGTAAAGCAGATGCACTGCTGTTGAGTATGCTTACAGGTTGTTTTGCAAATTCTGACCTTTTCCTCACGCATGAATAGCAAATTGGTGACGTCGAGTTGCTGTCTTACCTGCTGTTGAGCTGTTGTCTTGCAGCATCACTTGATGACATGCCTTATGCACAGCTTTGCTGACGCCTGGGTCGTGCTGTTGCAGGGTCACAAAGCCGAGCTTGACAGGTCAACACTAGCCAGCCAGCAGGAGGTGAAGGCTTTGGAAGAGGAGAAGGACAGCGCTATTCAGGCACGCAACGCTGCTTCTCAGGTAGGCAATATCTCAGTCAGCTGTCTCGGTGTTGAAATGCAGTTGCACAAGTCAATACAGCAGCTCGTCTCTTGGCTCATCTGCTTGACAATGCCTTCTCATCATGCAATCACTGTGCTCAACATACAACAGGGTGCTTGACTCTAGTAGGGCAATAACAGGGTGCTAGACTCATAGCAGAGCGCTTGACTCTTGGCATGTGCAGATATCAGTGAAGAGGATATGGGGGAGAGGAACCTGGTCAGTCGATCTGAGCTGCCGTATGTCTGCAGACTCTTGCCCTGCACGCTGCTCAAAGTCAACATCACATGTTCCGTTCAAAAGTCTCTTGCCTATGAACCTGAATCCTGATGTTGTCTACACCTTGACCTCTTACCCCTACCTTTGGTACCCTGGCAACAAGGCACTGTTGATTGTGCTGTAGAGATGCACATCACTGCTCACCAAACCCACTTAACCGATGACTTGTGGGCAGTGCAATTGCAGCTCATTGATTGTGTGTGCAACGCTGCTGCAGGGCAGGATCGCTGCCTTGGGTGTGAGGCTAGACGAGGAGCAGGAGGGCAAGACTGCTGCTGCTGAGGCGAGTGCTTCATCAGCTGCCTCAATGCCTGCTATCATGCATTCATATGACCATAAGTCCTGTCACTGCCCAACGTGTGCTTGCAGCAATTTTGCAATTACAGCTAGGAAGATTTCAAGCAAATGTATTGCTTTTTGGGTTCAGTTCTGTTGCCTGAGGCACCACCAAGCTCACTTATTTGAGTTGTGGTGCGCAGTGTAGCCGCAGCGCATTCATTGTGTGTGTGATGCTGGTGCAGGAGTTTGAATTCAAGATTGCTGCACTGAGCAGCAGGCTGTCACAGCAGGAGTCAGTGCTGGTGTCCAGCAGGAGCGCAGTGACCTCCTTCAGCGCCTGTCTCATACTGCCTCCGAGGCAACTGGCCTGCACCACCAGGAGGGCATCCTGGAGAGTTCGCCCATGGTGTGTTGCAACACCTGTCAAGTGACACCTATCTAACTGCACACTGACAGCAAGCAGAAGCTGATCTTGCTCACTGATTTCAATTCTGCCCTGTTTGAGATGGTCCAGAAGCGATGCTATCGTTGTGTGATGTCCAGCAACATTGGACATGTATGGTCTTGACATGTACCTCCTTATATTTTTGCTCACCATGGCAACAACTTCAGCATGCGGTAGTGACACCAGATCGTAATTGTGATGGCAACATGATTGTTGTGCATGAGAGACAACTACATTCGCGTCTGCTCAATGCAAACTGGTGATGTGGCTGTTGATGTTGCCTGAGGTATTGCCCAAGCAGTTTGCATGCAATTGCAATCCTTACAACAGGCAGTCACTGCTGCAGGTGGATGAGGAGATTGATGTAGAGGAGCGTCACCCTCAGCTGCGCAATTCAGACAAC
>JAABUK010003134.1_pt1 | contig 28357 bp, 25 predicted proteins | sample 5559141 | NCBI WGS metagenome assembly JAABUK01 (sample SAMN10711869, study PRJNA513367) | rock metagenome | isolation source: Antarctica rocks | place: Antarctica: Victoria Land, Pudding Butte nord | collected 2016-01-03
ATGCCGTCGCGATCGAGCCGATGAGCTGCCCGGCGAATGCCTTCAACTCCGGCGAGGGCCTGATCCGGCTCGAGCCCGGACAGGACTGGGCCGGCAACTGGGGCATCGGCCTGCTCTGAGTCAGTCGCCCTTGACTCAGCGGTCCTTTCCGGCGTTGCGGCCAGTGACGGCGTTGGAGCCCTTGACCGCGTTGTAGTCGGCCAGGCTGGCGGCGCGCTCGGTGGCGTGATCGACGATCCGCGCCGGGTAACCCGGCGGCAGCCCGTCCGGACTGCGCCACGGTTCGTGGATGTAGTCCGCCGGCAGCCCGGCCAGCTCCGGGACGTAGCGGCGAACATAGCTGCCGTCCGGGTCGAACTTCTGCCCCTGCAGGCTCGGATTGAAGATCCGAAAGTACGGTGCCGGGTCGGTGCCGGTGCCAGCCACCCACTGCCAGCCGTGGTTGTTGCTGGCGAGGTCGCCGTCGACCAGGTGGCCCAGAAAGTGCCGCGCGCCGACCCGCCACTCCAGGTGCAGGTCCTTGACCAGAAAGGACGCCACGATCATCCGCACCCGGTTGTGCATCCAGCCCTCGGCCAGCAACTGGCGCATCCCGGCGTCCACGATCGGGTACCCGGTGCGGCCGGCGGCCCAGGCCTGCAGGCGGCTGCGGCCGGTCTCGCGGTTCGCGTGCCGTAACCCCCTGAGCTCCGGTCGGTAGTAGTCGCGGGCGGTGTCGGGGCGGGCATGCAGCACGTCGGCATAGAACTCCCGCCACGCCAGCTCCTTGCGGTAGACCTCGTGCCGTGGGCCGAGGTCGGCCAGCAGCGTCCGGGGATGCACCGTGCCCCACTTCAGATGAACCGACATCCGCGACGTGCCGTTGCGGTCGGGCCGGTCGCGGTCCTCGCGGTAGCGCTCGATCGGGCCGTCGAGAAAGGCGCGCCAGGCTCGCAGGCCGGCCACCTCGCCGACATCGGGCAGCCGCAGCTCGGCCCGCAACTCCGGGTCCGGCGCAATGGCCTCGGAGTGCACGGTGCCGGCGGCCACCCAGTCGACCGGCACGGCCGGCACCGGCCTGGGCCAGCCACGATCCAGCCACGCCCGGTAGAAGCCGGAGTAGACCTGATAGTTCGAACCGGAGCCGTTGCGCAGCTGGCCCGGTGGCACGGCGTAGGGCGAACCGGTGCGCACCAGCTGCACCTTGAGCACCTCGAGCGCGTCGGCCACCGCCTGATCGCGGGTCGCGCCGTACGGGCCGAAGTCGGCGGCGCAGTGCACCGAGCTCGCGCCCAGCTGCCGGCAGAGCTCGGGCAGCACCGTGGCAGGCTTGCCGTGCCGTACCACCAGCGTGCCGCCGAGCTGGGCGTCCAGCTGCCGCAACGTCCGGTACAGCACGGCCAGCCGGGGGGCGCCGGACGGGCCGACCAGCGCCGGGTCGAGCACGAACACGCCGAGCACCGGGCCGTCGGTGGCCTCGGCCGCGGCGACCAGCGCGGGGTTGTCGGCCAGGCGCAGGTCGCGCCGGAACCACATCACAGAAGCCACTCCCCGACGGTAGGCGATGCCGGTCGAATGTGGTGGAGTAGCGGCATGGAGCTGACCAAGTACGGCCATGCCTGCGTCCGGATCACCGACGCCGACCGGCGGCTGACCATCGATCCGGGCGTCTTCAGCGAGGTGGCGCAGGCGGTGGCCGACGTGGACTCGGTGCTGATCACCCACGAGCACCCCGACCATCTCGATGTCGAGAAGCTCGCGGCCGCGGCGGCGGAGAACCCGCGGCTGCGGGTGTGGGCGCCGCAGGCGGTCGCCGACCAGCTGAAGGGCAACGAGGTGCTCAGCGAGCGGGTCACCGCGGTCGGCGCCGGGCAGTCCTTCGTCGCGGGCGGCCTGCAGGTGCGGACCTACGGTGGCCAGCACGCCCAGATCCACTCCTCGATCCCGGTGATCGCCAACGTCGGCTACCTGGTGGGCGACGCCATCTATCACCCGGGCGATTCCTACGTCGTTCCCAACGCCGTCGTGGAGGCGCTGCTGGTGCCGCTCAACGCGCCGTGGGCGAAGGTGGCCGAGACGGTCGACTTCACGATCTCGGTGCGGGCGCCCAGGGCGTTCCAGATCCACGACGGCCTGCTGAGCGAGATCGGTCGCGGCTCGTACGAGGGCCAGCTCAAGCGGGTCGGTGAGCTGTACGGCGTGACCTCCTTCCAGCACCTCGATTCCGGCCAGAGCGTCCGGCTGTGAGCTCGCTGGACGCCGCCCGGGCCCTGCTGGGGCGCCACCCGATCGTCGACGGCCACAACGATCTGCCTTACGAACTCAGGGAACTGGTCAACTACGACCTGGTCGCCTACGACATCAGCCGGCGGCAGAGCCGCACCCAGACCGACCTGGTCCGCCTGGCCGAGGGCGGCGTCGGCGCGCAGTTCTGGTCGGTCTTCGTGCCGGCCCGCTGGGCGGGTGAGCGGGCCGTGACCGCCACCTTCGAGCAGATCGACGTGGTGCGCCGGATGGCCGCTCGCTATTGCGACCGGATGATGCTTGCCACCACCGAATCCGACGTCCGGCAGGCCTGGCGCGAGGGCAGGCTGGCCAGCTTGATGGGCGCCGAGGGCGGTCATTCGATCGACTGCTCGCTGGCCGTCCTGCGGGCGATGTGCGCCCTGGGCGTGCGCTACCTGACCCTGACCCACAACGACAACGTGCCGTGGGCCGACTCGGCGACCGACCAACCGGTGCTGGGCGGGCTGAACGACTTCGGTCGCGAGGTGGTGGCCGAGCTGAACCGGCTGGGCATGCTGGTGGACCTCTCACACGTCTCGCCCGGCACCATGCGCGATGCGCTGTCGGTCACCAGCTCGCCGGTGATCTTCAGCCATTCCTCGGCGCGGGCGGTGTGCGATCACGTCCGCAACGTCCCGGACGACGTCCTCGGCTCGCTGGCCGGCAACGGCGGCGTCTGCATGGTGACCTTCGTGCCGTCCTTCGTCAGCGAGGACTGCCGCGGCTTCGAGGCCGAGGTCAAGGCCGAGATGACCGGACGGGGCGAGGACGTCCGGAACTGGGATGCCACGATGGCCGCGATGGCGGAACTCGCCGAGCGGCGTCCGCGGCCCCGGGCGACGATCGGCCAGGTCGCCGATCATGTCGAGCACGTGCGCGAGGTCGCCGGAGTGGCCCATGTCGGCCTCGGCGGAGACTACGACGGCTGCGACGAGCTGCCGGTCGGGCTGGAGGATGTCACCGGTTACCCCGCGCTGGTCGCCGAGCTGATCGAGCGGGGATGGTCCGAGGCCGAACTGGCGGGTCTGGCCGGGGAGAACGTGCTGCGGGTGCTCTCCGACGCGCAACCGCGCTGAACTGTGGTCGGTTGGTGCGACCCCTGGTGCGCGGCGGCCCCTGACCTTCTACAGTGCGGTGTTGCCTAAATCGGGCACACCGCCACTTTCGGAGGTTTCATTATGCAGCAGGTTCGATTGCGACTATCCCGACGGGCGGTGACCCTCGGGGTTGCGGCGCTGGCCGGCGTGGGAATGCTCACCTCGGCGTCGCTGATCGGAAGTTCCGAACCGGCCCACGCGGCGACGCCCTACAAGGTGCTCTTCGACAACAGTCATGGCGAGACGTCCGGCCAGGGTGACTGGATCATCTCGACGTCCCAGCCCGACCCGCTGGGCGAGAACGCGAGCCCGACGTCGGAGACCTCGTGGACCGGCGGCATCTCGGCCTGGGGCGTCGCGCTGCAGAAGACCGGACGGTATTCGCTGAAGACGCTGCCGGCCACCGGCCGGATCAGTTACGGCGACACCAGCAACGCCCAGGACCTGAAGAACTACAACACCTTCGTGCTGCCGGAGCCGAACATCGTGCTCACGGCGACCGAGAAGACCGCCATCATGAACTTCGTTCAGAACGGCGGCGGCCTGTTCATGGTGTCTGACCACACCGGCAGTGACCGCAACAACGACGGCTGGGACTCACCGGCCATCCTGAACGACCTGATGACGAACAACACGGTGGACTCCACCGACCCGTTCGGCTACTCGATCGACCTGCTCAACATCGCCAGCGAGAACCCCAATGTGATCGGCTCGGCCGCCGGGTCCGACCCGATCATCAGGGGCCCGTTCGGCACGGTCACGGGGACGATCATTCGCAACGGCACCACCGTGACCCTGAAGCCGGCTGACAACTCGGCCGCGCGCGGCGAGATCTTCCGCAGCGGGTACTCGGCATCGGGAACCACCGGAGCGGCGGTGGCCACCTCGACCTTCGGTTCCGGCCGGGTGATGTTCTGGGGTGACTCCTCGCCCATCGACGACGGCACCGGCGAATCGGGTAACACGCTGTACAACGGCTGGAACGACCCGGCCGGCACCGACGCCGCGATCGCCCTCAATGGCACCGAGTGGTTGTCCACCGGCGGCGCCACCACCGCGGGCGTTTCGGTGGCCAACCCCGGTTCCAAGACCGGCACGGTAGGCACCGCGGTGAGCCTGCAGCTGTCGGCCAGTGGCGGCACCGCCCCGTACACCTGGACCGCGACCGGACTGCCGGCCGGGTTGTCGATCAACTCCTCGACCGGCCTGATCTCGGGCACCCCGACCACCGCCGGCACCTACTCGGTGACCGCGACCGCCCGGGACGCGACCGGTGCGAGCGGTAGCGCGACCTTCTCCTGGACGATCAGCACCTCCGGCGGCACCGGCTGCTCGGGCCAGAAACTCGGCAACCCCGGCTTCGAGACCGGCACCGCCGCACCCTGGACCGCCTCCACCGGAATCATCGACAACTCCACCGGTGAAGCCGCCCACACCGGCAACTGGAAGGCCTGGCTCAACGGCTACGGCACCACCCACACCGACACCCTCACCCAGTCGGTCAGCATTCCGGCCGGCTGCTCGGCGACCCTGTCGTTCTACCTGCACATCGACACCGCCGAAACCGGCACCACCGCCTACGACAAGCTCACCGTCAAAGCCGGTTCGACCACCCTCGCGACCTACTCCAACACCAACGCCACCACCGGCTACACCCAGAAGTCCTTCAACATCACCTCCCTGGCCGGCCAAACCATCACCGTCAGCTTCTCCGGAGTCGAGGACGCCTCACTCCAAACGTCCTTCGTGATCGACGACACCGCCGTGACGCTGAGCTAGTTACCGCGCGACCGAGCACAGCACGGACCCGGTGCCGGGCCCGTGCTGTGTTGGCAGGTCGACGTAGTTGCCGTAGCCGGTCGGTGCTACCGGCCATGCCTGGACCGCCCAGGGTGTGCGAAAGGCCCCCAAACATGCGATCGTAAGCTCTTCGTGTGGTTTCTGACCTGGGCAGGTGCCCGCAAGAGGATGGCGGTAGCGATGCAGGCTTCCGGGTCGGAGCCCGTGTGGTATGAGGCGGGTCCTGGTCAACTGCGCGAGCTGCTGCTGGCCGGCCTGGTCGACCGGCTGCCCGCCGCCATCTACCTGGCCGAGTCCGGGCCCAGCGGGCAATGGATCTATGCCAGCCCGCAGATCGGCGAGATCCTCGGCTTCGATGCCGAGGACCTGATCGCCGATCCTGGGCTGTGGGCGCGCCAGTTGCATCCGGCGGACCGGGACTGGGTGTTGCGTTCGGAGATCAAAGCAGGCACCGGCCGTTGCCAGGTCGAGTACCGGATGATCCGCCGCGACGGCCAGGTGATCTGGGTGCTCGACGACGCCCTGCTCGATCGGGTCGGGCCGGCCGCCGGCCGTGAGCCGGTGCTGCAGCACGGGCTGCTCTATGACATCACCGCGCGCAAGCGTACCGAGCTCTTGCTTGCCGAACATGCCGACATCGTCGAGCGGGTGGCGCGCGGCGAACAGCTGGAGCTGACGCTGGTGGAACTCGCCGCCGCCACCGAGACTGTCAGCGGCGCCGCCCGGTGCGTGATCGAGGTAGAAACGGGAGCGGGCCTGAGCCATCCGTTCCTGAGCTGTGCCACCGGTCCGCTGCCGGAGTCCGAGCTCGCCCGGCTCGGTCCGGTGGTGCACCACGCGGAGTTCGTCGCACCCAACGGCGACCGGCTGGGCCGGGTCGGCCTGCACTACCCCGACGAGGCGGTGGCGCAGCAGCAGGACGGCGAGCTCGCCGGCTGGGCGGCCAGCCTGGCCTCGGTGGCGGTGCTGCGCGCGGCCGAGCACGCCAGGGTGACGTTGTCGATGTCGCTGCTGCAGGCAACCCTGGACGCCACCGCGGACGGAATTCTGGTGCTGGCGACGACTGGCCGCATTCTGGGGTACAACCAGAAGTTCCTCAACATGTGGCATATCGATCCGGCGATGCTGGTCGATGGCGCCGATGAGCTGCTGCGGCCTTCGGTGCTGCACCAGCTTGTCGATCCCGACGGGTTCAACCGGCAGGTCGACCGGCTGATGGCGGCCCCGGCGGAGTGCAGCTTTGACGAGATCGAGTTTCTGGACGGGCGCTTGTTCGAGCGGTACTCCCAGCCGCAGCGAATCGACGGGGTGTCGGTGGGCCGGGTCTGGAGCTTTCGGGACATGACCCTGCACCGGCAGCTGGAGCAGGAACTGCGGGCGCAGGCTTTCACCGATCCGCTGACACCGCTGGCCAACCGGACGTACTTCATTCAGCAGGTCACCGCGGCACTGGTCGCGGGCCACCGGCGAGAGAATGACCTCGCCGTGCTGCTGCTGGATCTGGACGATTTCAAGACGGTCAACGACAGCATGGGCCACATTGCCGGTGACACCCTGCTGATCGCGATCGCCGAGCGGCTGCAGGGCTGCCTGCGGGTGGGGGATGTCGCAGGCCGGCTCGGCGGCGACGAGTTCGTGGTGTTGCTGGATCGGCTGAGCAGCAGCGAGGATGCGGTATGGGTGGCCGAGCGGGTGCTCGCGGCCGTCTCGCGGCCGCTGGTTGTCGAGGGCCAGTCGCTGACCATCCGGGCCAGCATCGGTATCGCGGTTCCGACGGACGGCGAGGACGCCGCGGACCTGCTGCGCAATGCCGACCTGGCGATGTACACGGCCAAGCGGAACGGCGGTGGCCGCTGCCATCGCTACGCCCCGGCGATGCACGCCGACGCGATGGCGCGGATGGCACTCAAGGCCGACCTCGAACATGCCATCGACAGTGGTGAACTGGTCGTTCATTACCAGCCGGTGTTGGACCTGGGCAGCTTCGAGATCATCTCGATGGAGGCGCTGGTGCGCTGGCAGCATCCCGAGCGCGGCTTGATCCCGCCGGCCGAGTTCGTTCCGCTGGCCGAGGAGTCCCGGCTCATCGACCGGCTGGGCTCGGTCGTGCTGCGGCAGGCCTGCAACCAATTGGCTCGGTGGCGGCGCGACATTCCAGGACGGCAGGGGCTGACGGTGAGCGTGAACCTGTCGCCGAAACAGTTGTCGGACCCGTGCCTGGTCGACGACGTGCGACATGCGCTATGGCTTGCCGCCCTGCCTGCTTCGGCGCTGGTGCTGGAGATCACCGAGACCAGCCTGGCGACGCCGGCGGTGGACGCGGTGGCGGTGCTGAACAACCTGAAGGCCGTCGGCGTCTCGCTGGCGCTGGACGACTTCGGGGTCGGTTACTCCTCGCTGGGACAGCTGGTGAACTTCCCGCTGGACATCGTGAAGGTCGACAAGTCGTTCGTGCACCGGATGAACGGCGGCCAGCGCGGGGCGGCGCTGCTGCGCGCGGTGCTGCAGGTCGCCCAGGCACTGTCGCTGGAGACCACCATCGAAGGTATCGAGGACGAGCAGCAGTTGGAGCAGGTGCGGGCGCTTGGCTGTGGCCACGCGCAGGGCTTTCTGCTGTCGCGGCCGCTGGACGCCGAAGCCGCCTCGGAACTGCTGTCCGGCCGGACGTTGCCCGGTCCACGCCGTGACCGGCCGGCATTCGATAATGACGAGCATGAGTTCTCTGGCGATACGCGACGTCGGCTATGACCACTCTGATGCCCAGCTGTTGATCGCCGAGGTGCAGCAGGAGTACGTCCGCCGCTACGGCGGCCCGGATGACTCACCGGTGGATCCGCGGCAGTTCAGCGCGCCGGACGGCACGTTCGCGGTGGGTTATCTGGACTCCGAGCCGGTGGCGATGGGTGGCTGGCGGCGGCATGGCGATGACCATCCGGAGACCGCCTGGGCGCAACCAGTGGTCGAGGTCAAGCGGATGTACGTCGCGGATGCGGCCCGAGGCCGTGGTTTCGCTCGCGCCATGCTGGCTCATCTGGAGGAGTCTGCGCGCCGCGCCGGTGCCCGCTGGCTGCTGCTGGAGACGGGCCAGCGGCAACCGGAGGCGGTGCAGCTGTACCGCTCCTGCGGCTACCAGCCGGTGCCGCCGTTCGGCCACTACGCCGATGCCGAGTTGTCCATCCATCTTGGGAAGAAGCTGGTCGATAGCGCCACGGACGAAGCCCGCCCAGACATCAGCCGGCCGTGCGATACGCAGTCGCGATCGGTGGGTTCAGAGTCGGGATCGGTGGGTTCAGAGTCGCACCTCCGTGCGTAGCGGCAGCTCGGCGGCGTTGGGGCCGGCCTCGACGGTGAAGGTGCCCGGCTCCAGCGTCCAGCCGTCCTGCCAGTGCTCGAAGGCACGCCGCGCGAGGGTGATCGACGCCGTCTCGGTGCCTGCGGCGCTCAGCGTGACGCCGGCAAAGCCGGCCAGCCAACGGATCGGTCGCTCCACGACCGAGTCGGGCCGGGACAGGTACACCTGCACCACCTCGCGGCCGGTGCGCGCACCGGTGTTGGTCAGCCGGACCGACACGTCGGCAGTGCCGCCCTCGTGTGCCGCGGCGGTCACCGACTCATACTCGAAGCTGGTGTAGCCCAAGCCGAACCCGAACGGGTAGGCCGGTTGCGCCCCGGACCGCAACCAGGCCCGGTAGCCGATGTGAATGCCTTCCTGGTAGCGGAGCACGCCGTCGGCCGGGGTCACGTCGATGACCGGTACCTCCGATTCCACGGCCGGCCAGGTAGTGGGCAACCGGCCGCCGGGCTCGGTCGCTCCGGTGAGCACATCTGCCAGTGCCCGGCCGTACTGCTGGCCGCCGAACCAGGTCAGCAGCACCGCTTGGACCTCCGAGCGCCACGGCATCGTGACCGGTGAACCGGAATTGACGACGACGACGGTCCGCGGATTGGCTGCCGCCACCGCGCGCACCAGGTCGTCCTGCCGACCGGGTAGCGCGAGTGAGGTGCGGTCGAAGCCCTCCGATTCAACCTGCTCGTTGGTGCCCACCACCACCACGGCGACCTCGGCGTCGCGGGCGGCGGCGGCGGCCTCGGCGATCAGCGCGTCGGCGGAGGCGACGGCCGGTCGCGAACCAAGCGTGATGCCCAGGACACCCGGTATCGCCGGCGTGACGGACAGCGTGTGCGTCAGTGCCAGCCGGTAGCTTCGGCCCGCCTGCAGCTCGATGTCGATAGTGCTGGCCGGCGGCGACAGGGTGGCGGTGGCCGGGTCGTGGCCCTCGACATCGTTGTCGGCCTGCAGGACCACCGTGCCGTCAACGGAGAGCGTGGTCGGCCCCACCACGGCGAAGCCGAGCTGAATCCGACAGCTGGTGGCCGGCCGGTAGTCGGTCAGAATCTCCAGCGTCGCGAGGTCTCCCACCGGTGCGTTTCCCAGCCATACCAGCGCACTGGAGAACCTGACCTCGTCCAGCACCACCACGCCGGCGCTGGTGCGGAACCGGACGCGCAGGCCGACCGAGCCGGTGTCTGGATCGGTGAGCTCGTCCACCGGCAGCGCGGCAAGGCCTGCTTGCACCACGGCGCCGAGGTGGTAGCTGATGACCGTCGACGGCATGGCCTCGCGAAGACCCGTCAGCGGCGAAACCGTTTCCGTTGGCAGCACCGTCGCGCTGCCGCCGCCCTGGGTACGGGGCAGCTCGGCGTTCTGACCGCTGACGGCGATGCTGGCCGGCGCCTGCAACGGCAGCAGGCATTCTTCGTTGCGTACCAACACGATGCCGCGGACCTCGACCTCGCGGGCGAAGTCGAGGTCGACCAGTGGCCGTGGCTGAGGGGGTGGCTCGGTGCCGAGTGCGCCCACCCGTGCGGCGAGCCGCAGCAGCCGGCGGACCTTCTCCTCGATCGCCTCGACCGGAACCTCGCCGGCTCGCACCGCCACCACCAGCGCATCGCCCCATGCTCCGTCCGGACCGGGCATCGCCAGATCCTGCCTGGCCCGGGCCGCGGCCACCGAGCGGACCGCCGTCCAGTCCGAGATCACCAGGCCGTCGAAGCCCCATTCCTCGCATAGCGGCGTGCGCAGCAGATCGTTCTCAGACATCGTCACGCCGTCGACAGCGTTGTAGGACGACATCACCGTCCATGCCCGGCCGTCGCGGACGGCGCGCTCGAACGGAGCCAGATACAGCTCACGCAGCGCCTGGTCATCGACCTGCACGGAGGCGGTGAACCGCTCGGTCTCGAAATCGTTGGCGATGTAGTGCTTCGGGCACGCCGCGATGCCGGAGGCCTGCACACCGCGCACGAAGGCAGTCGCGATCTCAGCGGTGAGCAGCGGATCTTCGGAATAGGCCTCGAAATGCCGGCCGCCCAGGGGACTGCGGTGCAGGTTGATCGTCGGGCCGAGCACCACGTCCACGCCTTTGCGGATCGCTTCGCCAGCGGCCACCGCACCGTAGCGGTAGGCGAGTTCGGGGTCCCAGCTGGCACTGAGCGCCGTGGCTGACGGCAGGTTCAGCGACGGATCACGCTCGTCCCACACCTGGCCGCGCACGCCCGATGGGCCGTCGGACATGACGATCGAGCGCAACTGCACGGCCGGCTCGGGGTGCGTGCTCCACATGTCCGCACCGGTCAACAGTCGGACCTGCTGCTCGATGGTCAGGTCTCGCGCGATGGTGCTGAGTCGTTCGTCCAGCTGTGCCGGATCGGTCTCGGTCATACAGGTCCACCCCTCTAGGCCGCTGCTTGGATCGTAGTTCGATCGCACCCGGCGCCCGGACGTCCGCGCATCGTTGTGGATAACTCACGTCGCCGTCCACAGCCGCCGGCGCCAGAACGCCTAGCGTGCCCACCACCCAATATCCTCGAAGCACGGTCCTCCACGGACCGCTGGCTCCTGTTGGTAGTGGGCCTTCTATGGCAGAAAGGCACCGTCTGTGGCTGCGTCAGTTGACCCCGATCGTCGGGAGTGGGATGTCATCGTCATCGGGGCGGGGGCTGCCGGTGAGAATGCCGCGCAGTACGCGACGCAGTTCTCCGGTTTGCAGGCGGTGCTCATCGAGGCCGAACTCGTCGGCGGTGAGTGTTCGTACTGGGCGTGCATGCCCAGCAAGGCGCTGCTGCGCCCGGTCGAAGTGCTGTCGACGGCGAGAAATCTCCCAGGTGTGAAAGAGATTCTCGGTGACCGGCAGCTCGATGCTCAAGCGGTGCTGGCACGGCGCGACGTGGTGGTCAACCACCTCGATGACAGCTCTCAGGTCGACTGGGCCCTCGGCGTCGGCATCGACGTGGTTCGTGGCTACGCCCGGCTCTCCGGTGAACGCGAGGTCACCGTCACCACCGCGAGCGGCGACGAGCGGGTGCTCACGGCCCGGCATGCGGTGGTGCTCGACACCGGCAGCACGGCGGCGATTCCGCCGGTTCCCGGACTCGCCGAGGCGCGGCCGTGGAATTCCCGGGACGTGACGAACATGCACGACGTACCGCGCCGGGTCGTGGTGGTCGGGGGCGGCGTGGTGGCCTGCGAATCGGTCACCTGGCTGCACGCGCTGGGCGTCGCCGAGATCACCGTCATCGAAGGCGCATCGAGACTGCTGGCCAAGAACGAGCCGTTCGCCAGCGAGATCATCGAGGGCCAGTTCCGAGCGGCGGGCATCGCGGTGCGAACCGGCACCAAGGTGACGTCGGCGCAACGGGCGGAGGTCAACGACGCGCCGGTCGGCCACCGCCACGGCGGCGAGGTCACGGTGAGCTTGGACAATGGCGAGACCGTCACCGCCGACGAGGTGCTGGTCGCGGCAGGCCGCCGCCCGAACAGCGACGACATCGGCCTGGAGACCGTGGGTTTGAAAGCTGGCGGCTTTCTGACGGTCGATGACCACCTGACCGTGCAAGGAGTAGATGGCCAGTGGCTCTACGCGATAGGTGACCTGTGCGGCCGCGCGTTGTTGACGCACATGGGCAAGTACCAGGCGCGTATCGCCGGTGAGGTCATCGCGGCGCGAGCGGCCGGTCGGCCCCTGGAGGCTGGGCCGTTCGGCCGGCACACCGACGTGGCCGACCACGACCAGATCCCGCAGGTCACCTTCACCGATCCCGAGATCGGCTCGGTGGGCATGACCGAGCAACAGGCACGCGAGCAGGGGCTGCCGGTGGAGGTGGTCGAGTACGACGTCGCCGCACTGGCCGGCAGCTACGTGCTGCGGGACAACTACGTCGGTCGTGCCAAGCTGGTGATCGACAGTCAGCGAGATGTCGTCCTCGGAGCGACCTTCGTCGGCACCGGCATCACCGAGCTGACACATTCAGCGACCATGGCGGTGGTGGCCGCGATCCCGGTGCCGGTGCTGCGGCACGTGGTGCCGTCCTACCCGACCGTCAGTGAGGTGTGGCTGCGGCTGCTCGAGGCGTTGGACTCCCGGCGCAGGGAATAGGCAGCGCACCCGCAGTCAGGTGCGGTCCTGCGCCTGGGTCTGCCGAGAACGCTTTGGTCCGCCGAGACGACGAGCCGGCTCAGGCGACAGCTCAGGCGCTGAGCACGACCTTCATGCAGTCGTCCCGCTTGTTCTTGAATGTCTCCTAACCCAGCGGTGCCTCGTCCAGGCGCAGCCGGAACTCTGGCACACCGGCAGTCCTCGGCGCGTTGCGTCCGCGGCTGATTCGTACTGTGGTCATCGGATTTCTCCTGAACGGACGACCGCCCGGCGAATGAGAATGTTGCGCCGGCGGCAGGCGATCGATAACGCCACACCGGACGTAGCCCGACTGGAGCTTGCCAGTCGAGCGCCGGCCGCCTGGCGGCCGGTTCCGGTGTGGCGTCGAAGCCGGTGGGCCTAGCGCGCGGCCCGAACGGTGTCGATGCGGCGCTTGAGCAGCACACCGATCGCGATCATGCCGACGCCAAGCCCGAAGTGCAGCCAGTTGTCCGCGGTGTTGAGCGGCACGAAGTTGGCGCTGGAGTTCTTGTCGATGATCAGGCCGTAGATCCACAACACGAGGTAGATGACCCCGCCGCCGACCAGGTACAGGTACGCGGTGCGTGCCTGCCGGGCCATCGCGATCCCGGCGACGCCGAACAGCAGGTGGACGATGTTGTGAAGCACCGAAACCATGAAGAGGCCGAGCAGCTTGGCCATGGAATCGTGCCCAGCGAACTTCATGTCGCTGTAGTGCGTCGTAATGCCGGGAACAAACCCGAGAATGCCGACGAGCAGGAACACGACGCCGACTGCCATCGCTGCCTTCTGTAGATCGCTGCGCGTCGTCGGTGCGGTTCCAGCGTTTGAGCTTGCCACTTCGCCTCCAAGAGGTTCGGGCATGATGGCGGCGAAGCCGCTGGCAGTGCTGCGGTGGACTCCGTCCGCCGGCTACTTGCCGAGCCAGCCTTCAACCCTAACGCCGGACTTGAGGGAATGCAACGTGGCGGATTCCGCCCCTGCCCGCTCAGGGCACCGGTCGGCCACCCGCGGCACGCAGCGCAGCCGCCCTGACCGTTGTCCGAACCGGCTGCACCGGCATATGACGGGCTGGCGCGCGAGTTGGTCGCGGCAAGTGGGCCGGACGGGTACGTTCGCCCGATGGTGTTCATCGGTGGTTGGCGCTCACGCCGGCGCGGCGGCTACGGGCCCTACGGCGGCTACGGTCCGGCGGGATATGGCCGCGGCTACGGCGGCAACTCCTGCATGCGCGATGTGTGTCTCGTGGAGAGCGGCTGCTGCCTCGCCGACCTGATCGGCTGCGGCCCGCAGCTCGCGCTGGTCGGTCCGTCGCTGGTGCGTCGCTCCGCGCGGGCGGCCCGCGCGGCGGCGCCCGGCCCGGCTCAGGACACCGCACGGCCTGCCGAGAGAGCCCCGAGCGGCTGGCTGCTGCGCTTCCTGTTGGCGGCCGTCAGGCTGTACCAGCAGGAAATCAGCCCCCGGCGCCGGCCGTGCTGCCGGTACAGCCCGAGCTGCTCGCACTACGCGGCGCAGGCATTGCAGGCTCATGGCCTGCGGCACGGCGGCTGGCTGGCCGTCCGCCGCCTGCTCCGGTGCCGCCCGGGCGCTCCCGGCGGGCTCGACCCGGTACCGTCGGTCGGGAGCTAGTTTTCGCCGTAGGTTTTCTCGATACCCCAGTGGTCCCCCGGCGGGTTGACGTCGCGGGACGAGCTTGACCGTGGATTGCGCCGCCCGGGTGGGCACCGTACTATCGCCCTCAGTGGAGTGCCTTTGGCCTGCGCGCGGCTCAACAGCAAGCCGCATCGATGCTCAGGCGGGCATCTACTGACAGAAATTGCCTCAGTCAGCTGCTACAGACTTCGGGCCAGTCAGCTAATGATCGGATCGCCGGCGATGAAATGTCCGCCCATCGAGATGGGATCAGCCAGCGTCTGCGTCATTCGTCCGGACCTGACCAGTAAGAATGGGCGGCCAGCCGGTCGGCGTCCGTCCGCGGCCGCCCGAGATTCGTACCGCTGGAGAGCTTCTGACTCCGCTGCACGCCGCGCTGAACTCACAGCGCCCGCTCTGTCGAACTCAAGGAGTTCCGAATGACCGAGGAATACACCCCGCCTTACACCTCCACCCCCCTGGCGCCCGGCGCCGACGTACCGCCGGTCGTCGGCTACTCGACCGGTGCTTCCGATGCCACCGGCACGTCCGGCAGCACCGGTGGTAGCGACGGCGGCACCGTTGACGTCGCCAAGGGCCAGGCATCCGAAGTGGGTCAGGGCGCGGTGCAGGCCGGCCAGCACGTTGCCGGCGTTGCTAAGGACCAGGCGGCCAACGTGGGCGCCGAAGCCGGCCGTCAGGCCAAGGATCTGCTGTCGCAGGCCACCTCCGAGGTCGGCCAGCAGGCCGGCCAGCAGCAGCAGCGGCTCGCCCAGGGCATCCGCTCGCTCAGCGACGAACTCCACTCGATGGCCTCCAAGAGCGACCAGTCCGGCCCGGCCACCGACCTCGTGCGCCAGGGTGCGCAGCGCAGCAAGGACATCGCGTCCTGGCTCGAGCAGCGCGACCCCAGCAGCCTTCTCGACGAGGTCAAGACCTTCGCCCGGCAGCGTCCCGGCACCTTCCTGCTGTTGGCGGCAGGCGCCGGCCTCGTCGCCGGCCGGCTCACCCGTGGCCTGAAGGAGGCGGCCAGCGACCAGAGCTCGTCGTCGCAGCCCTCTGACGTCTACAGCGGCCAGTACAGCGGCGGTACCCAGTACGGCGCGGGCACCCAGTACAGCGGGGGAGCGCAGTACGGCAGCGTCGGTACCGGCGCCGGCTTCGAGACGGTTGCCGTCGAGGAGGTCGACGTCGTACGGCCCTATGCCTCCAGCGAGGACGGCCCGACCGGCTTCCCGACCCGGGGCACCCTGTGAGCACGGCCTACGAGGGCACCAGCCCCAGCCCACCCGGCGAACGGCCCTCGATCGGCGAGGTGCTGTCTGACATCAGTGCCGACATCACGACGCTGATGCGTCAGGAGGTCGCGCTGGCCAAGGCCGAGATCACCCAATCGGCCAAGCAGGCCGGCAAGGGTGCCGGCATGCTCGCCGGTGCCGGCGTCGCGGGCCACATGGTCCTGCTCTTTCTGTCCATCGCGCTCTGGTGGGCCATCGGCGACAAGACCGGCCACGGCTGGTCGGCGCTCATCGTGGCCATTCTCTGGGCGATTATCGCGGCGGTTCTCGCCTCGACCGGCCGGAAAGAGTTGAAGAACGTCGACGGCGTGCCGCAGACCACGGACACCGTCAAGAAGATCCCGAGCGCTGTTGCAGGAAACGAGGAGACCCGATGACGACGAGCAACGACCCCGACCAGATTCGCGCCGAGATCGAGCAGACCCGCGCGAACCTGTCCGAGAACGTGAACACCCTCACCGACACGGTGACCCCGAGCCACATAGCCAAGCGGCAGGCTGACAAGGCCCGCGACGCGGTGTTGGGCGTCAAGGACAAGGTGATGGGCACGGCAGCCGATCTCGGGTCCAGTGCCTCGGATAAGGCATCGCAGCTGACCGGCATGGCGTCGGACAAGGCCTCGCACGTGTCAGACAAGGCCACCGACGTTGGCGGTGCCGTCACCGGAGCACCCGACACGGTGAAGTCTCGCGCCGCCGGCAATCCCCTCGCCGCCGGCCTGATCGCCGTCGGCGTCGGCTGGCTCGTCGGATCGATGCTGCCGGCCAGTTCTGCGGAGAAGCAGGCCGCGACCCAGGTCAAAGAAACCGCCACACCGGCGGTCACCGATGCGGTGAAGGAGGTCGCGGACAACCTCAAGGAGCCCGCGCAGGAAGCGGTTCAGTCGGTCAAGGACACCGCGACTGACGCCGCGGCCACCGTCAAGGACGAGGGCAAGTCCTCGGCCCAGGACGTGCAGGGTAAGGCAGCGGAGGCCAAGGACACCATTCAGGAAAGCCGCAGCTGACCTATCCCTTTCCGACCATTCTTATATCTCTCCCGCGCGGCGCGAGTTCTCTCGCGCCGCGCGCGCGTTTAACAGAGAGAAGATCCATATGTCCAGCGATGCGATCGTGCTGCTTAAGGCCGACCACAAAGAGGTCAAGAGCGTCTTCAAGCAGTTTCAGCAGGCCGGCGACGACGCCGAGAAGAAGAAGGGTGAACTCGTCGGCAAGATGATCGAGCTGCTCACCGTTCACACCTACCTGGAGAACGAGCTGATCTACCCGGAGGTGCGCCGGCTGCTCCCTGACCTCGAGGACGACGTCCTGGAGTCCTACGAGGAGCACCACGTCGCTGACATCCTCTGCATGGAACTCAGCACCATGAGTCCGGACGACGAGCGCTTCGATGCCAAGACGACGGTGCTGATCGAGAACGTGACGCACCACATCGATGAAGAAGAGCAAGACTGGTTTCCCCAGGTGAGAAAAGGTTTCTCTCGAAAGCAGCTGTCCGAGCTCGGCGAGCGGATGCTGGAGATGAAGAAAACCGCGCCGCGCAGCCCGGCTCAGCCGAGTGCCCTGAAGAAGACCATCGACGCGCTGGTCAAGTAGCAACAGGCCCGGCGGTGCACCAGCGGTGGAGTCAGCCGCCCCGGCTGCTCAGGACCGTGGAAGTGTTGATCTTGAGCATCCCGTCGACCGACACCAGACCGAACGACGTCCGCTCCTCGGCGATACGACCGTTCTTGAACGTGTAGCGGATGGTGGCTTCTGCCGAGTCGGGCGCGCTGCCGGTGGCATTGCTCACCGAGACGAGTCGGATCCCGTTCCAGAAATCGTCGTATGCCTGCCGGCCCTTGGCGTGGTTGTTCTGGTACTGCTGGGTCAGGCGTGACCAGCCGGCGTCGGTGTTGTCGGGCAGCAGTTGGTAGTAGTCCCTGATCGCGCCCGCCAGCTGAGCCCCGCTTGCCGCACCGCCGGCCGGTGGTGGCGAGCTGCTGGAGGCCGAGGTGGAGGCCGACGTCGAAGCCGACGTCGAGGGGGGCGTCGAAGCCGACGTCGAGGGTTGGCTGGCCGAGGTGCTCGCCGCCGCGGCAGAGCTCGCCGGTGCCTGACTGGTCTTCGCCGCGGTCGAAGCCGCGGTGGAGCGCGCCGGCGTGGTGGGTGGGGCGCCGGTGATCGCGGTGGTGCCCGCGGTCGACGGCTTCGTCGCGGTGCCGGTGTGGTTGCGCCCGCTCAACAGCACGATCGCCAGCACGATCGCGCCGACGAGCAGCACCACCACCGCAACGGCCGCCAGTAGGCCTCCCGAACGCCGGCGCTCATCACCGTCAGAGCCGTCAGAGCCGTCAGAAACTACGGGCGGCCGACCGGACGGTGGCGGGTTGACCGGCGCCCCGGCCTGGGCTGTCACCGTCGAGGCGCCGGGTCGTCGCCCGGGCGGTGTCTGGCTCATCCCCGCTGCTGCGGCTGCCCCCGCCCCCGCGGCCGCTGCCGGCGCCTCAGCCGCCGGCAGTGCCGCGGTGCCGGCTCGCGAGGCTGGCCGGCTCTGATCGAGCCGCTGGGTGGGACCGGTCTGCCGGTCCGAAGGCGGCTCTGACACCGCACCGGACGGCTGGGCCGGACGCAACGGCGGACCGACCGGCGCTGCTGCAGCCAGCGGTGGCTGCAGTGGCGGTGGCTTGACCGGTGGTGGCGAGTTCATCGGCCTGGTGGCCACCGCCGTCACGGCCGCGGAGTCGCTGTGCAGCGCAGTCAAGGTGTGCGCGACATCGATCATCGGTGGTCGGTCCGCCGGGTCGACGGCCAGCATCCGCATCAGCAGCGGCGTCAACGGCCCGCTGCGCCGCGGGGCGACGATCTCGCCGGAGGCCACCTTGTGCAGCACGGCCATCGGGTTCTGATCGGTTCCGAACGGCGGGGTTCCCTCGGTTGCTGCATAGAGCGTGGCCCCCAGGGAGAAGACGTCGGAGGCGAAGCTGGACTCGGTGCCCCGGGCGACCTCGGGTGCCAGGTAGGCAGGCGTTCCGGTCACCATGCCGGTGGAGGTCAGGCTCGTGTCGCCGAGGGCATGGGAGATGCCGAAGTCGGTGATCTTGGCAGTGCCGTCCTCGGTGATCAGGACGTTGCCGGGCTTGACATCGCGGTGCACGATTCCGGCGGCGTGCGCCGCCGCGAGCGCCGACGCGACCTCGCCCCCGATCCGCGCCGCTTGGGTGGGCGCGAGCGGACCCTTGCTGTTCACCAGATCCTGCAGGCTGGTCGACGGCAGGTACTGCATGATCAGGCACGGCAGGCCGTCGTACTCGACGACGTCGTACACCGGCACCGCGTGGGCATGGTGCAGCCGGGCGGTGATCCGCGCTTCGCGCATGGCTCGCCGGCTGGTCAGCTCGGCGTCGGCCTCGCTCAGCCCGGGTTGCGGGAGCAGCTGCTTCAGGGCGACCGGGCGCTGCAGCAGTTCGTCCCAGGCCTGCCAGACGATTCCCATGCCGCCACTGGCGATTCGGTGCACCAGCCGGTACCGACCGGCGATGAGAGCATCTGGCCCGCTCACAGGCAACTCCCCATCTCGATCCGGACCGGCCGTGTCTTTCCAGCGACCCTACCGACCCCGGCCGCTCACCGGGGAACGGGAGGAGGTCTGAAACCCCGGGGGTCGCGTGCCGCGGCCGTAGTCCTGAGGGCGCTCAGTCCCCGCGGCGGGCTCTGGTGGTCTAGATTCGAGGTAGACGAGCTTCGGACAGCGGGGGCGATCGTCGCACTTGGCACGAAAGCCGTCGCGGACAGCGCACGCGCGGGGATGCCGAGTGGATACCCGAAAGTGTGGGCGCGACGATGACCACGGGTGACCGGTGGGCACGACTAGTGGCAGCCGAGCGTGCGGGCACTGCCGTCGACCGACCGCAATTGCTCGACGAGGCCGTCGCCCTCGGAGTCGATGGGGTGGCGCCTGGAGTTCTCGGGTGCTCCGTCACCGAGCTCGACCAGGACGGCGGCGGGCGAAGCGCGGCCGCCTCGAATTCGCTGGCCGTCTGCCTGGACGAGGCTCAGTTCGAGGCCGGCGACGGCCCGTGCCTGGCATCGGCGCGCACGCTGCGCCCGCACCGGATCGACGAGATGGCCGCCGACCGCCGGTTCTCGGCCTTCTCGTCCGAGGCTGTTCGGCTCGGTGTGCAGAGCTCGCTGTCGCTGCCGTTGAGCGCGACACACCGGCCGGCGTCGCTGAACCTGTACGCCGCCGAACGTGCGGTGTTCGCCGGCCAGCGGTGCCAGGCGGTCGCCGGCCTGCTCGCGCGCTGTACCTCGGTGCTGCTGTCACCGCGGAGTCCGGCCGCTGCGCCGTCTCCGCGCATGGCCGAAGCCTTGTCGATGGGCCGGCTCGTCCGGCAGGCACGGCAACGGCTGGCCACGAGCCGCGATCTCAGCCCGGCGGAGGCGTTCCAGTGGCTGGCGATGCGGTCGAAAATAGAGCAATGCAGCATTGTCGACGTCGCACGCGGCGTATTGGGCAACGACGGCGAGGAGCACAAATGAGCACCGCAGCCGAACCGGGTCTGGGGCTAGGGGACGGCCTGGACCTCTCCGGGATGTCGATCAACGAGCTGTGGCTACGGCAGGTTTCCGTCGGTGGAACGGCCGGCAGCCTGGAGACCGAGGCGTACCTGCTGGGACTGCTGACTCCCGACCGCTACCAGTACGACGTGCTGGCTCAGGCTCTCAACGAACACTTCCTCGAGCTGGGCCAGGATCATCCGGTCGGCTACTGGGACGCCACCGTCGCCCACTGAGACCGGTTGCGTGGAAACCGGTCGCCTCGATTCCGGCCTCCAGCGGTGCCGCGGTCAGCCGGCCAATCCGGACGCCTTCGGCTTGGGTACGTCGAGCGCGCCGGTAAAGATCACCTCGTTGGCCACCTCGCGCAACTTGCGGTGGCTGTGCTGGCTCACCATCCGCAACGTCGTGAAGGCCTCTTCCTGGGTGAGAAGGTGCGAGTTCATCAGGATGCCGACCGCCGTGCCGATGTCGCGGTTGCTGGTCAGCGCGATCTCCAGGTTCTTCACCTGGTCGCGCGCCTTGGACAGCTGGCGTTCGGCGACCAGCACATCGCTGGCCAGCGACACCAGCAGCTGCACCAGTTCCGCCTGATCATGCTCGGCCCGACGAGCGGGATACCGGCACACCAGCACCCCGATCGGGCACTGGCTCTCGGCGTCTGCGCCGGTGGTCAGCGGCGACGCGGCCGCACCGATGGCCACCGCAAACCAGTCCGGACCCGACAACGGTTGACCGTCACCCGACAGCAACTGCCGGGCCACCGGTGACAGCGACGCCTGCTGCCCGACGCAGTCGGAAGCTGTTCTGGGTGCGGCGGACGCTTCGAACCGGCTGACCCCGCTGTCGGTGACCAGCTCTACGGCGCAGTGGGTGCCGGTATGCCTTGCAAGAGACGTCGCCAGCGATCCGAACACCGTCATGGGGTCATCGGAGCGCACGAGTCCGGCTGCGACGGTTCTGATCGAACGGATCGACTCGGGGTTCACGTAGGATGCCGAGTCGCCGGAGATGGAAAGTGACACTGAGGATGTGGTCGTGATCATGGCTTCTCCGAATATCGGAGGTGATGCGGCGTGCTCGATGCGATCGAGACGGACCGCGAGGCTCTTATCCAAACCTGCCAGAACTATAGCCGACATCGAGCGGGAGTAGGGCTACCTCGACGTCGCCGACAGCTGGCGCATCGGCGTGCTTGAGCGGACTGCGCACTCGGATCTACACTGGACCTACTGACGGTATCTCGCGTACCTCCAACCTCGGGGTGCCGCCTTCGGCGAGCCACCGAGTGAAGACACCGTCTTCGGAGTGGACGACAGCCATCACCGCTCAGCCCGACCAACTTTACCGCGACGGCAAGCCCGTCGATGACGCCCAGCTCAGCACCGCCAACAGCGAACTTTCAAACCTGCTGCTCGAAGGCCCGGACGTGGTCCGCTTTCTACAGCAGGTCGCCGAGTTGGCCACCACGGTCGTGGCGCCGCCCGCGGCCTGCGGCATCACGTTGCGCCGTGACAACCAGGTCAGCACCGTCGCGCACAGCGGAGAACTTGCCTTGCACGCCGACGAGATCCAGTACGGCAGCGGTCAGGGCCCCTGCCTGCAAAGCTTGCACACCGCCTCGATCGTGCACGTGTCGGAGCTGGCGGCCGACCAGCGCTGGCCCGAGTACCGGGGCCACGCGCTGGCGCACGGGGTGCGCAGTTCGCTGTCGCTTCCGCTGATAGTTCAAGGTGCCGGGGTCGGTGCCCTGAACCTCTACACCAGCACGCCGCACGCGTTCGAAGCGCCGGAGATCGATCACGCCACCGGCTTTGCCTCCCAGACCTCCATCGCCCTGACGATCGTCCTGCGCCACGCCGACCAGGTTCAGCTGGAAGACCAGTTGCGCGAGACGCTGGCGACCCGCGCGGTCATCGACCAGGCCCTGGGCATTCTGATGGGCCAGCAGGGTTGCACGTCGACCAAGGCCTTCGCCGTCCTGCGAGGAGCGTCCCAGCACCGCAACCTCAAGCTGCACGCCGTCGCCGCCGAACTCATCCAGACAGTCACCGGACAGCCGCCTGAGCCACCCCGGCCGTTCAGCCGCCGACGGTAGCCAGCGGTTCTGCCCGCGCCGCCGTCAGTGGGTCGGCAGGTCGCCCGTCGAGATCAGTTCGTCGGCGATGTCGCGCAGCTTGCGGTTGCTATCCTGACTGGCCAGCATCAGCATCTGAAAGGCCGTCGAGGCGGTCACCTTGAACCGCTCCATCAAGATGCCCTGCGCCTGGCCGATCGCCTCCCGGCTGCTGACCGCCGCGCGCAGGTGACTGCGGGCCCGCTCTCCGGACATGGCCACCGCCGCGTGGGTGGCAAAGAGCAGCGCGACGTGCTCGGACTCGTCGCCGAAGGCATCGGTGTCGCGGCTCAACAGGTTCAGCGCTCCTAGATCCTCGCCCTCGACGAAGAGCTGAACCGCCAGCATGCTGCCGACCCCGAGTTCGCGAGCGCGCAGGACGAACTGCGGCCAGCGCCGCTCGGTGGTCAGATTCGACAGGCGCACCGTTCGCTGGTCATACAGTGACTCAAGGCATGGGCCCTGGCGACTGTCGTACTGCGCATGGTCCACCGCTCGCGACAATTCGCCTGTTGCTGCCAGCGTTTTCACGTCCCGGCGCTGCTGGATCTCGGAGATGCTGGCGTGGGTCGCACCAGGCACGGTCTCGACTGCGGCGCGCACCACCGCGGTCAACGTCCGGTCGAGGTCCTGCTCGAGCTCGAGCAACCTGGCCAGTCCGGCGAGGCGATCGGCGAGTTCATCGTGCCCGGCGCTGGTGCCGGTGTCCTCACGAGAGGGCTTTCCCCTGCCGTTTCGGACTTCCTGGGCTACTGTGTCGTCCTCGGCCATGTGGCGTTGCCTCCTGACACCGTTGCTGGCTTGCTCGCAGAGGCCGCGCCGCCAGTGCACTGTGACCAGCGACCGAACAGTACATGCCGGCTGACGCCGTTTGGATTGTTGACAAGCAGTGACCAGTAGTAGACGGTATGCGAACACTGGGTATCAACGTCCCGGTCTGTCACAGCGATCTGCTTCCTTACTCAGGAACTTTAGCCAACGAACTTAGCCACGAAAACGAAGTTAGCCACGAAAGGGGTGTCCCGTGGTCGCTCGGTCAGGCCTTCGACGCTGGTACCGGCCGCTACTCTCCGCCGGGGCCACCGTGGCATTGTCCACCGTCGCGCTTGTCGGCCTGACGGGCACGTCAGAGGCGGCCGGCTCGCTGCCTTGCGATATCTACGGTGCTGCCGGCACGCCGTGCGTCGCCGCGCACAGCACCGTGCGCGCGCTCTTCTCGGCCTACGCCGGCAGCCTTTATCAGGTGAAGCGCGCATCGGACAACGCCACGACCGACATCGGCGTGCTCGCTACCGGCGGCTATGCGAACGCGGCCGCGCAGGATGTGTTCTGCGCCAACACCTCGTGCATCATCACGGAGGTCTATGACCAGTCGCCCCGCCACAACGACCTGAGCATCGAAGGGCCGGGGACGGCCGGAGGACAGGACGTCGGCGCCAACGCGAGCGCGCTTGCGGTGATGGCGGGCGGCCACCGGGTCTATGGCATCTACATCGCCGGCACCACCGGGTACCGGCACCGCGTCGGTGCTGGCGTCGCCGTCAACGGCCAGCCCGAAGGCATGTACATGGTCGCCAGCGGCACTCACGTCAACAGTGGATGCTGCTTCGACTACGGCAATGTCGAGGCCAACATCGACGACACAGGCAACGGCCACATGGACGCGGTGAACCTCGGGACCACCTGCTACTTCGGTCCGTGCACAGGCACCGGCCCGTGGGTCGCGGGCGACCTGGAGAACGGGCTCTTCCAGGGGGCGGGCTCCAATACGGCCAATCGCGGCAACGCCAGCCCGTTCGTCACCGCACTACTGAAGAACAATGGTCAGAACACGTTCGCTCTCAAGGGCGCCAACTCCCAGACGGGTGCCCTCACCACCTGGTACAGCGGAGCGGAACCCGCCGGTGGCTACTCACCGATGCACCAGGAAGGTTCCATCGTCCTCGGGACGGGTGGCGACAACAGCAACGCCTCCATCGGCTCTTTCTTCGAAGGCCTGATGACGGCGGGCTATCCGAGCGACGCGGCGGACAATTCCGTGCAGGCAAACATCGTCTCGGTCGGATATGCCGGTAACAGCGCCGGAAACAACGGCGCGACCGTCACCGGGCCGGGCGGAAGGTGCGTCGATGTCACCGGTGATGACTCCGGCATCGACCTGGCGCCGGTGCAGCTCTATGACTGCCAGTCCTACGCCGCTGACCAGCACTGGACGCACAACTCCGACGGCTCGCTGAGCACCCTCGGTCGGTGCCTGGACATCAACGGCAACGGCACCGCGAACCTGGCCCAAGTGGAGCTCTGGGACTGCAACGGGGTGGGTGGGCAGAGGTGGGTGCAGCAGGCCGACGGCTCGTTGCGAAATCCGCAGTCAGGACGCTGCCTGGACTCGCCAAGTGGCGCCACCGCGAACCAGACCCGGCTACAGATCTATGACTGCAACGGCTCCGCGGCCCAGAAGTTCTCCGTCAACGGAGGTGGCACTATTGCTGGTCCTGGTGGGAGATGCGTAGACGTGGCGGCCGATGACTCCGGCGGCAACCTGGCGGCCGTGCAGCTGTATGACTGCCAGCCCTACGCCCTGGACCAGCACTGGTACCACAATGCCGACAGCTCGCTGCAGACCTTGGGTCGCTGCCTGGACATCAACGGCAACGGCACCGCGAACAACACCCAGGTCGAGCTGTATGACTGCAACGGCGTTGGTGGGCAGAAGTGGGTGCAGCAGGCCGACGGCTCGTTGCGAAACCCGCAGTCAGGACGCTGCCTGGACTCGCCGAGCGGCGCCATTGCCAATCAGACCCGGCTACAGATCTATGACTGCAACGGTTCAGCGGCCCAGAAGTTCGCGTTGAACTGATCGCGCTGCTGGAGAGCCGAACCGCGCGGATCAATCGCCCCGTATTACCGGTCTACAGGCGTCTTGGAGATGTGCAGCAGCGTCTTGCTGGGAACGCAGCCGACGTTCACGCAGGTGCCCCCGAGCGTGCCGGCATCGACCAGCAGAACGGTCTTGTCGCCTGCCGGGCGGTGATCGCGGCGCTCATCGCCGCGCCGCCCGATCCGCCACGACAAGTCGTATTCGGCGTCAGTCATTCACAGCACCGCCCGCCAAGTCTGCGCGGCCGGGATCCGGACGCACGCAGCCAACGCGGCAGCATTGTCCGCGGCCAACGACCGCGCCAACATCACCGTCGGGTGTGGAAGCAGTGCACGATGCTGAAGTGACCGCCGCGCCTAGACGAACTGGTTTTCCGACAGTGCTGGGCCCGTTCGGGGTTCCGCCGGCTGTGGACGGCGCGGACGGTGTCGCAGTGCGGTGACGTGGTGCAGTTCACGACGCTGGCGTTGCTGGTGTTGCGGCTGACCGGGTCAGGTGTCGGCCTGTCCGCAGTGGTGCTGGCCGAGATCGTCCCGGTGCTGTTGTTGGCGCCGGTCGCCGGGTCGGTGGTGGATCGGCTGCCTCGGGTGGCGGTGATGGTGGTCGCTGACGTGGCCCGGCTGCTGCTTGCGGCTGTGTTGGCGGTGTGGCATCGCGACGTCGCGGTGGTGTACGCGGTCGCGTTCGGCCTTTCGGCCGGGGCGGTGTTCTTCAATCCCGCCGCCGGCTCGCTGCTGCCCACCTTGGTCGAGGATGACGAGCTGGTCGCCGCCAACAGCGGAATCTGGTCGGCCGCGGTGCTGACCCAAATCGTGCTGGCCCCGGTGGCCGGCCTGCTCGCGTCCACCGCCGGTTTCGGCTGGGCCTTCGCCGTCAACGCCGCCAGCTTCGGATTCAGCGCGCTGCTGCTGCATGGATTGCGTGCCGGGGAGGCGCCCCGACCGGTCATGACCGTCGGCATCTGGCGCCAGAGCCGCGAAGTCCTGGCCGTGCTCGGCCGGGATCGGCTGCTCCGCGCGCTGGCCATCGCCCAAGCGCTCGCCGCCCTGTCGGCCGGGGCGACCAGCGCGCTGCTCGTGCTGCTGGCCAACCGCCGGTTACACACTTCCGGCGGCGGTTACGGACTGATGCTGACCGCGATCGGGGTCGGGGCGTTCCTGGGCCCACTGCTTCTCAGCCGGATTTCGGCCCACGTCCGACGCCCCCGGACGCTGTTCGGTGCGTTCGGGCTGCGTGGCCTGGTCGACCTGGTCCTCGGGACAGTCACCGCCCTCCCAGCCGCCCTGGGGGCGCTGGTGTTCTACGGCCTGGGCACCTCCACCGGCAACGTCACCTTCAGCTCGCTCATCCAGTCCCACGTCCCGGAGCGGCTACGCGGACGGGTGTTCAGCGCTTTCGACCTGATCTGGCAGTCGATGCGCCTGGCCAGCCTGCTCCTGGGCGGCCTGCTCGCCGACACGCTCGGCATCCGCGCCGTCTTCTACACCGGCGGCGCGCTACTGCTCGCGGCCGCCCTGGCCGGAGCCACCGCAGGGCACCCACCGGACCAGCCGGTGCGGCCCTGATGGGTCGGTGAGCGGGCGATGGGTTCGGTGAGAGTCGTTCGCCGGAGGAAGTGAAATGGTCGCCGTCGTGCAGGCGCCATTCGCGGCAGAGGTGATCATTCTCTAGGTTATGCAGAATTCGATGGTCTACCGTCGGCTGAGCCCGCCACGCGCGTCGGTCGATCCTGACTGGTGAGAACTGCGAGCGCCAAGGCGAGGGGGCACAGCGCTTGCGCACCGGCAACGATCCGCTCGCTGAGGCCGAGCAGGTTTCCGCCCTGGAGTTCGGATGCCAGCCAGGCCAGCAGCGCGACCAGCAGGACGGCGGTTCCACGGGCTGATCGACGCCAGGGGAGATGGGAGGCCGCCGGCCACAAGGCCAATGCGATGAACCCGAGCGTGGCCGCTGGCACGTGACCGGAGGATGGCTGCGGCAGCGCGGCGACTCCGATCGTGGCGGCGCCGCCCACCGCGAGCAGTGCACGCGAAACGCGGCCGGCGTCGGGTAGGCCTGCCGCTGTCACCAGGTGGCACGCTCCGAGCATCGCCAGGCCGATCGTCATGATCCAGCGGTCGGTAGCCCCATGGGCTGCCAGGGCGCTGATGGTGTCTCGGAGCGGGTCATAGCATCGAGGCTGGACGGACCCGGCCCAGGTCCAGCCACCGATCAGCGCAACCGGCGCAATGCCTGCAGATACCAATGCCCACCGATGCACGTCCCCAGTGTGCTGCACCACTGTTCTGTACGGGGCGCCCAGGTCCCCGACCGGCTTCGCCGCCAACCGGCCAACCACGATCACCCGCCGGCGCCCATGGCCAGTAGGGACCACACCACAACCCGGGCAGCCGGCCACGTCCCCCGCGGTCTCGACCGCCTCGGTCAGGTGCCGAGCGCGCTGACATAGGCCGCGAGGTGCTCGCCGGTGAGGGTGGAGCGGGCGGCGACGAGGTCGGCGGGTGTGCCCTCGAAGACGATCCGGCCGCCGTCGTGGCCGGCGCCGGGGCCGAGGTCGACGATCCAGTCGGCGTGCGCCATGACCGCCTGGTGATGCTCGATGACGATGACCGACTTGCCGGAGTCGACGAGCCGGTCGAGCAGGCCGAGCAGTCGCTCGACGTCGGCGAGGTGCAGGCCGGTGGTCGGCTCGTCGAGGACGTAGACGCCGCCCTTCTCGGCCATCTGGGTGGCCAGCTTGAGCCGCTGCCGCTCGCCGCCGGATAGCGTAGTGAGCGGCTGGCCCAGGCTGAGGTAGCCGAGCCCGACGTCGGCCAGCTGAGTGAGGATCTTGTGCGCCGCCGGCGTGCGCGCCTCACCGGCGCCGAAGAACTCGCCGGCCTCGGTCACCGACATGGCGAGCACCTCGCTGATGTTTCTGGCGGTGTCGTCGTCGCCGAGTCGATATTCCAGCACCTCGGCCTGAAATCGCTTGCCGTCGCACACCTCGCAGCTGGTGGCCACGCCGGCCATCATCGCCAGGTCGGTGTAGATGACGCCGGCGCCGTTGCAGTTTGGGCAGGCGCCCTCGGAGTTGGCGCTGAACAGCGCCGCCTTCACGCCGTTGGCCTTCGCGAACACCTTGCGGATCGGATCGAGCAGTCCGGTGTACGTCGCCGGGTTGCTGCGCCGCGAGCCCTTGATCGCTGCCTGGTCGAGCGACACCACCCCGTCCCGGCCGGACACCGAGCCGTGGATCAGGGAGCTCTTTCCCGACCCGGCCACGCCGGTCAC
>JAABUK010003135.1_pt1 | contig 28350 bp, 38 predicted proteins | sample 5559141 | NCBI WGS metagenome assembly JAABUK01 (sample SAMN10711869, study PRJNA513367) | rock metagenome | isolation source: Antarctica rocks | place: Antarctica: Victoria Land, Pudding Butte nord | collected 2016-01-03
CCGGATGTGGCCATCAACCTGGCCAACCTGTACCTAGCCCAGCGCCAGATCCCTGCAGCCATCCAGCTGTACACCACCACCCTGCAGAAGCACTACAAGAACAACTCCACCATCATGCTGTACCTGGCCAGAGCTCTGTATGATGACAACAAGAACAGCCAAGCCAAGCGAGTTCTGCTGAAGGCCATCCACCTGCAGCCAACACAGACTCTGTTGCGCTTCAACTCTGCTGTCACCATGCAGGTGCGACTGCTTTGCATGTGGTGTCACCACAAGCTTGTTGCTTTTGGCATTCCTTTGACAGGTGCTTGCACATCAGGCATGGCTTGTTACAGGCTTGGTTGAGCTTGTTCTGTAGTGAGTGTGCAGCCTGTTTGGCTGTGGCACGAACGTGCCACTGTGTGTGCTATGCAAGCCATCACAGTCATGCAGCAGGCACACAGGCTACTGTGCCCCTCATCAATTGGCTTACGCGTTTTTAACATCAGTCACATGTAATCCCCTTTGTGTAGCCTTTTTAGTCATGTTTACACAGGACTCATACCCAACCAAACCCAAAGAGCCTCTTCAACCCGTTTCATCTGTGCTGACTGGGTGTTTTCCTGATGTAGAAAGACTCAGAGAGCAACCTCAACCCGATTCATCCAGGCTGACTCGGTTGTTCCTGATGTGAAAAGACTCAGAGAACACCCTCAACCCAGTTTATCCAGGCTGACTCAGTTCTTCCTGGTGTAGAAAGACTCAGAGAACACCTTCAAGGCTGAGAGGCCAGCTGGGGATCCCAACAAGCTGCCAGAGTATGAGCGGGCGCTGCAGGAGCTGAAGGCTGCCTACACCCTGTTTGCTCGCCTCTTGCAGCTGGACCGCCGCCACAACCCCATCGACATCAAGAAGCTGCAGACTCACAAACAGTACTGTGAGAAAGCCTTTGCCCAAGCAGAGGTACTCAGCACTCACACTTGTCCCATGTCTTGGAACGCTGTTGTCTGCACCTGGTTGGCAATCATTTGTCACACCTGTGTTCAGCTTTTCATCTGATGCTTCTACGCTGCCCAAAAGAACAACTCAAGCAGTTTCTCCATGGCCTGACAATCATTCGGCACCATACACAAAAGGCTGAATTGGCCAAGCATTGCTGTAACACATGAACAAGGAATGCTTGCAGCACCACAATAGAACAGACATTGTCGCGATTGCTTGTACAAGGCTTGATATAACAACCAAGTCAGGGTCGATTCCTGCTTTATGCACTCACAGACTTCTGTGGACTGTTCAGAAAAAGCTGGAGAGCGCACACCGTGAGGCTCAGGTGCTGGAGATCAAGCGGCAAGGCCAGATGAAAGCCCTTGAGGCTCAGCGAGCCAAGAAGGAGGTCACCCTCTGCCTCCTTGCCTCCCTACCATACAGTGCCTGCACTGACTGTATGGCTGCTGCTGCTGGACCAGAACGCCCATGCACCTAGGCCACCCTTATCCTTGTCTCGTGTCTTTTCAGAGTCTGAGCAATTCGTTTCGGTAGTGACTCACATGGGCATGTCATCTGATGGAACAGGTCCGGTGTGATTGGCTTCAGATACATGCACATACTATTCGGCATGCTGCATGCTCCTTGTGTTTTGCCCCCAGCAGTGCACAACACCACAGGCACTATACCACACCCTGTGTCTGCTGACAAAGTAAGGCAAGCTCATGTGGGAGTGTGTGTGTGTGTGTGTGTGTGTGTGTGTGTGTGTGTGAGTGATTGCTGGCACGTAAGTCCTGCCGTGCTGAGAAGCTTTCCTTGGGTGCAGGCTGAGTCAGTGCGCAAAGCAGAGGAGGAGCGCATGAAGCGGGAAGCCAAAGAGGCCTTGCTCAGGGCCAACAAGGAGCGCTTGGATCGCCTCCAAGCTGCCTGGAAGGAGGACCAGCAGCTCAAGGAGGTACCAGAACCATGTAGCTCTTGCTTGTACAAGCAGTACACCGCTGAGTGTTGCTGTTTGTGGCTACCCTCTGGCCATATGGCATCAAAGGGTCATTCACTGGCAGCAGCTCAGCTTGCATGCCTGACAGCAGCAGTTTATTTGCAGCCAGTGCATGTCATTCACAACCCTTCCTAGCCCTGCACAGTACACGCTAGCTGCGCACATGTTTTGCATGCTGGACAGCATGATAGCTGTGGTAACAGCCTGCAAGATGATGGGCTTGTAGCCCTTTGGAGCTTTGGAAGTGCTGGCATTTGACACCTTGTTGGGCTCACAAGCAGAATGCCAGAAAAAACCAGGCAACCGCTGCCCTCCTAGGACATAGCAGACTTTTGCTTACAAGACAGGCATGAACGCAGTCTTATGTGCCTACAGGCTGCACAGCAGGGGGATGCCACAAAGGTGGACAAGCGAAGGAAGAAGAAGCAGAAGGAGCAGGCCGAGGACGAGGCTTTCCTGGACAATGAACAGGATGATGGCGAGTACGAGCAGGGCAAATCAGGTCAGCCTTCTAAAATCTGTGCCTGCATTGGCCTGTCTGCAGGAACTGTCAAACCTCAATAACAGCAATTTTGTCTCACTTCAAACAGCACTACTAGGCTTGGCCATAACATTATTGTATACATTGTCAGGTATACTTTTGGCGCAATACCCTCTCACTTCAGTAATTGTGCAATGTAGCTGGCGTTCGTAGCTGCTACAGCTTGAGCAGGTCTTAGCACACCCTTTCACCAGCAATTTTGTTGCGTTGCTGAAATTTTGCACCCATTCAGATGATGAACCCGAGCCTGAGTATAATGAGGATGCTCGCCGCAAGCTGGCTGCCACTGGCCTAGAAAGTGATGAGGAAGAAGCAGGGGCTGGTGAGGCATCTGGGTATGACACTGATGACAATCAGGCAGATGCGCCCCCGGCGGGTTCACGAGAACCCCAGGGAGAGGACGCCGAGCTGGCAGCAGCTGGAGCTGTGAAAGGCGGCAAGAAGAAGCAGAAACAATCAAGGTCGAGGAGCAAAAGCAGGGAGAGGGATACTAAAAGCACGCCCCGGCTCAAGAAGAGACAACGAGAGCCAGGTTAGTAAGCTCAATGTGGATCATGTTGCGACAAGCCTGTGCTGTTTTCAGTGCCCATCTTCACCTTTGCTGTGTCTTGTGTAACTTGTGGTGTGATCACCAACCAGCAGTCAGACAGACAAACGTGCTGGACATTGATGGTCAAACTTTGTGTGCAATGTGATTTGTGTGTTATGTTAGTTGACAATGCTTGCATGCTGTCAATTTCTTGTGTCATGGCAACACTCCTCTTCACATATTGCCCATTTGCTGCTGCAGAAGCTGACACAGCGCCATCCACCAGTGCTCCAGCAGATGCTCTTGACAACATTGATGATGATACTGAGGCAGCTCCAGCCCGGAAGAGCAGAAAAGCTGCTGTCTTTGATTCTGATGAAGAGGCAGAGGCTACTGAAGCCGCTGGGGACCCTGATGCTGTGCAGCCAGAACCTGCGTCTGGTAGTGGTGATGTCAACATGGCTGAGGTTTTTGGCAGTGATGATGATGATGAGTGAATGTAGCTCTCAGCTGAAGAGTTGATTACCTCTGCCGTTCCTTCTCTTGCCACTCTTTTGTCCGTTGTTGAAACCATTGGCAGGAGGGCAACACAATCAAGATGTTTGCAGCATTTGTTGTGGTACCTCATCGGTGCACTTGGCGCCTTTTGGCAGTGAGGATGCAACGGGAAGCATGATTATGTTGTTGTAGACTTGTGCATGTTGGCATGATGGCTAGGAATTGTATGCGTCTGCATCATCCAGCTCAGTAGTGACATTTGCCTTCATGCCGCGACTGGTTGAGATTTGCAGCCATATGTCAGCACGACGACTGTTTGATTCAGAATCCCCCTCGACTTGCATCTTTGCCAAATCTGATCTGACTGCTTTTATATCAGTCTGATGCTGTATGCTACCACAATTTATCTCCTCGGGTTGCATGACGTACGTCAAGGTGCCTACCATGGCTCGTTGTTGCTGCTGTTCAGCAACATATCAGTGTTGAAGGCAGGCATATCAATGTGTTCATTGCTTTGTTCTATTGCCAAGGCAATGGAGGAGACTTTTGCTCGGTCTTAGGGCCCACACCAGCAAGAGTTTCTTTGCTGGATTGCTAGGAACAAAGGGACAAAGAAAGGTCTTCGCCATTTCTTCTTCAAGGTCATCGACCAATGCGACCTAGAGCAGCATCTGTCTTTGGGTTTGCTGTGTAGTTCTGCAGCGAATACATGACATGTATAATTAACAGCTTGAGAGTGAAAGTAGACCTCACTATTGCACAATGTGGCATAGCTGCTGCATATCACCTGGACATTGACAAGGGTCTCATCAACAATTGTCTGAAGACTTCGAAGGTCTTTGATGTACAACATGCGCAGGATAGTGGCTGCTACGTCTGTTTTCTTATCTGCAACATACCAGGACGGTTTATGCCATGCCTCGCAGCAAGCGAAGCCAACTGTCATCACTCAGACACCTAAGCGAGGATCACGGAGGCCATCAACCATCTATGGTTGATCTGCAGCAATATGCATGATCACACCCACCTCCTGTAGTGAAGCCTAGAGGGAATTTGTCAACATCTAGATGGGACAGCTGCGTTGCAGCTTCTCTAGCTGCTTTGCTGAGCTGTGAGTCCTCCAGGGCAGGTAGCAACTGGTCAGATACCATGTCTCTGGCTGCCTGCAAGTGACAAAACATACTTAGGACAGCACATCTGATTGCAGTGGCCCCAGAGCACTCAAAACTGCAATACATGGTTGAGAGATTGTAGAATACTTGAGCACCATGACAACAGATACAAGTCCTCATGCAGCACATGCAAGCTCTTGTGCATACTTGCCTGCAATGACTCCATTGGTGCATCTGTATCCACCAGCTGCAGCTGCTTGAGCAGGTGTTGAATGGCTTCTGAAGTTTGTGGGTCATCAACTGTGTGGGAGCACAGCCACATCTCGGTAAGCTCACAAGCAAAATGGTAAGCAGCAAATGAGTATGGTGGCCTTACTGTCTGTGTAGACATGCTGTTCTTGCTGGGATTGTGGGAGAGCAGGCTTCTGTCTGTTCTGTGATGGTGCAGCTGTGTTGAAATTGTCAGCTGCAAGTGTGAATATCAAATCAGCGGTGATTGCTTGCAGTCAAAGTACAACAATGCTCAATGAACTCACCCTGGTCCTGATACTCCAAGCTGATGGCGTAGCTCAGCAACCAGTCCAAAACGGCGGCTTTTGAGCTAGCTTCAAGAGCTATTGGACATTGCACATCTTCCACATACTACACTGGAAATTGACCACACTTCAGGGCTGACTGCTTCACAACACCAAGCAGAGACTCGACTGTATCTGACCTTCCGGAAAATCCCATCCCAGGAGGGGGTTTTGATGTCAGATAAAGCTTTGCGATCTTCGATGCTGTATTGACGCACCTGCGCAAAGGGCTCAGCTCTGAAGCCGAGACACTGCTGTGCAAGCTGTGACCTTGCGCAGGCTGTCACTCACTAGCGAGCATCATGACGCTCTACCTTTGTGTTCTCGAGCCACACTATAAGCGATGCAAAGTTCACATCGTCTTCAATGAGATTCTTGCTGGGTTTGGGATACTTCAACGCTTTCAACAATAAGTCTCGATGGTGCATGCCTGCACAAGGCAGTACTGACGGATACCGACAGCTGTCGATCAGTGGATTGCTTTCAGCAAGGCACTCACAATGCGCTGCTCAGCGAAGGCACAGAGATGTTCTCCCAGGCATTGCTTTATTAGACATGCAAAGCAGTTTGACTCTCTGCAGTCAACGCTGAGGACAGGGTCGGGCCAAGCATGCCCTTGCTTTGCAAAGTGCAAGCCATATTTTTGATCGCATCTTTTTGTTTGCTGGAAGTTTGCTACACGATAGCAAAACAGCGCAGACTTTGCAGTGCTTACGAGCCACGAAAACTCAGTGCTGAACAAACTTGACCGTAAATAGGCATGTTGTCATCATTGCGGAATGGCTCTAAGACGTTGAGCGCATGCTCGAAGGGTCAGTCAAAAGCTGCCGGTAATCGAATTTAGCAAGTTGGCAAACTTTTGATGCTATCTGTTGTATGTGCAGTCGACTGGAGCTCAGCTCTTGCAGCATCTGCTCAGCAAACTGCAGGCACAGTTGGCACTCCTTACCAAAACATCACCAGCTTGTTGAGTCTTAGAAACTTCACCACAGAGCAGAGAGGAACCACTGTATTATGTGTCCGCAAACTTGACAAGGTGATGCAAATGCAGTATCCCATAGTTCAATGGATGTGTCCCTGCTGCAACACAATATTTTCCACACATAGGTGGTCATCATGGCTGATGGACAAGTCACCCGGGGCAATGAGATTGTGAAACCTAACGTCAAGAAAGTCCGAAAATTGAACGACTCTGTCATTGGAGGATTTGCAGGTGTGCTAAACAATTGGTTGATAAGTTTTGGACACCACCCAGGTATCCTTGTTGAATTTATACAACATATAAACGTCCATGTGCTACAGGTGCTACTGCGGATGCTTTCACGTTATTTGAGAGGCTGGAAATGCAGCTGGAACAACATCCAGGTGAACCAGTTTCTCGACCTTTTTATGATGCTGTCCTTTTGCTGCGTCATGGCAGACCTTGACATGCATCACACCCTGACAAATTGTCTCAATCTTGTAGGGCAGCTGACACGTGCTGCAGTTGAACTTGCAAAACTATGGCGGACAGACAAGTACTTGCGAAAGCTGGATGTAAGTTTTATTTCTGAATTGTGCAGAAGACAGCAATGCCATTCAATTGTATTTAGTCTGACCATACTGATTTTTTCAGGCTGTGATGGTTGTGGCAGATGACAAGCAAAGCCTTACCATCACAGGCAATGGTGATGTGCTAGAGCCTCATGATGGCATCATTGGTATGTCAACAGCATTGCTTACATTGCTCCTGCAGTAGCCACACTTGAGGGCTTGATGAGTTCTTGACTGCAACTGTTGTGCTGCAGCTATTGGTTCGGGAGGCTCATATGCATTGGCAGCTTCAAGGGCATTGATAGACATACCAGAGCTCACTGCAATAGAGGTTGCCAAGAAGGCAATGACCATTGCAGCAGACACATGTATTTACACAAATCACAACTTCACCACAGAGACTCTGGATTCAAAACAAGAGCTAGAAGATTGACATGATAATGGATTGATGAACGGTGCGCAATGCTTCATGCCTTTGCATTGAGTTGTGGTAGAGGTCTTAGCCACCTGTGGCACAATCTAGACTGAGGTTTTCAGCCCTGGCATCATGTGAGGTCTTCAGTGCCTTTTGACATTGTGGCTACAAGCACAAGTCCAGCATGGGGAGCAATGCTGTCACTACTGCAGCCTTGACATTTTCTGCCGTGTTGAGCTGATTGTTGGAAATAAAATAAATGGTCATGCCTCTGACTTGAGATCTTGGATGACGATCAACACAAATTCTGCATCTGCAAGGTGAAGCAACATAGTTACACAGACTTTCCAATCTGCAAACAGAATGCTACATGGCAACATTGCTTACGTGGGGCAACCATTATCTCCTGCTTCATGGAGCGGATACGGAGAAACTCCAAATCATTCTGCAGCCACAGCCAAGTGTAAGTGTTAACCACATATGATAAGGCTGCTGATGACAGCAGCAGCAACTCGCCAAAGGTCAGACTTGAGCTGCATCAATGCCATTGTGGCAATGTGGAAGCTGTCTCCACGTCCGAGTTTCAGCTGCTCACCTGAGGATCAAGGTCACGCACCATATTTCTGGCCAAACCTGCCAGCTGTGGTATCAAGTGTGAGTGAAGCTCAGCGATTTCTGGCTGCACTTGTATATCACAGGTTTGGTCCTCATTGGCATGGCTGTTAAGCAAGTGCCTTTGTGCAAGACAAATACCTCACAGGTGGTTTTAAGTATCACACCGTCCTTGTTTACAACTATGCATCCCAGTACACCCTGCATGCACGTTCCAGATGTTGTTCCCGTCCCCAGAACCATCATCTGCCCTTTGCATCACGTTTGCGTAGACTCACCTTGTGGGAGCTGATGCGCTGCAAAGTGGACTCTACATCGGACTGCGCCGGGCAGAACAGAGGTCTTGCGTGGTCTTAACGATGCAACCTTAGGCAGACACATGACCTCAAGCTCACCATTGCGCCAGGCTAGACCCAGCAGCAGCCCACTGCAGTGGTGGAGGGACTCTCAAGCACACTCAGATGCTCTTGGTCCCGGAAATCCTCTTGTGGCAAGCTGAAGGATGCTGTAAAATTCCCTGCAAGGGTCGACCTCACGCAATTTGCCAGAATTTGTAGCCAACGTCGGATAGCGTGCTGGAACCGGAAGGAATTGGCGATCGAAATCAACCTGTCGCAGCTTGGTACAAAGCTTCAAAGTTCACAGATTCTAAATCAGGGGTTTGAGGCATGCCCGAGTGTTATTTATCCAGGTGCTCGATTGTGTGATGCAGCTCCGCATGCGCACTTGCTGCGGCGCGTTTGATGTAGCAGTGAGGCATGATAACTTGCGCGCTATCTCTTATCTAGTGCAGCGGTGGCTGTGTGTCCTCAAAAGGAAATCAAAAGTAGCCTTAAGCTGACAGAAGGGCATACTGCTATGTCAAGGGCCTACTGCGGGATAGCGGGAGTATCACTACCTTGCGCACTTGAATGGTAGTGCAGCACGGAGTCTGCAGTCGAAATACAGAAGCAATAATTTACATACTGCAGCATTGCATGAAAAACAAGTTTTGCTGAAGTCTAAACTGGATACATGTAGACATTACCATGAAGTACAATGTATGTAGTATCAGGGAGACCCAATGCAAGGAATATGTGACTAGCCGCAAGCTCCGTCAGTCGCCCAACAAAAGGCTACACATAGGGGTCCAAATATGACTACGACTGGGCAACCCTGCTGTACTACTGTACAAAGGATGCACAATTGCTCCCTGCTATTGCTACAGCGCATTGTGACAATCTAGGCCTTCAGGCCAAGACTCAACTAAAACTTCCAGTGCTTTCTACCCAAAAGTGTTCTCCCCACTGTAGGTGATGTACAAGAAGCCATCCTCGTCTTTGTGGTCATCATACACCTCTGACATCAGTGCAGCTGTGCACAACACAATCTCATTAGGACTGGAATACTCTGTGATGCCAACACTACACAGAGTGTTGCCGACACTACACAGAGTGTTGCTAAAGATGGCAATCAACTGTGAATGTGCTTACCTGTGGGAGGCAGCACGTTCTTGACAAACATGAAAATGGCTTTCTCAGGGCTGACTTTGATCCTTTTGCGGATAACATACACAAATTGTCCTACTGTCAAATCTCCTGGAACCAGATACCTGCAAAATGAACATCCCTTGGCTGCTTGCGATGGGTATGAATGAGCACAGAGGGATAAGTAGCAAAAACCGGTCTCACTTTTTCTTGTCGATGTCAGGGATCTCACTTCGCTCAGCCTTTTCCACAATAACCTGCGTGCCAGAGACTAGGTGACGGTCCTGCTGCGCCTTGAAACCTTGCTCAGACTGAGATGCACTCACCGGAATTCTGTCAGGGTATTTATCACGAATTCTTTGGGCTTCCGCCTGGCGCTTTTCTGTACACAGTTCGTCGTTGATATCTGTCTGCCCAGCCCAATTTTGTTGGCTCTAACATGCACGACAACGAAGCAAATCATCAAAAGCTCACCAAGTGGGTGCTCCTCCTTGAAGGTCCTCTGTCGCCCGCTCATTTCCAATAAAAGCCTGTCAAGATCTAAAGGTCTAGTATGTTCTGACAACCGGAACAAGGTTGGAAGAAGCAATTCTAGCGAGAGTTCTTTGGCTATAAAAACTGCTGCCGGAAGATGAGGCTTGCTGGGGTGTTGCGCGTAGCGGTCACAAGATCAACAACATCTTCCGAGTCTTGACACTCCACTGCTGCACATTCACTACTTCAGAATCCTCAACCTCGCGGGCCGTGTTACGCTCGCCGTCGTGACATGCCAGCATTGCTTAACACTAAGAAAAAGCCAACAAGCTCTTTCATACATTTATGCAGGAGACACGGCACGTGCAACGAGCAGGTAGACATGCTGCTAGCGCTAGGTCACTTACAACAGTGAAAGATACCGTTGCAACGTACAATTGACTGAGCTAACAAATTACAAATAATTAATTAATGTGCTTGCACATTGTTTGTCGCTGTAGTCACTTGCCAACGCACAACGCTACATCACGCCACAGGGTTCGCCTGACCAGTTGCACCGTTGTGAGTGTGTCTACAAGGACGTGACCGGTCCCTTGGACAATATCCTATTTTAGAGAGGGCCTTGCATGATTGTGGCTGCATGAGTATGGCACTTTCTCCCGTTATGGCCGCATCCTCCTTATGGCCGCTTTCTCCATCAACAGCACGCATTGAAAATATGCGGGAGCGTTGCATGCAAAAACAGTTTCCTTGCTGCCATGATTGATCACCTGCAGATAGTAATAAGGGTAGTAAGGCATCACATGCCTGATGATCGGCAAGGACTGTGGACTTGCAGCAGCTGTGGGCAGCAGGAGGGTGATCTCAGTACAAAATGTACCTAGGTATTACTCGAGTGGGCTCCCTTAGCGTTGCTGATGCTGAGAGTGCCAAGCCGTCCACCAGCGGACGTCCGGTCGATGATCGCGTTGACTCCCTCATAAGCAGAATACGTCCTGCAAGACATAGTGAGGAGAGACGATATCGAGTGGCACAGTATGTCAGCGGTATCATTGCAAGGTGTTTTCCCGCAGATCAGGAGGTACGGCACGGAAGGCCCAGTTTGGCTGTCTGGTATGTCTGAGAGGGTGTGCTAAAACCTGTGTAAACACAGGTGCAAGCGTTCATGTTTGGCTCTGTGCCTCTGAAAACATACTTGCCAGACGGAGACATTGACCTCTCTGTCTTCCAGTCAAGCGGCAACTCCCTGCGTGACACCTGGACAACCAAACTGTGTTCGGTACTGGAAGATGAGCAGCGCGACCCTTATGCATCATTTAGAGTCAGAGACGTGCAGGTCATTCATGCTGAGGTACAATGTATACTTTGCCCTGCAAGGTCATGCATGTTGGTGTCACTGGTTCGGCTCCTGTGTTGGACCACGGGTGGACTTTTGCAGGTCAAGCTTCTCAAGTGTTTAGTAGACAACATTGTGGTCGACATCTCCTTTGAAACACTTGGAGGCTTGTGCACAGTGGCCTTTCTGGAATCAATTGACAGGCACATCCAGGGAAACCACCTGTTCAAAAGGAGCGTCATCTTGGTAAGCAAGCACCACCGAATTGTTTGTGCAGCAAGAAGCCTTTTCTGTCCTGACTTCTGCAAGCTTGCATTGTAGGTAAAAGCCTGGTGCTACTATGAGAGTCGTCTACTTGGTGCACATCATGGGCTCATTTCTACCTATGCCCTTGAAACAATGGTATTGTACATATTCAATGTACACCACAGAGACCTAAACTCGCCTTGTCAGGTTAGCAATCATTGCTGAGAGCTTTGTAACTATCAGCTGAGACACGGCTTCATTGGCTACTGATGGATTGCTTCAAGGAAGAGCAGCCATGTTTTTCTGCGCTCTACCAGGTGTTACACAAGTTTCTGGAGGTTTTCAGCGAGTTTGACTGGGACAAGTACTGCCTCAGCTTACAAGGGCCCATTGTGCTGTCAAGTTTCCCAGACCCAAGAGGCAAGTTCTGCTTAGCTGGATGTTTGCTTGTCACCTGTCATGCCAGTCAAGGCCATCATGCATATGCTTGAGGGGAGTTGCTATGAATTGCTTTTGTCTGTAAACCTGACTGTAAGACAAGCAAAACAGTCAACATCAAAATGCAAAATTTTGCAAGCAACTCAGGGAACACAGCAGCTCGCTTGCATCTGAATGCTCTTTGGGTGTAATCACAGACGCTATTTGTGCACATGCCTGGTGGAATCAAAGCTCTGGGTGTCTCCCAGTGTAAGTATACATCTTCATTTACACCCTCCTATGCTTCAAGCGGCATCAGCTCCTGTCCAGTGCATCAAAACATTCGGAATTCGATCCCTGATGAAATGCAGCACACACTGACATTGAGCTGACTTGCTACAGTGGAGCATCCACCGGAAGTGCACGAGGACAGCTTGTTGCTGAGTGAAGATTTCACAGATGAGATGATGGAGATGTACAGCCCGACACGCCAGAAGCCAAGCTCAGACAGCAAGCCAGTTGCGTCACAGGCTAGCAGGAGCTTCCCTGTCAAGTTCTTGAACATCATGGACCCCTTGCTGCCCAGCAATAACCTGGGGCGCAGCGTCAACAAGGCCAGCTTTGCCAGAATCAGAAAAGCGTTGGCACATGGTGCTCAGACCTTGACAAGCATTGTTGGAAAGGTATGTCATAATAAGCTGGAGATTGATGACCAACATTCACCACCTGCAACATATGCTTTGAGCATATTGCGCATCGAACAGCTGCCGTCCATGCATCTGCTATGTTTTGTAGCTATTTCAGATGCTCCTCTGTGTGTGTATCAAATCTTGCAATGCATTTTTTTACAAGATTTTCTGCTTGTTATGTGACATGCACTCTGACACTGTCCTCTGTCTGGCACAGGATGAAGAAAATGCTGTGCTGGCAATTGACAAGTTCTTCAAGAACACGTGGAATGCTCAGAGACCCATGCCCAAGGCCCCCCCACAGGGCACCCCCCACCAGCCCCCTGCTAGCTGGCAAGGCAACAAACCCATGTATGGGTACGGTTCCCCTGTCATCAACATCCCTCCAGAGCATCTGCAGTACTGGCAGCAGTACCAACAGCAGCGCATGCTGCACCACCTCCAGCAGCAGCAGCAACACCACTACCAGCAACAGGTCCAGCATGCTGCCAGGCACCAGCAGCGTGGAGACCAACAGCCTCTGCCTGTGTCTACACCTCTACCCTCACATGCCCAGTACAACCTGCAGCAGCTGCAACAGCAGGCAAGCCAGCGGCAACGGCCTGCCATGATGCCTACTGCCAATGGTCATGCAGACCCTCCTGCTAGAGTTGCATCACCCTTTGCAAGTCATGCCAGGACAGCCTCGTCTAGCAGTCTTGTTCAGCCTGGGCCCCCAGACGCTGCTGCACAAACCCTCACTCCCCTACCTGCTGCTGCTGCTGCTGCTGCTGCTGCTGCTGCTGCTGTTGCTGCTGCTGCTGCTGCTGACGAGCTTGAGGACCAGGCTGAAGAGCATAGTCTTGGTGATTCACAGCATGATAGTCCAAAACTGTCACAAGAGGAGGACGCTACAGCATCAACATCAGCGCCATCTGTCCCAGCAGAGTCGCAACTGCATCTCATAACACAGGTGCCAGAGGCGTTGCCTGGGGGCTCCTCCCTGTTACCCAACCCATCTCAACAACCCTTCTCGTCCAGCATGCCAGCATCAGCTGCGATGCCCAGTCATGCACCCTCTTCTCTTCCTCCTTCAGCTGCTGACAGCATTACAGCAGGGCAGGTTCCGGCATCTAGTCCTGGTCTTCCTGCCAACCTGGCTACAAGCCCTGCCTCATCTGCTCATAGCGTTCCAGTATCTCATCTGCAACAACTGCCTGCGTCCCTGATGGCATCCATGGGCTACCCCGTGCAAGGGTATGGGATGCCCATGCAGTCAGTGAATGGCAGGGACATGTACCAGTATGGAGGTCTCATGGTACCAATGATGCCGCCAGGCATGATGCTGCCCCCACCGCCTCAGCAGCAGCAGCAGCAGCATCACCAGAGTCGAGGGGGCAGAACCGGAAGAGGCAGCAACATGGTAACAAATGGCTCAGGTGGGTTGGACCCTATGCTCATCATGTGCAGAATTCACTACCTGAGCATTGACACGTGGGCATCTTTTTTTGGCTGACTTGTGTATTGCCTTAGTGTGTACACAGGAGAACATACAGCTGCATCAAAAATCAAAAGCAATGTGAACCATTTCATGTCTTTTGCCTGCTATGACAACGCTCTGCTGCGCTGCTGACTTTGCTGTGCAGTCAAAGCAATCAAGACTCTGGCTCCTCCTATGACTCACACATCCTGCTGTCCACTGTGCTCTGAGCCTATCAGCAGCTGCTGCCACCAAAGGATGGCACTGCTGATGTGAAACTCGTGAAAATCATGCCCTACTGTGTACTGCTTTCTGTGCCGTGTAGTCTGAGTCAGCAATGCACATGCTTTCTGTGCCCTGTAGTCTGAGTCAGCAATGCACATGCAGGCAACATGAATGGCAAGTGGAATCCGGTTGCAGGACCACAGCAAGCTGCCCTGGAGCAGCTGTTTCCTGACATGCGCCCACAGGTGATGCAGCAGCCGCCTTATCAACAGCAGCAGCCTCAGCAGTCAATGGCTCAACATCATGTTGACATCTTAGCAGGTGACATTGAACAGCTGAACCAGCATCTGCACACTGCTCGGGTATGTCATGTCCACAAAGCTGCAGCAGCAGCGCAGGGCGCCACCACTCAGCAACCCCCCTCAGACCCACCCTTGCCAACCCCTCCTGCTCATGGGGGGCTTCAGCAACCAGGGCAGCCTAGACGGCCTGATGCCAATGACACTGCCCCACCTACTGACCGTGGTCGGCTCAAGGAGAGGAATGACAGGTGGCCAGGCTCCAATGGGCTCTATCCAGCAGGCCGTCTGGCTCAGTCTAACAGCCCCCCCATGACCCCTCCGTACACCCAAAACCATGCTGTCCCGATCCCGCCTCACCTGCTGCAGCAGCACTTTGCAGGACAAGCTTTCCTGCCACCCACTCGGGACATGAAACAGGCTCATCACCAGCAGCAGCAGCAGCAGCAGAGGCAGGGACACTGGCATCCCCAGCATCAGCAGCATGCTGCAATGCCACCTTGGCAGCCGCAGCCTCCAAGGTCCTCCTCTGTGGATGATCTGCACAAGCGCTCCAGTCCTGCCGTCAGCAGTGAAGTCTGCCCGGCAGCGAGTCAACCACACTCTGTGGTTACCACACAGCCTCAGCAAGAGCTGCCATTCACAGAGGCGTTGCCGCAGGCCAGTCAGTTGCTTCAGGCATCAAGCAGTGCTGCTGATGTTGGCTGGCAAGGCCATGTCAACAGCAACCCTGCATTGGTGGCTAGTCAGGCCCAGCCTGCCATCAGCAATGGAGTCATGCCTAGCTCAATGGTGCATGGGCCCGCCAGCGTGGACAGCCCACCCGCACCCAGGGGCATCTGGGGGGATGGCTTGCACCAGCAGAGGCTCACTAACCTAGCCAATGATCTGGCTGCTGTCAAGGTTGCTCCTGTGGCCAGAAGTGCTGCTGAGGCGCCAGCTGCCCTTAGCTCTGGCAACAGAAGGGAGGCAGTGCCTTCTTCCTCTAGATCAGCTGGCAGCACGCCTCATGCAGGAGAAGCCCAAAGGGCCAGAGGCAACTTCCCTTTTGACAACACAAGGGCCAGAGGCAACTTCCCTTTCGACAACCCAAGGGCCAGAGGCAACAACTTCCCCTTCGACAGTGCTGCTACCATCAACAAGCAGCGGCGCGATCGCTTCCCTCACAATGCCTCTGCACATGAGCTTGGACAGACTGGCTCCAGTGGGGCTGCCCACCCTGAAGTCCCTGCCAGGAGAGACCGGGCTCCTAAGCTCAGTCTAGACTCACTCACAAGCCAAGCTGAGGCTGCTCAGCGGCAGCAGGCGATGGCTGGCTTTGAACTGAATACTGAGGATTTTCCGGCACTTGGTGGGCTCACTCCAGGGCCCAGCATAGCAACAAGTCCTGTTCCAGCTGCAGGCAGCAAACGCGGCCCCCATGGCAAAGCTTGGTCAGAAACAGATGCACTGAGTCCTCCTGTGTACAAGTCGCCGCCTGAGTGAACTGTTGTTGCTGTCAATGATCCAATTTTTGACTTGGGGCTTGCCAATGAATGTCTATGTTATGCCTCCTTCGCTAGCTGCATTGCGCTCTTGTTTCAACATTCAGTGCTGGCACAAACATGGATCGTCTTTTCACTGGACGCCTGTTTTGTGTTTATCTTCAGAAAACTGGTGTGTACACTATACAGCCAATATGCTTGCACTTCTAATCTGGACCGAATATTCTAAACACATTCGCTCGTACATTAAGACCATGTCTGAACCAAGCTTGCTGACAGATAGACAGTCCAGCCAAAGCAAAGTGTACACTGCATCGTTGACGAGTCTCAATTTGCATCATCATATGCATGCATGTACACATATGTCCTTTTAGTTCCCTTTCTCCCACAGGAAACGTTGTGGTGCACAGTTTCTTGTGTTGCATGCGTACGCATACGCAGCTTTTCGACAGCGACGCTTGCATGGCAACTTAGACCAGACTGGCATCGATGTTGCAGACCAGGAATTGACTCAGGGCGCTTGCTGATCGTCAGGGCGACTCAAAGGGCGCATCTCTATTGGCTAAGAACCTGATCTTGGGCGGCATTGCGACTGTCCGATCGCACGACTACAGAAGCCGAGTCCGGCAAAAACATACCTGAAATGGCCGCAATGACGTCTTCTTTCGTTGGCAGCGCCTCAGCATTCCAGGCGCAGGTCTCGGCACCTCGTGTCGGCAATGTACGTGCCTGCTCTATCGTCGCTTTTAAGACGCCGCTGTGTAATGAGTAGCAAAGCGTCATGGAAGCTGAATGTGACACTGCGCTGTAGGGCAAGGTCGCCACAGTCATGCGCAGGACTGTGAAGTCCAAGGGTGCATCAACAAAGGGTGGTGCTGCTCCTACCGACATCACTTACTACGGCCCAGGTACAGAACGCCTGCCGAATCGACAGCTCACTCAAACAATCCGGTCACAGCGTTGACTCCATCGTTGAGCAGCACCGCGTTTACTGTCAGGCCCCGGGTTGCCGAGTTGATTTGTTGGACATGCCCAATCTGAGCTGCATGCCCTCTCTCGTCCTGCACCACACACGCGCAAACACATATGGCTGCTACACGCAGACAGGCCAAAGTTTCTGGGTCCCTTCAGCGGACAGGTGGTCCCAGAGTATCTGTCGGGAGAGTATGCAGGAGACTATGGCTGGGACACAGCAGGTCTTTCAGCAGATCCAGCCACATTCGCCAGGTAATCCCTCTTCGTGTGCTTGAAACATGCAGAAAATTATCAACAACTGGAACAACAGGAGCAGCAAAGCCTTGTACTCAGCGCCATCTTCATGACTCAACTGTCTGGCCATATGTTATTATAGCTTGACTTCCCACAATCAGCCTGGCCCTTTCGTCACTGTCATGTCTGCATCAGCAGACATGCCTCTCTGCATTATGTTCCCTTCCCACTTTGAGCTGACATTGGGACCCTGCTGCTTCTCCTTTTGGCTGACCTCAGCTTGCTGGTGCTCTACAGATACAGGGAGGTTGAGCTCATCCATGCCAGGTGGGCAATGCTTGGTGCCCTGGGTTGCGTCACACCCGAGCTGCTGGCACAGAACGGTGTTCAGTTCCAGGAGGCTGTGTGGTTCAAGGCCGGCTCTGTCATCCTCACCGAGGGAGGTATGCTGAATGTACATTCATGTGCACACTTCAGCTTGCCACGCTCTATAGCAGAGGTAGTCTGTAGCTGAGATGTTGTCAAACCTTCTGGAGATGATGCAAAGTGAGTTGTGCACAGCCTGCTTAAATCAGGCTGTGCACGGGTTTTGCTTTCGAAGGCATCAGTTGATTGATGCCAACAAGCATGATACACGGACAACTGCAACTGATATTGTGATGTCAGTCCGTACCTAAGTCCGTTAATAAGACGTGCATACTTGTTTCTGCAGGCCTAGATTACCTGGGCAACCCCAACCTCATTCACGCACAGAGCATTATCGGCACCCTAGGAGTCCAGGTGAAACCATTTTTTGCATTTCAAAGCCGACATTGCACCTAGCACAGCTTCTGCATTATTTGATTGCTTTGATCTGCCTTGCTTGCTGGTACTATTCAGCTGCAAGTTGCATCTCGCTCACACCTCTCTCTTTGGTGCAGATTGTGTTGATGGGTTTGATAGAGAGCTACAGAGCCAACGGTGGCATTGGTGATGACCTGGGTCTTGACCGCCTCTACCCTGGTGGCGACTACTTCGACCCCCTAGGCCTTGCAGATGACCCAGACTCATTTGCTGAGCTCAGGGTAAACACCGTGTCATGGCGTCATATAGCCTGCAAAAAGTCTCTGTCCCTATGATATTTGTGCTGCACTTTGTGCCTGTTTGGACCTACAAGGCGCTGTTGCAAGCATTGTGGAGACAATCAGTCTGAGGCAGTCATTTGCTGCACAACCAAAGTTGCCAACAAGAAGCTGCTGTGTGCTATCCTGCAGGTGAAGGAGATCAAGAACGGCAGACTAGCTATGTTTGCCATGCTTGGGTTCTTTGTACAAGCTATTGTGACTGGCAAGGGCCCAGTAGAGAACTTGCTAGACCACCTGGCAGACCCTGGCACTGCCAACGGCCTCAACAAGCTGACTGCCACAAAGTTCACACCTGGAGGCTTGTAAGCAGTTTTATGTCATTGACAGACCTGTAAGCAGGCTTTTGGAATTATGCATGCGCCTATTCTGAACGTAGCTCTAGAGTTTGTGTTCTTCCAAAGGTGACCAGTGAAAAACGTGTTGCTTCACATGTTACGCTTATTATGACCTATGACACACTTGATGCTATGATTGCAATGTAACGACAGGGCAACCTGTTGACCGTTATGCAAGATCCATTGAGCATTACAAATATGCCTGTCACTGGCAACAAGTCGAGCAAATGAGCAGACAGTTTCATCACCCTATCAAGTTCAAAAAGCGAGCATAAGTCAATGTCAGTATCAATACCTATGCAACACAGACCTGAATAGTCTAGAAGCTGATAAGCTGCATGAGACACACAAAAAGCAATTAGCAGGTAATGTAGAAGGCCTCGGCGTCAAACAGAAAACAAATGCACAGAAAGAATCAATTTGGTCAGAACTGCAACCTCAGTAGAGCAAACAATCTGGAATCGGAAAAATTATCTCTTCTTGCTGAATGGTGCCTTGCGAATTCTGACACTAAGTGGGGTGACCTGCAGGAACAACGTGAGTTGTTCAGCAATGGCTCTGCCTTGCAAGTTGCATGCTGCCAATTGGCCAACAAAAATTTGCGAGCACAAATCAGAGTCTGCAACTCTTGTGCCATCAATGAAAATCCCGAAGTGCCATGAACACTGTGCTCCACAAGGACATAGGAGCTGATTACCTCAACAAGCTCATCATCAACAACATATTCCAATGCCTCATCTAGAGTGGGGCGCATGGGTTCATTCAAACTGGTGGTTGCTTCCTTGGTTGCACTGCACAGACAGCACCCAGTGAGTTCGCTGGTGTGACAGGCTCACATCTGATACAGACAGACAGCTTTTGCAAATGAGCCTTTACAGTGGCCCATGACAGCATGCTCATGCAAACTTTGTCTGCATTGAAAGGTACACAGTGCAGAGGAATGTATACATGGAGTCTGCTTGAGGTGTCCAAGCCATGCAAACCAGAAGTGCTTGCAACCACAAGTAAGAAATTGCTGTGGGAGGTGCTCCACCACAACAGCATGGCAACAAGTCTGCGTATTGCATGTCTGGTGAAAGACAAGATAGTGCTGCTTGAGGCAGCAAGGACAGCTTTCCTGCAAGGTGTCAGTAATTCTAAGCAACGTCTGTGCTGCTAGGTTTCAAGAGCACCAGAGTCAGAGGCCTTCCTCACCTTCTAATGTTGGTCATCTGCTTCTTCTTGCAGACGTTGACCTTGAGGTCGTTGTTCCTCTGGTGGATACCCACAACCTGGTCCTCATACACCTGGTCACCTGCCCCACAGAACAGCTTGCCCCTCTGCTGGATGCTCTCCAGGGCATATGAGGTCACCTGGCCTTGCTCATGGGCTGTCAGCGATCCATTCTCCCTTGTGGCAATGGGACCAGACCAGGGTGCATACTCAGAGAAGACGGTGTTGAGCATGGCTGTGCCCTTTGTGGCTGTCAGCATAGCACTGCGGATGCCCAGCAAGCCTCGTGTAGGGATCTTGTATGTGATCCTGCAACACAGATTGCACCATTCAGCCAATGGAATACCCACATGCAGCAGAACGAGCACACTGAGGTCTTACAGCTGCATCAGCAACTGCAATGCATTGATTGAAGCAGACTTGCTGGTTGTACAGTCAGCAGGATGCTTGTTGGTTCAGCTTATTTAGACCAGTACCATGAGTTAGTGCTGCACATGATGAGGTGTGTGCTGACAGCTGATCAAGGTCCAGCGTCTGTGACTCAGGCTACCAAGCCAAAACATCTCCCAAATGTAGAACGTGTTGTTACTGTCCCCAGGCGTTTCTGAGGTTTCAAGTGTAGGGATGACGTTTCTGATGTAAAATAGACGTTTCAGGATTGTAAAGAGCAGGGAGATAACGCACATGCTAGCTGTTCAACGACAGTAGCACTTGCGATGAGCATGTACCTGGTGAGGGAGGTTGTGTCAGTGCTGGCCACCAGGTCCATCATCTGGCCTTTACGCTGGCCCAGCATGTCCACAACGGGGCCCACATGCTCCTCGGGTACCTCAATCACTGCCTCCTCAAAAGGCTCGTACTTGTGCCCATCTACCTGCTTGGTAATAACCTGCATGCACCAAGTTAGGTAAACATGCTGTAGATTGTGAGGCAGGCAATAGACTGACAGAGGGCCAATTTGCCAGCAGGTATGCATGTGGGAAACCTTGATGTAATACACCCTGCCCTTGTAACATAGCATGGCATTGTGGAGCTGCAGCCCAATCATAGGTGTTACTTACGGCGACGTAGCGTTAACAGGTATCCAGGTAACACTTAGCTCATGACTCGGGCACTACGAGTCTTGCTTTTCACAGAAGACAAGTCCTCCAGACTGTTTGATCATACGGATCAGTTTGAGGAGAAATGAATGTTTTAGATGCATCTACAGATGATGTGAAAGAGGCAGTCGCTGGGAGTGGGTTCTTGATAACAGTGCTGTCATCATTGCAGGCCGTGCTGAGACTGACCGTTGGAGGACCGACAGCAAACTCATAGCCCTCACGCCGCATGTTCTCCATGAGGATGGAGATGTGCAGAGCTCCACGGCCGCTGACAATAAAGGCGTCTGCGGTGTCACCAGGCTCAACCCTCAAGGCCAGGTTGCGCTCCAGCTCGCGCTCAAGGCGCTCCTTGAGGTTGCGGCTGGTCACAAACTTGCCCTCCTTGCCGGCAAAGGCTGAGGTGTTGACCAGGAAGGTCATGCGCACTGTTGGCTCCTCAACCTGCATGCATAGAAATGATGCTTGATGCCAAGCAAAGCTTGCATCATCATCTGGAAGAACCTGTCAGTGCATGAGACACGGTACCAACTTTGGGTGTAGCGGATCAGAGGCGCCAGCAAACAACAGAGTTTGGATATGGTGGCAAAAATCAGTCACCAGTTGAGCAAAAATCTGAGCTTGCAGGACCGCTGCGGTAACTATGGCCAAGCAGATGCAAGAACCGCTTCAGGAAGTACTCACGACACACAGCTCCAACCAACACCTTCACTTTGATTTCCCACCAGCAATGCAGCATGTACAGAACAGGTGCTTGAACAGCATTCTGCTCCTGAAGCAAAAGGATGCACAGCAGGCACCCATGTTGCAGCTTTTACAGCTTTGGTCCCTGCTGGCATGCTTGGCAGCTTTTCCAAACTTGCAGCTTGCAGTCAGCCCAAGACATGGGTGACTGACCTCAATGGTAGGAAGAGCGATTGGTGAGTCTCGGGCACAGACAGTCTCTCCAATGCCGACATCACCCAGGCCAGTGAAGGCACAGATGTCGCCGGCCTCCACCCTCTCAGCCGGCACCCTGTTGAAGTTGTCGTACACAAACAGCTCTGCAATCTTGCCAGTCTTGGGCTTCTCACCACCTGCAGAGACACAGTCCAGTCAGCATGGCAGTGCAAAGGTACTATTCAACTAACAAGGCGTCGTGGGTTGACTGACTTCCACAGAAACTGATGTCAGATGACACACATGGGGAACACCATCGTCACTGCTAGCATGCAGAAAGCAGCAGGCATGACAACATGCCAGGAAGATAAGCCAAAAGAGCGTGTGTTCTGCAACTGCTGCACAGGTTGCTGTCGCGCAAAAACTTGTCCCTGACTTTCTTGTGGTGCATCAGAGTTGGTTTCGCCTCAGGTGCCACAAGAAACTGGCGGAATCAACAAGCATGAGCAAGGAGGGGCACCTGGCTTGAGGTATGAGACCTGCTCAGCTTTGCTGATGCAGCCAGAGCTGACCCGCCCAATGGCAATCCTGCCCTTGTGGTCGTCGTAGTCAAGGTTAGTCACCAGCATCTGCAGGGGTGAGTTCAGCTTGACTGCTGGTGGCTGGATCTCCTTCACGATGGCTTCAAACAGGGGCTCTAGGTCATCAGCAAGACCAGTGGGTAGCAGACCGGCTGTACCATTGACTCCTGATGCGTACACTGCTGGAAAGTCACACTGCTCATCTGATGCCCCCAGCTCACAGAAGAGCTCAAAAGTGGTGTCAATGACGTAGTCAGGCCTACAAGAACATTGGCAAAGCGTGAAAAGGGACGATTTTATGTAATATGAACCTCTGTGTGTTACAAATGCCTGAGCACTGCAGCATGAGACAGGAATGGCTGACAGAAAAGGCAATTGGCAACGTTTGAATTGCATCACAAGTAATGATGTTACAGGGAAGGCAGAGGTTGGCATACCTGGCAGCATCACGGTCAATCTTGTTGACAACAACAATGACCTTCTTGTTGAGCGCCAGAGACTTTCTGAGCACAAAACGTGTCTGTGGCATTGGCCCCTCCACAGAGTCAACTAGGAGTAGCACACCTGCATGAAAGCCATCCAAGCACTGAGATGATCGAAACATCTTTGCTGTGGTGGTTGTGTTGCTGACTTCAATGTAAGCAAGCACTTGCACCAACATAAGATACTGGCCTTGGCATATGTCTTGCATTCAGCTCATTGTGACAAACAATGCAGCATGCCAAGAAGCCCTTGATGAAGCTGACAAACACAGACAGAGGAATCAGATAGGCTGCTGAATGCAGATGTGCATGTTGTGAGGGCTCACCATCACACATGTTGAGAACTCGCTCCACCTCTCCACCAAAGTCAGCGTGACCTGGTGTGTCAATGATGTTGATTTTGATGCCCTACATGCCAATATAAATCTATGAGATGGTCTTGCAACAGCTGCCAAAGGCAACAAATTTGATGAAGTCAATGGTCAAGCAAAATGTGGGATGAATAATCAGTGTACCTTATAGCGGACAGCTGTGTTCTTGGACAGAATGGTAATACCACGTTCGCGCTCGATGTCATTGCTGTCCATGATTCGTTCCTGTGTGTGTTGGTTGGCTCTGAAGACTTTGCTTTGCTTGAGCATAGAGTCCACCTGCATGAGCCATGAGCAAAGCTCTGATGTAATGGTTCTGCTGAAGGTCCAAAGGCTAAGCAGCAAACAGAAAACACAACTTACCAAGGTGGTTTTGCCATGGTCGACATGAGCAATGATGGCGATGTTGCGAATGTCATGTTTGTGTGTCAGTACATCTGAGTCTGTGGGCTCTTTGAGCTGGCCTGTGCACTCAAGGAAGAATAGTCAAGCCTGGCTGATCTGTGGCTGACGAGCAAAGCAGTACTGAGAACTGTACCGACGCACAACACACCTTCAAGGGTCGCAACAGCACGAGCTTGCAACCTGCATCGAGGTGCTACGTGTTTCTGACGGACAGCGAAAGTGCCGTTGTTGTGAACCCCTGCGACACAGTGATAAGGTCAGCAAAGGGTGTCCTCGCAAACGCACGGACACCGCTGTAATGCTGCAGAAATGCAGCGAGATTTGGCACCTGTGGAACAAAAGGGAGCTGTACGCTGTCTTCTTGCGTTGGGCACGCGGTTGACGCAGTTATGTTGGAGAAGCAAACAGTTGCGGTTTTCGGGCAGCAGCAGGGCACCTTGCATAACCTTGGCGGATCTGTGCTACAGGCGCAACACACAATGCAGTTGCAGCCGAGTGCTTGCGGAAAACAGTGCGATACCCCAAAGCTGCTTCTACGTAGCCACTGCAGCGTGTCACGTGGACACCATAGGCCGCATACCCTTATCCGGATGCTAGGGTCTGTGCAGGGAGCACAGCACAGCATGTTCAGTCACTGCTCACAGTAGCCTTTGCCACCAAGCACGCCCATCACGAAGCAGATGCAGGTATACAAGTGGCAAGATCAACTCCCTTGCCAACTAACTATTTTCAGCAGCCTCAAGGTTGTTAAATCACTGGACAAGTGCTGAGGTTGCAGTTCACGCCAGCACAAAGAGACATTCACACTGAGTTTAACAAAAGTTGCAGCTCAAACAAGAGTGCTTATGGCGGATCGAATTTTTGAGATTCCCCATGACTTCTGGAGTTGTTTCTACTCAGGACCTGGTAACTATCAGGCATAGCAAACCCCATGAAGTTGCCTGAAAGCCGCACAAGCCTTGCCACATGCTCATTTCTTGACCTTGTGAATCTGAGACACATGGTCATTCAGGAGCTGAGCAAGCTGCCATTTTGGCACCAGCAGAGAGTCTGCGATGCCAAGCAAGCCCTGGCGGACACAGACGCCAGACACCAACAGGTCTTTGGCAACTCTATAATCAATGTGCGCACACAGCTGCATCATTGCTGAGCTGCTTTTGATGCAAAAGCTCCCTGCATGACATGGCCAGCAAATGTTGCAGGAAGATCTGCTGACCAGATGTTTCCATTTTGGAAGGAGGTGAAGCAGCTACGCACCACTGCTGGACATGCGAAGATGCATTTTGAGGCAGCTCAGCAAAACCAGATAGATCCCAGGTACCTGACTCTTTGCTAGCTGTGTTTTCAATGCTTGCAGTGTGCTTTGCACTGTTGTCCAATCTTCTTTGCATGTTCCACTGTTCTCTGCTGCTTTGCAGACAGACCTCTCTTCTTTTGCCTCATTGCTGTTGTTGTTGTATGCCTTTCAAGCCTTGTTCTCTTCAATCGATGATCAGGGTCCAGCCAGCAAGCACTTGCTGCGACTTTGAAACGCCCCGGGGTTGCTTCAGGAATTTGAGAGGCCATGCACACCTTGCTCCACAACTGCTGCTTGCCTTGCTTTGTTTAGGTATGCGGTACACCACAACTCTGATAATGCTCAGTGTCAGGCCGCTGATCATCAATGCATGTTACTTGCCTTGTAGGCAGGAGCTGAAAGATGTGCTATCCAGCACTGCCAAGAGATAGAAGCAGTTGCAGGGTGACGCCAGCATCATACACGGCCAGCTGGGAACGACCCTTGCAAAGATGAATGGGCAGATCAGTATTGTGATTCTTAGACTGAAGGCGGCCGCTGCTGACTCAGACAAAAGCATGAGAGCTGTGAAGGGCGAGCAGGAGCCTGGCCAGGCTGAGTGTGCAAAGGCTAGCTAGCTACAGGGGCGGTTGGAGATGGCCCTCAACAACAGGAACTGTCACCAAAAGAAGCGCAACGTGCAAGGCTCGGTGTGCTGCTGAGGTATGCCCATCCCCTGAAACATGCATGCTCTCTGACCTGGCATTGCAGCAGATGTTTTGCTTCTCTTTCAACCAGCGTATGCCGTTGTTGTGACACATTGTATGTGCAGTCCCTTCATACATGATACTATCTCACCCTACCACCACTGGTGTACTCTCAACACCTCCAACTTGTGCTATCTAAGCTCTTACTTGCTGCTGCGCTACGCTTACACTTGTATAACTGCCGCTAGTCTGTTACATGATGGTGTTGCGTAGCTGCTGTCAGCTGCAATGTGCTGCCGTGTGTTCTGTTTGTGTATGCCCCTTGTATAATATCCGCTTCTGAGTTGATGCGCTCAGCGCACCGATTGCTGAGCATGTGCACCTTCTGGCCTGCAGCATTGTGACATGGCCAGCCTCATGTTTAGCCGCAGATTGGACCCAGTGCAAGAGTGGTGGGTCTGCTCCCAGACGCTTGCTGCTGTGACAAGGCCTGCTGGCATCCAAGGCAGCAACTTCTCTCTGCATGGTGCAAGGCAATGCAGCCGCAGTGGTCAAGAATGCATTGCCAAAGTGGGATGCGCTCTGAAACCTAAACTTGCTGGTCTCCATTTTGGTCTGTGCAAAATCTTGCACGACTGCTGCAGCTATGAACCATCGGGAAGCCACATAAGGCCTCAACTTGCAACAACATCGATTGTTGCATAGCAACAAACAAGTATGCATAACATTGCACCATCAGCCATGTTGCACTGTGACAATGTCCAGAGTTTGCATGCTTGCACTCCAAAACTGCTCAAAAAGAAAGGAGTGTCAAGGCCAGTTGCAATTTGGTTGTCGCACAATGCATACCGGTACACTACTGTATGTAGGTAAATGAGCCTTGAAAAATGTCCCTGTTAAAGTTCTGCACCTTTGTGCAAGCGAGACTTAGCATGTGTGGAGACAGCATTGTCAAGCATGTCCCATGTAAACCACATGGCCGACAAATGTAAAGCTTACACCTGACAATGCTGCTCACAGGACTGCATGTTGCAAATATGAAGGCTACTTGTAAAAAGCATGTAAGCTTAATCTTGCACAGAGTGCCTTTTGCCTGGAAGTGCTAGAAGGGCGTATCAAGATTGTCATGTGACATCTCTGAATGCTTGCAGCAAGGCTTGTAATTACATTATTAAGTATAAATCTAGATATTTGCAAATTGCTGCCATCAATTGCACATTGTCAGTTGCTGCAAATCTGTCCACATGCCGATAAACTTGGGCCAATGAAATGCCATGTGCTACAGAGCAATCATCATTTGCAGGTGTCGACAAGACACCATTTGAGGTCTTGTATTGAAGTAACAGATGCAAGCAAAGTACCAAGCAAGCATGCTTTGTTTGGCCAGCAAGCACTGACGTAGTGGTGAAGCAACCACTCATAGACGCACATCAGGGTGGCAGTTGCAAGCCACCCAACAATGCAGAGTCCAATGATGCATCTACATTCAGCCAGCTTACCTGTGGCTGACCTCTTGGCCACCCTGTGACAATCCCCAGAAGCCTTCAAGAAAAGCTTCTAGAGACTATCACAGGATGTTACCAGGACGAGGACCTGGGTCAGCAACGTGTCCCACAATGGTGGGCAAGAATGGGCAAACACTGGACTGTGAGTGTCGCCAAACACTGTTGAGTGTCACCAAACACTGTTGAGTGGCGCCAAACACTGTTGAGTGGCGCCAAACACTGTTGAGTGTCGCCAAACACGGTTGAGTGTCGCCAAACACTGTTGAGCAACATGCAAGCAAATGCACAACATACAAGCAAATGCACAAAAGCTGCGACAAGGCAAACTCACATGTGGCTGACCTCTTGGCCACCCTGTGACAATCCCCAGAAGCCTTCAAGAAAAGCTTCTAGAGACTATCACAGGATGTTACCAGGACGAGGACCTGGGTCAGCAACGTGTCCCACAATGGTGGGCAAGAATGGGCAAACACTGGACTGTGAGTGTCGCCAAACACTGTTGAGTGTCACCAAACACTGTTGAGTGTCGCCAAACACTGTTGAGTGTCGCCAAACACTGTTGAGTGTCGCCAAACACTGTTGAGCAACATGCAAGCAAATGCACAAAAGCTGCTACAAGGCAAACTCACCTTGAGCTGACCTCTTGGCCACCCTGTGAAAATCTCCAGAAGCCTTCAGGAAAGCTTCCAGAGACTATCACAGGATGTTACCAGGACACAGGACGAGGACCTGGGTCAGCAGCGTGTCCCACAATGGTAGGCAAGAATGGGCAGACACTGGGCTGTGAGTGTCGCCAAACACTGTTGAGCGTCACCAAACACTGTTGAGCGTCACCAAACACTGTTGAGCAGCATGCAAGCAAATGCAGGACGGCAAGTGCAACATCAATACAGCAGTCTACAATACAGGAAGGCGAGAGGCTACCTATCAGGGCCTCAGCGAAACGTTGTGACAGTGATGTACAAGCGAGGTCAGGGTTGATGACCACGGCACATTTTTAACGGGTGTACAAGTCGCATTTGAATATGCTCAGGCTGATCAACGAACTGGGAGCAAGGCTCAATATCGTATTGCTTGGATCCCAGGTGCAAAGGGTATATATACCCTCGGCGCCAAAAGCAAGACAGGGCAAGTTTTTGAATCCAATCTTGACCGAACCGCCCCTGTTTACAACAAAATAGACAGGGCGGCTCGGTCAGGTTGTGCTGTAAACAGGGGCGGTTCGGTCAAGATTGGATTCAAAAACTTGCCCTGTCTTGCTTTTCTCTTGGCGCCGAGGGTATATATACCCTTT
>JAABUK010003136.1_pt1 | contig 28348 bp, 33 predicted proteins | sample 5559141 | NCBI WGS metagenome assembly JAABUK01 (sample SAMN10711869, study PRJNA513367) | rock metagenome | isolation source: Antarctica rocks | place: Antarctica: Victoria Land, Pudding Butte nord | collected 2016-01-03
AGACTCTCCTCTCAAACCCCTCTGCACTCCTCTTTTAAAACCCCCTCCACCTCCCCTTCAACTGAACCCCCTCTCAGAATCCCTTGCAGCGCTGTGCTTCAGATGCTTGAGATCTTTCTGTTTCTGTTTCCTTGGCAGCACTCTGCATACATGCTTGAAGTACAGACCCTGATCAACCAGCTTTTGCGATCCCTGGGGCCTTCTGCTGGCCACAGCATTGTTTCCTTGACAATACCATTATGACACTTGACTCAATGCTTCCAGACTGACCTTGCACAACAGGCTAGTGAGCTTACACGTGGCTATGCAGGCAGGTCCGCATGTATGAATTTCCATACGAACCTTTTGCCGGAATTTTATCAAAACTGCTGCACTCTGACAGTCTGTGAAGAGCATTATGTGCGAATATGTAACCTGGCAAGCATCCCTTGCAGGTCAGTACAAGATAGGTAGCTCATCAGGCAAGCAAGTTTTCTCCACCAAGAAGTCAGCGCCCACCATCAACTTTGGATCATCCACCCGTGACTCTGTCAAGAAGATGTTCATCTCTGTGGATCACGAGAAGAGCAACTATGGGGAGTGTTCACCTGGCCCAACAACAGCAAACCCCAGCAAGGGTATGGGAGCCCAACAGTTGTCCACCAATGAAAGCGCACCACGATGGGGCTTTGGTTCTGGCAAGAGGTTGAGTGGTTACGCTACTGACACACCTGGGCCTGGAGAGTACTATGCTTAAGTACTGCAACTTCTGGCAGAGAATCCAGACCAGTGTCATGCTCATGTGATGTAGGCTTCTTTTTTCAAAGTTTGGAGTATGCTGTGTGTGCAAGGACATGTGAAGGGACTTGCTGCATGGCGTAAAGGGTAGACTCCAGCACTTGTCAGGTCTCAGGATTGATGCATCGATCCTAGGCATACCTGAAATGTAGGTTGAAGCTCTGTATCATTTTCTTCAGACTGTACTGCCCCCTCAGCTGTACCATCAATGTAAGCAGCATGACAGCTCGCCTACCATGTCTCGACGTCAACAAACTTGGCAAGTTTAGACTGTGCATGCGTGATGCCAAGGAATGATGTAAGTTATATGTAGATGGGCAGACACCCAGGTGAGAAGGCGCATTGCTGTGCTTTCATACTGTCACAGCATTGGACATTTCCATGACCGTATTGTGAGTAGATCAGCATAAGGATTGCAGGCATGGCTGCCAGTGTTTGGTTTACAGACCATGCGAAGCCTAAAGCCATGCACAGACTCAATATTAAGTTTTGTTTGCCATGTATTGCCACAATCAGCAGATCAACAGTAACACGAAGACAAAGCACCCAATTGCACAGATGCACAGAAGCTCAGGCTGTCACCTTTGCATGCAAGAGTCCCTGTGCATATTGAATGTTTTATTTGTATTGTTGGCACTTGTGACACAACTTTTATCTGTGTGTAGACACTTCAAAAACAACTGAGTCCCGCCAAATGTGGTCGTGTGATACCACGAACACCTCTTTCAGTGAGATGTTGCTTTTGCCTGTTTAGACACAGCTTTCGCTCAAATTCGTCACTGTACAAGACTCAAACCTAAATTGCCGTTTTGACCAAGGTTTACTCTTGACGCTCTTGCTGAAATGCTTGCAGAACAGCCATCAAGAGCATGTCTATCCAGACTGCTCAGCTCTTGCAGTATGGCTGGCTGCAGCCTCTACAGCCTTTCAACTTGGTCACCCTGCTCTACTCTGGTTTTTGGCTACTGACGTAGCCGTCCTTGCGCCCATTTTCAGAGGACTGGGGCTGTAAGTGCCATCTGTAAAGCCACGGCGTCCAGGTCATGACTGCGCCAAAATTGAAGACCCACAGCATGATGAGCATGGCATGTAAATTCCACAGCCATTGGGGACCCCCCACCTGACCCACCAGGTAGCAGCCCCTGATGAGCTGCCAGATACGATAGGTCTGATACACTTGTGGAACTTGAGGCCACATGGCAGTTTCTGCAGCGGCCATGAGCATATGAGAGACACAGAAGTTGCAAGACCATGTTGTGGTTTACTGAAAAGCAAGAATTTCGCAGTGACACATCGATTGTCTGTGCTGAGCGAATCTGAGCTGTGCTGAGCGAATCTGAGCTGTGCTATGCTGCTGCACACTTAAAGCACAACTTCACTGCCTGCTTTTGATACCACTGGCAGCTACATGTGATGTCCAGACAATAAATGCAGGTTGCCTGCCCCAAGGAGCAAGCCAACAAAACACTACAATTGATGATACGCGCCAAAGTCTGAATCTGAACACCTTGCAAGCATCAACTGATGTTCTTGCCCACAGCATCACATTGGCAGTGCTCTAGGGTACAGGATGACAAGTCGATATAGAGAAAGCCAAAAATTTCCTAAGCAATGGTTCTGTTGCTCAAGCTTGCATATGCAAACAGTATAAGCAGGAACACGGGGACAGATGCTGGAACAGACAGCTCACTTCGTTTTAGGTACACTCCTTCTGAAATGAGCTGTGCAGCAACTTCCGCCAGGTACACTCCAAGAGTAGATGCCCCAAGGTAAGCATCATCCTGCCAGATCAGCAACCCAAGGCCTGCTGTTGGAGCTATGATACCCAACAACAGTGGCACTAGCACAACATATGCCTGAAAAAACGAGGGAGGAGAGCGGATGCCATCTTGCTCAACGAATGGGCCTGCAACATACAAGACCCATCAGCTTTGCAAGCAAATTCAAGATAGCCAATTGCCACGGGCCCACGTTGATCATGATGTGCAGCTGAAGGCAGCTACAAGCGCACAAGCAGTTTACAGGAGTGGGCCACTGCAGGTCAATGACATGTTGATTCTTGCTGTATGTTGTTGAGCAGCTGTGTGAGCTTTGATGGACACCTGGATAGCTTGGTGTGTCACCATATCGCTGACTGCCAAACAAACTGCCCAGGGACAGAAAGGCGGTAGCTGTGATAATGAATACTGTGTCCACTGTTGCCAGAGCTGTGCTTTGACATGCTGGGCCCATATTGCTTATCTGCAAGTGCAAGGTCCCGATCGGATGTGGGACGCCTAATAAGCTCAAGCTCAAGTTTGGCGGCTTTCTTTCGTGCATACAGCTGGCAGCAAGTGTCGGATCAAATCTAGCTTTGAACCTGTTGCCATTTTGACGCAAGCACCAAGCCCGGCAGTGCACCCCCAAGAGCGAGCAGGACCCCGCTCGATACCCAAGAAGACCCTTTCTTGGCCTCAGACTTCTGCATACTCGACTCTCGCACAGCTCTGACTTGCAAGCCACCACGTTGCGTAAACAGATTGATGCGCAGCCCGCGTTGACCGAAATTCGTCCTTAGCTTGTATCCACGCCAAAGCGGCTGTCTTGCCGACGTGCTTGTCAAGGATCCATGTCGACGAGCGGCCTCGACAGCAGAGCGACAGGATACATGTCGCAATATATCCGGAGCAACTGACGCTTTCATGCAGCAATACAGGCTGACCCAGGCCACAAGCGTTTTGTTTGAAGGGTGAGGTCCTTAACCATCTCATGACTTATGATTCTCTATGACTACTGGTCCACGTGGCAAGTGACTAAGGCACGTGAAGCCTCGTGGAAGTCAAACTAGTGCACGGGAGGAGTCCGGCGAATGTCAGTACCGATCGCACCACTGAAAGTACTGCGAAATCGGCCCGGCGCTTCGCATGATGGCGCAGATGTCTAGTGAAGTCACTGGCCACGGGTGTGATTGAGCTGCCACTCTCAACTATGCATATGACGCTAGCGCTGGTCAAATAACAATTATGATTAACCAACGTTGGTACGCGCACGCTTTGCCAAGAGCCTCAACTTTGTGGCAGCGACCTTCGACTGTGTCTTGATGTGCTGTAAGCCAGGATGGGTTCAAAGAGCTCAAGCCAATACTGTATTGACCAATCACCGCGAGGGCTTAAGCTTGCAATGCTCTGGTTGCTACTCACGGTTCTAGGTGTCGGCTACGCCAGGCGGCGAGGCATCACCCTCACCCTGCTGCCTAACATACGGCAACCTTTTGCACAATGCGATGCGTCCGACGCGTCCGCGCGTCTGCTGAAATACCGGGACGTAAGCACAACACTGAGCCAGAAACGCGTGCGTGCACGTGCACACGATACTGATGCCTTGAGAATGCTCGACCAGGTAACAACGCACGAGCGGTCTGCACGCAATCTTGTATTGTGACGAAGATGTTTGCCTGTCGTGTTACTGCCTTGTCACTGCACGGTGATCACTCAGGTTGCAATCCAGGGGCTCCTGTTTGCTTGGAGCTATAACCAACCGGAAGCCAGAAAGTCTTTTGAGCTTGGTCTGGAACTTAATTCGAAAGAACCATTGTTGCACTGGGCAAATGCATACGTATTAGGCCCTTTCCAGAACAAGTGAGCGTTCCCTCCAAACACCTGTTATTGCTGGCAACTGCTTTTGCCAACTAGGAAGTCTAGCTTAGTATCCTCTTAGCTTACCATTCCCCTGATTGTGCACGTTTCAGCAGTATAGCTGAGCATCCCGCTGACATATTGTCACTTATGCTGTGACTTCAGTGCATCCACAGTGGTTTCATCATTGGTGTATCTAGATCTAGCTCTACAGTAGCATCAACGCTTGCACATAGGTCCAGCAGCATTAGCTGCATACAGTGCGCTCTACTGTGCTGTAGGCACCAGTGATTGGCACATGCAACGCTGTACACTCTCTGAAGATTGATGAGCTTGCCTTTGCATACTCTGTGACTTTGAGCAGGGTGCCCCATGCCAAGGACCTAGGCTACCCTGCCTTTCTGCTACATGACTACAAGGAAGCATCTGAAGCAGCGTCCACTGCACTGCAATTGGCCACACTGCAAGCCAGCAGTCTTGACGCTCCAACAGAACAGGTCAGTGCTAAGTGAGAATGAGCAAGAACATGATCACCGAAGACACAAGGCGCTCTGCTGCCATTGGTCCTGTACAGCACATGTCTCATGCTTTCACACCTTCCTGAACTGTACTCTCTCTTCAAGTTTGACCAGTCATTCAGCAGCCAGTGGTCCTTATCCTGACGTCATGCTATCAGCTCTTCAATCCACTCATATCAGGATGATATTTACATGTACATGGCAAGCTTGCATCACAGGAGCAGGAAGATGCTGAGCTGGCATTGGCTTTGGCAGAAGCATCAAGCCTGCTGTATGACCCACACCTGCTGGACCTTGGGCCTGACCACTTTGTACAGGTCAGCCTACATGAAAGCTTCTGCATGTACATGCATGTGTGACCTCACTAGGCCAAGACTATAGTTAGCTAACAGAGCGTCAGACTGAGCATGATAGTTGATCTTGATGACAACTGATCACCATATACTTGCTGCAAGATCTTCTGCTCACTTGCAGCATGCATGTGTCAGAGAGAAAGCAAAGCAGGCCCAAGCACAGGACTGCAATGTCAGAACAGCTCACAAGCACTGTTGGTAATTGCCTTGTGGGCACACTAATTGGTTGTTGCTGCCCCAGATGTTCAATGAGGCAGAACGGAGGTGGGCTGAAACCATGGAGCGCATTGCCAGGCAGCAGCACAGTGCAGACTTGCTGGCCATGGCCGCAGAAGCCCTCATGATTCCAGAAGCCTGGAACCTGAAGCAGGTACTACCATCCTGTTCTCTGCAGCATCTACCAGTGATCAGAGGTCTGGAAGTTGTACCAAGGTGCCAGAGCGCTCATAAGGAGCGTCGTGCTGTGAGTACACCGAGCCTTGGGTGCGCGCACCGGGTGCGCGCACCGCCGCACCGAGAATTGAAAACTGCCGCACCGGTGCAACTATGGTCTCATTGTCAGAACAGTGACATTACAACACGGTTGATACTGTGCAGACAAGTGCAGTTGTGCATAGGCGTATGTGTCTGCCTGTGATCATGAATTGCATTATGACATGCTAGCTGACAATGATTGTCAAAGTCTAGAGATCTAGCTATAGGCAGAATCATAGTTGACAGTACTGCTGACTGTGCCTGTTGCGTATACCGTAGTGGCAACTCATGCTCAACTTCGGTGCTTGCTGATGCTTTGCTACATGCATCACACTGCATGCACCATGGCTTACATCCTAGCAGAGAAACAAGAATCACAACCTTATGTCCTCTGCTACCTTGTTTCAAAATACGGTTCACGGCAATCGAGGCCGATCGAGCAGCGCGTATGACTGTTCTAGATCCATCTGCCTGTCTGCTGGTCTGAGCACAACGCAGATGCACTGTGGTAGCGACGCGGTGCAATAGACTTCGACGCAACAGACGATTTCGTGCGCCTTGCTGACCTAGATCAGTGCCTGACCTACCTAACTGAAGCGCATATGCTGACACTGCGACATCATGGAGAACATTGCAAAAGCCTCCAACTTGCAGTTGAAGCCCTCCTTGATTCCCAGAGCAGCAGCTGTAGCAAAGCAGCCAAGTCCTAAAGAGAAATCCGAAGGCAAAGGCTCTCTGTATGCCGCTTCTGGCACTGGACTCAGGCTGTGTGCACCTAAAACGCTTGCTTCGTTTGTGGTCGACAGCACATCCACACAGGCTGTGGAACGAAGAAAGCTCAAGGTATTGTTCGTCCTGCAATCTTAACTATGCACCTTTGATCACTGCAGTCAATCTGAATATGCAGAGGAGAGCTTGTCGTGTCAATGCAGCTACAAGTATCGAGTCTGTACAACGTTTGATTGTTTGTCTCTGCAGCCTTCTGACTTGAAAGTGACCATCAAAGGCAATGTCACAGTCAAGGCAGACGTCAAGCAGCTGCAAGATGGCACACTCGAGGTTTGCTATACAGCACCTCTCACTGGAGAGTACAGGATCTCTCTGTCTGTGGGGTCTACAGCTGTGCCTGGGAGTCCTTTCCGCATCGCCTGCCAGCAGCCCCGAGCCTGTGAAAACAACACACAGATCACTGAGAGCTCTGTGAATGGTTTCGCCAATGAAAGATATGCAGTACAGCTAGCATGCCATGATCAGTTTGGCAGCCCTTACGTTGGCAAAGCAGACATACATGCAGATGTATTGGATGGTGCAACAGTCCTGTTTTCCGCTGATGTCCTGGATCTTGGTGGAGGCAGATATGAGGTTGCATTTACGCCAGAGATCTCTGGCATGTACAGCCTATCCATAAGCCTTGATGGACACAGAGCCTTGAAGGGCTGTCCACTGTCTGTCAGAGTCAGGAATGATGAGACCTGTGCTGTTAATTGCAAGCTGTATGGGCTGGGGCTGACACAAGGCACTGCAGGACAGCCAATAGAGTTCAGCATTCAAGGTGAGGCTGCTACGGAAAATCAGTTGCAGCTTGATCTAGAAGCATGCTGTTCAGGCTATAGAATAGAAAAGAATTTGCATTTTGGCATTAAACAAAGTATATGAAAGGGTACGTGCATGCTTGTGCATGCTGCATATGTGACAAGCTTGCACATGCTCATTCATGTAGATCATACAGGAGTCGTACTGTGTCTATAATGAGTGTGAAACATGCTTGCCATACATGTTGATGTTGTACCTCGGTCAAGTCTTTTTGAGGCCAGCTATGACAATAGCGATTCGTAGCATGACAGCAAGGTGAATGCTGGAAGAAAACTTTTGCAGCAGTCTGTCACACAGGTAGCTGCATGGCCCACAGCTGATCTTGCAAGGCCAGACTGATATGCAGCTTTGTTGTGCAGCATGCGATGCCAAGAACAATGCGCGCAGTCTTGGCGGCGATACATTTAGTATCAGCCTGTCTGGCCCTGCCCTGCAGGAGCCTGTAGCCCTTATCAAAGATAACCTTGATGGGTGAGCACCGCCGTCTGCTAGAACTGCGCACTTGCTTGATGCAGACACCTTACATTGACACCCTGCAGCCCAGACATTCAATGAAGTTTGCCCGCATGCATGTAGAGACTGCCGCCTGCAAGTTGGTCCATTCTGCATTTCCAGCTGGCTGGCTTGCTGTGGCACTCAGCATGAGCCTGGGCAGGACTTGACACAAATCTAGACTTGGACTTAGACTTATCTGAGAGTCAGAAGCAAGTTGTTCCTGCATGCACATGCAGGACATACACAGTCTCATGGACAACACAAACGGCAGGGACATATTTGGTGGAGGCACAGTTTGAGGGCATTGCTTTGGCAGGATGCCCTGCAAGTTGCCAAGGTCAGAAATTGAACGATTGCCCCCAAGTTTGCCAGAGAAGTGTAAAAATGGCATTGCATCTGCAGACTCTCCTGTGTGTATTGTTATCAGCATCATGCACACGTCGGTCAAGTGCATAGTTGTGTGCCTCCTGCTGTGCTAACTGACTGCTGGTTGGGACTGTCGCCTGCAACCCTTGACACTGCTAGTATTTAGAACCTCTTTCTGTCACATACTTGGGCACAGACAGTTCACTTGCACGCAAGGAAACCTCACATGAGCACTGGAAGCAGTGTTCATCTCCTCCATGATTTGCAATGCTTGCAATGACATGCTGACAGTAAGGCCATGACGACACAGTTCTTCTTGGGTGACCTGGGTTGCACATACCTCTTATGCCACAGCAGTTCAGAACACCCCAGCGTTGCAGTGCCTGCATCTTGCACCATGCTTTCACGCCTACGCCATGCTTGCAACGGAGCCCAGCATCTGTACCTGCAGCAGAGAAGCTCTAGCCCATGCCAAATCACGATGAGCTCCCTGGGTCAGTGCCCAGTCAGCAAGCATCACACGCTTGTAACACCAGCATTGTGAGACATCAGACTTCAGTGTCTACAATAACAACGCAGCAAGTGCCCCCCTATACTGTGGTGTGCCTGTGCCATGCGTGCAGTTCTTCCTGGTGACCTGGAGCCCTGTAGATGCACCTGCACTGGCGAAGGCCTAGCCCATGCCACCGCAGGCCAGCTTGCCAGCTTCAGGATCCACACGCTGGATGGCTTTGGCAACACCAGGACACCGGGAGGGGATACTTTGCAGGTTTCAGCTCAATCCACTGAGGAAGGGTCGCAGCTTGAGGCTGTAGCAGGCAGGGTGGAAGATCTAGGGCAGGGCATGTACAGAGCTGCTTACACAGCTACTGTAGCAGGCAGCTATGAGATTGCTGTGACTGCACTGAATGGTGAGATGTCCCTGAATGCTTCAAGGCTACCACTGTGGTCTGCTTGGGGATGCTGCTGCTACCCGCAGAGACGCAAGTGGAAAACTCTGCCTGCATCTTGCAAAGCAGCTGTGCTGTGTCCAACAGGGGCGAATGTACAGGCCAGGCCATTCAGGGCAAGCCATTCAATAGTCTAGCGAGCCCTGTAGGCATTGACGCTGCCAGTGACTGTTGTACACAGCAACAAGAATTGAACAACTGCAGCGCCCACTTGAACTCCCTATGTCTAGTTTCAATGATGTTTCATTTACACAATTGTCAAAACTGTCCCATCAACAGACCTTGGAGAGGTGCTCTGAGCACCTGCATGGTTGCATACAGGCGCACATGTACAAGGCAGCCCATTTCAGTGTCTAGTCAGCCCTGGAGAGGCTGATGCCGACAGCAGCCGCCTGTATGGGCCAGGCCTGCAGGCCATTCAGCTAGGCAAGCCCAGCTCCCTGTTCCTGCAGCTGGTAGACCAGTGGGGTAACCCAGCCACTGCAGCCGACCTTGCTTCAGCCGCCATCAAGGTGTCGCTGCTGCTGCTGCTGCTGTTGCAGTGTCTGTGTAGAGTTAGGCAAACGTGCTGACAATCTTGGTTGCTTAAACCTCTTATGGCAGTCTGCTGCGCTAGGCCCACGTCATGTGCTGCTGATGTTGAATCTGTGTATGCCCGCTGATGCTGAGTCCGTACACGGGTGCTGAGACTGACTTTTGCACAGAGCAAGGTTCCTCGTCAGGGTGTAGGACGACTCTTGATGACATGTACATAGACAATCTCCTGCATACTTTGACATGCATCCAGGACGTTTGTACATCACATTGCATGCAACATTTTGACAAACACTTCATTTCTTCTTCTCAGGTGACAGTAGATGGACCTCAGCCGACCCCAGTGCAGGCAGGTGTCGTCCGTGCAGGTGTGTGCGCCTTCACCTACCATGCCCATGCAGCAGGGACATACACTGTCACTGCCTCCATACATGGCATACATGTTCGCAACAGCCCAGCTGTGGTGGTGGCGTCCATTGCAGAGGCCTGTCCAAGCCAGTGTGAAGTCAAGGACACCCCCTTGACATTGTCCACGGTGCGCAGATTCTTGATGTTCATGGTGTGAAGACACGCATGTGCAAGAGAGGCCAGATGGGTTCTCTTTGCGTACATGGATTGCTGCTAGGCTGCTGCTAAGACATGCAAGGCCAGGAGTCACAATCTGACTGTGCCTTGCACCTTTTTGTGGTACCTTTCATGAGATTGGTACAACGAAAAGCAGACCTTTGGCTCAAGTGTCTTCATATGGCTTAGTTTGTTATTCAGAAGAGCAGTGAAATGCACTGGGCATGTCCGCATGTCAGTTAGTATGAGTTGCTTGTGCATACAGCAACAAGTTGAAATCTGCTCAGCTCTCACTACGCAGCAGCAGGCAGCATGCATGTAGTCCTGTCATGCAGCTGCAACAGCTCATTGATCTGATTGCTTGATTGAACCTGTGCCAGCCTTTACTCTTGCATTAGCCTGGCAACAAGTCATGTTCCTACCATACCACATTCCTGTGCATCCATGACGCAGGCAGCTGGTCAGCAGACACAGTTTATGATCATAGCCAGGGATGCACAGGGTACCCAGAAGTCGTTAGGAGGCGACACATTTAAAGTCTCCTGGTGCCATACTGCCACTGGTGCCTGCACAACAGGTCAGTGTAGGCATGACAACCTTGCTGTGCATCAACAGCTGTGCTGCACAGTGTCCTGATCTCTTTCAGCAGCATGACAAGTCAGACTTGGCATGCCAGCTTGCCTATGCAGCACATCCATGTTGCACAGCCTCTCATCAGTTGCTGTGCTTCAGGCACAACAGGCCAGTCTAGACATGATGACCTCTCAGTATGAGAGGCTGTGTTGCTGCACGCACACCAGCCTCATCTTCATCATATTGCACCCAGTAGTGCTTATTAGATGTCTCCCCCCCTCCCTCCCCCTTGCCCCCCACCCTGCCCCCCCCTTCCAAATTGCAAGACAAGCTTAGAATTTTACAGCAGCAGCATGCAGCAGATGTTGTACTAAACCAATAGCTGCAATGCATAAGATCTGCTTGTCTGCTGCAACCACTGGCTGTGCCGCAAATGAAACAGACCCTGGACCCCCAAAACTAGTCGAGCAAACAGTCAAGATACTTTGATCACGGCAGCGTACATCAAGAGGAATGCACAGCCCCAGTCTCTTTTGTAGGATTGCTTAATGGCCTCGCCTGTTCTCCCTACATGCAATGCATACACAAGGTGCAAACCTGACTTCCAATTTCATAGCTCAGCCTTCTTCGCATTGCAGGCAAAGTTGAGGACCTTGACAGCGGCGAGTACAGAGCCTACTTCACAGCCACTGTAGCTGGCAATTACGCTGTCTCAGCAATGCTGAAGGGGCAGAACATTGCTGGCAGCCCATTTGCTGCCACCGTGGCTGCAGTGGAGGTGGATGCTGGTTGCAGCTATGCTGCTGGTGATGGCGTGACAGCTGCATGCAGTGGACATTTGGTGAGGGCAACATGATGATCCATGCCCTGCCACATGAGAGGGCACACGATCATGCCAGTTGACATGGCTGCGTCGAGGAAATTTTGACTGCAAGCGTGCAGGCTACTAGCATGCATGAACCCCTCACAGAACATGCATCAGTATCTGTGCCATGCAAGCAGTGAGTAGGTATCAAAACGCTTCAATACATCGTTATGTTTGCTACGAGCAATACAGAAATTCCCAAAGCAAGTCCAAGGTTCTGGATGCGCGCAGGCCAGAATTGTGGTGAAGCCACAGGACAAATTCAGCAATCCGGTCCGCTCACCCTGTGCTGATCCAGCCCAGGCTGGCTTTCAGATCGAGCTGGCAGGTCCAGCAAGTCCTCTGGATGCAAGTTGGGATATGGGTTCAGCTATTCATGGAGAGCTGGCTGCAACCTATTTGCCAATTTTCAGCGGCACCTGCAGCATTGCGGTGAAGTATCAAGGGCAGCATGTGCAAGGCTCCCCGTACCAGGTTAGATTTGCAGGCTCTGCTGACACGGTTTGCTGAAGCCATGCCTCTCAATCTGGTACAGTTGTCTTGCTGTCTTGCATTGTTCATTCCACAAGCATGGCTTGTGCAGTGCGGCAATGCTTTCAGTAGATCTTGCCAATCTGACATGCTATACTTGCTATACTTTCTGTCACATGAGCTCTGACCTTGCAGCTAAGTGACCAATCCGCTAGCATCAGCTGATCTGTCACTGCATACAGCATAAAGGGTGTTCTTGTGCCTTTGTCTTCTTCTTCTTCTTCTTCTTCTTCTTCTTCTTCTTCTTCTTCTTCTTCTTCTTCTTCTTCAGGTGGTGATAGAGCCCGACCAGGGTCAGGCGCAGCAGTCCAGCATGACTGGTTTGCAGCCCTACCTGATTGCAGGTGTTCCTCAGCAGCTCGCTGTCACTGCCAGAGATGCGCAAGGCAACTTGACTGCTGGCACAGACAGGGTCCAGGTCATGTTGGACAGTACAGCTGAAGGTATGCCAGAGCTGTGACATGCAACATACAATACAGCATTGCTTCCACAACTTGACTGACTACCACATCAATATGACCACAGGAAGAATGCATATGCATTCAGCTCTGCCTGTATGCACGTCGTTGACTCGTAATTGACCCATGTTGGAGCAGTGTAGGTCTCACGCCCTTGCTTTCCTTGCTATGTGCCTCCCATGCACGATCTGCTTTTCTTGCCCCTGTCAGTATGCCAACTGGCATTCAGCTTACAGCGGGGGATACTGCAGGGTTGCTGGATATGCCTGTCAGTCAGCACAGTTGTGGCCAGTACACAGCTGAGATCTGCTGCAAGCTGGCTGGAATGGCAACTGTCAGGGCAAAGCTGAATGGGAAGACAGTAGGACAGCCCATCACTTTGCCAATCAAAGCCAGCGCAGCCTCCCAGCTGAGACTGGCAGGCAAAGGCAGTCTGCACTGCACAGCAGGTGGGTGTTCCTCACATGGCAGTCATTCTGTCTGAAGCCATTGCTGTGGGCTTGAGTACACAGAACTTGCCTCCCTCCTGTGTAGTCATCTTTGCTACGACAGTAGCAATCACGTCACAGCATAACCATCTAACAATTGGCCGTGTTCAGAATGACAGTATTGTGTCAACAGCAAACACACGCTTGGCATGCATGCGTCAGATTTGAATACTTGATCTGTGCCACATACCTTCCTGACTAGATGCACACATGACATGTGGCGCAGGCAGCAGGGCTGAGAGCTTGTTCACATGTGTGGACAGCTTTGGGAATGCTGTGAAACAAGGGGGCGCCGCTCTGAGGGGCCAATGCACCTCTTTGGTCTTTGACAAGCAGTCAGAAGAAAGTCAGCAATGTGAAGTGGCACATCAGGGAAATGGCACGTATGCCCTGTCCTATTGCTTGAGCTCAGCTGGGCCTTGTGAGGTCAGTCATGGACACTCTGCGTGTGTGAACATGCTGTAAGCATCATTTTTGTACATATGTCAGCAAGCTGTTGCATTTAGACAGACATACATGATACCACTGCCTTTGTGTCAAATGCTGTTTGAAACTTGCTGTCACAAAAAGAGTACAATATGCTGGCATGCTGCATGCTCACATTGCAACATAAAATGACATTGACGTAGTGCATAGTCACGACCGATGAGCAGAAATGTGCAGTCAGCCTTGGGCAGCCTATCACAGGCAAACACCAGTCACATCACACAGGCACACTCCAAACAATCAAAGCAGCTTCTGAACTCTGCAAACAGCCTCCATCAGATGTAGTCAAGTTGTCAAACCTCCGACAGCCGCATGTTGCCACTTTTTGGTTTCTTTGCGCTAATGGGCATGGCAGAGTGGTGTGTCAGCCAAGGGTGTTGGCAGGAATGCAACGCCAGGCCTTAGGGGAAGACACACCTTTTATGGCTGGATGTATGAATGCAGGTCAGGGCCTGGCTTGAGGACCAGAAGGAGTCTGTTGTGACGGTGCAAGGTCAGTGCAGCGCAGCCGCTACATGTGTCCACCAGTGCCGCATTGAGGCACCCTTACAGCTGGTAGCAGGTAGTAATCATTCCCCAAAGCATGCGTGCATATCCTGTGGGGAGCTTGGAGAGTTCCCTGTCCGTCCAGGACACACAGCTGGCACAAAGCAAGCACCCATAGCTTTCCTGGTCTGCTGTCAATCTGATGGCCGCATCTGCAGCAGGTCTCAAAAAGGGTTTTGCGGCATACTTGTCAGAAGCAGGCTTGAGGCATGCAGCAGATGACAGGGCTGACAGATGCACAAGCTGTATGCTTCAGCTGCAGGGCATGCTATAGCTTTGAGAGGATGATAGACAGCACAACACTCAACTGCTTGCTGTGTGAATGAGGCGTGTGCTTTGTGGCTTGCTTGTCTGCGCTGTGATTGTCAGAGCATGGATTTGCTGCCGGCTAGGGACTGGACTTGTTTGTGAATCGTTGCCGTCATACACCTGACCTGGATAAAATCTGCAGTTGGGATAGGCATACCTGATACCTACCTAGCAGATGCAAGAGCAAAGACTGGCGCATGTTCAAATCAGTCAATCAATCAACATACCTCACCTGTGTTTCAGAAGCTGTCTTCAGATTCACACCTAAGAAATACACACCTGATCTGTGACAGCTGAATGAGTCTTGACAGATTCCTGATCAATGAGAGCAGGGGGCAAAGATGGCAGGCAAAGATTCAGACAGGCAAATCTTCAGACAGGCAATGCTCAGACAGACAATGCTCAAGCAGGCAATGCTCAGACAGGCAACATGTGTCTGCAGGGCATCAGGGCAAAATTACCGTCTGGCAGCATGATCAATTTGGCAACCAGGTCACAAGAAGGGCTGCGCATGGGCAGTTCATCGCCAATGCTCAGGGCCCCGGTGTAACGGAAACTCAGCTTGTGCTGGGGGATGCTGGAAAGGTCACACTACAGTAAGCTTTTGCTTGAAGCCACCATCTCTTCAGCTGCATAATGACGATGTGGGACATTCTAAAGCGCCTGCTGTTGCACAGCTTGCAACATCACCTTTGCCTCACTGCCAAGCTATGACCACCATTTGCCCACGAGCTGTAGTCATCCCATGCACGCAGGGCAGTACACAGCAGGGCAAGTCACTGTAGACGTAGAGTCTTGCATCGCAAGTGTTGCTTGACATAGTATCCTGCATCTTGTAAGCCAAGCGCTGTTCAGGCATGTACCCATAGCTCAGGCATCCCCACAGCACCTTGCAGACCCACCTCTGTGTGTGCTGGCAACAGGGTCAGGGCTTCTGTTGCTGGAGTATACACTCTGTCAGTAGCAAACTCCCAAGCTGAGGCTGTGAGAGGCAGCCCATTGGAGATCACTGTTGTGCCCAATGTGATGTCTGCAGCCCATTCCTCTGCTGAGCTAATGCAGAGCAGCGTTATGGCAGGCTCACAGGCAGAAATGCTTCTAACAGCCAGGGATGTGTACGGCAACCAGGTATGGGTTTGCCTGACAGCAACAGGGAAAGCACAAACCTGATGTCTATTTACGTAGCAAAGTCAATGCTTGGCTTGCTGACGCGCCAGAAAGGCTTTTGCTGTTTACACAACCACCAAACAATGGCATAGTTCTGGCCATGCACATCTGAATTTGCTTCTTCTGCCTGCACGATTCTGCATAACAGGAACCACTCCTGGTATGCTTGCAGATCAAGAGCATGGAAGCTGACTTTTTCAAGGCTTTTGTTGAGGGTCCAGAATCTTTGACATTTGGGCATCACCATTCAAATCAGGCATACAGGTACAGCCCTTTGGGCCACTCACAATATACTGTGGTGCTAAGAGAGGTGCCATCATGTCAAGGCAGAGTGGCATCTTCTGCTTTTGTCACTCACAAACATGCACAAAGACAAGAGGTGCTGCTGATTCTGCCGCTGCTACTGCTCCTGGACTTTGCCTGCTGTGCTGATCCACCTGCATGAGCAGACACCATGTGCACTCTGCATGCAAGTCAGCTGTGTGTGTGTGTGTGTGTGTGTGTGTGTGTGTGTGTGTGTGTGTGTGTGTGTGTGTGTGTGTGTCACCCCTTCAAGTCCATATGCTGATATTGCCGGCAGACATTACATCCTCACATTTTCATATTTTATTTTGCTTTTTTGCATGACTAAACATCACGGTTTGCCATGTACAGTGCCCACGTTGAGAGAGCTGGCAGCTATCTTGTCCACGCTCACCTAGGCGGCAGCCAGATTATTGACTTTCCAAAGCTGCTGCAAGTGCTACCTGGTGCCAGCGCAGCTGACAGGTACAGCGTCATGCTCACATGCAGAACTCCAAGTACAACACAGAGACACTTCACCCATTTGCCGTTGCTGTTGCCAGTATGAGTTTTCAAGCCTGTTCCCCCCTTGGTCTTTTACCTCCAGGTTCTCTAGACACAGACTCGCGTCAAGCCTATACCATCCTGTCACGCTTTCAAGTCAGACACAACGCTGCCTTGCACATCAAACAGACGTGCCTTGGACATCATCTGCCTGACCAGAAACAGTTCAGAATCACGAGTAATGCAATTCTTCTGCCTGTGTAGGTGCCAAGTGAAAGGGACAGGTCAGCAGTTGACAGTGGGTCAGCCAGTCATGCTGACTCTGCATACTGCAGACGCCTACAGCAATGCCTGCTGGGACAGCGCTGACAAGGTCCATGTGGGTCTCTGTGGGCCACCGGGTACTGGCCTGACTGCAGCAGCTGTCAAAGATCTCAGAAACGGTGCCTACGGCATCAGCTTCACTCCAGATGTTGCAGGACGATGGACTGTGTTGCCCAGGTATTTTGTACAGCGCCTTGAAAAGAAAAGGAAAAGACAAGAAAAGACTACGCGAGAAGCCATGTATACTGGGCTGCCCAGTGTGCAGCGCCTTGCAAAGATTGCGACATCATGCAGTCTTGGCATGGCACAAACGCGTTGGGGACAAAACATGGCGGACCTTGCAATGCTGCACATGACACGCTGTGGGTGTAGGAGCAGATACTGTCATGAATGTGCATGTTTGCATCAGAGCCTGCAAAACCACAGCATGAAGTTGGCTGAAAGTGCATGCTATCACAGTATGCAGGCATGCAAGCTTCCTTGCATGGTGCTTCCTTGCTGCCTCTCTCCTGATCACACAGAATGGCTTTAGTCAAATTCTGACGGCAGCAAATCACAATCACATCTTACAGGTCATTCACGCATTTGGGCATTGCTTGCCTTTGAATGTGGAATGACAAAGGTACTGTGCAGGCCGAACGGACAACTGCTACATGAAAAGGGCTTTCAGATGCATGCATCGTATGGCTCTGTGGCAGCTGAAGACTGTGTGTTGAAAACTACGCAAGCTATCAGCAAGGTTATTGTCAACTCAAGCAGCTGTTTTGAGCTCAGCACAGCAAACGCCAGAACCACAGGCAGGGTGTTTGATGGCACCGAGGATGTGATTGCATTCGTCACAGGTCAGTGGTATGTCAATATGTGTGTGCAGCAGCAGCTTGCCGACTTGATGGCAACTACACCCTGCAATGTTGCGGTGTTTGGTCGTCATGCCTAGCTCTGTGCTAAGGACAAGTCATCCTTACGACACTGTGCAGGCTTAGCACCCAACTGTCTGCAGTTGGAGAGTGGCATGAGTACAGGCTATGAGCTTGGGCATCCTGCAACTTTATGCAACACGTAAACCCGTCATTCAAACCTGTCTGATGCCCTTGACAATGCCCACGCCATGCAAAGCGCACCTACATCTGGTTCTGTCGTCTGCAGGTCCTTCCATGCTAAGGCATGCTGCAAAGTGCTTGCTAGCAGAGGACCGCAGCCACTACAGGGTTGAGTCATACTGGGGATGCCAGCTAGGCTCTGTGCAGGTCAGTTCTGCCATGCCAGCTAGGTTTTGTGCAGGTCAGTTCTGCCATGCCAACTAGGTCTTGTGCAGGTCACATTCTGCCTGCAGCCAAAGTCACCCATATTCAGTCTGGAGCTTACTTTGTGTTTGCCTGTACTGGTTGGCAGTTGCTTTCACTGGCTGGGTGTAGCTGGAAATGTGCCAAGCTGCTCAAGGTCTCCCAATACCGTCTTTGACTGGATGTCAAGCCTGTAAGGACAAGCTTGCACGATTGCTGCTGTTGCCATCTGACAGTGCAGGGTCACTGCTATTGAGCTGTGTGTGGTAAGAGCAGCAAGCCAGCCCGCAAAACTAACATCCCCATGTTTTCGAGTCTGATGCTTGTCACCTACGCAGCTGGTGCAAGAGCAAGAGCTGGCACAGCTTCAAATCAGTCGACCAGTTAACACTCATCATCTCTAGTTGGACAAGATTCCTTGCGCTGCTGCGTGCCTGACTGACAAGTCATTCTGACTCCGTTTCTCATGACCAACAGATCTCTTAGTGTGCAAGTCCGTTTTCTGATATTCTTTTTTGGGGGTATGTGTGCAGCTGCATGTGCACATGGGAGGTAGGGCCATTCCAAGCACCCCTGTCACGGTGGCCCTGCAACCAGGCCCAGTCTGCCTGGACAGGACTGATGTCCAAGGCGCAACAAGCCCCTGCACTGCCGGAGAGGAACAGAGGTTGGTGATTGTGGCTGCAGATGCCTACAGACACCTGACAGACACAGACGGAGCTGCCAAGTTTATCGTGCAGATCTCCTCAAAGTCTCAGTGCTTTGATGGTGAGTCTCAATGTGTTGGTATCAATCAATCAATCAATCAGTCAGCCGATCAATCAATCAATCAGTTCAATCACTGTGTTGTTATGTGATGACCATTCTGCACACAGACATGTGATCAGCAGATGCAGACACAGGAACCAGCAAGTGCTTGTAGACACTATGGAAATGGCAAGTCTTGCTGCTGCAGTGCCCCTGGGACACTCTTGGTGCTGGAAGTCGCTCACATAAAGCTGGCACTCTCAAGCATGCAGCATCAGATTCTGCATTGGCCCCCAAAAGCATTGCCATGACCTGACATTGCACAGTACTGACTGAACAACCTGTCATGAAAGACATGGTGCAACTTTTGATCTGCATCGTGCATCTTCTGATCCCGTGTCCCAACAAAGACACAATCCCCAGCTCACTATCTTACCTGCCTCACTTGCAGTCATGACATCTGATCTTGCACTTCTATGATGTGCTTTATTGCCTATTGCCATGAAGCAAAATACCAATGCACGGTGCATGGAATTGCCAGGATCATATAGATTTTGCATTTCTGCAGTGGTGGCGAAAGCATCTGGCAAGCACACATACACCGCCTGCTTCACCCTGACAGAAGCTGGACTCTTTACTGTCGCCGTGCGTTTGGAGGGTATGCAAGGCTGCAGAGAGTACAAGAACATCTGCAAGCCTGGACCAGTGTCAGTGCCTCACTGCAAGGTCCTCAGCTTAGACAGCTGCCTGACTGCTGGGCAGACTGGTCAGCTCAGGCTGCAAAGGAGAGACATGTGAGTGCAGAATCCTGCCACTGTTTGTCCTACTTGGTAATCACCCTCAAGAATGATTGAACCGAAACCCTTACACTTAAGTGCGCTGAAAATCTTCCACTTCAGTGGACGGCTTGCCAGTGTGCATTCAAAGACAAGATATCACCTTTGCTTCTGTGTCAAATTTCTGTGTCAAAGAAACCATGAAAGCAGACTCTTGTGACGCATGGCACAATCAGCCCACTGCACTGCAGAGCAGAGGATACCACAAAGCATGGGGCAGCAATGACATCTGACGTTTCACTGGAACCTGTCCAGCGTGCATGCCTGTACATATGTGACACAACATGTCATGCTTTGTGTGCCTGCAGGTATGGCAATGAAGCAACAGCACCAGCCGCAGGCCTTGTGCTTGCTAGGCTGCTAAGCTCTTTAGGGCAACTGTTGGAGAATGTACATGCCATCTATGACATGTTGGAAGAGACTGTGATACACTTTACACCCACACAAGCAGGTACACCCTGTGACAGTGCTAGTAGCAACAGCAGACTGTGTGTAGATCATGTCTGCTCATGCCTGTCAATCTATTCACACAATGCACCGGGCTGATCTGCCAGTCCACCATTGTTTCTTTCCCAAGTCCCTGCTTGTGTCACCTCCCCAGTGACTCACTCCATTGCCCTGTGGTTAAAGACGATGTTTCTGGCCAGGAGACAAGATGCTTGCAAAGCTGTAGCACTGTTTCCCCACACACGTTAGCATGTGTCTCACACTGTCTTGACAGCAAAACCTTGTGAATGTATTGGACAATGACTTGGGTCTGCTCTTGCCACTGAGAGTGCAAATGCTACCAGGAAATCGATACGGTTCAGCATGATTGAGACCTCTTGCCAGTGAATAGAGACAGACTTGAGACCTTGTGGAACAGAAAGGTCTCAAGTCATCTGAGACCTGTTGGTGGTAAACAGAGACACCAAGCCTGAGTGCTCAAGTGCATGAGTGCATATGCAGGTGCACTGAAGTTGTGGATGGGCTCCACAACAGAAGAAGCAATGCCAGGTGCACCAATTCTGATCCAAGTCAAAGCAGCTGTGGAGGATCCAAGCAAGTGCCAGGTATGGCAGCTTTGCCACAAAGCCATGTGTACCAACCAGAAAGAGCCACAAAGGACGAGACTTGCACCTGGCACGCATTTGTCAGAAGGCGTTTGCTGCATGTTGTACCAGCATTGTAAACTAGAGTCGGGGATGGGCTTGCCCTCCATGTGGCCATGCTGCAGAGAGACTCTGTGGATCCGTGTATGGGCATACAGTCTTGTATGTTGTCAAAGCTCAAAGCAAGCGTCTGATCAGGCAAAGCAACAGAGGAACATCTTCATATTTGTGCCTGCACCCAGGCATGGCCACTCAATGAGAGCCCCAGGCTGCTGCCTTAGCAGGCTCCCGTTATCAGCGCTGGAAAGCGTCAACTTTACTGTTTCCTTTGGTTTCACTAAAGCCAGAATGCGCTTCTCATGACTTGCTTGCCTTGCTATCTGCAGGCATCCTTCCTCCATGCCAGCAAGGAGTCAGCTGTACTCACAGCTGGCAGCATGCTGTACATCCACCTGAGCCCTAAGGATGCTTTCAACAACCCCACCCAAAACACATTGCCAGTTGTGGCTCAAATCCAAGGCCGCCCTGCACTGCGCCAGCTCAGCGCAGAGGAAGCACAGCAGCAGCTACGAGCAGGCAGCCAGTTGCATGAGTCAGCAGCAGCCAACCCACATGGGCTGGTCTTTGCTGCTGAGGCACAGAGGGCAGGCTCGATGATGGTAGATGTGACGGTTGGTGGGCAAGATGTTGCGAACCACTGGCCAAAGCCGCTGCTGGTTCTGCCTGGCAAAGCTTGTGCTGCTCACAGCTTCCTCAGCAACCACTGTCAGGTATGCAGGCTATGCAATTGCCTAAGCCAGCGTGATCAACAATATCAATACCACCAACAATGATGATTAATAAAATCAGCAATAGTGTAAGTAACATCAGTAATACTGCTGGCATAGCCAACAGGCCTCAGGTGCATGCATGCGTGCCAGCATGATACAGCTTGCGGCATTGGGAGTCAATGATCTGATGATGGCACTCAGGAAGCTGCCAGCAAGACGTTTCCCCTGCATGTGATGTGGACTGCTCCAGTCATGCTGTGCATGTGAACATGTGGCCAAAAGGTGTAGAGTGTTGCAATGGCATTGAAGGCTGTAAGGTCAGTTTGCTCTAGAGCCAAAAGTGTCACTGTACCAATGGCAGCCTCAAGTAAGTACACACATAAGCAACAAATGTGTCTGACAATGCTATCTATATACAACCAGCAATTGTTTCTCATGCTTGATGCCCTCAAGAGTGCCCTGGGAGTGTTGCTGCAGAAAGCAATGTGTGGACGAACTGTTTCAACTGTACTGCACATTGTTGACGCCTTTGGAAATGCTGCTTTGACCGGAGGAGCTGATGTATGTGCCCATCTGCAGACACCTGACGGCACCATCATGTCTGAGGTAAGCCACTGCTGCTTCTAAACCCTAGCTACACATTTGCCAGCGTTCAACCTGTTAATCTAAACCATGTCACCGCTATCTAATTACTGGCTTGTCCCTCACTATCCTTCCCATGAATAACAGCCCAGACTTACGCCTTGTTCATCAGCACGTTCTGTCATGCATGACCTCTCAGGATGATCTGCCCAAGGAATTTCCACAACACAACGCCAGCATACTCCTTGCTGGGACAGTCCAGTACCCTGACGACTATATATTGTCTGTCATGCACACAATCAGCCAATCAATCAATCACTCAATTGTGATGCATACAGCAAGACTGACGTCAGCCCACATGCATTAGTTTGCCTTTTGCAGCAACCTTTGTACGTCCAGGTACAGGTGGTTGACAACCAAGATGGCACATACAATCTGATGTACAGCCTGTCCTCAGAGGGCAACCATACCTTGCACCCCAAAGTGAATGGGACCCCTCTGAGGCAACATGGCTTCCCAGTCATGGCTGCTTTTGGGCCCCTACAGGCACAGGATGTGATTGCCAGTCTTCAGAACCCGGATGAGGGCCATGTCTGCGGTGGAATCTGCAAGGTGCTTGTTAAGGTAGATTGTGTGCCCATTGCTCCTTGGTGTCGCATGTATCACTATAAGAGTTCTGAGTCTGTCGAGTCTGTCTCCACACTCTCACACTCTTCCCCTTCTGTTTTGGGTTTTCAGTACAACGTTGTCAATACGATAATGAAGAATGTAGGACAACGACCTGTGGTGTTGAAAGTGCCCACTTGACACAAGTTTGTGTTGGATGTCACATTGTCACTGTCCCATTGACTGTGGCCATGGCTTTGAGGTAGCAACAGCATAGCCTCAACATAGCTGCTCGTTGTCCAGGATTTGCTTCTCACAGCTAACGTCATCATCAGCTGACAGAACAGTCTGCAGAGAATGCATATCAATGCAGAGGCAAATCCCATGCATATCATTGCACACAATACTATGCAAGGTTGTCTATGCACAGGCACTTGGCAGGTCACTGAGCGGCCTGGAAGCATGGATGGTGCGCACATCTTCCTCCCAGTCCACCAACAATGCAGACTGCCACAGTGTGAAGGTTGACACTGATGCGACAGACAGCCTCAGGTCATCCTGGACATGGACTCACATGGGCCAGCATGAGGTCAGTAACTGCCTTGTGCCTGTTGTGCCTGTCAACACAACAGCAAATGCATGTGATGTTTGCATTCAGGCGATCAACCGTACGTTAACAGCAATCATATGTTTGGCCGCATGAGGCAGCTGGTGTAATTGCCTGCAGTCTGGTTGCACTGAGACACACAGCTCACACTGCGTTGTCTGACCCAACTAGCACTTGGCTGCTTATCTACAACACCTGATACATGCCATACTGTAACAGCAAGAACTCTAGGAGATAAATCCTAAACCCTACAAGATATTGTCTGAGTACCACCACAGACTTTGCCTGCTACGCCCCTTGGGCCAGAGCCTTGCTGATGCTGCACAGGTGTCAGTGCTGTTGGCAGGACGCCATGTGCAGGGGTCTCCTTTCCTGGTGAAAGTGCAGGCAGCGCAGCTGTGCCCACAAAGCTGCCAGCTGCTTGGCATGACTGACGCTCCATCTTCAGGTGATACTCCAATTGATCAGCACCTCCTGAAGCAACCGACATCTCAGCATGCTTGCAATGGGCCTTGAAACTTCAGACCGGACAGCTTCCATGGGAGCTGTTGTCTTGCTGGCGTCCGTGTAATAACTGGTGTTCTAGCTGCAGCATCAGCCACATTGTGACAGTAGCCACATCAAGACAGTAGCCACTCAATTTGGCCACCGTGACAGTAGTAGCCATATTGGTAAGTCGGTTTGGTGTGCTACAATGTGTACATCCCTAACCATGTCTTTTGCTTGAACTGCAGGAGCTCTGTCACTCACAATCACAGGCAGGGACGTGTATGGCAACCCATGCAGGCTAGAGCCTGGCAATGTCCAGGTGACATGCCAGCCGGAAGGGGCTTTGCAGCATGTGCAAATACAGCAGGCAGACACCGCTCATGACCTGGTGCTGTCTGCCTTGGCAGTTGCACAAGGTCAGTCAAGCTGAATCCTGATCACTAATGACAACTGATCTGTGACCTCTATGCTGACAGCATCAGTGACACACCTTGGAGAACTTGCTACAGATACAAATCTGCAGCGCAGCTCAATGCTTCTAGCTTCCTGTTACTGCAGTAGTTTGCTAGCAATGCCTCCATACTTCAAGTATGCAAATCAGCTGCAGATTCTGCAGGAAACACAAACATGTGGTCAAAGAAACTCTACTGTGCTACAATACAGAATCTGCACAGTCACCCTGTTGCATGATTACCTGGCTCACATATCTGTTGGCATAAGACATCAGCGTTAAACTATGCAGGCACGCTTTTTGTGGCCGTTCAGCAGCAGCAGATCAATCCACTAGGATGGCCCATACTTCTTCAGCCTGCTGCCTGTACCAACCTGGCCTTTGTGGGGCAGGGCAAGGCAGATGTCCAACCTCTGCAGGTCACTGCCGGGGAGCCTTTCTCTGCTCTGCTGGAGACACAGGATGCGCTCGGCCAGCGCATAAGTCAGGCATGCCGTTCACAGTATCTCTGTGTGCGTGTGTGAGTGAGTTTGTGAGTGTGTGTGTGCGCGTGCATATGTGTGCATGTTCATGCAAGAAAGCAAGCCACCACTCACCTCTCTGCAGCTTACAAGGGTGAATGCAGTGTGGCATCTGCACTCATGTTTACAGTGGGACTTGAGCTCAGCATGCTGAAAGGCTGAGGAAGGACAAGCATGACAGGCCGCTCTCACTGCTGTCAATCATACCTGCATAGCAGTCTGACGCATAAGTCCAAAGTCTGCTGCCCTGGTGTAGTTCCCCTCACCCTGTGCTGCACATGTTAGCTTGTCACAACAGCGCATTGCTGGAAATGTGCTGCAGGAGGGGTTTAGCATCACTGCTACCCTATCAAGCCTTGTCACACACAAGGAGCTAGCAGCCAACATCAGACACATCGGCCATGGTGTCCATGAAGTGTCAGCCACCCTCGAAGCAGCTGGCACCTACACACTAGCTATCCAGCTGGAGCGTGACTTCACTGCTGGTGATGCTGTTGGACAGTTGCCACTCCTTGAGGCACAGGTGGTTTGCATGCCCGCAGCTGTGGCGGCAGAATGTTGTCGAGTGGAGCTTCAGACAGAGCCTTGGGTAGCTGGCCAGACTGCGTTTGTACATGTGCACAGACATGACAGGTGAGCTGACAGAACACTATGCTGTGTTGCTTACAAAGCATCATGTGCACTAGACTGATGCCATTCTGTGATTGTTTGGGCGCTGAAGCAGTTGGACTGATGTTCCAGCATGATGTTTTACACTGCCTGCTGGCAGATGGGAAGTGGTGTGCTTCATCTGCATTGCATGGACTCAGCTGAGAGTTCTGATCATTCCACACTGCAACCCTATGATCACTACCACCTTGAGTTCTTTTTACCTTACGCCGTTGCGTATTTGTCATGGGCCTAGCTTGAATCCGCAGCGGCGTAAAGCAAACTGGCCATGGTGCACTGCTGCATAGACATCACCTCTGACTTGCTCACAAAACTCATGGGCCCTTGCCTATGGGACTCAGTTCAGCCTTCCATCTGAGACATACATATGGGACACAACACTGCAGCTATCTCACTGAGGTACAGTTCTTAGTACAGGCTGCCGACCCAAGCCATCAGCACTCACACCACTATCAGTTGCAGTGTCCTTGCATCAAGCAACAAAAACAACGAGCCTCACACTGGTTCCTGTTCTTGGTTGCAGGTTTGGCAACTGTGTAGAGGACAGCAATGCAGCCTTCAGCTTCACAGCACAGGCAGAGGGGCCAGGCCCTGTGGATGCTGTCGTGGACTCTACTCAGGCTGGGCCTGCAAGGCTGCAACTGCTTGCCCGCCGGTCTGGCACCTACAGCTTGATGCTGGTCAGCACCTCTCAAGAGGCACTGGGTACAGGCCCCATCCAGGTGAATTGTGCTTGTAGGCTGCCTCTTGGCTGTTCACAAGGCAAACTCCTCCGCCTTTTGCCTTTCCACAAGGCAAACTCCTCTGAATTGTGCCTGTCCACAAGGCAAACCCCTCCGCCTTTTGCCTTTCCACAAGGCAACCTCGTCTGCATTGTATCTTTCTACACGGCAATCTCCTCTTCCCCTGCTTGCCTTGCATTTCACCTAAGCGTACTTATTTAGCTTATGCCCTGGCTTTTGCAGCATACCATGTGCCCTGTTCATGTCTCAGCTGAAACCAGTGACAATGCTTGTGATACTGCTGTCCGGTCAGTTTTGCTTTATCACGCCTTGAAAGCCGGTGGATGTGTTGCAGGCGCAAGTTGTGGCAGCGCCTGCATGTCCAGATACCAGCACCTGGCTGGTGCAAGGCAGCAGCAGCCACAGCAATGGCAGGCATCAGCACACACTGCAAGCTGGGCAGCCTATCCACATTGAGGTGGACCTGCGTGACACCTACGGCAATCCAGCTGGTGAGTGCAACCGGCCTGTGAACCAGCCTGCCAAACAGTGTTAGTAGTGGTTGCTATTGGGTCCAAATCTGTGTGCTTGCTGATGTCGATCTGCCAAGCTGCCTGTGCATATGGCTGCCAATGCTACTGCCAGTGTAACCAGTAGCAGCGTTGAAGTATGAGCAGCTTACATGTTGCTGTCTTGTCAGCATCTTGTTGCCAAGAAACGGCTCTTGTCCACCAGCGTGTATGACTTCATGAACAGCACGTCAAGAAACCTGCAGGTATGATGGACTTGTGTAAGAATACATAAACCAGATTACGGCAAGGCATTCTGTCTGTGCAGATGTGGGCAGTGCTGCTTTGACAGGCACAGCCTCTGGACCTCATGGCCAGACCCCCCTCAGTCAGACACCCTCCCCCCTCAGCTTTTCTGCACCTCTCACTGCAGCAGGCAATTACTCCCTTGCAGTCGCACTGACATACGCTCACACCAAGCAGACGCAGTTGTTGTCAGCCCAAAACCAGCTTGATGAAGTCAGAGTAGCGGCTGGACCAGTGTGTGCACAGAGGATACTGGTTCAAGGGTTGTGTAAGAAGCTGATTGCTGGGATGGGTTCAGAAGTCAGCATCTGCCCGGTGGATACTCACGGCAACACAGGAGCCTCAGGTGCGTTATAAAGCCACCCATACTGTGTGTTATGGTATAAGACACATGTCAAATCAATCAAATGCTTGTCTGAACATACACATGTTGACACTGGAGTTTGCAGCCTGCAGTGCTCAGACAGGCCTCTAAGTCAAATGGCTTTCTTGCTTCAGTGGTCAGCTGACCCAAGATCCTAATCTGCAGGCTTGCAGCATGACAATTTGCTGCCACTGATACCTGCTGCAAACGTTTGCATGCGTGTAACGAGCTGCTGGGAGCCGCAGTGACCATTCCTGTATGCTGTCAGCAGCTTTGTGATGACTGTATCCCTGCCTGCTTGAGGACTCTCCTTGCAAAATGCGTATTTTGGGCATGTACACAACTTGCATTTGCAGTGTGGGCGCGTAGACACTGTGCATCACCTCGTACACTTCTTGCATGAGTATAGGTGGGAGCTTTGCTGTTGAAGCCAGGCTGGGGGACAGCATCATCCCAGGCCGCATCACGGAATCCCTGCAAGGTCCCAGGGCTGTCACCGCACATCTGCTTCTGCAGCAGGCAGGGCGCTGGACCACAGCTGTGTCCTTCCACATCAGCAGCCCTGAAGGTGCTGATGTCAGCACGGTGATTGCCTCACATGTTGTGGAAGTGGAGGAAGGGGTGGCGAGTGCCAGTTGCTGCAGGCTGTCGGGATTCTGGCCTGTGCAAGGGGCTATAGCAGATGTGCCAGCTGGGTTCATCATCCAGGTGTGCAGCTCTTACACAGCATATATTGCAAACTACCAGGGAAAAGATGTCTTGAAATCAATGATGTTGGGACTGCAAGTGGAAAGTGATGAATTTTGACATCAGGTGCAGGAACAGGCTTGCAAATACAAGCAATGCCATGCGCACAGCAGTGTTCCTTAGCTCCTGTGGTCTCATGTCTGCAATCAGTACAGGTTCAATGCCCAACCTGGCGTACAGCAAGATTCCATGTCAACAGAAACGTCATGAGGATAGGAGTGCAGTGTGCATGTCCTATGCTTTGTGGAATCACGTCAAAATCTTGGTTCAACAGATG
>JAABUK010003137.1_pt1 | contig 28346 bp, 28 predicted proteins | sample 5559141 | NCBI WGS metagenome assembly JAABUK01 (sample SAMN10711869, study PRJNA513367) | rock metagenome | isolation source: Antarctica rocks | place: Antarctica: Victoria Land, Pudding Butte nord | collected 2016-01-03
CAGCACTGGTCGGGCAAGATGCATTGTCCATTGCTCAGTGCTGCTGTGGTAAACAGGTCGACAGCAGGCTTGTGTCACTGCAATCACACCTGTGGAGATTTGCTCTCCATACAGATGTGCAGTTACCCAACAACAATGCACTGCAGCACTGGTCAGGCCAAGATGCATTGTCCATTGCTCAGTGCTGCTCTGCAAAACAGGTTGACAGCAGGCTTGTGTCACTGCAATCACACCTATGGAGATTTGCTATCCATACAGGTGTGCAGTCACCCAACACTAATGCACTGCAGCACTGGTCAGGGCAAGATGCATTGTCCATTGCTCAGTGCTGCTGTGGTAAACAGGCTGACAGCAGGCTTAAGTCTCTGCAATCAGACCTATGGAGATTCGCTCTCCATACAGGTGTGCAGTCACCCAACACCAATGCGCTGCAGCACTGGTCAGGGCAAATTGCATCCCCCACTGCTCAGTGCTGCTGTGGACAACAGGCTGACAGCAGGCTTGTGTCTCTGCAATCACACCTATGGAGATTTGCTATCCATACAGGTGTGCAGTCGCCCAACGCCAATGCATTGCAGCACTAGTCAGGGCAAAGTGCATCCACCACTGCTCAGTGCTGCTGCGGAAAACAGGCTGACAGCAGCCTTGTGCCACTGCAATCACACCTATAGAGATTTGCTATCCATACAGGTGTGCAGTCACCCAACACCAATGCACTGCAGCACTGGTCAGGGCAAAGTGCATCCCCCCATGGTCAGCATGGACAGGGACTTGTGGATTGTTCCTGTGCAAGTGTGTTGGTGGGAAGCAAGACTGTATTGGCATGCAGAACGTCAGGTCAGAGATGCAACTGCAATCACAAATGAGGGTCTCTTCAGCTTGGGCTGCACAGCAGCAGCATGCTGGTCAGCATGAACAAGTGTTGGAGATTGTTGCTGTGCACGAGGGTTGTGGCAGCATGCAGAACCTTCAAGATGCAACTGCAGGGTTGAAGATGGGCTGTCTTCAGCTTGGGCTGCAGAGCTGCAGCAATCTGGTCAACGTGGACAGGGTTTTGGGGATTGCTCCTGTGCAAGTGTATAGGTGGGACGCAATACACTTGCCGCAGAACCGCGTAGGTGCATCTGCAGTCATGAAGGTGGCTGCTGTCAGCTTGGGCCGCAGAGCAGCAATATATTGCCACTCACCGCTACTCTGTAGAAACTGCCTGACAGCAGGCTTGTGTCACTGCCACTGCACTTATGCAGGTGCCCTCTTTACATAGATGTGCAGTGACCCAACACCCATGGCAGACAGCAGGCTGTAGTCAATGCACGTATGCAAGTTTGCTGTACATACAGGTGTATGTGCAGTAACACAAGCCCGTTGTCAGCCTGTTTTCTGGAGCAACGCGAGGCAGTGGGGACTGCATTTTGCCTTGTGCACTGCTGCAGTGCATTGCTGTAGGATCACTGCACAGCTGGAGGAAGAGCAAACTCATGGGCAGCAAAACAAGCCAGCTGTCAACCTGTTTTGCACAACACCTTTAAGCAGTGGGGCATGTAGTTGGCCCCGCGCACTGCTGGAGTGCACTGGTATTGGGCCACTGCACAGCCGTATGAAGAGCAAATCTCAATCTGTGTGTTCACAGCACAGCATGCAACTTCACGTGAAGCGCATACACATAGCCCTTGTTGCACCCTCATCAGCATTGTTTGTCATAGCCGAGCACAAGTGACATTGCATCAGCTAAGCCATGTAAATGGTGCTAAGATGGTGAGTGACCAAACACAGCATGCAGCGCTGACTGCACATAGACCGTGCTGCACTGTCATCTGCATGGCATAGCTGAACGCAAATGAAGTCACAGCAGCAAAGCAACATGCTGCTGTACGTGACTGTCCATAAGATTCAGGCACGCTACAACAGACTGAGCTGGGTTTCAAAGGCAAAGTCTGTGCTTCTTCAGCAATCCCTTCTGGCGGATATGCTTCTGTAGACTGCTTGCTGTAAGCTTGCGCAAGAAGTTTGGGTGTGCTTCCATATCAGCACCTTCTGCTCAAAATCTGCTGGAGACCTACACCTTCACACACTTTGGCCCATTTGCCATAGTTGCCATAATATGAGATATTATCTTTTGTATGTGGCACTTGGCAGTGCTGCATGGCAAAACAGGCTTAACAGCAGATGATTACAACAAATAAGCCACTGGCTCTCTGGGATGGGAACGCCCAGAACAAATTCAGCCAAATGTAACACAACAGAGCCATCTCTATCACCTGCCACTGCTAGGGATGCCTGCACAGTAGCAACAGGTTTTCCTTGGTAGAGCCGTATCATCATAACACAGATTACTACAATCATGGTAGTAGCAGCTGCCCACTGCCATGTACTCCAGATCCTGGATCTCTTTTTTTCAGCCAAATCCTCGTCTGCAAGTCAAAAAACTGTGATGGGCGCCACTAAGCTGACAGCCACCATGAACCCTTGGATGAAGGGTATGCTTTAACGTATTTGAGACCTGCATGCTGACACAGCATTGTCAACAACTCTTGACATGGGCAAAGCGCAATGCACCAAAGCTGTTCTCTTTCAACCTTGTGCATAGCAATGGAGAAAAAGCTGGGCTCAAGAGTTGACAACACCAGCTGGGGCCTTGCTTCACCTGTCTTGGCTTGCGTCTTTCCCGGAATGTCAGCATTGAAGACTGTGCGGCTCATGCCATACGCATCATAAGCCGGAACAACACCGTTGAGTGTCCTCAGCACCAGACCCTCGTCAGCCATACTCTCTTTCAGGGCTTTCACATCTAGCCTTCCGCTGTACAAAGTGACAGTATATGATGTCCCATCTTCAATATGCACGGAAACTTCTCGCTCAGCAGGCACGTCGACAACAGTATCTGCGTGAAGAGAACACCCTCAGCAGCGGCAGCAGCGACTGTCTAACGGAAACCCTTGCGAAGCACAGCAGAGTATGAAGCTACGAGAGCAAGGTGATCGAACAGGTGCCACGGTCAGCAGAATAAAGAGCCCGGTGACTTCCATTGATCAGAGTTCGGACCGCCTTTAAGCGGTTGCTGTTGCCCTTGCATAGTCCGCCCCAACTGGGCAGCTTACCTGCTGTGTGGATGCAGTTTTTCAGCTCGCCTTCCAGGCCTGAGATAAGCTTTTCATAGGAAATCACCAAGCTGTTGTCGCGAGCTTCGCCTCTATTCAGCTCAGCTTCAAGCTGGTCTCGGGCACGGTCTAGTCGTGCTTGCAAAAACAGCAAACGGTCTGAGGCCATCCGACGCCTCAGTCAGCCAAACGCACGACAACAGCTGATGAAGACTGAAGTCGCGTACAGGTCTCGTCACAATAAAGACGGATGCAACACGGGTAAAACGGCCAACTTTCTGACGCCTCAGGCTCAGGTGCAACTGGGTGCACCCGGGTGCACCAATCACTCAATCAATCAATCAATATATCAATCCATCAATCCATCAATCAATCATTCAATCAATCCGTCAATCCGTCAATCAATCAATCAATCCATCAATCAATCCATCAATCAATCCGTCAATCAATCAATCAATCAATCAATCAATCAATCAAGGGGTGTGTGAGTGGATGATTGAAGTGATGTGTGCGCAAGTGATGGACTGACAGTATGCAGCAAAAATGAAAACCCTGAAATGCCTCAGTGACTGAATGAGTGAGTTCGTGAGAAGGTGACAGCATGAGTGTAAGGAATCAACAAATGCCTCAGTGAAATGCTGTTTGAGGAGTGAGCAATTGAGTGGACAAATGAACGAGTGAAGGACGGTGTGAACAAAGGGAAGAAGGACTGAATGAATGATCAAGTGAGTGACCGGGTGACCGGTGGAACATGAATGAAAAACGAGCCACTACTGGATAAAGGAATGAGAGGACAATTAGATGCTTAAACAGAAGAATGGACGCATGAATGCATGTTCATTCCTTTATTTGTCATGAATGTTACTTTCTCAACGGTCAGAAGCGTTGCTGTTGCAAGCATTGCTGGTATAACAGCACCAGCCATCAAGGAAAGAAAAGAAAAGACTACGCCTCAATTTAATGAAAAGCCCAGTATTATACCGGGCTGCCCAGTCACCAGCCATCAACCATATGCTGTTGCTTCAGCCCCTTTTGCATTCTTTGCTCATACTGTAGGCGTGCAAATGAAACTGTGTCACAGACAAAGCCCAACATGCCTTTCCATTGTTGCTGCAGGAACCAGGTGGCTCACAAGGAGCCACCTGGTTCCTGCAGCAACAATGGCTAATACCCTAAATCCCAAACACTCTCATCCTCGCGTTGAAGCGCTTTCATCATGACCCCTTTGAAACTCCAAAGCCAATCAAGCTGTATGGCTGCATCAAGTACGGCCAGAAGCTGGACTTGAAGGACTACCTGGCCCCAAACAGCCCAGATCATCCCTCCCACAGCAACAATGTTGACAAGCCCATCAGTGCTGAGATGCGGTTAAGTGGAGTGGTCATCCACCGGGGGGCCATTGGGGAGGGCCACTACTGGGCCTATGTGCAGGACACATGTAAGTCTGGAACTTTACTGTTGTATTGAGCTTGCCATGCATCCCAGGAGTGCTGATTGTTCACATGAGTGCTGATAACTCTGTTCTGTGCAGCCAAAAGACAGCCTGTTTTGCTGCTCTTTCTGTTGGTACTTTGTGATGCATAAGTTGGGCTGCCAGAAGCTGTGCAAGCACATTTGACTTCAGGTTCACAGTTCATGTTGTTGCGGTCTGGGATAATCCAAGCGCCTGTGCCAGTCTTGCCCTTCCTGCTGTTGTTACACATGTGCTGGTCTGCTGCAAGTCTCACACCTTTGTCCTACGCAGCCTGGTATGATACTTGGCTTCTCATAAAAGTGACGTCAAAAGGTGTAGTCTTCTTTTTCCTTTTTCTCTCACATCTTTGTCTTCGTGCTATTCAGATAACCGGTGGTGGAGGTTTGACGACCACAGGCAGGCTGAAGTGGACATCAAGGAGGTGTTGAGCCACCCAGATGTTTACATCCTCTGGTACATACGCATTCAGCCCCGCAGGGCGGTGGTGGATGCCCCTGAGGGCTGTGCGTTGTGGCCCCCTGGCAGCGCTCCCCCCTCTGAGTCAGGGGTGGCGGCTGAAGAGCCACAGACACACTCCGGTGCTTCTGTGACAGAGGCGGCACAGTGGCTGATTGCTGCTGGCAATGCAGCGCCTGTCTCTGGGTAAGTGATGTGATCCTGTGGTCATCACTTCTGGCTGCCATGCTGTTCCCAGAAAGTGCTATGATCTTGCTTGTAGCAATCTGTACATGCGCGTGTGTGTGCCTCAATGTTGCCCAACTGTTGATGTAGCATGACCATGCATCAATGGCAAATGTATTATGTTCTGTCATGAGGCAGATTAGTGCTGGGCGAATCATTGAAGTGCTTGTATGATGCATCAGTTAGGACTGTCACATGCAGTCTGCACCTGCAGTGTAGCCCAAGATGTCCAACTTTAGTGCAAATTGAAGCTTTGCATTTGCCTTTCAGCAGGCACGTGTAACTTGGTGCATTTGGCAACCACTGTTGGTTCATCACTATGTTGTGCTGACTGTTACAGACGTTGTTGATTGTGCAAGGATGTACACTACTTTCCAATGTGTCTAGACAGGATTTCACATATGAATGTTACACATGCATGTTATGAGCTGTTTTAGACATCACAAATATAGCTTTTTGACCACAAAATCTGGGCCTTTTGGTGGCCCAGATCCGTCTAGAACAGCATTGAATGACTTGTATCAAACTCAGCGACTTCCCATTTGTTGCCTGTTTACTCCCGTCATGAGTACTAAAGACAGGAAATGTAAAATGGAATAGTTGACATCATGTCACTTGGCATTCACCTATCCTGCCGTTGCAATCACTGTGTCATTGTCCCTTTTAAATCTGTTGTCTGACTTTCAGAACTCCTGCAGGTCATGCACCCACACACAGATCCAGGAGATTGCTCCAGAGGATGCTGGGCCCCAGGCAGCACAGGTGGGGGTGGTGTCCCCCTCCCCCCTGCCTCCCCCCTCTGCCCCGCCCTTTGACATTGATGAGTGGCTCATCAATAATGGCTTGGTGCCAGACAGGTAACATCCCAAGGCCCCCCCCAGTTTGTATGTGCACATGTGTGTGCCTGGATGATGCACAAATCAATATGGTATGTGAATGAATGGCAGAATGTGATGTTCTTGTCATTGGTGCTTAGGTGCAGTATGATTCAATTGGTGCTGTCACATGTCTTCTGCGCATGCAGTGTTGTTGTGTGTAGCTCATGTCCTGCCATCTGAATCACTGTGTCTAACAATTGTTGTCTGACTTTTGATCTCCTGCAGGTCATGCAAACATGCCAGTGTTGAGGAGAATGCTTCAGAGGGTGGCGGGGTCCAGGCAGCACAGGTGGGGGCGGGGTCATCCTCACGCCTGCGCTACCAATCTAAGCCGGCATTTGACATGGATGCCTGGCTCACCAGCGTTGGCTTGGAGCCAGACAGGTAACATGCCCCCCCCCCCCCCCTCTTCAGTTGCTGCATGACAGCTTCATTTGCATCAGCGCCTGATCATAAGTTCAGGTTTACTTGACTGTATGCTAGGCATTCATGGACCTTGCAGTATCACATTCATGAGCAAATCCTGACTCTGCACAGGTCTTCATGCTGACATGCGTCCTGCTTCCACATGTCCCAAGCTTCATACAGTCCTGGCGTCTGGACATCCACGCAAATCTCACTTGCTATGTTCATGCTAGCCTGCGTTGGTTCCCCTTGGTATCATAGGTTGATTTCCAAGCAAGATGTTTGCACATCTGGCATTTCCCTTGGTGACACAATATGGTGTCATATTACATCTCCTATTTCTTAAGCAGGCAGTCATGACACGCTGCAGTAATTGGGTAGTGTTGCATGCCCACAATGCAGATTTGCTGATGTGCATTGCAGGCCTGAGGGCATGACAGAGGTTGTAGAGGTGCCAGATGTGGTGCCTGCTGTCACCGCTATGGATGTCCCTGCTGCTCCTCTCATGGATGCACTCCACTCCGCCCCCTCTGCCACCCCTGTGGAGACCCCGTTGGAGGTGTCTCAGGCTGCTCCTGCTGTCATCAATGATGGGTCTTCCATGGAAATGCTGGGGCCCAACCTCACTATGACCACGCCTATGGATGCTCCTGAGCCCCACAGCAGCAACCTCCCTGAGCCCCACCCTGTGCAAGTGGCTGCAGCCAGCCCTTCTGTCATCCATGTGAGCCCCCTGGTGGAGGTGGGGGCAAGCACTGAAGCTCCCCCTGCAGATGCATCTGGGCCCCTGCCTACTGCCACTTCAGTGCCTCCTGCTGTGGAGGAGGGGTCACCCCTGACTCTGGAGCCATCCCCAGTTGCCCCCGTCCCAGAACAGGCACCCCCCTCTGCCATGGGTCATCTTGAGCTTGCCCCTGCTGTGGACCTCTTCCTTCCACCCCCATCTTCTGCTGCTCTGTCAGTCACCACTGGTGTGGCCCACACTCCAGCTGGGGCTGCCCCCAGGCCTGTGGTCCAGCCAGCCTCAAGCAAGGCAGCTTCCTTCGTGCAGCCTCAGAAGGTCACCAGGCAGCTGCCAAAGCAGGTGACAAAGCAGCTGCCCAAGCAGACGGCAGCAAAGGCGTCTGGTGCAAGCACAGCCAAGCAGGCAGCTGTGAGCGGTGCACAGCCCGAAGTGGATCCACAAGCACATGCCAGAATCAAGGCTGTCAGTGACCGCTATGCACAGCAGATGGCGCACCAGCAGAAGCTGCAGGCAGCTGCAGCTGCTGAGAAGAAGAGGCAGGCAGGTCAGTCTGCAGCAAGCAAGAGCAGTAGGAACAAGAGGCCTGCTCAGCCGCCAACACCTATCGCCAGCCCATCACCACAGAGCCTCAACTCTGCAGCTGCTGTGGTGTCCGTCAGTGTGCCACAGCCCAGTTCAGACCCGGTTGCAGCAGCGTCTGCAAGTTCTGCAGCTCCTGCTGCTGTCAGAAGTGCCAAGAAGGGCAAGCGGCAGGGCACCTCCAAGCAAGCTCAGAAGGCTGTAGCCGCTGCCACAGCTTCCAAGGCAGCTCTCAGTGGCAGTGTTGCTGTCAAGGCGGCAGAGCGTGAGCCTGTGGAGAAGGTAACAGCAGCTGCAGCAAAGCAGGGTTACATCAAGGAAGCTGCAAGTGTCAGCAGCCCAGCAGCTGCAGCTGAGCAGAAGAGTGTCAATGGCAAGGCAGCTGCAGCAAAGCAGGGTGGTTTCACAGCTGGAAAAGCATCTCACAGTGACAGAATTGCTGACAAGGCAGCAGTGTCTGAGCCTGTGGAGAAAGTAAAGCAGGCTGCAGCCACAGACGTCAAAACAGCTGCAAGTGTCAGCAGCGGAGCAGCTGCAGCTGAGCAGAAGGCTGTCATCACTGCTGGGAAGCCTGCCACCACTGCTGGGAAGGCTGCTACCACTGCTGGGAAGGCTGTCACCACTGCTGGGAAGGCCGTCACCACTGCTCAGAAGACTGCCACTGCCAATGAAACAGTCGCCACTACCACTGAGGTTAGCTCTGTCACCAAGTTGAATACACCTGGTGGGGCACCCATCACACAAAGGGCAGCTGCTGGCCAGGCCACTTCTGCAGGAGCAGTGGAGGCCACTGGCAAGAAGCCATCTACCACAGCTGTCAGCAATGTCGAGCAGACAGCAGCCCACATTGCGACAGCTGATCAGGCAAACAAGGCAGCAGGCAAGAAGCCTAGTGCTGGAAAATCAGCTCACAAGGCTGCAGCCCGCAAGCCAGCTGGTGTTCGCCTGTCCGCTGTCTCTTTGTCTGCCCAATCAGAGTTAGCAGCAGCTGCTCGGGAAGCTGCAGCAAGGACTGCTCATGCAGAGGGCCCAGCAGCTGCAGCTGAAGTGCCCAGTCAAGCTGCATCTGAGACTGGCACTCCTCAGCGGTCTGCCACTGTAGGCTCTGAGGGCAAGGTGCCGACAGCCAATTCTGCAGCAGCTGCCACCTCATCCCAGCCTGTTGTCAAGGCTTCAGTGCCCCTCCAACAGCCTGCCCATGTTTCAGCAGCTGTCAAGGACACAGCTGGCAGTGCACGTGCAGCTCAGAGTGGCTCAGGGCAAGTCACCATTCACAAAGCTCCTGCTGCTCAGCCTCCAGCACAGCAGGTGATGTCAAAGCCCGCCACAGCTCATACTGCCGTCAAAAGGCAAGCAGCAGCTCAGGCCGCCCAGGCTATTACTCAGCAAGCAGCTGCAGGGAAGGTGTCATCCCTGACAGCTGCCCAGAAGCCAGCCCATCAGGCCTCTGCTGCACCTGCTGGAAGCCAAGCAAGTGTGCCATCAGGTGTACAAAACCTGAAGCAAGCAGCCAACACAGCTGCAGCACAGTTGAATGGCACAGAGCAGGCTCAGAAGCCTACTACCGCTGCACCTGCAATGGCAGTGCCACCCCCGCAGCAAGCACCTAAAACAGCTGCAGCCAATTTAGATTCAGAGCCAGTGCAGGTTCAGAAGCCTGCTACTACTGTTGTGACTGCACCACCAGCAGTTGCCTTGCAGCAAGCAGCTAACACAGCTGCAGCCATTTCTCGGGGCACCAAGCAGGCTAGGAAACAGGCCAAGCAGGCTAGGAAGCAGGCAAGCAAGCAGGTCAGCAAGTCAACTGACACTGCTCCTGAACACATAGCACCAAGCTTGCAGCAAGCAGTCGACACTGCTGACACCGCTGCACCCAGTTCTGAGGGCACAAAGCGGGCTCAGACGCCTATTGACACTGCCCCTGCAGCAGCAGTTGCCGTGCAGCAAGCAGCTCAGACAGCTGCAGCCACTTTGGATGGCTCAAAGCAGGCTCAAACACCTACTAGCACTGCCCCTGCAGCAGCAGCAGCAGCAGCAGTTGAGCCACTGCAAGCAACCAACCCAGCTGCAGACAAGAGCAGTGGCCAGAAGAAGGCAGCCAAACCCACTGGCAGAGCAACTGAGTCAGCAGCTGTGTCTGCCCAGAAGAGAGCAGCTGACACAGCAGCAAAGCATCTGAATAGTGCAGGACAGCAGACAAGCCAGTCTACCTTGGCCCCTGCTGCTCAGTTGCCTGCTGCTCAGTTGCCTGCTCAGTTGCCTGCTCAGGCTAGCCCATCTGGTTCAGTATTTCTATGATAGAATGTTTTCTGCCCAGTTCAAGGGGTCCCACAGTGACTCAAGCAACAATGTGCCAAGGCGGGCTGAGGCCGAGGCCAGCAGGTGAGCTGCAACATGCTACTGAATGCAAACAGCCCATTACCCCAGTATGCATCTGTTTTGTTTGTTCTGGTTGAAGTGTGTGCATTTGTTGTCAACAAGCTATGCACATGCTTAGGCAGATCCTGACTAGCCTGCCTGAGGAGTTCACTTTCTGCTTATACTTCATGCTTTGTCAGCTGAACGCTTTGTGCATAATTGCAAGACTGTTCTGCAGGCGTGAGTTGCATAACCAGCAGCCACCGATATCTGGGCGCATGGCTGCTGATGAATTGCTATCCGATGAGCAGAAGGAAGAAGTTTCATCAGCAACAGCTGCACAGCACCATGGTGGAGATTCTGGTTTGGATAACAGCATGCATGAGTCCAAACAGCCCAGGTGAGAATGGTCGACAGCGCATTTGAGCCATCATTGTTTTCATTGTGTCTGTGACATGTTAACATGCTTGTACCTTCCCCCCCCCCATTTGTTCTGTACATTTTGCTGATCAAGCTGATGTTGCGCTCACCAGAGTGTTGTGATTTCAACCTGCTGACCTGATAGTAGTTGATTTTTATTGGCATGATCTCTATAGAGGCATGAGCAGCAATGGCCGTTATACTGTGGCATTCGCCAGAGCTTCTGAATTTTCTTCCCTTACTTTGTGTCTGCTCATAGAGTTTCACATTTCTGTTGCATCATGCTGTGATAGAGCAGACAGACTCATGACAGGCTTGCTGCTGTCTGGAAATCACGCCTGATGTTTGTTTTGTTGTGCACAGGTCCTGGACATCCAAGTGGACAGGTGCTCTTGGAGGCATCTGGAGGGGATTCAAGAAAGTTGCAAAGGGAGTCTTGATAGCAGGCGTTTTGTCGGCCGCATGCATGGCAATTGCAGTGGAATATGGTCTAAGCTATGCTGCTGGGGATGACGTGATCTATCCTACCTAGTGCTGCAATGTCAGCTGTTTTCACACCCCATCAGTCAAGTCCTCACATGCTGCACAGCAGTGGTGTCACCTGTGAACCAGCTGAGACTGCTGTCATAGTGGACCTGTTGTAGCTTGAGTTCTACTTGGTCAAGTTGAATGTCATTCAACTTTTGCTCGGTAACTCCAGCATGACCACAGCTGAGTGCCCCCTGTGTTTCGTACGGTCAACAGAACATGTGATTCATCTTATATTTCAGCAGCCTCTGTAGCCTAGGCCTGCTGCCATACTGTGATAAACCTCAGTTGCGATATGCGAGCAAGAACAACATTGACTTTGTAATATCGCTGAACATGGACACATCATTGATAGCTCACTGCAAGCAGAATTTGATTTGAGTGTGATGTGTACACCTGATGGCATTAGCCATGAATGCCTGCACAGGTTGTCTTGGACTTCAGCTGGTTTCAGCCTGTTTGAATGACAAAGGACTTCGGTCAAGATCGGCTAGTCTTCAGCCATGTAATTACATCGATTAGCTTGACACCGTTCGACCCGACCGAAAGGCCACTTCAGCTATTGTAGTTCAATGCACTTCAGCTTGAACTGAATTGTGCTGCTTTGTTCCCACAGAGATAATCTAAAGCAATATATGTAACAACTGACCAGCGAGTACAGCCAGTCTACTGAGATCAGTGAGAGTATGCTATTTGCTTTAGTCACTGCAGACGCTCATGCTACTAAACAAGACAGTCTTTGCTTGGTCACAATCTACTTGTGTCCTGAACTATATGCTGGCTCAGCATGCTAATGGTAGTCTGTCCGTAGCATCACGATCAACCTGAGTGTGCCATTTTCTGCATTGCAGGCATTGCATGCTGCCAAGAGTACAGGCTATATATATCTACCATCTGCCATGTCTTGGTTTTATATACATAGAGGGTCTGTATGCAGGTGTGCGGTTAAAAGCCAGTCTTGTACCTACAGCTTGAGTAATTGAAAAGAAAAAGAAAAATTTGTGCCTCTTGGCATCAATTTAATGAAAAGCCAAGTGTTATACCGGGCTGCCCAGGGGCTTGAGTAATCAGTAAATCCACTGACTGAGGATGCCCAAGCATCCATGTATATGCACTTGCATGGCTATGTGTCAACCTCCAGCATCTTGCGGCTTGGGCCATAGCATGAAGCACCTGGTCCACCATTGGCATGGCAAACAAGGCCAGTACAGCAAGCATGTGAGCTGTCACAGCTGCCTCCTGCCGCAACACATGTGGATGGAGGGGTGTTGCAGATAATCTGTCCGTTGACATTGGTGATATCAGTGCATGTTGCGGGCGCCTCAGTGCAGGTCAAAGGATGGGCAGTGTCATATGGAACGCAGGCCGTGCAAAGCAGACAGTCTACTGAAGGGTTCTGAGTTGTGACCCATACTCCAGGTGAACAGGTTTCCCTGTAGCTACCTCCTGTCAGCCAGCACCCTGCTGGCGACTCTGCATACAATCAAAAAAGTTATTGCTGTCCTGTCAAGGAACAGAAAGCTTGCAAGCCCTTTGTCAAGGATTGTGTGTGCATCTCTCAGTTGTGCGAGTTTAAGCCATCACATGCATGTGCTTAGTCTTGAATGATATAACTAGAGTGCACACATGATGGGACAATAACTAAATGCAGCCCAGCAGCTTGTCTAAGATCATCCATACACATGTCTCAGGCCAGCATTCGCTTTGTAAACATGAAGTCTGAGCAAAAGCTGGGCAGATGTGGGCTTTATTCAATAGCTGAAGGGTGTTTTGGGCATGCTCCATCACTTGAGGACAGCACACAAATGAGTGAGAACACAATGCTATGTAGTTATCAAAGGCACATTCAAGCATGTAATACACCATGCTGACATGTGTCCGCTTGGTGGTTACCGTAAATAAATGCCAGATCATGGCGAGGGGCTAGACCCCAGCTTGGTCCATTGTAATTAGGCAGCATCTTTGCTGCCCCAATTGGAAGAAATTCGCCAAACTCCAGGGCTGGAATGGTTCCAGTCCAGTCATCGCCATCAAAGGAGTACACAGGCAAGTCTGCACCAGAAGGTAGGCTGAACAAACTCGACACAGGTGCAGGCCATAGGAGAGTTGTTGACTGATGTGCACATACGCATACATGGGTGATGAAAGAGCAGCAAGTTTTGGAAGATGTGGACCGAACCAACAGGCTGCATATGCAGGTTTGTGAGCTGAATTACATCTGGAAAGCAACACACGAGAAGTTCGCTGAAACTCACAACATCACTTGGACATGCAGCTGCCAACTGTGATTTCAAATTGGGCAGTCCTGACCTTCGTTGCAGTCCAGCAACATCTCGTCAAAAGTTACGGTGAAGTCGCCATTGGCTGGGCCGTGCTGAAGGAAGACCACTGTGCCTGACCGCAGGGCAGTGAATTCACAGTCCGGGTCCAACCACAACCGCACGACTGAGGCGGGAGCGTTCCTGTTTGTTGGGTCGACCAGATTACTGGCTTGCTGCTGACCCATTGAAAGTGGTTGTTCAAACAGAACTTGCCCAAGGGCTCTGCCGAGGCTTGTGCGAGCTTGACCCCAACCGTAAGCGGCACGAACTCCCGGAGTTCCATACGCTGCAGCGATCAGTAGCAGCAGCCAGGTGCAATACGTGCGCACGAGCGTGCTCATCCTACAGTGACATCATCATGAGCATCGTGTGTGGCCCTTTGCAGGTATGTAGCTTCGTCCGTTACCTAACGTGCTTTACGCTGTTTACGACCGAACCAGTGATCTCGACGCGGCCGATGTCCAGCTTGCCCGTCGATTTTCTTCCGTCCAAGCACGCAAACTGTTCGCGCTTGTCTTGTCCCGAGGAAATGATGAGAACACATAGTGCTTCAGCAGGGTGCGAGCTTCAAGCGGTTGCTTGATGTCAGCTTCAGTCTAAACCAGCTAAGCTTAGGTCACTGTACCACATTGCTTTCATGCCATGAGTAATGCAGACTTTCCTGCTTAATCGAGGTACCGTGCTATGCGCCTCTTCTTCCATACAGCTTTCGCTGTTGATACGCTACAGTCAATCTCAATGATTGCTCAAACACGGAAGGGTGTGCGGACGGTCAGCAGCTGACTGACTTGCTATGTTGGGCTGCAAATTTGAGCCAACATTTGCGCTGTTCAGTCATTAAAGTGAGCAGGTGTTACTATCATGACTGACACTTAAAGTATTCCTTACGAACGCACAGTGTACACAGCCGTTTGTAAGCAGACAACTGCACTTTGTTGACAGGGTGCTAGGGGATGACCGCAGCAGTTCACTGTAATGTATTGTACTGCTGTAGAGGGATGCAATCACGTGTGTTTACTGTGACGGTGATAGCCGTCTGCACACAAACAAGTATGCACCAACAATTTTTGCGTTGGGTGGAGATAATAATTACAGTGAGTGGGTGATACCTAGATATCTTGAGTTCGCAGCGCAGTCAGGTAGAACCCCGCTACAGATACACTAATGCATAATGATATAAGTAGTCATAATCTCAGTAACGCCTAGAGGACAAATGAGCAGCAGTCTGCACAAGCTGCCACATGGATGCTATGTACCGGTACATGACTTATAATGACACTGCTGTTCATGGGGTTGCGTATAGTGCAAAACAACATGACTGCTGACAGAGTATTACTCTGCTGTCACATGTGCAGTACCTGTACATTACCAGGCAAGATGAAGGCTCTGCAACTAAGCTTTCAACTAAGCTTTCAAGTGTATTTGGACGTTTCCTGACAAGAGCATGATGTCTACGCCATAGACCCTCACATACTTGGCACACCAGGGAGGAACACATGAATGTCAACATAACCGCAACATAGAGTACAACGTCAAGCAACAGACTTTCTTTGCTGTTCATTCTTGTGATGGCTGCTTGCATGACCAAAATTTGATTTAATTTTAATCCAGGAGGGCCAGCTGGCCTGCCAGTGCACATGCCATTACCAGCAGTGGTGCCACCGCCTAGCATCTCACCAAACCCAGCAACAGAGTGTGAGCTCCAAAGCTCATATTCATTCCTGTGCTGCTGTTGGTTTGTTGACCGTGAGAGGTGCAGAGGCAAGCAAATGAGCTCTTACTGCAGTGCCTGCTATAGGACCAGTATCAGGAGTTTTGCTGCAGCTGCTGCTGCTGCTGCTGCTGCTACTTTGGTCATAGGGAAGCAAGTCTGAGTCAACATCCTCAAAGCTGCCTGTCTTCTGCTGCCCTTGCCTGCAAATGGTGGGCCTTTTCTCAGGTGTGCTCCCATTTTCAAACCTACTAATATATCCCCAATGCTACTGATATATGCCCAATATTGACAGCTGCAAAGCATGCAGAAGGAGCGGGGGTGGGGGCTGCTCACCAAGCTGAAAGTGCCACTCATCATTTGCAGCACCAAATGGACGACAAATTGGCTGGCACACACAGCCATGCTGTTCACGCTGTAATCCTGGCATTACATCTATTGCTCAGCATAATGCACTCATCCCACCATGCTGCAATCAGCATTCCTAAGGACAGTCAGCATAGGTAGCGGTAGCTTGTTCCTGCACCAGTGAGTGCAAACATCAAGTTGCTGGCGTCCAATTTTTAGAACATGTCTTGAGGTACAGGCACGTTGAGAGCAATCTCTTGGTGCTAGATGTGGATGCTTGGTAAGCAAGACTGGGCAGACTAACCAACTGACTTACACCTGCATCCTGCGTAGCAACACTGGGGAAGCACTCGGCGTATTTGTCTGACTGAATGCATGACCATTGACCCCTGCTTGGTAATACGCAGGAGTCATCTGGTCATCCTGCTTCACATGCATACACCACATCAGTGACACCTCCCAATTTTGATGAAGAACGGAAGGCTATGTCTGCTCCACCACACAAAGCAGTTCCTGTGGTATCAAATGCACAGGCAAATGCAGAAGGACAGCAGCATGGTGGTGCCAGTAGTCACAGAATGGCAAGTGTACCAGGCTGGCTGAGTCTCCAGGTGTCAAGCACGCCTCCAAACCCAACTTGTGAATCAGCAGACAACTGGAGCTGCCACAAAAATGCTCAAGCTAGCGTGCCTGCATTCGAAAGGGCAACAGATGCATACTTTGACATGCTAGCATTGGATTCAACCCCACCTATACAAACTTAGACAAGCAGTTGCAAACCTTTTTGGTACGCAATGGAAAAACGGTCAAGGGTGCTTCTGTTGCAATAGATGACAGCTTTTGCTTTTACACGGGCTATCGTGGACGTCAGTTTCAGGTTATCTTTGTCAAACTTTGACAGGGGGAAACAACTGGGCATCTGAAGTCAAAGCATCATGTTCATCTTGTTTGGACCGCCAAAATGTGATCATTCTTGTTGCACGCCTCATGCAGGATCTGCAGCATTTGCTGGTGTACACGTCTTGACCACCATGGCTCCGAAGCGTATAGCCATCAACGGCTCGAACTCCAAGGTCGCGAAAAAGGGCAAGGTCTCAGACGTTCTGACCAGAGCTACGTTGCCGCGCAAAGAGCTTGTGGAACTGTTTTCTACGCATGTGATGCCTGGTGTCATTGACAAAGCGTTCAGAGGTATCTTTCAAGAAGCATTGAATGCACACAGTCGCACTGATACTGAGAAACAAGAGATCAAGTGGGATTCCTACAAAAAAAGCATTGCAAGGAAGGCAAAAGAATTGAAGAAGTCTCTCAGGCGCCTAGAATTTTGGGAGGAGCAGTATTGTATGACCTGCGACATCCTTGGCGAGATAAGCGCCTGCCTGAATGACCTTTTTAAGGTTGCTATCGAGAAAGGCTCAGACCTCACAAGTGATTAACAGCATCTCATCTTCATTGAAGAGCATATGCTGGAGATTATGCACAACAATTGCAGATCGGCATATTCTGAGTCAGTGTCAGATGGCGGTGATCCCGAGTCTGCCATTACAGACTCTACAGGTGCCACAAGATACCTCAACACACTTGATATGGTCATCCCCCTGTTTTGGCGAGACCTCCTCCTGACAGCCACGATTCAAAATGATGAAGGAGTTCTACAGAGGTTTCACATGCACCGTGAAGGTGCTGACACCAAGCAAGAGGTCAGGAAGCAGATCTGTGGTTACTACAACATGCCTACAACCTTGACTAGTCTGCTGCATTACACACATGATCCAACCTGTCCAGAGCAGCTCTCAGGTCCTGATGATCAGTCATTTGATGACAACTGGCACACGCCTGCCATGAAGGCTGCAGTCCCACGGCTGCATGCATTTCTGGACAAATGCGATGCCAATTGTACTGATGCATGAATGCTTCAGCACATAGCTTAAAGAGTGCAAATGGATGACAATATCCGCAAACCTAAAATCAAGATGCATCAAGGGTTAAAGCATAGACTTGCATGTCATCTTGTCTGACAGATGCTACGTCTTGTCTCACTGTCGACGCTTGGCACTTCAGCATGTAGAGCAGTAAACAATGCTTGAGCAGACTTAGGTGGCATGTTGTATGTGACTGTGGTGAGACATGTATCACACTCTTTCTGTATCTTTGTTTGCCCATGTTTGTAGGCATAACGTGCACAATGGCTTGAACATTCCTTTGAATGCAAGGGTTGTCCCTCTTGAAACACATGACAGTGATTCTTTCATGGTGGACATGATGAAGCACCATGCTATGCTTTTGTGCAAGTGCTGGCAGGTTGCATGTAAGACTACCTTGGAAAAGCCCTGCCAGAACAGTGTTGCTGACAGCAGATATACTTTTGAAGGATTGGCATCTTCTGCTTTGGTGCTTACAATGTGCTGAGGAATTACTCAGCGCAAAATACTGACCTGTGATGATGCTTGGAAAGGGCAGTCAAATTGTGCCAACCTCAAGGCATGCTGAATCACAACGCTGACATAGGTGGGAGTCACACTGTTACACACTCCAGCAGTGCAAACGTCCAGACCTGAGCTTATGACTCAAGTTGTATGCAGCTGTCGCAGTGCCACTGGAGACATTCAAACTCTGTGCAGTCATTGCAGTGCATCAACCGACCGCTTCCAGGTCAAGGCGGAGATATCCGTGCGCACAAACATCTCCACGTAGACGCAAGTGAGAGCACAACCAGCGGCTGCAGCGATCATGACCAAGATCAGGCGACACACCTCAGATGATACACACTGGACCTCCAGAACAAGCATAAGCGAGCAACTGGAATACCTTGATCTCTGACTGGCTAAACCAACTGTTCAAAATTGCGGTCGACAGGGGTGTTAAGCTAGCTGAGGTCCAAGAGTGCTTGATGTTCATGGAAGAATCCATTATGCAGATGATCAATAATCGATGCAGAATCAAGTATGACGATTGCACTGATGCAAACACTGATGCGATCACAAACTCAAAGGGCAAGGTCTGCTATGAAGGTCCACCCGAGTGGGTAATACCAAGATTCTGGAGAGATGTTCTGATCATGGCAATCATTCAGAAAGATGCTGCTGTCATAGAGGCATTCAAAGCTTACAGGCAAGAGTGCCAAGAGCTGATAGAGGACAAAACATACCATGACAAAGTCATGCTGAGAGAATTGCTAGAGGTTACACGTGATGACAACCCTCAGCGAAGCGAAGATGAGTACGGCATTAGATGTCAAGATGAGTGGCACACAGATGCAATGAAAGCTGCACTTCCTGAGCTGTGTGCGCTATTGATGTGAGAGAACTCTGCTTCCTTAGGGTCTACATAGTGCTTAGCCCCAAGTCAGGCAGCTTACCTGTGTTACGTGTGATTGTGAATGCTTTGCTATGGCATGTAGTTGTTTATCATTACCATGACAATGGCTACCAATGTGTAGAAGAACTTCAGCCTCTATGTGTGTCCATGACCATTGGCTTCAAAGTCTCTTGTCAGTTCAAACACAATAAAGAGTTGCAACAGCTCTGATAGACTAAGAGGTGAACGTGAGTAATCTTGATGAACAGGATCCAAACACATATTTTCGATGATTCACTGATCTGCAGGTTCTGACAGAATGCCTGTATGGTTCACAAGGTTCAATTTAAGACGGTCCAAGGGCACGTCGCTAGATTGTGTAGGCCTGGGGCTGAATTATGCATCAATGCAATGCCACATTTCGATACAGCTTATTAGCAGCTGTGCTGATCTTGATGTACAATGTGTGGCTGTACTGACATCGGCAAAGTAAGGACCCGGTACCGGCATGGAACGCTGTAAACATCTCGTTCAGACCTTCAACAGCAGCTGGTTCATAGCCCAGATGTCGAACTGATTGTGACTACAATATACTGAGGCATGAAAAGTCAACTCATGATCGAATAGACTTGGGACTTTCTAGCAGCATGAACACGTCAATGCAAGACGCAGAAATCACAATAGCATGCTGACAGGGTCCTCAATGTAGCCTCGGAAGGCCTGCAGCCATTGAGCACCCATGGCACCATCCACCACTCTATGATCACAGCTGAGCGTCACCGACATCATAGTCCCCTCCTCAAACTCGCCACTGCTTCCCACAACGACACGCTTACTGCTGCCACCAACAGCTAGGATCGCCGCCTGCAGCACAATTGTAAACTGAGTACAGGGCGTGGTGATGTATGGTTTATGGAGTGTGTAACCACCGTGCAGGACATGGTGATGTACGAGGTTTGTGACCTCAACACACAGGGCAAGATGATGTATAATTGCAGAGTGTGTGACCACCTGATGTGACAACCCTTGTACCGCTGATACACACATGGTTCAAGAATGCATTGCTCGTTGCACATTTTGCACTGCATGCATGCCTGCCATCGTTGATGCCTCCCTGGCAACAAGTCCATGCTGGTTTTCATCCTGAATGCTCCACAGATGAGATCCAAAGTCACACAGCATTGAATAGCATTTGGTGAGAACTGCAGATGTGAATTGCAAATGTGGCTGTGATGGAGGGGGAGACTGAGACCTGAGGTGGGTTGATGACAGCCGAGAAGTTGTCGACGTTGTACATGCCCAGGTTGGAGATGGTGAAAGTGCCGCCTGCCATCTCAGCAGGGCCCAGCTTGCCTTCCTTGGCCTGCACTCACACCATCACATCTGCTTCCAACCATGTCATGCATGACAAACATCGAATTGCTAATTGAGTTTCCGGCTGCAAGGCAGACATTGGAATTTGACTATTATGCAAATATTGATTGTCATACTGTACCTAGCTCATCATGAGCTGGCAAGCGTTTTATAGCGTTGTTATGACACACAGACACTGGCAATTTGCATCAGCTCTCTAGCTTCCATGATGCACACCTTGCCAGCTAGGTCCTTCACAGCTGATCCGATCTCAGTCAAGCCCTTGGAGTCGGAGTCCTTGACAACGGGCACCATGAGGCCACTGGGAGTCTGCACCGCTATGCTGATGTCAATGTTGTGGTACTGCCTGATGAAGTCGCCGTGCCAGGAGGCATTCACTCCTGGAACCTTCTTCAGCGCCTGCACAGATTTTTGACACATTGTCAAGCAGAATTCAGGCTTCTAAAGTTGAGATGACAGTTTGCCGTGCAATTGCAGCGGGGGGAGAGGGGGGAGAGGTGTGCAGTCAGGTGAAATTGAACCTATGCACAGACAGAAGAGATGATTGTGAACGGCACTCAGATTGAAGTGAAAAATAGAACTGCAAATGATGAATATAATACATGGCTATATAGGTAAACACTCAGTTCGCAGCTATGCACAGGCTTTCACGTCATGCGCAACCTATGCGAATGGAGGTGACAGTAAACGGCAAATCGAATAGTGACAAATATACAAATGGATGGGCTGTGATACTGACAGAGTCATTTGGGAAAAGCCTTTTGCCTGTTGTGGCAAAATGCTGAACAAGGCAGTGCCCAGGCATAACAATCAAGAGGCGTCAGGATTCACACCTGCGCACTAGCTTTGACGACAAAGTCATTCACAGACAGCTTCTTGCCGTCCTTAGCCAAGCCAGCATTCAGCTGCTGCCGCAGCTGCACCAGTTTGTCAACTCTACAGTCGATGGTGAGGTAGTAGTGGGGCACGGTCTGCTTGGACTCTAAAAGCCTCTTGGCTGTGATGCGCCGGATCTGGCTGTTGGGGATGTCTGAGTAGTCATCAGATTGCGCGCTTGTGATCTGCAGGGATGCGTCAGGGAGTGGTGAGGTGCAGAGTAGGGATGCGTCAGGGGATTGTGAGACGCAAAGTAGGGGTGTGTCAGGAGATTGTGAGGTGAGGAATGGGGATGCATCAGGGGATTGTGAGGTGCAAAGTAGGGATACGGCAGGTATTGTGAGGTGCAGCGTAGGGATGCGGCAGGGGACTGTGAAGGAGAATAGGGAGACAGACGCAGAGACAGGCAGACGGATGGGCAGACAGGTGGGCAAACGAGCTGGCATTCAGGCTGTCTAACAGGTGTGGGAAGCATTCACATACACATGCATGTCCTGTCCTTGCTGTCATTTTCTGTGCTTCACTGTTCTCTTCTGTGCTTCTCTGTTTCATTTGCGCTCTTGCTTTTCAGTTCCTTTCTCTTCTCTTGTTCTTTCCTACATTCTATATGGCTACTACTGGCTCAGCCCGAACTAAACCTACCCCACAGCTCTGCCAAGTGGCAGGCTCTGCAGCCAGGGCCTAAATGAGCACCAGTCTGATCATGTGCAATGACACATGATCCAAACCAAACCTCAGTTGCACAACCCTTACATAACTCTCTCTGGATGTGAAAAGGATGAGCCGAGTATGGGAGCAGATCAGGTTCACGTAGCATGAGACCGCTTCCGCCTGTTGCAGGGATGCACGACATGACACGGGACTGCCCAGGGGATGCAAATTGAAAACCCGCAGTTGATCAGTCCTAATGTACTGTTCTGGCCACAGGAGGCCCCAAAGGCTAAATCTCTTTTTCGGGGAATACTCCCATATTGCAAACAGACACAGCTGGCCATGCGTACACAGTGGACAGCTTCTCCACAGCTTCCTGAAGCTTGACACTAGAGGGCCAGACCAGAATGCAACCTCACAGGCTGACAGAAAGTCGCAATTCGAGTCACCTGTCCAGATTGCTCAGGTCCAGGGGCATCAGCTTTCTGTGGTTTGGCCTTTCCACCCCCCTCAGAGATGAGCTTCTGCACATCAGCAGCCACAATGCGGCCCTCAGGCCCGGTTGCTGTGGCCTGACTGATATCCACATCTGCCTCTCTGGCCAGTTTCTTTGCATAGGGGCTGGCAATCACTCTGCCACCTGCAAATCACCATGGCAGTTTGGATAGAATCGCAACTTGCATTGCACAGGAGCATCAGATCAAAGGGTCACATCTGCCTCTCTAGCCAGCTTCTTTGCATAGGGGCTGGCAATCACTCTGCCACCTGCAAATCATCATGGTAATCTGAATCATGTGCTGTCACACTGCTGCGGCCTTGATGTCAGCAGCTGCCTTGCTGCACACAGGCCCTTGTGGCCGATGCCCACGTCTGCCTCTGTAGCCACATTCTTAGCATAGGGACTGGCAATCACTCTGCCACCTGCAGATCACCATGGCAACTTGGATTGAGTTGCAGCTTGCATTACAGACAGACAGCAGATCACATGGTCATATGGATATGCCCAGTGGCAGAACATCAGAAGCCGTAATGGTGGCCTTGACGACCAATACCTTAATTAACACAAGTCTGCTGCATGAGCATGACCAAACAACGAGATGTGGTGCCTGGGAAGAGCATCTGCAAATTAATCCAGTCAACCTAAACATGTTATCTTGGGAAGTCTGTAATCAGCTGCTCAGGTGGTTTGTTATGAACTCTCTATAAGGCTTGTTGTATTTGTGAACCAAACGGCTGTTTGACCATCATTGCAAGCGCACTTGGACAGTGCAAAGCAAGCTGGCAACAAGGTGAGTCATGACTACCCCTTCTGACAGTCTGCTTTGCACTGCCCAGATGCGCTTGCAATGATGCTAAAACAGCCGTTTGGCAAGCAGACACAATCATCACTGCATGTTGCCAGAAAGCTGCCATGCAACTGTTGTGCAGTGGCATATGTTTTGGCACAGTCAGAGGGCCTCCTGTCAGGGCCCTCAGCAACAGCCCAGAGCAGTCACAAAGGCAGGAATCTCTGACCTGAGGGCTGCTTGGGTTGGGAGGGCGCGGGCTTCTGCTCCGACTGCTGGGGCTGTTGCTGGGGGGCAGTCTCCTGCTTGCCCTCCTTCTTAGCCTCAGGCTTGGCAGCAGGCTTCTTGGGCGCTCCTCCACCCTTGGCATCCTCTGCTGTGTAGTCCTTGAAAGCTGCAATGTCCTCCTGTGTATAGACACAATTTAGGCCTAAACCCGAAATACAGATACGATTTAGGCCTAAACCCGAAATACAGATACGATTTAGGCCTAAACCCTAAATATAGACACAATACACGACCTATCAGCCATGGGTTCGGTGCTAGGTTGGCCCCACACACACTTGATGCGTCAAGCAGAGTGCTCAACTTGTGCATGCTGACAGGCCGATGGCAGGAGCCTTGGAGAGCCTCCGATAATCACTTTTGTCTTCTCTCTGTGGATGCTGCATTATTGCTAATACGTTGAGGTTTGGGTGTGATTTATAACTCCAAAGCCCATCTTGACCTGCAATGGTGCCACGGATCTCTCGATTGGTTGCTGAAAAATCTTTCTTAATATTCTGAAAGAAAAAGCCCTTGATCACAATATGTTGTTCTTAAACCCAGATCTGTCTGGAGCTAGCTGGTTGAGAGTGCCAAGAAAACTGTGTAGTGTTTGTGAGTGCAAAGAGCTTTGTAACCTGTTTGAGAATGCTACCAACACTGTGTACTGTTAGAGGGTGCCACAAGTATTGTACTTTGTGCTGCACATCAGTGTTTCAAGAATCTGGGCAATGCTGACAGCTTTGCTGCCAAGGATGCGCATCAAGACTCTATATGCTGATGCACACACAGATGCCAGTTGTGGAATGGCTGGCTGGAGCATGTCACAGAAGTGATGAGGAAACTGCAGAGAGCTGTGTCATTAGGCTTGATTTATTGCATGAAGAGCTGATTGGTTGACTGAACTGACCACTGACTGGGTGCTGCCACAAACAGTTGACTGATTCGTTGATTTGTGTTGATCTGTGTACTAGTTGAACTGTTGTGTTACTGGTGGATTGTCTGTTGTGGAGTAACACAAGCATACCTCTTCTTCCACAAAGATCATGGCAGGGGTGCCGACAGGGATGTCTTTGGCCCCCTCCTGCAGCAGGATCTTGGCAATGAAGCCATCATCCTGGGATTCCCAAGCCATCGTTGCTTTGTCGGTCTCGATCTCTGCCATTTCATCACCAGCGCCCACCGGCTCTCCCTCCTTCTTCTTCCACGATGCAATGTTGCCTGCAAAAGTCAGCGCAAGACATGGTAAGCTATGCTCTTCAGGGTACAGAAGCGTCACTTTCTCTTGGAGAAACGCCTGATGCATAGCGTGAAACTTGTCCTTTGAACCTGGGAACTGATATCAGGCACTTCGAATCTGGGCAGGTGTCTTGAGATCCTAGATTCAGCAAGACTCATTCACACTCCTCAGCCACAGGCACGAGCAACCAAGCAATCTCCTACGAAGCGTAGCAAGCATTACAGATGATCATGCAATCAGCACTACAGGTGCAGCACCAAACTGCACCCACGGACGATTCATGTCTACTCAATAGGAGACGCACCTTGAGACATGGTAGGAGACAGGGATGGCAGACCCATGACAGAGTGTGGTGGCCAGTCACCACCACCACCGCCACCACCGCTGTCAGCAGCCCCGCCACTGCCAGGATTGGCTTCATTTGACTCAGGGTCTGCAGCTGGCTCACTGGGCTTCTGCTCCTTTGATGAGTCAGCTGTTGCACCACCACCACCACCGCCGCCACTGCTGGGTGAGTAATCGGCAAAGGCTGGCACCTGTGACAACACATCCAGAGTTTTGCAGGGTAGCAGTTTGGATGATTTCAGCATGCTGCTTGAGCATGGGTAGCTTGCAGTGTTTCTGTTATCATGAGGGACAGCAAGACATTGCTGGACCCTCACAGCTGGTGGCAAGGGCAGTATGTGGTTACAGAGCACTGAAAGAGGCTGCTAGAAAGAGCAGATCAGAGGTGCCAATAGGAGGAGTTGACAGGAGACGCTGGTAGCAACGGCAGCTGATGGGAAGGTGAGCTTAAAAAACAGCACTTTGGGAGGCTGCAGAAATTCAAGTCCAATAGGAAGAGCGGGCGGCGAGATCCAGTTGCAAAAGCAGCTGAGAAGAAGAGGAAGTGAAGTTGCTCGGCACAGCTGGTGGAATCAGTCACAGGATGGCAGCATGACAAGGCGCCAGAAGCTGGCAAGTTGTGGCATTGCACACCAAGCTGGCAAGTCATGGCATTGCACACCAAGCTCAACACTACAACCCACTGCTGCATGCTTTCACAGGCTCAAGATGACAAACGCCGGCATGACAGCTCATTTTGACAAGGCTACAGCATCTTGTAACACCAGAGGATAACATGTAACACCAGAGAGTAACATGTAACACCAGAGGGTAAGAAAGAAAAGAAAAGAAAAGTTTACGCTTTTCAGCGATCATAACGGGAGCCTCCTGAGGCGGCAGCCCGGAGCTCACCAGAGGGTAACATGTAACAACAGAGGGTAACATGTAACACCAGAGGGTGACATGTAACACCACAGGGTAAAATGTAACATGCAAGGCTTACATCATCTTTTTCATCTGTGATGACAGCCACGGGGGTGCCCACAGGGATGTCCTTGCTGTTGTCCCCCACCAGGATCTTTGCTAGGAAACCGTCATCCTGATTTTCCCACTCTAGCGTTGCCTGCAATTGGTACAGAGGTTATTGACCAGTCCTGTTCAGGCAACACCGACTGATGTATTGCTGGTATGCTGGTTGCCAACCAGGAACTTTGCTAGGAAGCAATCATCCTGGTTCTCCCACTCTAACGTTGCCTGCAATTGGCACAGAGCTTACTGACCAGTCCTATCCAGGCAACATCCACTGATGTATTGCTGGTATGCTAGTTGCCAACCAGGATCTTTGCTAGGTAGCCATCATCCTGATTTTGCCACTGTAGAGTTGGCTGCAGTCAACACAGAGCTTACTAACTAGTCCTGTTCAGGCAACATCGACTGATGTATTGCTGGTATGCTGATTGCCAAAACAAGACCATCATCCTGGTTCTCCCAATCTAGCGTTGCCTGCAATTGGCACAGAGCTTACTGACCAGTCCTATTCAGGCAACATCGACTGATGTATTGCTGGTATGCTGATTGCCAACCAGGATCTTTGCCAGGAAGCGATCATCCTGCTTTTCCCACTATAGTGTTGCCTGCAATCGACACAAAGCTTATTGACCAGTCCTATTCAGGCAACATCAACTCATGTATTGCTGGTATGCTGATTGCCAAAACAGGACCATCATCCTGATTTTCCCACTCTAGCGCTGCCTGCAATCAACACAAAGCTTATTGACCAGTCCGAGCGCGTTGATCAGGCCACATCAGGTCCTGTATTGCTGGTATGTTGACTGCCAAAACAGGACCAGGTGCAGGGAGCTACTCAGGGCTGCAGGTGTCTTGACCCTGCAAGAAGACACATGAGGAGTGCATGAGTAGACAGATGTTGTTGGCGGTTGCCAGAGTATGGGTTGGCCTTTGTTAGGTCTGTGTGTAGCAAGGGTTCCCCCTGGCTTGAGAAGGGCTTGGTCCCTTGGAGGAAGACTCGTTTTCAATCAACTCTGAAAAGTCTCTGGGTCACTGACGATGAGATTCTCATTTTGAGCCCCTTCAAAGCATTTGAGGGGACCCTGCAGTGACTGCTCATCATCATCGCCGTCTGGCAGGTCATGCTGTTTGAGACCACGACCTGCAGACTCTCTCGGCAGAAGGGTTTTGTGTCTAGAAAACAAAACAAGAGTTTATGCATTGCAGGGTCTTTCAGGATAGGATATACTGATCTGCCCTGTGAGCAGCTGCATCCTTGTTTTTGATTTAAGGTAGTGTTTTCTGCATTTCGAAGCAGACATCACCGTGTCACTACACCGCTTCTCCAGTGTGTGTTGTTTGGCCAAAGGGCCCTTTGCTGATTTCTGGTGCAGAGATGGTGTACATGGTTCTCAAGTCAGACCCTTGTATCAAGCAGGGATTGTAAGCGATTCTTGATGATGCATGCAAGCAAGACTGCCATGAGGGGGTCTTGCATGCACAGTTTGTGAAGAATCTCTGTGGCTGTCAAGCAATCAGCAGTCATTACCTTATCTGTCTCTACCATGCAAAGAATATCTCCTGAAGCTAGCTCATCTCCCTCCTTCTTCTTCCACTCTACTATGTTCCCCTGCGTGCAGCGATGCAGCGTAGACCACCTGATGGGATTTCCATGCCATGCTGTTGCTGCATTGCATACTGGAAAACAAGCCCACGAGAACAAGATTTGTGAACCAGCATCTCCTTGTCTCTTGAGCTGTACTGGATGCCACAAGGAGAGCACAGGTATATGCAAACAAAGGCAGATCAGCCACCAGAGTGCTCTGTTTGATCCTGAAATGTCTTGTTTAATTCACAAACGTCATTCTTACACTGGAAATCTAAACCAAGAAATGTCCAAGTAAAAACATGTTTCTACCATGTGGAGATGTTTTAGGTCTGCGCAGTCCAGGAGCATTAGCAAACTTTACAGCTTCCAATGAGAGAAAAGACCTGCCTAAACAAATCGATCAGATGAAGTGTGACATGGAGGTGCATGCATCACGCACCTGTGACATTGTTGGTGACAAGGATGGCATGGTCAACTCAGAGTGGGCTGGCAAGTCAGCAAACCCCCTTAGGCTGACAAGCTGAGGACCTAGTGGAACTAGTGTCCTCAGCCACTGTGGATGTTGTATCAAGGTGATGCCTGTACTGTAGTGTCTAGTGCATGTCGGGAAGCCTGCAGAGCATGTCAACTGTTTGGGCCTTATGAAGTGCCTGATGGGTACAATAATAGATGGTTGGGAATGTTGAGGGATTTCAACTGTAGAGCGATGAAAATTGTTGGCCACCTGTGACTGCAGCAAAGCCCTTATTTGTCTTGGTGGTCGATCTGATGAAGCGTGCTCCCAGCTGCACAGCCCTCCTCCATGAAGACATGGTTGTTGCCCCTCAGATGAGCCTTCTTAGCATCAACCACAAAGGGGCCTACAATGTAT
>JAABUK010003138.1_pt1 | contig 28335 bp, 25 predicted proteins | sample 5559141 | NCBI WGS metagenome assembly JAABUK01 (sample SAMN10711869, study PRJNA513367) | rock metagenome | isolation source: Antarctica rocks | place: Antarctica: Victoria Land, Pudding Butte nord | collected 2016-01-03
CTCCCTCCCCCCCCACCTCCGCGAAATCTCCTCCCTCGCCTCCTGGCAAGTCAGCACCTCCAAACCCGCCTGCGGCGTCGACGCCCTGCTCTCCCCGTCTCCAAACCACTTCTGGCAATCGGACGGCCCGCAGCCGCATCTGCTGACGGTGCATTTTAATCGCTGGGTGAGGATTGTGAAGATGAGGGTGTATTTGGATTTTGCGCTGGATGAGAGCTATACGCCTACAAGGATGACGTTTTGGGGTGGGACGGGGATGCATGATCTTGTATGCGCCTCTTTTTCTGTTATGTGTCAAGGGGGGTTTTGGGCTGGGTGTTGATTGTGTGTAATAGGTGCAATTCGGCGAATGGCGCGGCGAAGAACCTCGCGGTTGGGTGGATGTGGAGCTTGAAGGTGTGGGTGTGGGTGGGAAGGCGGAGTTGAGGGCGTTTGTGGTGCAGGTTCGTATTTTGGAGAATCATCAGAATGGAAAGGATACGCATGTGAGGGGGGTGCAGCTTTTTGCTAGGGATGAGAGGGTTGCGCAGGCGAAGTCGATGGGTGGGGAGCCGGTGGCTGAGGTTGCTGGGGCTGATGGGGAAGTGGGGGAGTTTGGGATGGTGGAGCCGGAGTGGATGGGGGAGCCGGTGATTCGGTGATGAAGAGGGAGGGAGAGGAGGATCTGTCATGGATCCAAGATTGGATGGATTTCAAGAGAGCAAGTGGGCCTGCATGCGATATGATAGCCTTGAAAGGAAAGGGCAGATACGATGGTCAGTCCTTGTTTACTATCTTAGCAGAAGGTGAGGGTTTCCTTGATCATTGATCGTTCATCTCCTGGATGCAGGCTTACATTCTGTTTATACAGCGTTCGAGGTAGGTAAGAGACCTGAGTATGATTCCATACATGGTGATAGCGCTACATTCTTCATTCAATACTTTTTCCATCATAAGGTATGGCTAACACATCCTGACGCATTTTGCATGTAGCCGCTAGAGGCTTGCTGACATACATCTATATTTTAGAAAGAAATTCCGGTAGTATATGAGCCACATGGTCGCCCACTTGCTTCGTGGTAGATGTGCCTTGGATATCACGAGTCCGAACGCCATCTTCGATTGTTTTTCGGACAGCGTCTTCGATAGCTTTAGCTTCTTTGGGTAGATTGAAAGAATATTGCAACATCATAGCCGTGGACAGGATCATTGCAACGGGATTGACGGTCTCCTGGCCTGCGATGTCTGGTGCAGAGCCTAGCACGCAAGTCAGCTGGTTATTTCTTGATTGACAAAGCATTATATTCACCGTGTATAGGTTCGTATATCCCACTGACTTTCTGCTTTTTATCGGGCACACCATTCAAGCTCGCGCTGGGCAAAAGTCCTAGGCTGCCCGGTATCATACTCGCCTCGTCGCTAATAATGTCCCCGAACAAGTTGCTGGTAACGATTACCCCATTCAATGCCCTGGGATCTTTCACCATCAGCATCGCCGCGCTGTCGATCAAGTGATGTCCCAGCTTCAATTGTGGGTAATCCCTCTTCATAACGTCGCTCACAACCTTCCTCCACAGTCTACTTGTCGCCAGCACATTCGCTTTATCTAAGCTCCACACCTTTTGGGGCGGATCCGTCGCCATCGCCAAATGAGCCGCCAAGTGTGTGATGCGTTCGATCTCGGCTCTTGAGTAGGGTTCGGTGTCCCAGGCGTAGCCATCCTCTTCGGTGGCTTCTTTACGATCGCCGAAGTATATGCCACCAGTCAGTTCGCGGACTATTGTGAAGTTGACGCCGCGGCAGACGTCCTCTTTCAGGGGTGAACCAGAAACGAGTTTGTCGGAGGCGAAGTTGCAGGGGCGTAGGTTGCCGAATGTCTGGAGGGATTTGCGGAGGGAGAGCAGGCCTTGTTCGGGGCGCACAGGACCCATGCCATATTTCTGGGAAACGAGCGTCAGCACAGGCCCAGCGGCTTAGACAGATGTACATACAGGCCCACCTATGGCGCCGAGAAGGACCGCGTCGGCTTTCTTGGCGGCATTGAGGGCTTCGTTGGTTAGGGGAGTGCCTGGATGGTTTTCGGTTCTAGTAGCGTCGATGGAGGCCTATGTAGTCATCAGCATTACGGAAACAGGAGTAGTCGTCGAACAAACATACACCACCAAGGAGCTCCTCTTGGAAGTTGAATTTGATGTGGGGTCTCTCTTTCTCGACAACTCGCAGGACCTTGGCTAACGAGTGAGCCGACGGTCGTGTTCGGCAGTAATTGACATACCTTCAGCGCTTCTGCAGTGACCTAGAATGTAGAATGTTAGCGGACCCGCCTTCGGGTCCCCACCACTGTCCAATGATTGTCACGTTGCTTACCTCTGGCCCGCAGTAATCCCCTCCGAAGACAACGATGTTATAGGTAGGCATCCTGTGCTTGACCGGCTTTTTTGAAGAGAACTGTTGAACAGAGTAACTAAATCAAATCCAAAAACGTAACACTGACAATCTATATAGAAACTTGTATACGCTAGGTGAACGATTGTGATGCCCGAAGGCCCAACTACGGAAAGCTGTGGGAGGATGTACGAGGTGTGCCGGCATCGGGCAGTGCGGACACCATTCCGGCTTGGCGTAGATCATCCGTACACTATGTTCTGACAAGGCACTGACAGAGATGCTATCTTAAATATATCTTAATGCTTATCATGCGTTGAGTGTGGCCAGCGATGGGATTCCTGTCCGAGAACAGCTTCTCTATCGCTTCCGTCAATGAAGTTGAGCTTCGTTCAATTTCCCCTGATACAAAGTGATTCCTCCTTGCCTGTTCTGCTAGACGAGACACAACTGCCTGCGATGCTGGGCTTTTTGACGAAATCGACATCAACCTACTTCAACGAATACTCTCCGAATACTAAAGCCATTCTGCTTGAGCCTTGAGTATTACTCCTCCCCAGCAACCACCACGAATCGGACCTCTGCAGCGGGTGGAAGGGGTCCACCCTTAGACTTTCTCCAGCCACTACCAGATACCCTGCGGCAGACCTAGCTTCGCGTACCTAAATACGTCGCAACTAATGGCTATAACGGTCTACCAATAGACTGGTCTTCGGCTGTCACATGCTGCAAAGATATCAGGTATGAAATGACAATGTACCCATGGTGAGAGTATACCTTGAACAAGGATGCTATCTGTCATTGAATTCGCTGGAAGTGGCGCTGGCAATGAAGGCAGAGGCTCGGATACCCATTGCGTGATTTCATGGACCGGGAGCTCCATCTCGACGATGTGAAATTTAGCATCAACCCGTCCAGCTATCGATTGCTAATGTGGGGACAAGCGAAAGAGATCTCGACGGACTATCATCTTTAGGACATTACCCAAACGAAGAGAAGATGCATTACAAAGTGATGTTAGAAGCATTCGCTCTCTAGAGGCGGTATATTACCCGTAGGATTTTCGAGACAGAGTAGGCAAAACGCCACATCAACTCAAGGCCGTATGGCCGGAAAAGAAAATACTAGCCATTGTTTAAGCGGAAACAATTTGACCTACGGCTAGATGCAACGTCGGAGGCAACCAATGCCAATAGTTTGGCCAACGGCGTCCCTTTCGAACGACCTTGGCCTCGGGGCTTCAAGCAAGCACTGATACGTTTGACCGAGGACGATGCCCCTACGGTATCTCTAATGTTTTACACTGGGGACGATTTGACCAAGATGAATTGGTGGTAATTGTTGCCTTTGGCCCTGGATCGAATCTCAATTCTGATGAGTGGTGAGACGAATGAAGCCGGTACCTTTACAGTTTCGCCTGAGCGTTGTTTGGCAGCACCAGGGCAAGGCTCTAAAGCGTCAACTCGGAAAAGGATTACTCATGACAGCTCGAAAACTCTTGTTCACACATGCTACAGCCTTGTGTGAAGAGACACTGTTGACCGTCCACCCGTCGTCCCGGCAGCCCGTTTCGTCTTACTCAATCCTTCCCGCCAGCTTCGCTGTCCAATGAAATTCAGCAGTATAGTACCCAGACGTATTGAGCCGAGAGACTGCGGTTCGCTGCATGGAAGCTTAGCTGCATATCTGCAACAGACCCGAGAGATCTATACATCGCTAATCTCTATAGCCGGCAATCATAAATATGACACGGCACATGTCAGCAATCACTGAAGCTGCTGTTGTGATCCGACGAGCTCCCTTGTTTCGGGAGCTGCCATGCGAGGGCAACGATTGGAATGCGAGGGCGACGTAATTACTGTTTGACCAATCTTTTCCCTTTCACCTCTTTAGGTAGATCAGAATCTTCTATCTCCTATAACATCTACAGTCATGTTTTTCATAGCTCTACTGTTGACCTCTGTTGTGTCTCCAAATCCTGTCGCGCATGCTTGGCCAATTGGCTGCAAATGCGTACGCTAGTACCTCCTCGCTCTGTGCAGTGACTGACTTTAAGAAAGACTCCAGCAGACAGCTGTTGGCCCTCAACATCTCGGTGGGCTTCTTTTAATGCGTCCCTTGGAGGAAAGCTCATTGCCAATGTCCCTCCGGCATTACCCTGCTATCCGGGTCCAGCGCAAAACTCGGAGGCTTGCGCAGCTATTGATGTCAAGTCGACAAACCAGACTTTCGTATCCCAAAATCCGATTGCGCTCTCATATCCAACCGACTCATGTCCACCATTCAATGCAACCGCTGGATCTCCCTGCACTATTGGGGATGAACCATCAAGCTCATGTCCCAGTGGAAACTCAAGCGCAGTGCCGATCGGAACCTGCTCTATTGGCGATCAGCCACGATACACAGTCAACGCTACGGACGTGGCCCATGTGGCAGAGGGTATCAACTTTGCAAGACACTACAATATAAGGCTAGTGATCAGGAACACCGGGCATGATATATTGCGCAGGTGAGCCACGTCGCCGGGTCGATCGCTTATGCAGGGTCTGAACCCGAACCAGGTCCACGGGGCATGGTAGCTTGCAGGTGTGGATCCGTTACCTGCGGAAAGGCGTTACATTTCAGCCAACGTTTAGGCCTTCGCGCGCATGCAATAAATCGAATTGGAGAGGAAGCGCTTTCGTCATCGGCGGTGGTTATACTTGGGAGGATGTATATCCCGAAGCTGCGGCTAGGAATGTCGTCGTTGTCGGTGGCGGTACTCCAGTGAGTGTCCGGCTGTTTGTCGTCCCTCGCGTGTCATGTGCTGACTGTTTGGCAGTCTGTCGGCTGCCTTGGGGGCTGGATGCAGGGTGGTGGTCACAGTCCAGCGACTCACAACTTCGGTTTGGGAGCCGATCAAGTACTGGAAGCGCAGGTCGTTCTTGCCTCTGGGAAGACGGTCACCGCCAACGCATGCGAGAATTCTGACATTTTTTTCGCCATCCGCGGAGGTGGTCCCAGTACCTATGGCGTTGTGGTCTCGACAGTCGTTAAAGCCCACCCGACAACCAAGGTTGCCGCCCAGATCTTCGGTTTCGCGCCATTGACCACCAATGATACATCTGCGTTCATGGAAGCTTTGGCAATCGTGCATCAAGGCTATCCAGCTTTGTCTGACAGTGGGTTTTCAGGCTATGGGTCCTGGTCGATCTATTCTCCCACCCCAATCCTCGCCAACTACTCCACTAGCTTCATCCACACAATCGCCAACTTTGGCAAGACAGCCACCGAAGCGAAAGCCCTTTTTGCATCGACAGCAGCCCAGCTAAGTAAGTATAATGACAGCCTCTATATGACGACTACTTACTTCGATTTCCCAACCTATGTCGCCTACTACAATGCTCTATCCGGCATTGTCACACCAGTGGGTCAAACCGCAGCTCTGGGCTCCCGCTTCCTAGATCGCAAAGCTTTGACAGGTAATGTTACCGCTCTGAAGAACATGCTGTCGACCATTGCCGGCACTCCAGAGCAGGCCACATCCAATAATATCGTTTTTGTAGGAGGCGGGCAAGTCGTTGTCGATGGTAGCGATCCTTACTCTGGCGTCAACCCTGCCTGGCGCAATACCTATGTCCACAACATTGTTGCCCGTGGCTGGGCTTCTGGTAGCTCCAATACAACAGTACAAGAAGTGTACGACGATATCACCAATAACAAAGTGCAGGCAATGAGGAATTTGGCGCCGGATACCGGGTGCTATATGAATGAGGCTGATCGATTTGATCCCAATCACATGGCGAATTTCTACGGGGAGCATGCGCAGAGGTTGAAAAGGATCAAGAGGAAACGGGATCCTGAGGGAGTGTTCTATTGTCCGACCTGTATAGGAAGTCAGGAGTGGGATGTCAAAGCGCGTGGAAGCTTGTGTCGATCTTCTGGCTAAGGTGGACGGGGTGATAGTTCGCATGGCTTAGAGAAAGAGGGTGCTAGACAAGTGAAAAAAAGGTGAAACTTGTGGGGGGAATGTGTTGCCTAGCAGTATGCGACCCGTCAACGAATTACTGACCACGACCGGAGGGAAATCCTACATCTTCATGTTCGAGGAACAACACCGAGCTGCATGTAAGTCCAGCAGGAGTGGTGAGGTGGTGAGGAGAGGTTCCAGGGAGGTGACAGTGAGAAGATATCGTACAGGAACACCATAGCCTCACCAAGTCATCAACACAGCGAAGAAAGCGGGCCCTAGAAATCACGAAAAAAGGACAAAAAGAAATCACCAATCAAGGTGACTCTTTAAGGACATGCCTGCCGCAGTGAGTTCTAATTGAACGAATAGCGGCGCACCAAGTTGAAATTGCACGCTACCCAAAGCAGTGGCATATTTTCTTCAGTGTGAAGTTGGACTTCGGGCAATGACCTAGGATCTCGAACTAGGTTCTGTGGCAGGCTACCACTTGACCATATTGCTGTCCTTGTTGAGATTGGGCTTATTTCATGATATCAACACTTTGTACTTCATTTTTGTTTTGGTCACGTGCTCTCGGTCATTTCTCGCTCTTTCCTCCCATAATAAAAAACTGTGAACGATGCGACTCCAAGCAGGAAACAGCCATGGGTACAACGACCGCCTCTGCATTGCAGAATCTGTGTTCATCATGTTTCTACAGTTTCGTCCTTTATTGATAGCCTTTTCCTTTTCTCTCCTAGAACCCTACATACTTGCGGCCGTACCTGGCCACATTCAACACCAATTGTGCCTTGATGTCTTGCTTCGGCTGCAGAGATCGCTCGCCATCCTCCTTCTACGAGCACGAAGTCGTCTTGCCTTCTCGTCCTCGTTTTCGCAGCAGTGCCAGATCCAGCTACAATGACTACGTATGTACTCTTCAGCTTACCGTCTCAATGTGTTCGACCTGGTTCAATGGCAGGTCCATAATTGGCCAGCCATTCCTCGTTGACAGATACGGTCTCAGCGTTTGGTTGTACTAGAGTAAGCTGACCTGTTGCACTTCACTAGGGACCACGCTACAGCTCCTACAGCTCCGCCTCCCCTTGGTACAGCGCGTCACCTCCCTCCCGGCGGTCTTATCGCCATCGCATGGTTCAGCATCATCCTCGCCGGCACTTTCGTCGCCGCTCGCACCGCGATTCGTACTACTAAGACCGAGCGCCTCGGTTGGGACGATTACTGGATTTACTTCGCCTACGTTGTGTTGATTATCAATGTAATACTACAGACTTTACAGGCACCACACCTTTACTACTTGGTCCGAGCGAACTCTGGGTTGGTCTCGGTTGGAGCGGAGTTCTTTGTTCACGGGGATCGATATGATCGTTACGAATTTGTTATTATTGGGCTCTTCTGGACGGTGTTGTGGAGTGTCAAAGCGAGCTTTCTTGCGCTTTACTGGAAATTGTTTCGAGGACTCGGACAGTACAAGAAGTGGTGGGTGGGAGTTGCAGTATTCTCATTTCTGGCCTATGTGGGCTGCTGGATTGCGAGCGTCAACGTTTGCCATCCACCAGCGTTGTACTTCAAATTCGGTGGGTACTATGTTTCCAGATCGAGTCGTTCCATCTTGTACTGACGACAGTCTGGCAATAGGGCAATGCAACGGGCCAATTGACCGTCGGGGAGCGATGATAGCTGTCTCTTACAGCACGGTCGTTGATGTAGTCTCTGACCTGATGAGTAAGTAACTATACAAGCTTCCATTCTTAGTATTCACTTCGCTGACAATTTCGTCCTTATGTAGTCATTTGTCTTCCTCTCAACATGCTTTACAATGTCCGCCTCGCAACGAAGCAAAAATTAGGCCTCGCAGCCGTGTTCACTCTCGGTCTGATCATCATCATTGTCTCGATCGCTCGCGCCATCCAGATCGGCCAAACGACCTTTACTGATGGCGTTCTCTTAGCGGTTTGGGGCATTGTAGAGTCTACCGTTTGTAAGTGATTGTACTTTCAATTCAGGTGACGACATTGAGTTGCTGACAATTCCTAGCTGTGATCGTGGGGTGCCTTCCTCCCTTCAAGGCGCTCTTCCATGGTCGTCGTGGGTCTTCCTCCGATCGCTATACTGGGGCTTCTGATCTATTACCATTACGCCCTTATCGTGGCGCCATACAAGTCAAAAGCAATGAGAATATCATCAATGCGGAGACTCGACCGGCTTTGCTGAAGGACATCTCAAATCGGCTTCATCAGGTCAAGATCTTTGATGGTGGACACAAGAAGGCGACGGATCGTGCAGAGACAGGTATCAAAGTGCGCAGTGACTACGTGAGATAGCGCTGATCTGTTCTGATGAGTTTAAAAGCTGATTTTGGGCGCGTAGAAAGTCGAGAGTCATGATAGATGGTGTGGTAGTACTGCTTGAAGTGCGAGAGGAGTGGGAGATCAAGAAGTAGACTTTTGAATCGGTGTTAGTATTGCATGCAAGAGTACAAGATTTATAACTGGGGGATTGGAGTTGAGGTGCGAGAGCCGATAGCTAGAAGACATCAGAAGTAATGCATGCAATTTACATTTTCGAAGTGATCTGCGAATTGACGATAAACCTTTACGATGTCCCTCGAGCGCGCTGCTCAATGTGTCTGACAACTTTCTCTTCGAGCTGGTGGGTTTCCAAGGCCTATGCGAAGTTGATGATACTACAACAGTAGAAAGCTCGGCTTCTCGAATATTAACAGTTTCTGAATCCTACAGCTTAGGCTTATTCTCCGACTTTAAGCTACGGAGCTAGATACCGACGGTGCTGAGAGACAAGCGGGTGCGGGGGTAGATATCGCTGGTGTGATTGTGTTTGTACTGGGATGGGGATTTCGAGGCATGGAAAGGTGGGGGCGCAGAGATAGAGGCGAGGTGTGAGGGGTGAGGGGTGGGAGTGTTGGGTGATGGATGATGGATGAGATGAGAGTTGAGTTGATAGTGGAGGATTTGTGATTTGTACTAGGGACGGTGGGTGGAGGAAGCAGGGTTGATGGGAAGGATGTTAGGAGTGATGTAGTAGGACTAGGGTGTACGTTGTAGTGGGGCCATGGATGGCATATGCTTCGTGATTGGCTTTCCATTGTGGGATTTATTTGGAGTGTGAGTAAGGGCTTTCTTGTGGGTATGCTTGAGGGACTGTGTGTATTGATTTGGTGGTCTTTGGGCTGGGAATTTTGGAGTGGAAGTGGATTGCTCTTTAAGTTCTCTCCTCTGGTGCGGTTAGTAGAAGAATGTACAGGGAAAATAGTATAAGACCAGTCGTGGTGGACAATTGCATTCGTGTACTTTATGCTCTATTGACTAGTGTCCGGTCACTACCCAAATAAGCTTATGATCACCTCGAACCAAGACCTCAGACTTGATGTCCTCAAACCAAACCCATGCATCATATGCTGTTCCCCAAGCTCAAGAGCTTCTGTGAAGTCTAGCGGTTCAAACGCCCATTGTTCTGCATATGCGCCTTATGTTTCATCACACGCTCATCGATGAAATCCAGTAGCAGAGCCTTGTTCGACTGGTAAAGATCATCCCTCGACAGGAGCATATCACCGAAGGATCCATTCCTCGCTTGCCATTGGTCCACGGCTCCACTCAAAACCTCTGCAAATTCTTCTTCCCTAGCCTTAGCAACCTTGGAACCTTTTTTGGACTTTCCGGCCTGCTTCTTGCGCTCTTCGATACTTTTAAGAAGCGTTGCCGCCTGTACTTGTTCAATGCGAGTCTTGGCGTAGCGCTGCCATGGAACGACGGGCTTTGCGTGACCATGCTGGACGCCTCTGATATCGATAGCAAATTGTTCGTCGTTGTGGAAGGTGACTTGGATGATGGCGTGGGTTTGGGTGGTGTTGTCGGTCTGGTCGCCCACGGGAGAGACAGAAATGACCCGGCGTTTGAAGTTCTTTGGAGTGTGGTCGACGCGGGCGACTCGCTGGACAAGTCCTGAACCATGTCAGAGTGAGGGAGAATGTATCAGGATCAATACCCACCTCCAAGCATTTTCTCAACCAGGACATGGACAAATCCCAGCGCGTTGTCATATGCCAACACAGTGAGAGCGGCGAGCTTCTCTTCCTCATCGCTGAATAGCTTGTCAGGAAACGGCAGGAGGAGGTTCTGGTCGTTATTCCCTTGGTGGAGATAGAGAGTGCCTTCTTGCTTCTCGACCTTGGTGATTGAAACATCGAATATTTTCTCCGAGTACGCGTAAAACGCGAGTTGAGCTATGTCTCCCACTCGGTACACAGCTCGACGGTTCTTAGCCCAATTACAGGCATACTTGTGAGTGCGAACATATTCCGTCTTTTGACATGCCTTACTGCAGTAGTACGTGGTGTACATCTGGCGGCCTTCGCTATCCGGGGTGTCGTGACAACCCATGCAGCGTCGCTCGCCGTCTCTTCGGCAGTTGGCACAGGTTTTGATCACCTCGTCAGCCGATTCTTCATCTGTAGTGGAACTCATCTTGACGTAGTGGACTGATTGATCGCGAAAGAGAGCTTGGAGTTTCGTACGAGATATCTGGACAGGAAGGAATATTTATCGTATTTCAGTGGATCAGACTCAATGATTGAGAGGGTAATTACCTATCTGGTGCGATGGAAGTGGAGATGGTCCTAGAAAGAGGTAGATGATCGTAACAAAGGATTCGAGGAATGAAAGAGCTTGGGATGTTTGCGGCACTTGAGATTTGGCGCCTGGGTCAGGTAGTACCAAGTTGGCTGGCACACAACCGAAACTCAACGTGTGGGGCCAATGATAGCTGACTTGTCGCAGGTTTCATAAAGCGGTAAGTGTATACAATGGAAATGCAATTGTGTTGTTGCGAACCCAGATGACATCAAACATTGGGTATTGACCTTCGCTTGAATCCTCCTTGCTTTCCAAGGACCCCCATGTAAATCTTGCTGCCGCCCTGAAATAGTTATCTGCCACGAGATAATGAGCGAGCGGGCGCTCCTCCAGCCGCGTTGACGCATACTGCAGATACCCTGTCTCCCTCCCTCCAGATTCCTTACGCCGCTGCCGGTCTCCATCGAGGACAATTTATGGCGAACCTAGATCATATGTTTTGGCCTCAAAATTGATAGCTCCTTTGCGATATCCATACCCTTGCCGTCTATACCTGTTGTATCGACTCTTCACCCTAATGGATCGCCTCTTGATGTTCCTCCGTTTCCCGTATGGCTATGCCTCTGAATACTCTTCATGACTACAAGCCGCGTAGGGACGGACGATCTCAGTGTGGCAGCGAGCCGATCGACTGATATGAGAGGTTCAAGGCGTTTCCTGTAGGCTTGTGGGGGGAAACATTTTCGATGGAAGCATCCTGCATACTAGACTCCAGCTGTGAGATTGAAGCTAATCCAGACAATACTCACTCGTACGTGGCCGCAGATTCTGCTTATTTTGAAGCTCTGGGATAGCCTTCTGACCGTTTTCGACTAATCAAGTTACGTCAAAAGAGTGCAACTGTAATCGTGGATGAGACAAAGGGTCGGACGGTGCCGGCATATTTCTCTCAGTAGACCCCCACCAAGTAGGGACGGGGGCGATGATTTGCTCGCCTGGAGACGATCTGGATATGGAGGAGAATATGCAACAGATGTCATGGCACTTCGAGCAGGAGGTGTGCTGTGGAGAGCGAATGTGCCTTGGCTGAGCCACGTTCAGCTACGAATATTCGCGCTAGTACGAGAAAGGTCATATTCAGCCTTGCAATTGCCTTTCAGCTCTTCAGCTTCCACAACGGACTTCACTTCCTTTACACATCGACATTCAACTCTCACAATTGCTCTCAGCTTTTTCAAGCATGTGCAAGGGCAATTAACAAGCTGAAGATGGAATCAATGCCAAGTGTATCACTGCTGCGTGTGGGCCTCCCCTGGGAAGCACTCTAGGAGGACTGAACGCCAGCACTACACAGCAAGGCGAAGCCGCTTCACTGTCGCCTGCATCCACCATGATCTCTTGAGAACTGAGAAGGCCGACATCCACGGTCTGAAATGACATCACTCATGGCCGCAGCTAAGTTCCAGTCTCCTAGTTGTCCCATGTTCTCATGAGGCTAGTCCTGGCCTTTCGAAGTGCTGCACCGTGTACTATCTGGACGAGGCTGAGATCACTCCCTGGTCCTTCCCCGGTTGTGACATTGTGACCTTTTGCAGACTGACATGAGTAACAAAACGCGTCATATTGACTCATGTCAGTGGTGACCTGCCCGCTACGCTGATAAAAATGTAGGTTCATTCCCCATCGTCTCTCGATACACCGTTACAGCTTCTCTAAGGCATTACTCGAACTTGCACAGTCCAACATGAGCAAGTTTGCCATGTAGAGTGATCTGCTTCCCTGTCCGAGCTTCTACCCAGTGGGCATTATCCTCAAGCCTCCGAGTCTGCCTCTCCTCCGGACTCGAGCCCTTCCGCGAACCGCAATCAAGATATGTCAGTTACTGGTCGATCGCGGGAAACAATCATATTGGGCGATTTAGCACAGAGGGTAAGCACCGGTAGACGCGCAGAAGACCCCAGACCACGGCTCGCGGAACGCAGCGATCAATCCGAGGGTACCATAAGACTGCTGTACCATGGCAGCTGCTCGAGATGCCATCATTTCCACCGTCACGTTGCCTTCGACGTTCAAGTCGATCACACCTACCACACAAGATTCCATTGCGAACGTTGTCATCATCCGATGTTTGGACTGGGGAGAACAGATACCCAGATTAGTCTCGCCTCCCAGGATTCTTTCCCAATGAACGATGGCGTATTGGATTGCGCTCCAGCTGCTGTTTCCTGCTCAAACAATAGAGAGCCTCCTCTGAGCTTACAGCTTAGAACTTTGACAAATCCTCCACCAGCTCCCGAACAATTAAGTGCCATCCCGGAACAATCTGCCTTAGGCCAAAGTCGTTCTACTCCCGCAACGTCAGCCCCGCCTCCAAATGATTTGACACGTGTGCTTCCCGCTGAACCAAGGACGACCCTAGGAGGGCTATCTGCTGTCGAGATCCTTCCGGGCCCTCAGGACCTCAAAAGATTGACCCGAGAGACGAAGCCAAGGCCAACATTCATTTCGTCCTGGGTGTGCAAGGTTGTGGACAAATTGGCTCGTCGAATAGACAACAAACCACATGAGGTCAAGGTTCGCGGGCTACGGCTGCACTACCAATTCACCTCGGATCATTTGAGAGAACATCAGCATTCTTGCTTAGCAACAGCACTGCCATCGGTCGACGAGCTCCCAATTGTGAACGCTCATGAGCCTAGACAAGATAACAGTAGGCTTCTCGGAGCCGGTGCATTGTCCACGGAGCCCATGGAGGAGAGAGATGGCTCGCTATTATGTGGAGAGCGCAATGGCTCGAGTGCAGATCCCACTTGTCAAGCCCACACGATTGATGAATTTGTTACCAACGGACATACGGCCCTCAAAGAAGAGCGCCTTCGCACAGCTCGACGGGACAAGACTTTGAGGACAAGGGCACTGCAGAAGAAGTGCAATTGTACTGAAGCATGCCATTGCAAAGTGGGAGGTATAGAGCCGTCAATTAGCGACAGTACGAGGCATATGAACTACGGGAGCATTGTACGTAGCGCAACATCGGGCAGCTTCCAGTGGTTCCCAGCGTATCCTCTTGGTGATTCTGTCCGGCGATCAAGTACGAGCAGCGAGAGCAACGCCTTACAGACTGGGGCTAGACCCGATCCTCTTACACATGTCGGAGGGGTTCACTTTTCGCGCTGGAGACCGTCAAACGCCGCGAACTCGACCACCATGGTTGACAGTAGCGGTGGACGGGGACAAGCTTCAGCTGCTGCGAGCAACACCAGCTCTGTGTCACTACATCCCAGCAGGCCAGTCCTCCCCAGGCGATCGTTAAGTGCCTCTCTTCTCCCATTCGCACCACCCTCTATTGGTCATGATTTCGGAACGAGGGAAGTCTTTCGGTCCCTCGATTTTTTACACCGCGCTCGTGCTGTTGCTGCAGGGTCTGATTTTCTTCCATGGCGCCGCAGCGGGAGTTTTCCCCGTAGACTGGAGTACGACTGGGCTGTTGAGCCCGATGCGAGCTCGACAGAGGTGCATCCCCCTTCCCTCGGCACACTGTCTACCGACACCGTCAATTATCCTCTCGCTCAGGAAAGCCAACCACAGATAGATGGCTTGGGGGCGTCCTCTTCTAGCTCGTCACTTGTCCACGACTCAGCACGGTGAAGTCGACTTGTCCCACCAGACCTGCATTCACCCCTTGACTTTGATGGGACATCGCCTGACGCTACAGCAGAGCCGTCTTCTTCGATCAACACTAGTACGCATGCGATTAGACAGTGTTTGCAGTACAGACGGTCTCCTCGACGAGGTGACCTTCCGCAAGCATTATCAGGAATTACGCCAGCATCGGTATCCATACTGATTTAATCTTGCTTAGGGGGCCATGGATGTTTCTTACCCTTGAAGACGTTTGGGACATTGTGCAGACGCTTTTATACCACGGTGGCAGGTTTTATAATCTTGCGATGTGTACCCCCGTTGCCCTTGATACGTTCATTCCTCACCTGTTTTAGTTCCGCTTCCGAGGTTGTTCATCCGCATCATATATCCTCTTTTTGCTTCTTCATGTACTTGTATATCGTAGTATTCGGCGGCAGCAATTCTTGCTATGAAATTTCCAATTTGATATCCTAAACCAACCGTGCCACGAAGACGCAGGGCCGGTACTCTCTATTGGAGATTTCAACAAATTTCAATAACGCTGCCTGACAGTCTAGCTGCAAAATTTCTGCCTGTGATTGCTCACACTGGACTGCTCTCTGAACGTGACGAGACAATGGAGGACTACCTATGCACCGGGTCGAGACCTAACTTTTTCTTGGCTTTTCCTGGGATAAGGTCCACGCGAAGCATCATAGTTAATCCAAGTATCACTTGGACTGTTCTGGGTAACTTGGATGTGCTCCTGAAATTGCCGTACGAAAAGCCCAACGTACGCTCCCTCGGTTTCATACGCAGAACGCGCTTTCTAGGGTATGAGGGCTGAGACTGAGTTCGCATTCGTACTGTGTACTGTCACCGCAGCCGTCTGGAGGCAATAGTTGTTAGTGCTTAGCAGCTACGGCAGATACCGAGTCACGGCCTGGGCCTTGTCATTTGCGGAGGTGTGATCCTGCAGGAACGGCTCTTCGCTTATTACCCCGTGCCTACGGTGGTTACGACTTACGACCGTATCGACAGCGGGTGTACAGGGCTGTACAGACCATCCCATGACATATCACCCATGAATGTCGGAGTATCGACATCCACTCTAGGATTCCACTGCGGTGTGAGCATATCGATTATCCCGTCTTGGCAGACATTATTGAACAATACAACCGGGGTTTCTAGACGATCACACTCCCTCTATCTGACTGGAGTAGCGGCCAACATCATCATCATGAACACGTAGTAATCGCTTAAGGAATCCTCCCTCGCCGCGCGGCCTTGATGGAGTATTTCGATGCGGCTGGTCCGGAATTGAGTTCAGGAGGGCTTGCTACGCCGTTCAAGGATCAACTTCCCGTGCCGGCCAGAACAGGTTGGAAAGAGACCACTGAGCAAGTCGTCCTTCGGCCATGATCCTAGATCTCCACCCCACTCTTCGCGGTCAGACTATGACTCATGAATGTTGGACTGCTTCGATTAGGATAGATTTGTTGGTGGGTACATGCGCACCAAACGGTCACCAGGCTAGATTTTCGGTCATACAAATATCGCCCCGACAAACTAACGATCCTTCGCCATGATCCTCAATATCGACCGTCAAGTCTTCATGCTTGAATGTAACATCGGCCGAGAATGCGCAGTCAGGCGGGCTGGAGACGTGAAGATCAAGTTGGGGTTGCACAGGACGGTCACTATGAAGCATCCTTCGAATCCCCAATTTTTATTTAAGAACACCGCGGTCCTCGGTGGTTCCAAGAAATCTCATCCAGACCGTCAGTCGTATAATCTGCTTTCGCGATGCATTCATACCATCTGCTTGCTGCTCTATTCTTCGCCACATCAGCTTCCGCCTTTCCCAGTCAGAATGGGAAGCGTACCGTGACGCCCGACAATACTTGTGGCAATGTCGCCAACGGAAATAACCATGGGTACACTTGCGATCCAAGTAATTCCTATGGGGGAGCATGCTGTTCTGCGAGCGGATATTGTGGTGGGAATCACACACAATGTGTTTCATGTCGATGCTGAAAATCGTAGGAAACACCGCCGCCTATTGTGGCACGGGGTGTCAGTCTGCATTCGGCTCATGCGGAACCCTTACCACCAGTCCTGAGCCCGTCAAATCAGGGTGTGTCTGGGTAGTGCCTAATGCTGGGAGTTTCACCTTTTCGCAGAAGTTTGACTTTTCCACCATGTCAACATTTCCAACCACTGGTCTGGCCAAGAGCACTGATACAATTGGTGCCGGAACCGCCCCATATTCTCAACTTTATACCACGGCGAACGTCAATGTGAATGGCGGAAGCCTGCAGTTGAAGGTACCGGGAGGCCAACATGCGTCGCCAATTACCGGAGCAGAGGTCTACACGACGGACAAGGACATCCTCTACGCTAGTGTGCGTACGTGGGTGCAAGTAAGCAATGTTGCTGGAACCTGCCACGGTTCGCTCTGTCCGCCAGCACTGCAGGTATGAGTGCTAACGTGCCTCAAGGTAACTTCTTTTACAAGGCTGACAACGAGGAAACCGACATTGAGATTCTGACCGGAAATCTTGCCTCTGGTGTGCATTACACAGATCAAAATCTGGTCCTTGGCGGTGGATCGACAACGGCCACTCATGCTATACCCTCTGATGCAACAGCAAGGTATCATGAATACCGCTTGGACTGGATCAATGGGAAGACTACGTTCTACCTTGATGGTGTGTTGCAACAAACCTTCACAGCGAATGTGCCCAACGTCGCTGGTGAATGGATCTGGAACAACTGGAGGTGAGAGTTTTCGTAGTTCAAGCGGCTTCGATGCATGAGGCGGTCAAAGCTTGCTGACATTGATGGCTCTTTCTAGTAATGGTGACGGCGGATGGAGCGCTGGACCTCCGGCCTCAGACAACATTATGAAGATACAGAAGATTGAGATGTTCTACAACCGAACCTCGAGCATGGGTACTTGCTAGATAGTCTGCAAGACGAATTACGATACTAGCTTTGCGCGATGGGTGAAGAAGGTAAGGGCTTTAAACAATGCTGGGGGAGCAACTTAGCTTAACGTTGGACATTGCCAAATATTGGACAATGAATCATTATATCTTGGTCTAAATCAACAATAGGGACTTGAGTTGCAGACCGAACGTACGCTATTATCGCAGTAAGTGGACTAGACTTCTTGGATGACTTTCAAGGCGCCCTATGCCATCATGTTACCCAGACCCATTTGAGAAAATTCGTTTCGAAGGTAATCAACTATCACGGACTTGTCGGCTCAGCGTCCACAGCATGCGCCTTCAGCGCCTTCGGGTTTGCACGGAAGATCATGCAGGAGGGTCGCCATCTTATGACAAGGGCCAGTTCAGACTGCGTTTCGCCTTTCTCTTGTATGTGGTATGGTCTTGTACAGCTAGGTCCATCGCATTGTCTCGACACCCAATGTTATGTGGTGCCGGTCCATGTACGCGCTTCCTTATGCCACGAGTTGATATTTGGAATCCTATGAAGAGTAATATCATATTCGTCATGTGGAGCTGGTAATAGTGACTATAGAGACATGGAAATACTTAAATCCACCTATTAGTGTTGAGCGATGGCGCTGATATACAATGTCGTGAGGGTCGTACATGCAACAGATAATACTAGCCAAGACATGATCTCTCAGAGGCTTCCCTGCGCAAAGAGTATAGAACGCCAGATAAATCGCTAATGAGGGAGCAGGACACTACGTCGCACTGACATATTCACCTTCGGCATCAGACAGCATCAATGCGAGGAGTCGACTTATGCCATGATAGAAAGAATACTGATTAGCTCGAGAGCTTTACATCTAGATCAAATCAATTCCGTAGCAGTACCTTTGGTACCAGAAAAGCACCAGTCCCACCTTCTCAAAGAAGTGTCCTCACGTGGCATGGTCTACAGCCGAAATCAGTGTCGAGAGAACTACCCAGATAGATCGGAAGCCTTAGATTCGGTCCCAACGAGATAACAGACATAGCTGATGCCACCACAGTACGATGATCTCCAGCTCACATCACGAATTCGCTCACTCGTGATACGCCTACTATCGCCTCCGCAGCACTCTATCAAGAGCTTGATCTGTACAAGCTCTAACTCGATTGCGCGCTGGTGACTGAAGGAGGCACTGCATGTGTCGCTACACCATGTCTGACTTCACTAGCCAGATTTGCGCCAGAGACCAAAGCAGTGGCGGTGACGTCGTTTATCTTTTCTCCGCCAGCAATGAAAATGCTATGTTGCCATATACTCGTCCGCAAGCGCTAGGAAAGGTGATCGTTGCGGTGGAGGATCCTGCGTTCACACTGTGTTGTTTGTAGACACTCGTACTACACTATGTCGAGATTCTTGTGTTGTGTTATCCTCGCCTGTGGTTGGGATTCTGTTGAAGATGACTTCTCGGTCGAGATGAAGTAGCATGGGTACAGGTAGTTGTTGACAAGGTGATCCATGATGGCAGCTATCAAACTCATAGTCTATGGTGCGCAGGTGTGAATGTAAGTTATTCGTGTCCATGATTCACCTACATGCCCTGGTAATTTGACATGTTCGCTGAAAGCCAGCTCGCAGTAGCCTAGTAGGAGACCCAATCTCTCATGAAGGTCCAGCACTTTCTATGTAAGGGGCGTGATTTAACTCATTTCCAGTTAGCGTACGTAGTAGTAGTAGTAGTAGTAGTAGTAGTAGTAGTAGTATTCATAGACGGATCCAACCCTATAAGGGTCATGCCGCAGCTATCTAGTAGGATTTCTAAGCCTATTAGGTTCTAGAGTAGTTAATTAATCAGCTATAAATACTATTTAAAACTCCCTTAGAATACGCCCGTATATCTTATAAATTATATATATAAATAATAACTATCTCCTATCTTAATAATAATAATAATAATATCCCTTACTACCTTAAAATTTAATAAATTTAAATATTATAAATTTAATTATATCTTATTACCTCTTAAGTCTCTTATAACTCTATTAATAATAATAAGTTATAATTTATATTAAAGTATACCTTTAATCCTTATAACTTTTAAGTAGGAAGTAATAAGATACTCCCTTATTATAACTTAATACTTATACCTTTAATCTTAATTATTTATAAGTAGTTAAAGAGGTTTTATAAGACTTAATATTATTAAATTTATGTCCCTTATTTAAGGAGTCTTATTATTTAAATACCTTAAGTCTTTAATCTTTATATTATTATAAATATTAATAAATATATTATTAGCTAGGTCTCCCTTATAAGAGGTAGCTACTACCTTAAATTATAAGAGTAGGCTTATATCTATAATAAATTTAACTACTTTAGTAGCTAGTATAAGCTCTAAGAGAATTTTCTATATATCCCTTTTTTAATTATTAACTTATATTCGCTCCTTAAGCTTACTTAATTAATTTAGGATAGTTTAATAATATATATTACATAATCTACTTTATAGATTTATAATTATAGGCTATTAAAAGTTCTTTTTTAATTTAATAAAGGTAGTTATTAAAGCTAATTTTACTAATATATAATTAAATAAATATTAAATAGAAAATATAAGATTAATCTTTAAATTTAGTTAATACTTACTTAAAGGGCTTAAATTAAAAGTAATAATTAACTCTATTAATATATTCTTTAACTTATACCTACTCTTATACTATATTAGTCCTCTTAAGTATAAGGGTCTTTACAGCTAAGACTAACCTTATAAGGTTAGGAGGAATATATACTTTTAGGCTTTAATTATATATACTTTATCTTATAACTTCCTTTATTACTAGGTTAATAATTTTATTCCTAAGGACTCTAATATATATAAGGATTTAATAGATTTTAATCTATTAGTTAAGGATATTAATATATTTAATTATATATATTAATATATATTAACTAGATTAATTTTATAACTTATAAATTAATTAAATTATAGCCTAATTATTAATAAAAATATAATTAAGCCTTAGCTATTATCCTTTAAGGTAATATCTAGGATTATAATAATATTATAAAGCTTATTAAAGTATATTATAAACTTTATAATAAGTTTAAAGTAAGCCTTAAGATATTAAATAAATATTAGGACTTCGCTTAAATTTAAGTAAAATATTATAATTACTAAGGCGCTAATCTTATTATTAATACTACTATTATAAATATAAATAGCTAGCGTGTTACTACTATTAATAATATAATTATAAGGATATCTTATTATAACAAGACTATAAATAGGAGCTATTATTTAATCCTTATAATATATATATAATAAATATACTTAAAGTATTATTTAAATTTATTAAGGGGGCTTAATTATATATAAGCTATACTTCTAGGATTTAAATTTAAGTTTTAATAGGCTTTATACTTAAATCTTATAAAGGAAGAGTAGATAAGGCTAGTAATAACTCTAAAGAGTATATTATTAAGTATAATCTCTAGCTATTACTTAATAGGTTAGAGGTAAAGCTTTATATCTAATACTACTATTATAATAGTATAAAAGGTACCTCTAATAATAATTATTATATACTTTTAAATTACTATTATAAAATATAGGTTATACTATTTACTATTAATTATATTAATATCCCTACTTAAAATATATTAAATTAAGGTATAATAGAGGAATATAAGTAGTATAAGAGATTAATATACCTACTTAATTTAATATAAGCTAATATCTTATATAGAGCTACTTGAAGTAGTAAGTATAATTAGTAATTTAATTAACTTCTACTTAAGGTAGTTTATATATACCTTCTAATTTAACTTACTATTAAGGACTATTCTAAAGTACTTAATAATATTATTTAAAGGGATAGTAATATAAGGAAGGACTAATAAGTATATTAGGATTTAAGAGAATTAAAATAAGTTCTAAGTTAACCTCTTCTTAAAGTAAATTAATTAATACTTCTTTAAGTTGAAAATAGATATATATTTATAAGCCTATTTTATTATATAAGTATAAAGGAGCTTAAGCTTTATAATATTCTTATATTAATCCTTACCTAAAACTATAATTATTATATTATTAATATAATTAGGAGTTATAAAGCTTATAACTATATTAATATAAGCTTTAATTAAGTTAATATTATAAAATAAGTAGAGAATAAAGGATAAAGATAAGCTTTATATAATCCTTATACTTATTAAATACTCCTTAAAAAATAATTTAATATATAAATCCTTATAATTTAATTTATTAAAAAGTTATTAATTTAGCTTAAAATTATATTACTAACCTTTTACTTATAAAGGTTATAAAGTAATCTCTAATAAGATATATTATTATATACCCTTAATATATCTAATACTAAGAGGCTAGTTATTCTCTTAAACTCTTATATAGAGTAGATCTTCTTAATAAGTATATATATTATATACTTAATAGAAGTCCCCTTATAACCCTTAAAATAGCCTTTAAGAAGTAAGTTAAATATTTTAACTACCTAATTAAGGTAGGTTATAATTATAACTTTAAAGGCTTTTCTAATGATATTAAAGAGGATAATTAGGTAGTAAGATTTTAATTAAGTATAATTATATTAACTATCCTACTTCCTTAAGGTATAATTAACTAATATCTTAAATTATTTAAGGTAGTAGTTAAAGGTAATACTATATTAAAAGAGCTAGACTAAGTATAATAAAAGGGAGGAGAGTATAGCCTAAAAGATACTATTAAGGATCTTATCTAGCCTTAAAGTACTATTAGAAATAATGACGTAGATATATTATATAGATAAATAATATTAATAATAATATCTATCTACGTACTTATAGGTAAAGTATATACGTACTAAGTAATCCATGCTAAGACTCGTCACGTGACCGGAGTCGTTCCATAATAATATACCTACTAAAATCGAAAAATAATAGCGTCCTCGCTATCTATATATAATAGTAATATGATAGCGATAGTATATCTATCTTAACTAATTAGAGGTTATTACTTATATACTTATAGTTCTCCTTAATACTTATAAAGTAGTTATAACTACTATCATCCTTATAAATACTATTACTATTAGGTATTTCCTCTGTAAATAACGTATATTACTTATCGCTTATAGAGATCTTAGGCGGAAATTTATCTTAATAGCCCTTATTATCTCCGCCTCTTATCTATTATTAGCGGCCTCGCTACGATAGGAGCTAATTATAAGGGGAATTTTACTATTACTAGGATAACTAGTATTAATATTACTAAAAAGACTATTATCTATTAGCTATTTATTACTAAATAGACGCCTTACTATTAATGTACTTTAGAAATTAGGCGAGTATAATATAAGGTAACAGCTTAGGTATATTACATTATAAGTCGATATCTAATTAGTTCTAGATAATATATAATTAATTATATATAGATATTATATCTATAGCTTTAATGTAATAGAGTATTTATTAGAATTATACTCTAGGTATCTAATTTTTAATATTCCGTAGGCTATAGGCTGAGGACTAGGAGTTAAGGTATACTAAGGTAATTATAACACGTATCTTAAACTAATTAATAAGTGTAATATATTGTAGCTTCAAATTATATATTAATAAGCCCGATTTCTTAAAGTCTATAAGCTTATTAGTATACTATATTAATACTCCGCTACGGAGGTATTTAGGAATAACGCTAATAATAGTAGTATTATTATAAGAGTAGGCTAAATACTTAAGCCTATTAATAAATATATAGACGTCTTAATATATAATATACTTTCTAGTATTAATAGTATAAGGCACGTTTATAAGGTAGTAAAAGGATATATTAATAGGAAGATAGAAAGCCTATCTAAGTACTACGGCACGAGGCCTAATCTAGATAGTAGGCCTGTTAGGCTAAGTAATACGCTAAGACGTAAAGTCTTTAGCAATAGCTATAATAGTTACTAACAAATAAATAAAGCTATTACCCTAATAGTAAAGGTATAAATACCTTGCAAAATTATCCTAATAATAAGATCCTTCTTTAAGTAAGCCTCCTAAGTGTGATAGCAGGCCTATTTACCTCTTTATATTACCTTACCAGTTCCTTCATATTAGGTAGATAATAATCTGGTATCTATATATTATCCTCTAGACTATACCCTAGCTATCTAATAAGATACTAGGTTAACTAGCCTTAATCCTTCTAAATATAGCGCTTTTATAGTAAGCGTTAAATTTTATATTCTATCTTACTATCTATTATAATAGGTGGAGCCGGTAATTAATATTATTAATATAGGTTATTAGCTAGGTTAGTAGCTAGTTTAATATATATAATAAATATTATATTATAAATTCATATAATATTAGGTAACTATAACCTATAAGTAAAACAGCTAACTTGTTTTATAATCTTAAATAATCCTATAAACTATTATCTAAGCTTCTTAGAGATAATACTAGGTACGCGGTATCCTTAATATAAGCGGAGGTTAACTAAATTACTAATATTAAAGAATTTAGCTATATACCTATAATTATAATAGTCTTTTATTTATAGTAAGGTAAATATAATAGAGTCTTTTATATTAATAAGAGAAGGCTAATACTTAGATATTACTACTAGTACTTAGGTAGTAATAGGAGCTACTAATATAACCTATAAGGAAATATTTAATAAGGTCCTTATAATATTTACTTACAAGTTATTTACCTTAATTAGTTCCCTATTAGAAGGCTTTAGTAGGTCTAGTACTTCCTATATTCTAAAACTATATAAGACTTCTATAGGAGTCTTATTTATTAAACTATATTTCGTAGAGTTATTTAATATAATAGTTATTCTAAGGAGAACTAATAACTACTAGTTCTTATACTTAATAATAATAATATAATATTATAAGGTAATTTTAATAATTTAGTTAGTTTATTTTAACTACCTATCTATCTAAGTATATTAAGCTATTAAGTAGAGTAAATTAACCTTAAGGTAATTAAATATTTACTATTATAACTTATTAATAAACTTATAATCACGATCTAATATTATTATATAAGGTAAATCCTAATTAATCTTAATAAGCTTATTAAGTAACTTAATTACCTAGCCTTTAATATTCTATATTAATTTATTTAGAATAAGTATAACTACCTTTAATAGCTTATATATTACTAATATAATATAGTTAAAGCCTTTAATAATTATGAATAATACTAGGATAAAATTAATAGTAATAGTATAAAATAGGTAAGTAGGTATTAAGATTAATTATAATAAGCTATATAGCTAATATTATAATATCTAGTTTAACTAATAGTAAGGATAGTATTAAGTAAATTTATAAAGCTTCTTAGATATATTATAGATATATAGACCTTCTATTAGCCTCTTATATATATAGGTATAACTTAGATATCCTATCTTATTATATATAAGCTTAAATACCTTTACTTCTATAATAGATAATATATATAACTATAAGCTAAATTTATTATCCTTAAAATATGAAATTTTATTAATAATTTTATATACTAGCTTTATTATATTCTTACTAAGGTCCTTATTATCCTTAACTATTTCTATAACTTAAGCCTATTAAGGCTCTTAATATCTATTAATAAGGTATTTATAAAAGGGTTAGCTTATTTCTATAAAATTAATTAGGAAGTATTTTATAAATAAGGTATTAAGTTCGCCTTTAAAATCTTAATTAAAATAGTACTTATAACTTACTAGCCTTAATAAGGTATTAAGTATAATATTTACCTTACTAAGCTTATAATAGATATTAAGATAAAACTATTATAAATATTCTAATATCCTAATAAGTTAGAGGTATAGGATAAGAGTATATTTAATATCTTAGATTTAAAGATAAAGTCGCGGTTATAAGGTAGCTATACTAAATAATAATAGGTACTAGAGATTAATATAGCGTAATTTATATAAAGTAGTATAGTAGTATATACCTTAATAAATATAAAGATACTAATATAAGAGTTATATATTACTATGATAATTAGTATCTTAATATTCTAATAAGATCCTAATCTTATAATATTATTACTAAAGTTAATAATAATTTACTTTAGTTTAAGAATATTAATAGTAATAAGAGCTTTTACTAAAGAATTAATAATAATATAGAATTCTTAGCTTATAATAGTAGTCCTAGCTTTACTAGAGCTATTAAAGCCTTTAAAATATATAGGTACCTTAATAAACTTATTAGTATTATACTTCTTATTTTTAATACCTTTTATAGTTATAAGAGTAGATATTTACTCTATTAAAGCCTTTAATTATAAAGTAAGTAAGAAGCTTTAATAAATTAAGCTTACTTAAGCCTTAATATTAATATAAATATTATACTTAATACTATTTAATAAGAAGGTAATAGGAATAATAATATAATAGTAGCCCTAAAAGCTATAACCTTTAATAGTAATATTAGTAGAATTAAACTATATAATAGATTTACTATTAATATCGTTAATAGTTTTATAGGATTTACTTAAATAAGGTATATAGCTAGAGCGTATATAATAATATAAAGTATTATTTAATTTAAAAGCTAAGGTATATAAATAATAATTATACCTTAGTCCTTCCTCCTTTAAGTTATTAAAGTAGCTTTCTACTATATCTTCTTTATTATTATTACTAAGACCCTTGATAGAGGCTTTTATAGGGTCTATCTATTAATCTACTTAAGATTAATAGACCCCTTAATAGTATCCTTCCTTATATACCTTATACTATCCTTACTTATTAAGGACCTTATTCTACTCTTCCTCTACCTTATCTTTAGTACTTACCTAATAGGTATAATTATTATAAGGATATTAACTAATATTTATCTAAAAAGGCTTATGATAGGGATTATTATAAATTAGCTAGCTATCCTATTATAATATTAAGGCCTTAGGAGATATATTTATATTTCCGCTAGTAATCTATAATTATTATTAACTACTAGGAAGGATTTATACTTATATATTTTACTATTATAGTTTACTATTATTATAGTTTTATAAATTAAAGGCTAGATTACTAAAACTAAATAGTTTACTCTTATAAGGATTTAATAGACTACTATATCTACTAGATTCTTAGTTACGCTAGAATAGATTTAAATTAAAAGGATAATTAAAATTAGGATTAGAAGTATACTAACCTTATTTACCTATTAAAGGCTTTTATTATTATTACTTATCCTAAATTAAGGACCTTAATTTAATATATTTACTATAGATATTAAACTAAATATCCTTCTAATAGTATAGTTTATTAAGTAGACTACTAATAATAGAGGTATTAATAGGATAAGGTAAGTCTTACCTTAATTTACTATCTATATATTTATATATAAGTAAAACCTAGGCTACCTTTATAGGGATAATACTAGCGTTCTTACTATTAAGTATAATTATATTAATATAGTCTACTAGATCTTAATAATTTCTAGCATCTTTTATAGTATAGTAAACTACCTTAAGTAAAGATAATAATTTACTAGGTAAGTTATAAAATCTTACCTTAAGGCTTCTATACTACTAGTTAATACTATTAGGATTATTTTTAATACGTATATATAGGTTTTATATAGGATGATAATAGAGAAGCTATCTATCTACGTAACGAAAGCTAAATGTACTAGAGTACTAAGGTAAGGCTAAGCCTAATCAGGCTATTAATAGCTAACGCATAATAATACGTATTAATATACCTACTAAAATAGAAAAAAGTAAACGTCCTTACTTATAAAGTTTACCTCCTTATTATAATAGCTATTACTATAGCCTATCTATTACTACGTCTATAACTACCTTATTATTAATATTAGACCTATAGATATTAGGCGTTATAGTTAGTTACTAACTTAGCTATATAACTAAGATCTAATAGTTTATACTACTAGTTCCACTTATTACTAAAACCCTTCTACTTTACTAGATACTTAGGTCTACCTTATAAGATCTATCTATTAACTAGCCATTTAATCTTATATAACAGGGCGTCTATATCCTTATTCTTAATAGTAGGAGGTTCTTTATTACAATAATAATAATATAGGTTAGGCGTTAACAGTAATAATCCTAACTAAGTAACTAATATAACAGGATAAATCTTTATTATAAGAGGTAACTCTAATTAATATATTAAATTCCTAACCTTCCTTAGGACTTTAAATAGGCTAACCTACTATTTAAATAACTTATAGTTAATTACTTCCTTAAGTTTATACCTATAATATAATTTAAGGTAAATACTAACACCTTGTTATAGATTTAAGGTGATATGTTTCTAGTTATAATATACCTTAGCTATTATATTAGTAAAGGTAATTACCTTATTAACAGTATTATATTTCAACTAGTAAAGGTAGTTATAGTCTTTAAGAGGTAAGTCCTATAATAAACCTAAATTATTATTAACTTAAAATCTATATATAATCTTATTTAATACTAGTTTAGTAGTACTATTTATAGAGTTATTATAAATTATACTAAGAAATAATAGTACCTCTACCTAGCTTAAATTAGGATTTACTAATAAATAGAAATATAAAGTAATTTCTATAGACTAGTTTATCTATTTAAACTACCTATCTATCTAAGGATAATAGGCTATTAATGTTAATATACTTACATCTAGCTTTATAAAGACTATTTTCTAGAAGTCTAATATAAACTTTAAGTCTCTATTATTAATAAATACTTAAGACATTCCCTAATCCCTCTTAAATAAGGTAATAATAATAATATTTACTTAATCTTTAATACCTTAAGTATCCTTACCTAGTTTAAGAAGGACCTTCTTAATAAACATATTAATTATTATTAATAGTATATTAAACC